>Ga0163161_10002270_pt1 | contig 13789 bp, 6 predicted proteins | sample S45metaG_FD_129847 | JGI IMG/M metagenome (GOLD analysis project Ga0163161, IMG submission 129847) | Switchgrass rhizosphere microbial communities from Kellogg Biological Station, Michigan, USA - S4-5 metaG | ecosystem: Host-associated > Plants > Roots > Rhizosphere > Soil | place: USA: Michigan... | reverse complement strand
TTCTCCTGAGAGCGCCCAACCGCGGGCGCTCTCCATCAATGCGGGTCAGGGCCGGGGTTTCAAGCAGTGGCCGGTTGCCGTGCCTTGTTCGTTCATCATCGAGGGTGGCCGCCCTAGCAGGCCGCCACGGCCTGCGCATGCGGCAGGCGGGCGTGGCGGCGCACGGCGACCGGCTCGAGGGTGAACGCCGCCACCGCATGCCGTAGCCCCGACGCCTGGACATTGAGTTCGGCGGCGGCCGCGGCGGCTTCTTCGACCAGGGCGGCATTCTGCTGCGTGGTCTCATCCATGCGGCCCACGACCGCGTTGACCTGCTCGATGCTGGTGGCCTGCTCGCGCGATGCGGCGGAGATCTCCTGCATGATGTCGGTCACCCGCTGGACGCTGGTCACCACCTCGCCCATGGTGGCACCCGCGGCGCGCACCTGCAGGGAGCCCTCGGCCACCCTGGCCGAGGAGTCGTCGATAAGTGCCTTGATCTCCCTGGCCGAACCGGCCGCGCGTTGCGCCAGGCTGCGCACTTCGGCAGCGACCACGGCAAAGCCACGCCCCTGGTCGCCGGCGCGCGCGGCTTCCACCGCGGCATTGAGGGCGAGGATGTTGGTCTGGAAGGCGATGCCGTCGATCACGGTGGTGATGTCGGCGATGCGGCGGGAGGCGGTTTCGATGCCGTCCATCGTGCTGACGACTTCGCCCACGATCTCCCCGCCACGACTGGCCACCACGGCGGCGTCGATGGCCAGGCGATTGGCCTGGTCTGCCGAGGCGGCATTCTGCCTGACGGTGGAGGTCAGCTCTTCCATCGACGCGGCGGTTTCTTCCAGGCTGGCGGCCTGCTGTTCCGTGCGTTTGGACAGGTCCTGGTTGCCGTTGGACAACTCGGTCGCCGCATCGGTAATGGACTCGGACGAGACATGGATGCGGCGGACGATGTCAGCGAGATTCCCGGCCGTCCGGTTCGCATCGGCGCCCATGGCGGCAAAGACACCGCGGAAGTCGCCCTCCATGCGTGCCGCCAGGTTGCCCGATGCGACGGCGTTGAGGAACGTGGACAGTGCCGAGAGGTTCTGCTCGGCGGTGCCCATCAGGCCGTTGAGGTTCTCCACCATGGCGCGGAAGTCATACTCATAGGCCTCCGGTTCGCCGCGTGCCGAGAAATTGCCCTCGGACGCGGCGTGGGTGAGCTGGCGGATGTCGCGGTTGATGGCAGACAGGTTGGCCTTCACCCGGTCCATGGTCTCGGTGATGATCGCCTTTTCGCCGGGCAGGCGTTCCATGTCGTCGGCCAAGTCGCCCACCGCGTAGCGGCCGATCAGGCGCACCAGCCGCATCTTGATGGCGATATGGGCGTCCACGATGTCGTTGGTGTCGCGCACCATCACGCCGAATTCGCCGGGATAGGCGCTGGCGTCCATGCGGTAGCTGATTTCGCCCCGTTCGTGCCGGGCCGTCATGTCGCCCAGTTCCGTGATGACGCGCCGGATGCGTTGGCGCATCTGCTCCATGGCCTCCAGCAGCTGGCCGGCTTCGTCGCCCCGACCGGAGCCCATCGGCGTGTCCAGATTGCCTTGGCTGACATCCCGGGCGGCCTGCAGGGCGGTGCGCAACGGGCCGACCACGCTGCGCGTCAGCGCGATGGCGATGACGGTTCCCAGCGCCAGTGCCAGCACCGTGGCGCCGATCATGAGCATGGCAAAGCCGCGCGCGGTGGCCGTCACCTGTTCCGCCGTGGCGGCGCTCTTGGCCTCCTGCCAGTCGATGAAGGCGTTTATCGAGGCCAACCACGCCACGAAGGCCGGTTTGGCCCGGGTGAGCATCAGCGCCTTGGCCCCCTCCACATCACCCGCCTCGCGCCGCCTGCTGACGTCGGTCAGCAGGGGTAGGGTGGCGGCCTCGTTGGCACGGATGGCGTCCAGCAGGCCGGCTTCCTTGCCGTCGGTGCTCGCCGCGATCATCGCCGACAGGGGCGTGGCGGCGGCCGCGTAATCGTGGGCGAGGCGGTCGATCTGGCGCGTGGCCTCGGTCCTGGCCCGCGGGTCGTCACTGAGCACGACGTCGCGCAGCGCGATCGCGCGATCATGCACGCTGCCCCTGAAATTGATGGCCAGGCGCTGCTTGACGGCGTTGACGTCGTTGATCGTGTGCAGGTCATTCTCGATGAGGTGCACCCGATGGATGCCGATGAGGGTCAACACGACCATCAGGCCGATGACGGCGGAGAAGCCGACGGTCATGCGCTGGCCGACGCGGAGTTTGCTGACAAGGTGCATGGTGGGGGTAGCCTGGGGAGAGGGCGGGGGATGGGATGTCGAGCGCTAAAGTTGCGCGGTGGACAACCGATATCGGCGGCAGCGCAGTGGGCTTAAAAGGCAGGCGGGCCTGCGTTTACGTAGCGATACAATTTGTGACGCGCGGGTGATGGGCATGCTCCAGCGCGGACAGCAGCGGCAGGCGCGCGCGGGCAAACAGGTCTGCAATCGCCGACGCGTCCGCAGGCATTGCCAGCAGATAGCCCTGGATCTGGTCCAGGCCGATGGCCGTCAGCACGTCGAGCTGTTCCTGATGCTCCACGCCTTCGGCCACGGTGAGGTAGCCGAGTTCGTGGGCGAGATGGTGGATCGCCGAGACTTTCGCCCTTGCGCGCGGATCCGTGCCGATGCCGTCGATCAGGGATTTATCCAGTTTCAAGGTGCGGATCGGCAGGTCGGACAGGTAGCTGAAATTGCTGTAGCCGCTGCCGAAGTCATCGACGGCGATCTTGACGCCTGCTTGGGTCATCGCCTGGATCTGCGCGACGGCAGGGGAGTCGGGGCCCAGCCACTCGCCCTCGGTGATCTCGAACTCGACCATCGCAACCGGAATGGCGCGACGCGACAGCTTCGCGCGGATGACCTCCCAGGCAGTGCCGCTGGTGAGATAGCTGCTGGGCAGGTTGATGGAAAGGGGAACCTCCACGCCTTGTGTCCGCCACGCCAGCAGCTGGTCCAGCGCCGCATCCAGCACCCAGTCGGTGACCAGCGCCATGAGCGCAGTCTGTTCGAACACCGGGATGAACTCGAGCGGGCTGATGGGCCCGAGGACGGGATGGGTCCACCGGATCAGTGCCTCGGCGGACACGGGATTGCGCGAAGTGGCGTCGAAACGGGGCTGATACACCAGGTGGAATTCGCCGTTGGCGATGCCACGCTCGGCATCCGAGGCCAGGCGGTAGGCGCGGTGGACCGACTGATCCCGCGCTGCGGAGTACCAGCACAGCGTGCGGCCCGCGTCGAACGCATCGTACAGGCCCACCAGCAGTTTCCGCAGCAACTCGTGGCTGCCTTCGTCACTCTCGATGGGGCAGACGCCGGCATGGAAACGCGGTGACATGGGCACGGCGGCAGCCATCAGCGGACGCAGCATGCGACCCCGCAACTCCAGGACCAGGCTTTCGACCTGGCGCGTGCTGGACATGCTTACGATGAAGGCGAAGCGCGTCACCCCCACGTGGTAGACCGTGGCGATCCCGTCCAGCGCGGTGCGCAGGCGAACCCCGGCGCGCCGTATCAGCGCCTCCAGGGGCTGCAGTCCAAGCACCTGGCCGACCTGGCTGGCCCGGGGGATGTCGAGCACGTCTACGACCACGGCGTAGTGCGTGCCGGTGGCGCCGGAGGCGACGATGCCGGGGAAATCGGCATGCAGCTGGTGGCGACTGGGGAGACCGCTGACCGGGTCCAGCCGGCCGGACAGGTTGCGCAGCTCCAACTGCCCCATCACCAGCTGTGCCAGGCTTGCCAGTTGCTCGCAGTCGCGCGGGAGGAACACGCGGGGCGTGGAGTCCATGATGCAGAGGGCGCCAATGGCCACCCCGTTCCTGGCCACCAAGGGTGCGCCCGCATAGAAGCGGAGGTGGGGAGCACCGACCACCAGCGGGTTGTCCTGGAAGCGGGGATCGGCCTTCAGGTCGGCGACCACGAACACGTCATTGGCGGTGATGGCGTGGGCGCAGATGGACGCGCGGATGCATGTTTTGGCCACCGGCAGCCCGATCCGGGACACGAAGCGCTGTTCCACATCGCCCAGCAGCGAGACGAAGGCAACAGGGGCGTCGAAGGTGTAACTGGCAAGGCGGGTGATGTGGTCCAGCGAGGGAAGTGCACCGACATCGGTCATCTGCATCGCGCCGAGAACGGCGCGTCTTTCATCTTCCTGGGTGACGGGGGGGCTCATCGCGTTTCGGCCATAGGGGGGAGTGCGATGGAGCGGCGAACGTGCGCTGCATCGCCGTCCGCTTTCTTCCCCATCGCCGCCTATGTACGAGCCCCGGGGCCATTTGGATTCACCCGACCGCGCAGTCGGCTGAATTATTCAACGCCGGGCGCGACATGCCTGCTGCGCCGCGCAGCGCGTGCCGGAAAGGTGACGCAATTCGTCAAGGTGTTGACGGTGCGGGGCGCACATCGACCTTATGCGGCGGATGACGGGCGCGCCGTCCTATCGCGCCGCCTTCCGTGGCTCACTGCCCCTGCGTAGCAAACCGCAACCGGTTGTGGTCCGGATCCACGACCATCATTTCGCGCCCGCCCCACGGCACGTCGGCCGGCGCGCGGAACACCGCGACGCCGGCTGCCACGAAGGCGCGATGCAGCGCATCCACGTCCGGCACGTGGAAATACACCGCGCCACCGGGTTCGCAGTCGCCGGCATGTTCGCTGAGGAACAACAGCTGCCCTTCGCGGCTGATCTGCACGAACAGTGGCATGCCCGGTTCGAAACGGTGTTCCCAGTCGATCGCAAAGCCCATGCGCTGGTAGAACGGCACGCTGACGGCGGCATCGGTCATGCGCAGTTGGGGAATGACGGTCTGTGGCATGGCGGTCTCGGCAGGCAGGGGGGCGGGGCGTGGCTGATGGTAGCGCCGTGGGCGCGGCCGGGCTGTCTACCGGCGATGCCGCGGGCAAGCAGGGGGGGCCGGCTGCGGCAGCCGGCCCCCTCCGCTTTATGCGGTGGCTTGTGCCTGCTGGCCTGCGGCCTCGGCCACCGTGCGTGCCTTGTCGAACGCCGCGGCGGCCTTGGCAGGCGTGGCCAGGTGCTGGAAGCGGACCCGGCCTGGCTGGCCGCGCTTGCCCTTGCGGATGGCCAGCACGCAGGCATCGCGGTCCAGGCGCAGGGTGGTGACCTCGCGCTCGCTGGCGAGCTGCAGACGCACGACGTCCGCGTCGCCGCGTTGGCCGTGCCAGAGCAGGGCGATGTCGGCGACGTCGCGTTCCAGGGCATCCAGCAGGGTGTCCACCAGTGCGGTGCGCACCCCGCCCTGGGCGCTGTACTGGTAGCGCCTGTCCACGGCAGGATCGAGTGGGATCACCTGTTGGTCTTCATTTTCGGCGTCAGCCAGCAGCCACTGCGGCTGGCCATGGGCGTCCACCACCAGCGGCCGGTGGCCATCGACGGCGGCGCTGGCCAGAATCTCGGCCGGTGACAGCAGGCGGCGGCCATGGCCGGGGTAGTGCCAGCCGGTGCAGGCATGGTGCTGCCAGTACGCCACCAGCGCGGCGGGCAGGGGGTGGTGGCGGGAGGCGGCCAGCGCGTCGATGTCGGCCGCGCTGGCGGGGCCGTCGCGGCGCACGCCCAGGGCGGTACCCGCGGGCTGCAGCACGTGCGCGGCGAGGTAGCTGATCACCACGTCCACGGTCTGCTCCAGTGATTCGGCCAGCGTGCCGGCGTGGACGGCGCGCACTTCCGCGAGCCAGTCCAGAACGGACAGATCCTGCGGCCGCTTGAAGTCGTCCTGGTACTCGATGGTGTAGGTGAAGCCGCCCGCGCGGCGCGCGTCCACTTCCAGCGCGTTCACCGCGGCCAGCGCGGCATCGCCGAGCAGACGATTGCCGTCGGCGTCGGTCCAGGCCTGGTTGCGCAGGCGCAGGTAGGTGCCACCGGGCTTGCGCGGGTTGCGCAGGGTGCGCGAGACCTCGCCATGGCCGGCGCGGTACCACGGGTCGCAGGCCACGAACGCTCTGGGCGGGTTGGCGGTGACCGTGGCAAACCACTGCGCCGCCTCGGCAGCGCTGGCAAAGCGCAGTGCCAGGTTGACCTGGCCGGCGGCATTGTTTTCGCCGTGGATGACGTTGATGGCGGCGCCCAGGCGGGTCCAGTCATAGAACGTCTCGCCCTTCCAGCACATCCACCGTTCGGAGACCTCGGTCGCGTCGTGGAAGAACGCCGGGCCTTCGTCGCGCAACGTGTAGCCCTGTAGCTGGAAGGGCGGGGCGACGATGGCGTAACCGTCAAAGTAGTGCGTGTTGCCCAGGACGTCCTGGAACAGGGTGGCGCCGCTGGCAGGGTCGCGGCACCAGGCGAACGCGGCGGTGCCGCCCGCCAGTTGGCCCAGGGCCTGCAAGGTGATGCGGGTGTCCGGCGTGCCGTGGGCACGCGCCTGCTGGAGGCGCGCATGCAGGCTGGCCAGTTCGCGTTCGGCCTTGCCATCGAGCGCGTCCTGCAGCCTGGCCTGCAGATCGGCCGTGCTGAAGGGATCGAACGCGGCATCGGTGCGCGCACCGGGTTCCCGTGCGGGCCCGTCGATGGCGGTGGCGCGATGATGGAAGGCGCGTACCTGGGTCGGCTGCTGCTGGAGCAGCGCCAGCGAGCTACCCAGCAGCAGGAGGTACTTGAGCTGCGCGCGCGAGGCGCTGTCGTCCGGCAACGGCCAGTCCAGCACGAGCGCGGCCACGTCCAGGGCCGGCTGGGTGCGCTTGTCCCAGGTATGCACGCTGACGCAGTAGGTGGCGGCAGCGGCGACGCGGGGGCATTCGCGCAGGCGCTGCATGACCTGCGCATGCAGCGGCGGCGACCAGCAGCCGTGCAGTGCCCAGTAGACGCCTCGCACGTAGGCCTGTTCTTCCCAAAGCCGATCGATCAGGAAGCTGGCGGTATCGGGATCCTGCTTGCCGAGCTCGCCCAGGCTGTTGTACAGGCTGGACAACACGGCCTCGCTGGCCGGCTGGCCGGCGGCCATGGCCGCCGATTCCGCCTGCAGGGCCTTGCGCAGGGTGGGGGCGAGGTCGGGCGTGCCCAAGCCGTCCAGGACGCGCGGCGACCAATGGTCGTCCTGGCGCGCCTGCACGCGCGCCAGGGCCCAGTGGAACAGGCGCTGGCGCTGGGCGGTGTCCAGCGCGGCCTGGAATGCCTGGATGGCCTGCCCGAGCCGGTCCACCAGCACGCTCTTCACCGGTGCCCGCGCGAGCAGCGCCATCAGCGGCTCGAACAGGCGGGCATCGCCCCAGAGCGCCTGCAGGCCCGCAAGAACGGCGTCGGCTCGGGCGTCGGCATCCATTTCGGCGCTGATGTCGCCGGCGGGTGGCTCCTCGCCGATCAGGGCGATGAGCATGGGCACCAGCCCGTCACCCGGATCGGTGATGCTCGCGCAGATGTCCGGCAGCAGACGCCGCTGCAGGCGCGGCGCCAGCTGCGGCAGGGCGCGCTGCAGCAGCGCGCCACGGCTGTGCAGGGGGCTGCCCAGCACGAAGCGGATGGCCCATTCGCGGTCTTCGTCGGTGTCGGCCAGCTCCGGACGACGCGTCAGGCGGATGGCCATGGCTTCGCGGGTGGCCGGCGCGGCGGCCGCGACGCCCTCGGCAAAGCTGGGCGCATCCCAGATGGTGAGGATGTCGTCGGCCAGGTGGCGCAGGTGTGCCCGTGCCTCGGCGGCGATCACCTCCGCGCCCAGCAGGGTCTGCGCGTGCTCGAGCATGTCCAGCACGCGCGTCATCAGGTCGTCCCACGCCAGCAACGGAGTGACCACCTGCAGCAGGGCATCGCCATCGCTGATCAGCGGCAGGATGGGATGCAGGGTTTTCACCGCGTCCAGCGGGGCGTGCGCGGTGGCGGCCATCAGGCGGGTGGCGCGGTCGGCCGCGGCACCGGCGGGCTGGCCGAGGTGGTTCTGCAGGTAGGCGCGCAGCGCCCACACCGCCGTCGCGTCCGCCTGGATGCGGTCGAGCGACTGCAGGGCCTGCGCGGCATCGAAGGCGTCCGGGTCGTTCTGCAGCGCGAGGGTGAGCTCGTCCACCAGCTCCATGCCGACGGTGTGCGGGGATACCGCCATGGCGCGCAGCCGTTGCTGCAGCGGTGCAGCCGTGTCGATCTGGGCGAGGATCAGCAGGCGCGCGCGACGGTGGGCAAACCCGGGGACGACCGCGACGTCGGCGTCATCGGCCAGGTGCCCGAACACGGCGACGAAGGCCTGCAGCAGCGGCACCTCGGTGGGCCCGATGGCCGCCAGCACCTTGGCCAGGCGCGCGTCCTGCCCCAGCAGGCTGGCGTGCAGCAGCCAGTACAGGGCCAGGTGGGGGTCGCCGGCCAGGCGTGGCAGTTCCTTCCGGAAGCAGCGCTGGTCGTCGCCCTGCTCGGGGAACAGCGGGATGTAACAGGTGTACGCGTCGACGGCCAGGGTGTTGGGGCTGTGCAGGGCGTTGCCCTGGTGGTCGCGGGCGGGCAGCGCGAGGGCGTGCATCAGCCACTGGTAGCGTGCCAGCAGCGCGGGGCTGTCGCCGGCCCGGGCGTCGGGCGTGCAGGCGTATTCGGCCAGCAGCGCGGCTTCGGAGTCTTCGCCCCTGGCCAGCCGGGCGCGGCAGGCCAGATAGTCCTCGAGGCTGGCAAAGCGCAGCTCCAGCTGCCGTGTTTCGTGATCCTGCCACCACACGCTGCCGTCGCCGCGCAGGTCCAGCAGGGTGTAGTTGTCGCCGCTGTCGTCGAGCACCACGAAGCCGGACAGGGTCTTGTCGATGCCGCCGAAGTACAGCGGGTTGCGCGACAGGTGCGCGTGGACCAGGTCATCGAGGTCGGCCTGGGCGACATCCGTATCGATCGCCGCGGCAATCGCGGCAGTAACGGGCAGCGCATAGAAGCGCGACAGGGAAGCGGTGTGTTGCATGGGACATCCATGTTGTTGAAGTGACCCGCGCGGCGCGACCGGCGCAGGATGACGGCGGCGTATTCCCCACGCTGCCGTCACATTCTAGGCGGAGCGCGACAGCGGCAGTCAATCCGGTTGGCCCTGCGCGGGCCTGTGGTTGGACGGCGAAGGCGAAGAACAGAGGGTGGCCGTCCGTGAAACCGGACGCGCGGAGGCGTGCGCCGAGCAGACGCACCGCGATCGCGGTATCTGCGTGACCGCAGAAAGGGGGGGCGGGTGCGTTGGTCGGGTCGATTGCACTGCCCCATGCCGGCGTCGGTGCATCGCTATCGGCGCGAATCCACCGCAATCACGGTCCGTTTGATGCGGATTGAGGGCGCTCGAAAAGAAAGTCTTAATGATTCAGTGTGCGTCATCAGTGAGCTGCACCTAGGGCGAATGGATAAGCACATGCCGTTTGCGCATGTCGGTTCACGCAACTGTCGTGCCAGGTTCACGGCGCATTGATTGGGCGGGAGAGTAGATTCGAACCACGCCCCAAGTAGTGGCTGGGGTTTCCCCCCGTCTTCGCGGTTTTCTCCTGAATATTGCTTGCGCCGGACAGTCCGGTTCGAGGTGGAGGTTGCTGCGTCGTGTTTCTCTGCCATCGAGTCCCCCATGCCCACGCACCCGCTTCCCCTCGCGTCTTCTGCCAACCGTGCAGACGCTCTCCCACATCCTGATGGCATCCGCGTACGCCGGGCCCCGCCGTCGCTGCTGCAACGCGGGCTGGTGGGTCGTTCCAATGCTGCGCCGGACGCTGCACGCCGCGTGCTGTTCGTGGCGTCGGAGATGGCCGACTACGTGAAGGCGGGCGGTCTGGGCGACGTGGCGGCAGCATTGCCACGTGCGCTGCGCGACCGCGCCGACATGCGGGTGCTGATCCCGGGCTACAGCGAAGTACTCGCGCGCACCGGCCCGATCCAGGTGGTGGGGCAGGCCGAGGCGCACGCCGCACTGCCGGCGTGCGTGATCGGCCACACCGTGCTCGAGGATGGTCTGCCGGTGTATGTGCTGATCTGCCCGGAGCTGTACGAACGCGACGGCAGCCCCTATGTGGACAACGCCGGAGAGCCGTGGGCGGACAACGCCGTGCGGTTCGCCACGCTGTCGCGCGCCGCGGCACTGATCGCCGCGGGTGAAGTGGGCATGGAGTGGCAGCCGGACCTGCTGCATCTCAACGACTGGCCCTGTGCCTTGGCCGCTGCCTACGTGCGCTGGCTGGGCAGCGCGGCGTCGTGCCTGCTGACCATCCACAACCTGGCCTACCAGGGCCTGTTCCCCAGCGCGCTGGCGGCGGACCTGGGCATCGACGAGGCGCAATGCGAGGCGTTGGCGTTCCATGGGCAGCTGTCGTTCCTGCGCGGTGGCATCGTGCATGCCGACCAGGTGAACACGGTGAGCGTCAGCTACGCCGCGCAGATCACCGCGCCGGCCGAAGGCTGCGGACTGGACGGGCTGCTGTCGGGCCGCGCCGCGCTGGGCCACCTCAGCGGGATCGTCAATGGCATCGACGCCAGCTGGGACCCGAGCACGGACCGGCACCTGCCGGCGCACTTCGACGTGCGCAGTTTCGATGGGCGTGACCACAACGCGCGCCACGTGCGCCGCGCCTTCGGGTTGCCGGAGAGCCGGGGGCCGTTGTTTGCGGTGGTCTCGCGGCTTGTGCACCAGAAGGGCCTAGACCTCACCTGCGACGTCGCGCCGCAGATCGTGGCCGCCGGTGGCCAGCTGGTGATCATCGGTGGCGGCGAGCCGGCGATCGAGGAGCAGGTGCGCGCGCTGGCACGACGCTTCCCGGGCAGCGTGTCGGCGTATATCGGATTCGATGAAACCCTGGCGCGGCGGATGTTCGCCGGTGCCGATTTCCTGCTGATGCCGTCGCGGTTCGAGCCGTGCGGGCTCAGCCAGATGTATGCGCAGCGCTTTGGCTGCCTGCCCATCGCGCATGCGACCGGTGGGCTGATCGATACGGTGGACGACGGCGTCACCGGCTTCCTGTTCAACGGCCCGGACGCGGACATGCTGCGCCGCTGCGTGCAGCGCGCCTTCCGCACCTTCCGCCAGCCGCGCCTGATGGCCGCCATGCGTCGCGCAGCCATGCTCCGCCCCAGCGGTTGGGAGGTGGCAGGCACGCACTACATCGACCTGTACCAGCGCACCGCCGAGGCGCGCGCATGACGATGGGGTGCGAATTGCTGGTGCCCGCACCGCAGGGGCAGGACGGCGCGTCAGCTGCGCCGGCCGCCGATGAGCCGATGTCCGCGGCGTTGGCTGCGCTGGCTGCTGGCGCCCCCGGCGACGCGTTCGCGCTGCTGGGGCCACACCAGGACGGCCACGGTCGCTGGCGGCTGCACGTATTGTTCCCCGGCGCGTTGGCCGTTCAGCGGCGCGACGCGGGCGGGCGCTGGCAGCCGATGGCGGCGCTGGGCGACGGCGTGTTCGTGTCCCCGTGCGAGGGCGCGGCGGTCGCGCTGCTGCGGGTGGACTGGGGCACGCATCAGCAGGAGATCGAGGACGTGTTCGGCTTCGGGACCCAGTTGGACGCGGCCCTGCTTGCCGGCATCCCCGCCGGGGATCCGCACAGCATCCGTACCGGCCTGGGCGCGCAGCTTGCTGTCGACCAGGGCGTGCAGGGCGTGCGCTTCTCGGTCTGGGCGCCGAATGCGCGCCGGGTCGCGGTGGTGGGTGAATTCAATAGCTGGGATGGCCGGCGCCATCCGATGCGGTTGCGGGCCGAGGCCGGCGTCTGGGAAATCTTCGTGCCGCGCGTGGCGGCCGGGGCACGTTACAAGTTCGAGATCATCGCCGCCGACGGCGCGCACCTGACCGACAAGGCCGACCCGATGGCGCGCCAGTGCGAGCCGCTGCCGGGCACCGCGTCGGTGGTGGGGTCCGATGCAGGCCATGCATGGCAGGACCAGGCGTGGATGCAGGCGCGCGCCGCCAATGCCGCCGGTGCGATCTCCATCTATGAACTGCATGCCGGCTCCTGGCGTCGCGGTGCCGGTGGCGCGGTGCTGGACTGGGACCAGTTGGCCGATGCGCTCATTCCCTACGTGCTGCAGCTGGGCTTCAGCCACGTGGAACTGCTGCCGGTCAGCGAGCATCCGTTCGGTGGCTCGTGGGGCTACCAGCCGCTGGGGCTGTATGCGCCTACCGCGCGGCATGGCGATCCGGAAGGGTTCGCACGCTTCGTGGACCGCTGCCACCAGCAGGGCCTGGGCGTGATCGTGGATTGGGTGGGCGCGCATTTCCCCTCCGATGCGCACGGCATGCAGCGCTTCGACGGCACTGGCCTGTACGAACACGAAGACCCGCGCCAAGGCCTGCACCCGGACTGGGACACGCTGATCTACAACTACGGGCGCAGCGAGGTGTCCGGGTTCCTGATCGGCAGCGCGCTGGAGTGGATCGATCGTTTCCATATCGATGGCCTGCGCGTGGACGCAGTGGCGTCGATGCTCTACCGCGACTACAGCCGCGAGGACGGGCAGTGGATTCCGAACGCGCATGGCGGCCGCGAAAACCTGGAGGCCATCGATTTCCTGCGGGCACTCAACAGCGCCATTACGACCACCCATCCCGGGGTGGTGGTGATCGCCGAGGAGTCCACGGCGTGGCCCGGCGTGACCGCGCCGGCCGGCGAGGGCGGCCTGGGCTTCACCCACAAGTGGAACATGGGCTGGATGCACGACACGTTGAGCTATCTGGGGCGCGACCCGATCCACCGCTCGCACCACCACAGCGAGATGACCTTCAGCGCGATGTATGCGTTCTCCGAGCAGTTCGTGCTGCCGCTCTCGCATGATGAAGTGGTGCATGGCAAGGGCTCGTTGCTCGGCAAGATGCCGGGGGACCGCTGGCAGCAGCTGGCCAACCTGCGCGCCTACTACGGTTTCATGTGGGCGCACCCGGGCAGCAAACTGCTGTTCATGGGCGGCGAGTTCGCCCAGGCCACCGAGTGGAACCACGACGGCGAACTGGACTGGGCGCTGGCCGCGCAACCGGAGCATACCGGCGTGGCACGCGTGGTCGCCGACCTGAACCGGCTGCTGCGCGACATCCCCGCGCTGCGGCACGGCAATCGCAGCGAGGACGGCTTCGAGTGGAGCGTCGGCGATGACCACGTCAACAGCGTGCTTGCCTTCATCCGCCATGACGTGCACGGCAGTGGCGGGGCGTTGCTGGCGGTGAGCAACTTCACCCCGGTCGCGCGGCATGGCTATCGCGTGGGGGTGCCGCGCGCCGGCCGCTGGCGCGAGGTGTTCAACAGTGACAGCCGCTTCTACGGTGGCAGCGATGCGGGTAACCACGGGCAGGTCGACGCCCAGTCGATCGCCATGCATGGCCACGCGCAGTCGATCGAGCTCACGTTGCCACCACTGTCCACCCTCTACCTCCAGGTGGTTGAGTGACGCCTGCGCGGCGGCAACTTGGCGCATGGCGGCAGGAGGACGGCGAGTACTGCTTCCGGTTATGGGCACCGGCGGCGGACCGCGTGGAACTGTTGCTGGACGGCGAGATAGTGGCGATGGCCCCCGAGGATGATGGCTGCCATGCGGTGTCCTGCGCATGCGCACCGGGCACACGTTATCGCTTCCGCATCGACGGCACGCTGAGCGTGCCGGACCCGGCGTCGCGTTGGCAGCCGGAGGGACTGAAGGGTGCCAGCGCGGTCCCCGATGAAGACGCCTATGCCTGGCAGACGACCGGTGGCGCGGGGCGCCCCTGGGCCGAGGCGGTCCTGTATGAGGTGCACGTGGGCGCCGTGGGTGGGTATGCGGCGCTGCAGGCGCAGTTGCCGGCATTGGCCGCGATGGGCATCACCGCCCTGCAGTTGATGCCGTTGGCGACGTT
>Ga0163161_10002268_pt1 | contig 13794 bp, 12 predicted proteins | sample S45metaG_FD_129847 | JGI IMG/M metagenome (GOLD analysis project Ga0163161, IMG submission 129847) | Switchgrass rhizosphere microbial communities from Kellogg Biological Station, Michigan, USA - S4-5 metaG | ecosystem: Host-associated > Plants > Roots > Rhizosphere > Soil | place: USA... | reverse complement strand
CACTATCCATACTTATACATCTATTACAATCCTCGAAGGTATTTTCGGTAATTTTGGTATCTGCGAACTTAAACCCTCTAATTCCAGCCAATGTCATTCCTTTGAATGTACAACCGCTAATGTAAATATCTTGATTATAGACATTATGAACCGCACTATGATGACCAGCACCAACTGGCCATGATTGTGTACCTATTGTCCCACTCTCTCCAAATTCGCAATATAAGATTCGGATGTCTTTACATGGTGTTCCATCATAAATTCCGAATGCGTTAGGATCTGATCCGAAAGAATCACTTGTATGATTTGATATTTGAATGGCTTCTCTATAATTACTAGAACCAGGGTCTTTAAAACCAAGAAAACGACATTTATAAAAAAGAACGTCATTGCAAGCGTTCATGTCTACTGCATGTCCGCCAACGACGTCTCGTATCTCTGTATTCTGAAGGATAATTTTCTTACCTCTCCCTAATACAATAGCATTAAAACCTGTAGGGAAATTCAATATATTCCCATCGAATATTCCACCATCAATTATAATATTCCCATGAGCGTTATACCCTTCGTAATTTTTCCCTGCTTCTCCATTGTAAAGAAAAGCACCATTATACCCTCTTAATAATCGTGCATTTCCTAAATCTAAATACGTATTAGGATAAACGATTAATGGTTTCGTAATTCTAAATGATCCTTCAATAAATTTTATGCGGACAGAACCTTTTGTTTTTGCGATATTTAAACAAGATTGAATTGCATCTGTATCATCTACAAGACCTATTCCTGTTGCACCTTTTTGATATACAGACACTTCATGTTCAGTTAAAATACTTATTTGTTTTGTGTTAGCTTCTGTTTTAGACTGTTCTGAATCTAAACGTGCTTTTAGATTGTTAGAACTATTTCCATTTTTATCAATCCTTGCTTGTGCCGCTTCAACTGAAGAATCACCATTAATCACGATTTCATTTAATTGTTTTTGTATACTATTCGATAATTCATTGGATTTATCAGCATATTCTTTTGCTGCTGAAGCATCAGCGGCGGCTTGACTATTTATTTCTTCTAATGACATTTCATTTAATTCTTTAATTAGTTTTTCTAAATCAGAAACATAAGATTCAGATGGAATGCGATTTGTCGTTGCATCCGGTAATGTGATTAATACAAAATCTTGAGTTGTTGCTCTTATTGTTTTATCTTTTTCAATCGACATAAATGCCTGTTTTGCCTTGCCAATTGCTCCAAACGTTTCAGTTGGAAATGTATATTCAAAGTAACCTTTTGCGGCATCAATCATTTTTACGCCATTATCATCACGAACAACTGTATTATCAGGCTTTGCACATTCAAAAAACACTTTTAATCCTGTTAAATTATATGGAATTCCACCGTCTATTACATAGACATCCACAACATTACTTACTTTATCACCTACCCTTCCAGTGACAAGGGAGTTTAATTGTGCGTATTGTGTTTTATTAATATCTAAGATTAGTTTTGTTTTCAATGATATTCCTCCTTTTAGTCGATTATTGTGTGGGCAACCGGATCAGATTTAGCTACCTTTTAAGTAAAATAAAAAAAGACCAGCTATTGCCGCTCTACATAATCCACTTTTCACCGTTCCAAACAGGTTTCGGGTTAGGTTCAGGAAGTGGAATTTCTGTTGCGTTATCAGGAATATCATAGATGTTTTCATATCCAATAATGCCTTCTTCTTCATACGTAACCTCTACATTTCCATATATAGGGTACTCGTAATCACCGACTTTTTCTGTTCCGATAACCATCGTTTCGATTCTTGTTTTAGTAACCATACCTCTTATTTCCTTTGATTGTGGAACTATAATTGTGCTTTTTTGATACACGCCCGTTTCTTTATCATATAAATAAATGATTTTCATTTCATTCACCTCTATTTCTTTTCCAAAGCTGCTACTTTAGCTTGTAATTCTTTAATCGCTGATTCAGCTCCGTTTTTCCAGGCTTGTAACTCTTTGATTGCGGATTCAGCACCGTTTGACCAATTTTCTAATGGAATAATTGCTCTCATATTATTTTGCGCTTGATAATTAGCTGTATTAGCTGTATCTTCTACTCCATTTAATCTAGTGCCTACAGAATCAATACGACTTCTATTATCTGACGCAAATGCAAAAGCTGAGTCAGCACGATTACGTCCATACCGCCCATCATTTACGATGTCTTCGATTTTTAACCCATTGAGTGACACACCGTTTAGTCCATTTGCATAAACTTCACCCCAAACGTTTTTCGCGTCTCCGATTGCTCCTTTTCCAGATTCGTTTGGTGCGAATCTCGGCCCAACATTCATGCCAGTAAAGTTTGCAAGGCTCCAAGACTTACCTTTGATGTCTGTATCAAACCGAGCTGCCGCTCCTTTGAATTCGATAGGTTGTTCGAATACCGTTGTCCCTTTAAAAAACATAGTTGCGTGCCAATATGCCGAGGGAGCAAATGAATATAAGTCACCATATTCACCATCAACATACAACGATTGAGTTACTGATCCATCAGGATTACGTTTACCTAAACTGATTGCGGCATCTTTATTGGCTGTAGACTCAATTGTCCAATAGGATATTTCTCTTCCGTCGCTCGCTCTAGCTTGTGATATTGTAGTTGAAATTTTGTTTGTAACCGAATAAAAATCAATCGCGGAACGGTCTAAGTCGATCTTAAAAGTATTATTACGCGCCGACAACTTACCAGATACTATAGATTCAGCTTTGATATTAATAATATTCGCTAGTGCCGCATTTATTGTACCGGCCGTGATAAAATCAGCAACAATTGAACCGTCCATTGTCATAGCTAGTCCGTATGGTCCGTTTATGCCTGTTTTCGAGTAACCCAATCCGTTGATATTCCATTGCCAAACCTTTTGTGCTGTTGACTCTTTATTCGTATCCATGATTAAAATTCTCTCAGGATAAATACGAACGTGACCCCCGAAACCACTGTTAATTAAATCTGTAGCTGATTTTTTAGCTTTATCTAAGAAACTAGATTCCATGTTATCGACGTCTTCTTTTAATTTATCTACTTTGTTTCCTACATCAGCAAATGATTCTTTGTAATTCCCAATTGTAATATCGGTGAATTCTTTGTTCAATGGATCGTATTTGTAAGATACAACTTTCGCTTTAACATCAATACCTTCGTCTAAATGTTGGACTGTTACCGTATCACCCATATAAACGCGTTGCATGACAGCAAAGTCTTTATATTCTTCCGTTTGGGATAACTCCTGGAATTTAATTTTGTAAATTGCTAGTGGTTGATCCACATGTTGAACTTCAAACATTGCTTTTGCTTCAGCGCGTAATTTGTCCAATGCTTCCGGTAATGGTATCGCATCTTCGTCGTTTGCGTACTCGCCAACTTTAGCTTTAACATTTGGAAATTCAATCTTTCTAATTTTAGGATTAACATACTTATTAACCAACGGACTAGTAACATACTTTTCTGGTAATAGTAGTTCATTAGCTCCTTGTGGCATTATCTTTGTAATTGGACTTTGCCAATCAATATCGGCTTCATATCCTAATAAATCCTTTTTATGTTGGATTACAACGCCACGATCAAGACCACGAGCGTTTAACATTCTAACGTTGAAATTGTCGCGTAATAACTCTCCGCCCCAACGATTCAAGAACGAGTTATCTTGACCACTATCCAATAATACTTCTACAGGGTTTTTACGTACTAAACGCGAATTTTTAACCTTTGTGATATCACTAAAGAAATCAAATTTAGTTGTATACTGGAGGTTATTTTTTATTTGTGCTATAGCGCTAACACCTGTTTTATCTACAATGTTTGTATCTTCTATAAAGTTGTCTGTTAAATCATAAAAAATATGATAACAGAATACTTGCAATTCACCGTTAGTTGGATGTGGGTTGGCCACACGGAATAATTGATAGCCATCAGGAGTTGGCGCTTTGATTAAATATTGTCCATCTATTTCTAATCCATGTGGAGCAAAGAGAGGATACTTAAACCTTAGTGTATAAACACCGTTTAAAATTTCCTCAATTTCAGCTTCATAAATATTATTATCAAGAATCCCTATACCATTGTGGGTAAAGTCTGTTTCGTCAGGTTTGTAAAGCGTAATCAAATGTATCGCCACCTTGTTTCAATATCAATCTTACTTACATTACCTGTCCACGATATTGTATTTTCTCCTTCTTTAAATGTAGGGAATTTACCAATCATTTTATTATTCATAGGAGTTGTATCGTAATAACATTCCATCAAGTCAGAATCAACAATTACAGAAGTATTAACACCTTTAATTTGAAACGAGATACCATTGATTTGTATCGTTATGTCTCCAGTTCCGTAAATCGTTAATTTAGGCAAAGAATGCAATGTTCCCTGGTTCATTATCGTAGCAGGAGTGGTTAACGTGAAAGGCTGTTCAATAGAATATTCATACGGATCTGATCTGAATGTCACTTGGAACTTTCCGTATTCCTCTATTTCATTTTCTATGTCACCGATTTCCACAGATTTGATCTTTCTATAAACAAAGTCGTCAGTAAAGGAAACTATTTTAGCTCTCATTAGCCAAGCCTTTATTTTCCTTAATAACGGCTTAATATTTTCATCTTCTAATAAATTGAATTCAACTGTAAAATCAACGTCTTCGTACCCTTTAATCTTCGTTAAAGCGCCGTTTTCCCTTCCATCGACTTCAATATATTCAACCTTCTTTTTAGCGGTAGGAATTTTAGGACGATCCACCATACAAACAAGGTAGTCTCGCCCTAAATTATCATCTATTCTGATATCAAACACGGTTGCTTCCCCCTTTAGCTACGTTCAACGCTTGTCCCTTTTTAGCAAACCAATCATCTGCTTTTTGGAACATTTTATTTAAATCACTTTCATTTCTGACAGTCGTGTGAAAAGTAATTTCATTTTTAATTTCTTGCGGTTTAGGTTTCTGTTCTTTCTCTCTTGAATAAGATGTCGAAAGAGTTGTTCCTGCTAGTTCAGGAAGACCTTGGAGTATCCCGGGACTATACAAAGGGCTGATATCTTCTCTAGCGAACATACTAAAACTACGCACGGTTTCAGGTACTAAAGATCGCGGTGCGGCTAAACTACGCGAAGGAGCTGAAGCTGTACCTGTACCTATCCCGAAACTCGCAGGTCCAACTTCTTTTTTCTCTACTGTCATCGTTTTCGGAAGGATACTCCAACTATTCCACCATCTTTTCACTTTATCCCAAGCGCTAAGAATGTTTCCTGAACTCGTGTCCACTTGATCTTCTAAGTCTTTATAAGAACTTTTTAATTTATCTATACCTTCTTTTTTTGTCGATTCGGCTTTGCTTTTAACTTCTCTATATTGTCTGTTGGCTTCGTCAATCATTTTGTTCGCTGTTCCTTCGGCAGAGCTTCCTAATTCTCGTTTCATATCTTCAGCCACTCGGATTCTGTCATCTCGAGTTTTCCTTGCTTTATCAATAACTTCATTCTTTTCTTTTTCCATCTTCGTGACAGCGTCGCTCAACATTTCGGCGGTAACTCTCTCTTTGCTATTCTTTAAGTTGTTCATAATAACTTCTTGTTCCGTTTTGTTTTTAGATAGCGCCGATATAGCCTGTTGGTCAGCGACTTCGCGTAACCCTTGGATTTGTTTGTTTTCGTCAGCTGTCAAAGTACGTTTTTCTTCTTTCGCTCTATTCCAAATTTCTACAATTTTATCATTAGCAGCTTGAGTTTTTGCTTTTTCCATTTCGTAATGATCTGTATACATCTTTGATATATTAGCTTGTTCTTCTGCAGTTATTGTTTTCATTCCCGCGAAAGCTTCTTGTGTTTTTTGAATTTCAGCGTTCTTCTTTTCTTCGAATTTACTAACAACTTGATTTTTCATATCCTCATATTTTTGAATAATAGGAGGAAGATTCTCATCAGTAATAATTTGTTGTTGTGCGAACATTTCCATAGCGACAGTACCGGCTTGTTGGGACATTTCCATATAAGAACCAACAACTTTCTTAGTACCTTGGGATATTTTATCCACACTTTGCACTGTTCCGTCTGCCGCTATATTTACGCGATCTTTGAATAAATCTACAGCCGGTATAGCCTCTTCGTTTAAAGCTTTGTATATCCCGTATCCCGCCGCTCCAATCGCTGCCGCTCCAACTAACCAAGGGGCTATAGCTAGCGCCGCCGCCCCTAACGCAGCGCCTAAACCTCCTGTAGCGACTCCGGCAACTCCGACACTAGCTGTGGTCAATCCTAACGCTGTACCTAAACCTCCTAAAGACGTCACAAGACCTCCTATAGTTGTTATTATCGGTCCTAGAACCATGAGTATTGGTCCGAGAACTACAGCGAGAGCTGCTATAACACCTATTGTTTTTTGTGTTTCAGGCGAAAGATTAGAAAACGCTTCAGACATCGATTTAATAGCTTTCTCCACAATTGGTAATACTTGTTCAGCTAGTTCTAAGAAAACTTTACCTATAGGCTCTAATGCGATTTTAAATTCACGGTATAACTTTTGTGCGCGTTGCCCAAATGATTCCTCTTGGACTTTTTTTAGTTTATCCATCGTGCCAGCTGTTTCCCCTAAGGCGTTAGTAGCATCGCCCATACTGTAAACAACTTCATTTCCTAAATCTTCAAATTTAGTTCCCATAAGAGATACGCCGAGTTGCGTGGCATCGACTTGATTATCCATGCCTTTTAACTCATTAATGATCTTATAGAAAACATCAGCCGCCGGGCGCTCACCCTTCTTAAACTCTTCCCACATGTCTTGGGTACTTTGTGACATTTGCCCCATCGCATCAGAAGTCGATTTTGAACCATCTTGAATACGAATTCCATATTCCTTAACTAGGTCGTTTACATAGTCGAGATTGTAGGCGCCATCACGAGTCCCATTTTTTAGAATTGTTAACATCTGATCAGAGGCAAAGCCTGCTTGCTTATATAACGGCACGTATTCGGCTAGGTTGTCAGTGAATTCGTTTGATACATCTAATCCGTTTTGCATACCGGTAGCAATGAAGTCCATCGCTTCTTCACCGGTCATGCCGTATTGTTTTATTAATTGTGAAGCGCCGCGAGTTGTTTCGTTCAAATCAACATCAAACGTTTTAGATAAAGCAAGAACATCTTCTGTAACAGCTTGTAAGTCTTCATGCGGAACATCTTCCATATTCTGATACACTCTAATTACAGCTTTGTTAACCTCGTCTAAACTTTCGCCCCAACCTTTAGAAAACACATCTTTCGCGATTTCCCCCATGTTTTCAGCGCCTTTAGCTGTTAAGCCTAAAGCTGCTTGAATTTGACGTTGCGATGAATCGAAATCAGATGCCCATTTAGCCGTAATACCCATTACACCGGCTACAGCAGGAGTTACAGTGCTTGTTAAATTAGACCCGATTTCCTTTGTCTTATTGCCAACTTCTTTTAATTTATTACCTGTTTTTTCGGCTACATTTGCCTGTTCTCTTAATGATGTACTCGTTTGTTCGACTTCATTTTTCAAATGCATTTCAGCGGTTCTAGCTTCATTTAACTTTGTTTCTAATTTGTTAACTTCAGCCGAATTTGAGCCATATGCGCTTTTTGCGGCTTCTAATTGTTGTTCTAAGTTGTGGACAGAACGCGCTGATAATTCTAGTTGTTGTTGTAAGTGCCTTTGTTTTACGCCTAATTTTTCAGATTCAGAAATGCTATCACCTAACGCGACACGTTCCTCTTCTAAAGCTGATTTCAATTTATTAGTTTCTGTCGCCAATAACGCTTCTGCTCTTTGTAATTCGCTTAACTTTTGTTTAGACTTCGCAGATTCACTATTTCGTTCTGCTTCAGCTTGCTTAGCTCGATCTAATGATTGTGTCGTTAATTGGATCTTGTTTGACATTTCAGCTTCAGCAATTTGAGCTTTTCTCATCGCTTCTTCGAGTTTTTTCACTTCAGTAGAGTTTTCGCCCCACACTTGCTTCGCTCTTTGTAATTGTTGAGCTGTTTCTTGAGTCTTCCGTTTGGCTAGTTCGTATTGTTTCTCAAGTGTGGATAGAGAAGCTGCGTGTTTATCAACTTCCGAACCGCTTAATTTCATTTGAGTTTGCGTTAATTTCAACTCTTGATTTAAAGCTCTATTCTCCCTATTAATATCAGATATATTTTTCTTATAATCGGAAGTATCAGCCCTAAACTTTATTACTGTTTCTTTTGAAGGTCCAGCCACTATTTTTCACTCCCCTTCTCCTGGAGGTAAGCTTTCCAACCTTCGTAAGCACTCTTATTTTCAGCTATCCTTTGAACATCCCTTAAAGGAAGGTGCCAGAAATCTCTTTCCGGAATTTTAAAAATGAACACGTACAAACTATACAAATCCACAACGTATTCAATCTCAAATTCAGGAAGTTTTAAGCCTTTTTTCCCGCTTTTTGTTGGAACCCTTTTGCCATGTTGTTTTTATCTTTTTGCTTTTTTAGTACGGACCCAAATATTCCGAACGCTTCTGTCATATCGACTTCATATTTTTGCATGAATGATTCAAAATTCATGTAATCAGAAACGTTCGCTTGACGATAAGCTGCATAAACAACACAGAATGTATCTAACAAATCAACGTTCCCTGCGCCGCCCCGTGTATCTAATAAAGTACTTAAAAACGATTTGCCAATAATGCCCTCTTTTTCTAGATTAAATAGCGTCCACGCAGTTAAATTAGGGTTAATTTTTACTACTTCACCATCGGCTAATGTAATTTCGTTTGTCATTATAAATCTCTCCTTTTAGACAAAATTAAAGAGCGCTAACTAGAGCGCCCCAAGTATTTTCATAGTTTTTTATTATGGTGTAACCTTACGTAGTTCAGCAGGATCGAATTTAGTTAACCATTTTGTTTGAACATCAGCTGGTAAGTTAATACCTTCATAATAGAATTCGCCATAAGTATCAGGTAAAGCTGTAATTTCTACTTCGAATTCAGCTAACTCGTCCGCTCCATTTTCGATACTCTTAACAAATCCAGTAGCGGCAGAGCAATTAGGGAACGCAATTAAACGGTTATTATCTTCGAATGTATCATATTCTTCAGCGACAAATGAGAAGTCTTCCCCCACACTTTCAATGCCGTACGAGTACACATTATCAATTAAACCTTCGTTTTTAAGACCGAAAATTTTACGAGCCACTTTTAATTCCATATGCCCCGAAATCTTAACAATTAATTGTGTTGGTTTAGATTTTTTCTTTTTAGTTACACCACCGCAAATTTTTGCGATTGATTTGATTTCCGTTTCTGCATCTAATTTACCGATACATCCGAAAGGGCTTGTTACTGATTCACCTTTAAAAAGTACACTTGCGTTTTTAATCTCGACGGCATCAAATACGTCAATTGTAGTTGTAGGCATTTAATTTCCTCCTAAAGTTTTATTAATTTCTTCTATTAAGGCCTTATTAAGTTCTTCAACAGATTTATTTGTTTCTCTATCCACACCTAACTCCATAAACCTTTCAGGATCATTCCCCTTACTTTTACCAACACCCAAATCAGGAAACACTAGATAAGCGTATTTGGCTTTAGGTTTTAAGGTTAAAGTTAGGTTTTCTTTTAAAGTTCCTTGAATCGATTTAGAAAGTTTTGCGTGTGGTTTCTTTCTATCTGAAATCGGTATTAAACCTAGGATAGACTTTTGCATAATTGGTGATATTTTCTTTTTTAACTCTTCATTAATGATCTTCTCTGCAACGTTGGGTAACCGCTCAATGTTCCTTTGATACGCTTCAAATTGCGCCGAATCAACGCTAAACTTAGCAGACAAGTTTAATGTTCCTCGTCAATTCAAATGTGAGTACGTCCACAAAGAATTCAGTATCTTTCTTTTTCATTCTATCTTTGAGCGATTTATTGCAGGTATGACCAGTTTTAGAAAGGCTACTCATGAATTCTAATTGCAAGATGTCCAAGTCTTCTCTATTTTCCGAGAAGAAATAAACAGTAACTTCTTGGTTGTAATTTGTAGTACCAGTCCTTTCAAATCCGCCAGTTTCGAACACCACATGATTAATTGTGGATAGTTTAGCTTCATCTTCTTGTACAATGTCTTGGTAAACTTGAGCTCCAGCAAAAAACGTTTCTAAATGTTCAACCAATCTAAGGTTATACTTTTCAATCAGTTCATTCAGTGTCATCAAGACCACCAACCTTTTGTAAATATAAATACATACTGTTTTTAAAACGATCAGCTTTAATGATGCTATAAGAAACGCCACGCAATTTGAGCGTTAGGTTGTCCACATCTTTTCTCTTAAATATAGGAGCATACAACGTTTCAATTTTCATATCTAACTGTTTCCCCACACTATTCACTAGCTGTATATCAATCTCACGACATGAAAGTTCTGCAAATCTAAGTTTGATAATCTCAACATTGTCGTATCCGATTACTTTTTTCATGGCATTTCGAATAGTTTTCTTCTCCATGACACTTACAAACCCGTCATTATAAGTCTTTCTATGCCGTTCGATTGCCATTACACTTCCCTCTCTTTAAGGGCTACATGTAGAATCAACCTTGAAAGTGGTTGTTCAAAGTTAGTTTCAAATTGATCTAAAGCGTTGTTATATTCGTATCTAATGCGGTTTATAACTAACTCACGTGCGGATAAGTTGACTTTCAAATCAAGTTCAACGCCTACTAAATCATTGATGTAGTAAATAGAACGATCTATCAGCTTTAGGATGTTATTGTCTTCCTCGTCCCACGTAATCGCTAGTGCTTCTTTTACATCATCAAGCAAATCAAAAGGTGACACTAAGGTCACCTTCGATTGATTTTCTCCCATTAAGGATCACTCCTTATTCTCCTGCTGGTGGTTTTACCGTATTAGGATCAACTAAACCAGTAATATCGTAAACTAAGAATGAATCATTGCGATCAGCACGACCGTTAGCGTACATTTTAGCGATGTATAAATCTTCGTCTTCGATAGCACGAGTTTGGTCGTACACATCTAAACGTTGAGCTCCACCTAATCCTAAGAAGTAATCTTTCGCCATACCTACAACCATTTTTCCTTTTGGAACAGCGTTAGATTTAACGAATGAACCTGGAATTGGAAGAACATTGTAAGCGTAAGTTCCATCCGCGTTAGGACGTGTAGTGTAACCGTAAACTCTAGCCCAGTAATCAACTGGATTCACAATTAACATTACATCTTCAGGATTACGTTTACCGTCACGAGTAAGTAATGCCATGATGTTTCCTAATGTATAAGGAGAAAGGTCTTTCAGAACGCCCGTTACAGCTTTATCAGCGTTTTCACCGTTAGCAACAGTCAATAAATCTTTCATCATACCGATTGGTTGATCTTTACCAGTGCCGCGAACAATAGCTAGTTCTAAAGCGATTTTTAAAGATTCAACCAATACAGTTCGAACGTAACGGTCTAACCAAACTGGACCAAGGTCAAGCATCGCTTTACATACAGGCATGAAAGCAGATAATTTATATTGACTGATATTAATCGTTTCGAAACCTTCATCTAAAAGTTCTTTATGAGCAGCACATAATTTGCCCCAGAACGCTGTTTGAATATCGCCTTTTTTAAGAATCCATTCAGTTAAAGCGCCTACGTTGACAAAGTTGATCTTAGATAGTAATTCGTGAGATTGAACTAAGTCTTCAAATACTCGTTCGATAACAGTTGGTGGCACTAATGCTTCAGTACCAGCAAATGAATTACCAGCAATTACTTGGTTGTAATATTTTGTTTCTTGGCTAGTTAAAGCACGTCCACCGCGTGCAGCCAGGATAGCTTGGTCACTAGATTGTACTGAAGCTTGTTGTAAAATTTCGTTTTGAATACCTTGTGCGAATTGCACTAAAGCGTTATCTACTTGTTCAGGTGTTCCCGACGCTAAAACCTCGCTTAAATTTTTTTGATTGTCAACTTTCGTTTCTAAGTCTTTACCCATTGTAAAGTACCTCCTATAGTTTGATAGATTTTAATAATGAAGCCATAAAGTTTGCTGATTTCTCAGCGTTTTGAATACGTTTGTCACCTTCATTTTGGATAGGCGCTTCTTCTTCAGGTTCTTCGATAACTGGTTCTTCGTTGTCCACACTTTCTATTGAATCTATAATTTCATCACAGAAACCATAAGATTTAGCTGTTTCAGCAGTCATGTACGTTTCGTTATCTAATAACGCTTCTAATTCATGAAATTCACCGTTAAAACGATTTTTGTATGATTGAATCAATGCATCGTCAACGTCGCGTAACATTTTAGCTTGCTTTTCTAACGAATCAGCATTACCGTACGCATAAGTGGAGGCCCTATGAACCATCATTGTTGTATTAGATGGCATGATAATTTTGTCAGCGCCCATCGCAATCAAAGAAGCAGCAGAAGCAGCAAGACCATCAACTACAGCAGTAACTTTAGCCTTATGACTTCTTAAGTAGTTACAAATCGCAATACCTTCGAATGCATCACCGCCGCCAGAATGAATGTGTAGTTCGATTTCATCAGCATCGATATTGTCGAACATTTCACGCGTTTTCTTTGCGTTAATATCGCCCCACCAACCAGCGCCAACTGTTCCATGCATATAAGCAACAACTTTTTTACTGTTCTCCTGATTCTCCATCATTAGGAACTTCGGTTGAATCTTTTCCATTTCCATCATTGTCACCTCCTTCCATAGTTCCGCTTATCCTTGCTCTCTCATAGTTCTTAGTAACATAACGTTCATCAGCCCACTCTTCATTTATTTGCTCTTTTCCTAATCGTTCTAACACATCGTTTATGCTCATGCCGCCGACTGCAAATAACTTATCGACTGAATTAGCAAACTTAGTAAGATCGAACAATTTGAAGTTATCCATGCTGAATTTGACGTATGTTTTATTTAAATATTCATCCCGTGTAAACATTTTTTTGTTGTATTCATTTACAATCATTTCACCGATAGGACGAACCGCGAAAAGTATGAAATTGTCAAGGTCACCTTGTTGTTCTTTCGAGCCTGGGTCCGGTATTCCACTTAATAATGAGGGTGGAATGTGGAAAGCAGAAGCCACGAAATCTAGCATATCTTTAGCGAGATTTTTAATGTCCCTAGTATCTAGATTGCGAGGATCTTTACTTTGGTCTTCCATTTGTACGTTGTCAGGCAGGAAAAGGACTGACGCTATTTTCTCAGGGTCCATATAGTCTTTCATTTTTTCTTCAAACAGTTCTTGAGCAGCTTTACCATCTTTATCTGTTAAAGAATTCATGAATCGTCCCTTGAATAAATATCTTTTTCTTCCGTTTCCACGATAGTCAGACAATGCTTTCGCAAGTAATAACCCATACGAGTTATAAAGACTGTCAATAACACTATTTATCGACTCTTCGGAAAGCTTCAAATATAAAACGTCTCGTTCTTTAAATTCTTTAGTCAAAAGTTGATTGTTAATCGAAATACTTTTGTAAACATACTCATTGAACCCATTAGCAGTTTCACGATGAAATGATTCGGCTACCCACATTTCTTCTCCAATAGGTACAATTAATGCTTCATTTTCGTAAATTAACTGATGGACAACTTTGCACCAAAACTCATGAGCATTTTCATTCTTATTTGGCGATACATTTAGTTGATAGTAGTTTAAATACCGTTTTAACTTTCCATCTCTATAAGATTCAAAGTCACAAGCTACTAAACTACGAGCGATTAGATCAATAGCAGCGTTAACATACAGTTTTTTATAAGCGAT
>Ga0163161_10002266_pt1 | contig 13796 bp, 12 predicted proteins | sample S45metaG_FD_129847 | JGI IMG/M metagenome (GOLD analysis project Ga0163161, IMG submission 129847) | Switchgrass rhizosphere microbial communities from Kellogg Biological Station, Michigan, USA - S4-5 metaG | ecosystem: Host-associated > Plants > Roots > Rhizosphere > Soil | place: USA... | reverse complement strand
CTGTGGGGCAACGACAACACGGTGGTGCGCAACCGCTTCGTCGACTACTCCGACGGCCTGCAGATCAACTGGGGCAACCGCAACTACATCGCGGCCAACACCTTCACCGGCAATTCGATCGGGGTCAGCGTCACCGGCAGCGACAACGTGGTGGACGGCAACACGATCACCGGCAACGGCATCGGCATCGCGGTGCGTCCGCAGCCGGTGAGCGCACCGAACCGCTTCAGCGCCAACCAGATGGTCGGCAACGGGCTGAAGATCGCGCGCTGCGAAGCTGGTGGCGCTTGTGCCACGGGCCAGCCGCGCGGGGCGATCGTGTTCGGCGTACCGGGGCTGGAACACGCGAACTTCGTGGGCTCGCGCGGGCGCGGCGTCGATACCGACCCGTCCAAGCGCGCGCGCATCTGCAGCGGCACCGACACGACAGGGTGCCAGCCGGCGCCCAACCTGGGCCAGGCCGCGCCGGTGTTGCAGGCGGTCCAGGGCACCGGCACCGCGCGCACCGTGCACGGGGTGTTCCAGGGCGTGCCGGGGCAGCGCTACCAGTTGGAGGTGTTCGGCAACCGTACCGCGAACAGCAGCGACGCCGAACGCCTGCTCGGCACCGTAGACGCCGTCACCGATGCGCAGGGGCAGGGCCGCTTCACGCTGGCCCTGCCGACCACGGGCGAGGCTGCCGGTATCGCCACGCTCACCGCCACCGCGACCTCCGCGCTGGGTGCCACCTCCCCGTTGAGCGCGCCGCTGTCGCTGCGCTGACCCGTCGACCCCGAGAGATTCCGATGCGATTTCCGAACCCCACTCCGCTTGCCGTCCTGTTGTCCGCTGCCGTGCTGACGCCCGCGCTGGCCCACGCACAGGACAGCAACCGTTACGACGGCAAGACGCTCACCGGCGACTGGGGCGGCACGCGTACCGCGCTGGACGAACGCGGCATCCGCTTCCGGGGCGACTACGTGGGCGAGGCGATGGGCGTGGTCGACGGCGGTTACGGCCGCACCGGCGCGCGCTATGCGCAGCAGGTGCGGGTCGGCGTCGACCTGGACATGGGCCGCCTGGCCGGTTGGGACGGCGGCGCTTTCCACGTCACCCTCAACGACCGCCGCGGCAACAGCACCTCGGCCGACCTGGTCGGCAACCGCTTCCCGATCCAGGAAGCCTACGGCGGGCAGTACACCCGGCTCACCGAGGCCAGCTATGACCAGACCTTCAACGGTGGGCAGTCGTATTTCAAGCTGGGCTACTACGCGATGGGCAACCAGTTCGGCCTGCACAGCCTGCTGACCCATTTCGTCAACGCCGCTTTCTGCGCCCATCCGCTGGCGATGTCGGGCAACAGCGGCTGGTACAACTACCCCACGGCGCGCTGGGGCGGTGAAGTGGCCCAGCAGGTGAGCCCGGCATTGAACGTGCGCACGGGCTGGTTCCAGGTCAACCCGAACCTGGGCGGCAACATCGAACGCAATGCGTTCCGTCCGTTCGTGTCGGGCACCACCGGCTCGCTGATTCCGCTGGAAGTGACCTGGACCCCGGACAAGGGCGGGGCGCACCCGGGCGTGTACAAGTTCGGCGGCTACTACGACACCTCGCGGGTGGACCAGCGCGGGCTCGATACCTCGCCCACCACCGGCCGCCACGGTGCGTATGTGCTGGCCGAGCAGCGGCTTACCCGCGAAGCCGGCGACCCGCAGCGCGGGCTGACCGCCTTCGCGCAGTACATGGTGTCGGACACCGACACCGCGCAGATCCGCCGCTGGTATGCACTGGGCGGCGTCTACCAGAGCATCGGCACGCGTGCGCAGGACAGCATCGCGCTCGGCTACGTGGGCGCGGACATCAACCGCCGCCTGGTGGACGCGCGCCGCGCCACCCTGGCCGACATGGGGATTCCGACGGACTCGCCGCTGTACCAGCTGAGCCAAGCCGAGGAACTGTTCGAGCTGTCCTACAGCATCCAGGTGAACCCCTGGCTGATGATCCGCCCCGACGTGCAGTACATCGTCAACCCGGGCACGTTCGCCTACACCCGCACCGACAACGCGTGGGCCGTGGGCGTGCAGGCCAAGGTGACTTTCTGATGCGCCCCTTCCTTCCCACGTTCCTGGTGAACCGCATGCGTCCGCTCACTCCCTTCATGCTGGCCGCCGTACTCGGCGGCGCCGCGGCCGTTGCCCACGCCGCACCGGTACCGGTCACGCCCTTGCAGGTAGGCACACTGCGCATCGGCGAAGGCGCGCCACGCACCATCGTGCCGATCACCGGCGCCACCGCCGAACAGGCGCTCCAGCAGGCCGCCGTGATCGCCGCCAGCCCGGCCACCGACCTGGCCGAATGGCGCATCGATTATCTGGACATCGCCACCGACGGCAAGGCGCTGGTAACGCTCGGCAAGCGCATCGCGCGCACGCTGGATGGCAAGCCGATGATCCTCACCTTCCGCACCCAGGCCGAAGGCGGCAGCAAGCCGATCAGCGACGCCGACTACGCTGCGCTGTACGCCACGCTGCTGCGCGGCGGCTTCACCCAGCTGATCGACGTGGAGATGTTCCGCGATCCGGAGCGGGTGGCGGCACTGGTCGCGCAGGCACACACGGCCGGGGTGAAGGTGGTGATGTCCAGCCACGACTTCCATGCCACCCCCGCGCGCGAGGAGATCGTGGCGCGGCTGCTGCGCCAGGAGGCGATGGGCGCGGACGTGTTGAAGATCGCGGTGATGCCGCGCGACGCCGGCGACGTGCTTGCCCTGCTGGATGCCACCTGGCAGGTGCGCCAACGCAGCCGCAAGCCGCTGCTGACCATGTCCATGGGCGGCACTGGCGTGGTCTCGCGACTGGCCGGTGAAACCTTCGGCCAGGCGCTGACCTTCGGCATGATCGGCACCCCGTCCGCGCCGGGCCAGGTCGAGGTCGAGCAGCTGCAGCAGGTGCTCCAGGTCATCCACGCCTCCAGCCAGGCCGGTCGTTGAGACCTCCCCGCCGGACGCCCCCCGCACTACGTCGTCGCAGGATCCCCGTATGAGCCATGCCACCGCCGCCGCGTCCCCGCTCGTGCTCGAGCGGATGACTCCCTTCCAATGGACGGCGATCGCCATCTGCGTGCTGTTGAACATGCTCGATGGCTTCGACGTGATGGTCATGGCGTTCACCGCGCCGCACGTGTCGGCCGACTGGGCGCTGTCGGGCAAGCTGCTGGGCATCATGCTCAGCGCCGGTCTGGTCGGCATGGCGCTGGGCTCGTTCCTGCTGGCGCCGCTGGCCGACCGCTGGGGCCGGCGGCCGATGATCATGCTGTGCCTGGTGATCCTCACCGTGGGCATGGCGTTGTCGGCGCTGGCCAGCAACGCGTGGCAACTGGGCGCGCTGCGCGTGTTCACCGGCGTGGGTATCGGCGGCATGCTGGCCGGCGTGGGCGTGATCACCGCCGAGTACGCCAACCCCAAATGGCGCAGCACCGCGGTGGCGCTGCAGGCCACCGGCTACCCCATCGGCGCCACCCTGGGCGGGGTGCTGGCGGCCTGGATGCTGCAGCATTTCAGCTGGCACAGCGTGTTCCTGATCGGTGCCTGCGCGTCGTTGCTGTGCATCCCGTTGGTGCTCAAGTGCCTGCCCGAATCGCTGGATTTCCTGGTGGCGCGGCGTCCGCCGGATGCCTTGCCGCGGCTCAACGCGCTGCTGGCGCGCATGCACATGCCCGCGCTGCAGGCGCTGCCGCCGGCACCGGTGCGCGCCGATGGACGCAAGGGCTACGCCGCGCTGTTCGTCGGTGACCTGCGCCGGGTGGCGGTGCTGATCGCGATGGCGTTTTTCCTGCACATGTTCGCGTTCTATTTCGTGCTGAGCTGGACGCCGAAGCTGCTGGTCTCGGCCGGCGTATCGGCCCAGCAGGGCATCACCGGCGGTGTGCTGCTCAACCTCGGCGGGATTGTCGGTGGCAGCCTGTTCGGCTGGCTGGCGTCGCGCTGGGCGTTGTCGCGGCTCACCGCAGCCAGCCTGCTGCTGGCGATGGTGGCGATGCTGGCCTTCGCCGGGTTCAACACCCAACTCGGTATCGCCTTCCCGGTGGCGTTCGTGATCGGTGCGGCCCTGTTCGGCGCGATGGCCGGGCTGTACGCCGCCGCGCCGGTGGTATTTGCCGCCGACGTGCGCACCACCGGGCTGGGCTGGGCGATCGGCATCGGCCGGGTCGGCGCCATTCTGTCCCCGCTTACCGTCGGCCTGCTGGTCGATGCAGGCTGGTCGCCCACCGCGCTGTACGTGCTGTGTGCGCTGCCGTTGGCACTGGCGGCGTGGGCCTGCCTGGGCCTGCGCGTCGGCGTTGGCCAGACGCGCAAGTGAGCCGCCGGGCATGGGCATCCACCTGTGCGATTATCGCATCATGAGTCCGATTATCGGATTGACCGCATGGTCGCCGCTGCGCACCATGTCCGCGTCCCGTTTTCCCCCGTATGTCGCCGCCGCCTGCAGGGCACGGCAAGGAGCAACGCAGTGATCGACAAAACCGTGGCCAACGCTGACGCAGCGGTGGCCGACATCCACGACGGGGCGACGGTGATGATCGGCGGGTTCGGTACCGCCGGCATGCCCGACGCCCTGATCGATGCCCTGATCGCGCAGGGCGCGCGCGGGCTGACCATCATCAACAACAACGCCGGCAACGGCGACACCGGGCTGGCCGCGCTGATCCGGCACAAGCGCGTGCGCCGCGTCGTGTGCTCGTTCCCGCGCCAGGCCGACTCGCAGCATTTCGATGCGGCCTACCGCGCCGGCGAGATCGAACTGGAGCTGGTGCCGCAGGGCAACCTGGCCGCGCGCATCCATGCCGCCGGCTCGGGCCTGGGTGCGATCTTCACCCCCACCGGTTACGGCACCGAACTGGCCCACGGCAAGGAAACCCGCGAGATCGACGGGCGCCACTACGTGCTGGAGTACCCGCTGCACGCCGACTTCGCGCTGATCAAGGCCCACCACGGCGACCGCTGGGGCAACCTGGTGTACCGCAAGACCGCCCGCAACTTCGGCCCGCTGATGGCGATGGCCGCGCGCTGTGCGATCGTGCAGGTGGATGCCGTGGTGCCGCTGGGCGACCTGGACCCGGAAGCCGTGGTGACGCCCGGCATCTTCGTGCAGCGCGTGGTTGCGCTGGATGCCACCGCTACCGCCACCGCTGGAGCCCGCGCATGAACCGCCTGAGCCGCGAACAGATGGCCGCGCGCGTGGCGCGCGATATTCCCGAAGGTGCCTACGTCAATCTGGGCATCGGCCTGCCGACCACGGTGGCCAACTTCCTGCCGGCCGACAAGGAGATCTTCCTGCAGTCGGAGAACGGCCTGCTCGGCATGGGCCCGGCACCGGCAGCGGGCGAAGAGGACCCGGACCTGATCAATGCCGGCAAACAGCCGGTGACCCTGCTCACCGGCGGCTGCTATTTCCACCATGCCGATTCGTTCGCGATGATGCGCGGCGGTCACCTGGACATCTGCGTGCTGGGTGCGTTCCAGGTGTCGGCACAGGGCGACCTGGCCAACTGGAGCACCGGTGCGGCCGATGCCATCCCCGCCGTCGGTGGGGCGATGGACCTGGCCATCGGCGCCAAGCAGGTGTTCGTGATGATGGACCTGCTGACCAAGCAGGGGCAGAGCAAGCTGGTGGACACCTGCAGCTATCCGCTCACCGGGCTGCGCTGCGTGTCGCGCGTGTATACCGACGTGGCCGTGTTCGACCTGGGCGAGGCGGGCGCGCGCGTGCTGGAAATGGTGGACGGGGTCAGCCTGGAGCAGTTGCGTGAACTCACCGGCCTGCCGCTGCAGATGAGCGAAGGAGCCTGACATGACCCTGCACGACACCTACATCATCGATGGCATCCGTACCCCGATCGGCCGCTACGGCGGTGCGTTGGCCGGCGTGCGCGCCGATGACCTCGGCGCGATCCCGTTGAAGGCGCTGCTGGCGCGCCATCCGCAGCTGGACCCGGCGTTGATCGACGAGGTCTACCTGGGCTGCGCCAACCAGGCCGGCGAAGACAACCGCAACGTGGCCCGCATGAGCCTGCTGCTGGCCGGCCTGCCGGTGAGCGTGCCGGGCAGCACCGTCAACCGGCTGTGCGGCTCGGGGCTGGATGCGATCGGTACGGTGGCACGCGGCATCGCCGCCGGTGAACTCGGGCTGGCCATTGCCGGCGGCGTGGAATCGATGTCGCGGGCGCCTTACGTGATGGGCAAGGCAGGCACGCCCTTCGCGCGCGACCAGGTGATGGAAGACACCACGATGGGCTGGCGTTTCATCAACCCGCAGCTGCGCGCGCTGTATGGCGTGGAGACCATGGGCCAGACCGCCGAGAACGTGGCCGAGCGGTACGCGGTGTCGCGCGCCGACCAGGACGCGTTCGCGCTGCGCAGCCAGCAGCGCGCCGCCGCCGCCCAGCAACGCGGGTTCTTCGACGGCGAGATCGTGGCGGTGGACGCACCCGGGCGCAAGCGCGGTGAAACCGTGCGCGTGGCGCGCGATGAACACCCGCGCGCGGACAGCACGCTGGACGCGTTGGCCGCGCTCAAGCCGTTGTTCCGCCAGCCCGGCACGGTGACCGCCGGCAATGCGTCGGGCATCAACGATGGCGCCGCCGCGTTGCTGCTGGCGTCGGGCGCACAGGCGCGCGCACTGGGCCTGACCCCGCGCGCGCGCATCCTGGGCTTTGCCAGTGCCGGGGTCGAACCGGCGGTGATGGGCATGGGCCCGGTGCCGGCCACCCAGCGCCTGCTGGCGCGGCTCGGGCTGTCCATCGCCGATTTCGATGCGATCGAGCTCAACGAAGCGTTTGCTTCGCAGGGGCTGGCGTGCCTGCGCCAGTTCGGTGTCGCCGACGATGCCGCGCACGTCAACGCCAATGGCGGTGCCATCGCGCTGGGCCATCCGCTGGGCATGAGCGGTGCGCGCCTGGCGCTGACCCTGCTGCGCCAGCTGGAAGCCAGCGGGGGCCGGCGTGGCCTGGCCACCATGTGCATCGGCGTGGGCCAGGGGGTCGCGCTGGCCATCGAGCGCGTGTGACCGCCCGTGTTTTTTCCTGCTTCACGGCCGCTGCCGCCTTCGCATGGCAGCGTGCCACTGCCTTTCAGCTGCGGCCCCACCGGCCGCCCGCCAACCGGAGTACGCCATGAGCGATCCCACTGACCTGCGCGGCTACCGCAGGCCCTATCCCGGCACCCAGCCGGACCGCATCCATCTGCCGTATGCGTCCACCCGACTGCGCGGCCCCGGACGTGACCCGATCCAGATCCCGGCCACGCTGTCCGAAGTGACCGGGCCCACGCTGGACCGCATCACCCTGGGCGAGCACGCCGCCGACCTGACCGCCGGTTTCAAGGGTCAGCCGCTGGGCGAGCGCATCGTGGTCAGTGGCCGGGTGCTGGACGAGAACGGTCGCCCGGTGCGCAACAGCGTGGTCGAGGTATGGCAGTGCAACGCCGCCGGTCGCTACCTGCACAAGGGCGACCAGCACGATGCACCGCTGGACCCCAATTTCACCGGCACCGGCCAGGTGCTCACCGACGACCACGGCCGTTACCGCTTCACCACCATCAAGCCCGGCGCCTACCCGTGGCGCAACCACTACAACGCGTGGCGACCGGCGCACATCCACTTTTCGCTGCACGGCGAAGGCATCGGCCAGCGCCTGGTCACGCAGATGTACTTCCCCGGCGACCCGTTGCTGGCGTACGACCCGATCTACAACTGCGTGGACGACGCAAAAGCCCGCGAGCGCATGGTGTCCTCGTTCGACTGGGAAAACACCGCCAACGAATTCGCCCTCGGCTACCGCTTCGACATCGTGTTGCGCGGTCGCAAGATGACCGTGTGGGAGTAAGCAGATGAGTTTCCAATCCACTCCGTGGCAAACCGTGGGCCCGTACTACCGGCTGGGCCTGGAACCGCTGTACCGCACCGACATCGCGCCGGCCCAGGCGCAGGGGGAGCGCATACAGGTGCAGGGCCAGGTGTTCGATGGCCTGGGCGTGCCGGTGTCCGATGCCGTGCTGGAAATCTGGCAGACCGACGCGCAGGGCATCTACGCGCATCCGGAAGACCCGCGCCACGCCGCGCATGACCCGGCCTTCGATGGCTGGGGCAGGGTGCCCACCGACGCGCAGGGCCGCTTCGCCTTCACCACCGTACGCCCGGGCAGTGTGGCCGGCCCCAAGGGGCAGCCGCAGGCACCGCACCTGATGGTGCTGGTGTTCATGCGCGGTCTGCTGCGCGCGGCCAGTGCGCGGGTGTATTTCAGCGACGCGCCGGGCAATGCCGACGATCCGATCCTGGCCCTGGTGCCGGCCGAACGCCGCGCCACGCTCATCGCCCAGGCGCAGGGCAACGGCCTGTACCACTGGGACGTGCGCATGCAGGGCGAGCTGGAAACCGTGTTCTTCGACTACTGATGCCGGCCTGCACGCGCGGCCTGACGGCGCGCGGGTAAGCTGGGTCCACCTTTGACTGGATGGCGTTTGATGAGCGATTTCCCCTCGCTGCTTGGCGGCCTGTTCGGTGCGCCGGAGGTGGACGCAGTGTTCACCGACACCGCACGTCTGCAGGCAATGCTCGACGTGGAAGCCGCGCTGGCACGTGCGCAGGTGCGCTGTGCGGTGATTCCACCGGCCGCGCTCGGCGCGATCGAAGCGGCATGCCGGGCCGACCTGTATGCCGTGCCCGCACTGGGCCAGGCCACGTTGCTGGCGGGCAATCCCGCCATTCCGCTGGTCAAGGCGCTGACCGCGCAGGTGCGCCACGCCGATGCCGACGCCGCGCGCTGGGTGCACTGGGGCGCCACCAGCCAGGACATCATCGATACCGGCGCAGTGCTGCAGCTGCGCGAGGCAGTAGGCCTGGTGCAGGAGCGGCTGCATGTGTTGTGCACCGCGCTGGCGGTGCTGGCCGATGCCGAGCGCGATACCGGTCTGCCCGGGCGCACGCTGCTGCAACAGGCGGTGCCGGTGACCTTCGGGCTGAAGGCCGCCGGTTGGCTCGACGCATTGCACCGCAGCCAACGGCGCCTGCAGGCGTTGTACGACGACACGCTGGTGCTGCAGTTCGGCGGTGCGGCCGGGACCCTGGCCTCGCTGCAGGCGCGCGGCCTGGACGTGGCCCAGGCCCTGGGCGACGAACTGCAGTTGCCGGTGCCGGCGCTGCCGTGGCATACCGCCCGCGACCGGGTGGCCGAGCTCGGCAGCACGTTCGCGCTGCTCACCGGCACACTGGGCAAGATCGCCACCGACATCGTGCTGCTGATGCAGTCCGAAGTGGCCGAAGCATTCGAGCCGGTCGGCGAGGGCAGGGGCGGGTCGTCGGCGATGCCGCATAAGCGCAATCCTGTGGGCTGCGTGGCGGCCATTGCCGCGGCCACGCGGGTGCCGGGCCTGGTGTCCACCTTGTTCGTGGCGATGCCGCAACCGCATGAGCGCGCGGCCGGGCAGTGGCACGCCGAGTGGGAAACCGTGCCGGAGATCGTGCGCCTGTGCGCCGGCAGCCTGGCCCAGGTGACCGTGGTGGTGCAGGGCCTGCAGTTGGACCGGGCGCGCATGCGCGACCACCTGGACAGCCACGGGGGGCTGCTTTACGCCGAAGCGGTGGCGGTGACGCTGGCTGAAACGCTGGGCAAGGCCGCCGCGCATGCGCTGGTGGAACAGGCCGCGCGCCAGGCGCTGGCCCAGTCACGTCACCTGCGCGAGGTGCTGCAGGACATGCCGGCGGTGAGCGCGCAGCTGTCGCCGACGCAGCTGGCGGCGTTGTTCGCGCCCGACAGCTGGCGCGGCATGGCCGACACCTGGATCAACCGCGTGCTGGCGCAGCGCTGAACCCTATTTGGAGTGTTGCAATGCAATTTCTTGAGCTGGATACGCATCGCCTGCATTACCGCATTGACGGGCCGGACGATGCGCCGTGGCTGACCTTCTGCAACTCGCTGGGCACCGACCTGCACATGTGGGACCCGCAGGTGGCGGCCTTGTCGAAGCGGTTCCGGATCCTGCGCTATGACCGCCGTGGGCATGGCCACTCCAGCGCGCCGCCGGGCCTGTACGGCGTGGCCGATCTGGGCGCGGACGTACTGGCCCTGTGGGACCACCTGAGGGTATCGCGCAGCCATTTCTGCGGGCTGTCGATCGGTGGCCTGACCGGGCAGTGGCTGGGCGTGCATGCCGGCACGCGCCTGCATAGCCTGACGGTGGCGGCTACCGCCGCGAAGATCGGCACGGCCGAGAGCTGGGACGCGCGCATCGCGCAGGTGCGTGCGCACGGACTGGTGCCGCTGCGCGAGGGCACCGCCGAACGTTGGTTCACCCCGGCCTTCACTGCAGCGGAACCGGCGCGGGTTGAGGACATTCTGCAGCGCTTCGTCGCCACCACCGTTGCAGGCTACGTGGGCTGCTGCCACGCCGTGGCCACCGCGGACTTCCGTGACTCGCTGGCGCAGATCCGCGTGCCGACCCTGGCCATCGCCGGCGACGACGACCCGGTCTGCCCGCCCGCAGACCTGCACGCCATCGCACGCGGGGTCGCCCACGGCCACGCCGTCACGGTGCCCGGCCGCCACATCTGCAACATCGAATCGGCCGACGCATTCACCGCCGCCCTCACTGCCCACCTGACCTAGATACCGACCGTTGGTCGGTACATCCCATCCAAAACGAGGCATCCCCAATGGACGAACAGGAACGCTACGAAGCCGGCCTGACCGTGCGCCGCGCCGTACTCGGCGAGGCCCACGTCGAGCGCTCGCTGCAGGCGCGCACCGACTTCACCCACGAATTCCAGGACTTCATCACCCGTACCGCATGGGGCACGGTGTGGACCCGCGACGGCCTGCCGCGTCACACCCGCTCGCTGCTGACCATCGTGATGATGGTGGCGCTGGGGCACGACGAAGAGTTCAAGCTGCACATCCGCGCCGCGCGCAACAACGGCGTCACCCCGGACGAGATCAAAGAGGTGCTGTTGCAGGCCGCCATCTACTGCGGCGTGCCGGCCGCCAACCACGCCTTCGCCCTGGCCAAGCCGATCCTCGAAGAACAAGCCAACGATCCACCGCGGTGAGCCCAGCACCGGTAGTGCCGGCCGCTGGCCGGCAACCCGAACGACGCGAACGAAACCGGATACCGCCGGCCAACACCCCGCCTCAATGCAGCAACGTACCCAGCCGCTGCGCCGCTTCCCGCAGCCGCGGCAGCAGCTGCGACTGCATCACCCCCAGGCTGACGCGCCCGGCCTGGGTCCCGATGTTCAGTGCGCCCACCACCGCACCACTGCGCGCGTGCACCGGCACGGCGATCGAGCGCAGCCCGATCTCCAGCTCCTGGTCCACCAGCGCCACGCCGTCGCGACGCACGCGGTCCAGCGTGTCCAGGAATTCGTCCATGCGCGTCACGGTGCGCTCGGTGCGCGGCCGCAGCGGATTGCGTTCCAGGTAGCTTTCCAGCGTGTCGTGCGGCAACGCGGCCAGCAGCACGCGGCCCATCGAGGTGCAGTACGCCGGCAGCCGGCTGCCGGCGCGCAGCCCGATCGACATGATCCGCACGGTTTCAGCGCGGGCCACGTACAGCACGTCATCGCCATCCAGCACGCCCAGCGAGCATGACTCGTGCACATCGTCGCGCAGGGCGTCCAGCACCGGCTGCGCAGCCGCGGTCATCGACGACGACGCGACATAGGCCCCGCCCATGCCCAGCACGCGCGGCAGCAGCACGAAGCCGCGGCCCTGTTCGCCCACGTAGCCGAGCTTTTCCAGTGTGTACAACACGCGGCGCACCGCCGCGCGCGAGATGCCGGTTTCGGTGCTGATCTGCGACATGGTCACTTCGCGCGGGTGTTGCGAAAATACGCTCAGCACCACCAGCCCGCGGCCCAGGGAGGTCATGAAATCCGGATCGCCCTGGTTGTCCTGGATCAGCTGCATCAGCTCATGGCTGAGCCCGCGATCCTGCGGCGGGGCAGGGGCGCGCTTGGGGCGACGGCTGGGAGGTACGGCAGACATGGCGGTGGTTCGTGCTCGGTGATCGTGCATGGTAAGGGCTGCACGCGACGAAGCGAAGCTGCGCGCCACGGTGGGAAGACCGTGGCGCGCGGGGCTCAGCGCCTGGCCGGCAACGCGTAGGCGATCACGTAGTCGCCACGATCCGGCGACTGGCGTGCACCGCCGGCGGAAATCACCACGTACTGGCGACCGGTTTTCGGCGACACATAGGTGATCGGCGTGCCCTGGCTGCCCACCGGCATGCGCGCCTTCCATACTTCCTTGCCGGTGCGGCTGTCATAGGCGCGCAGGTAATAATCCTGGGTGCCGGCGAAGAACAGCAGGCCCGACTGGGTCGCCAGCGAGCCGCCCAGGGTGGGCATGCCGATCGGAATCGGCAGGCGCATTTTGATGCCCATCGGTCCGGTGTCTTTCACCGTACCGACCGGCACCTGCCAGACCAGTTCGTGGGTGGCCAGGTTGATCGCCGACATCGTGCCGAACGGCGGCTTCTGGCACGGGATGCCCAGTTTGGACAGGAAGCGATCCCGCAGCGAGCCATACGGTGTGCCGGTCTGCGAGGCCGCGCCCATTTCCACGCCGCCCGCACCGGTGGTCATTTCCGCGCGCGGAATGAGCTTGGTCCACAGGCCCAGGCGCATGTCGTTGACGAACAGGTAGCCGGTGGTGGGATCCACCGACGCGCTGCCCCAGTTCATGCCGCCCAGCGAGCCGGGCCATTGCAGGGCCAGGTCCTCGCCCGGCGGGGTGAACATGCCGTCGTAGCGGAAGCCCTTGAACTGGATGCGGCACAGCATCTGGTCGATCGGCGTGGCGCCCCACATGTCCGATTCGGTCAGCGTTTGCGCACCGATCTGCGGCAGCCCCACCGACAGGCGCTGGGTGGGCGAATAGCGCTCGCCCGCGGCGTTGCCCTGCGGTGCCGCGATGTCGCGCACCTCGGTGATCGGCTGGCCGGTGGCGCGGTTGAGCATGAATACCTGGCCGGCCTTGGTGATCTGCAGCAGCGCGGGCAGGGTGCCGCCCTTGCCGTCCGGTACGTCGGTCAGGGTGGGCTGCGCAGGCAGGTCGTAATCCCACAGGTCGTGGTGCACGGTCTGGTAGACCCAGCGCTCCTTGCCGGTGGCCACATCCAGTGCCACCACCGCCGAGCTGTACTTGTCGTCCTGCGGAGTGCGCTCGCCGGCCCACTGGTCCGGCGTGGTGTTGCCGGTGGGCAGGTAGACCAGGCCCAGCTGCGGGTCGTAGGCCATCGAGGTCCACACGTTCGGGGTGGCGCGGGTGTAGTGGATGGACGGATCCAGCGGCACGTCCGGGGTTTCCCGGGACAGGTCCCAGACCCAGGCCAGCGCGCCGCTGCGCACGTTGTAGGCACGCACCACGCCGGAGGGTTCGTTGACCTCGATGTTGTCGGCCACCCGGCCGCCCACGATCACCAGTTCACCGGCCACCAGGGGCGCGGCGGTCAGCGTGTAGAAGCCGGGCTTGATCTCGCCCATGCCCCGCTTGAGGTCCACCACGCCGGCCTCGCCGAAGTCCGGGCAGGGCGCGCCGGTGGTGGCATCCAGCGCGAACAGGCGCGCGTCGATCGACGTCATCAGAATGCGCTTCTCGCACAGCGCCGGGGCCGGTGCTGCGGCGACGGTAGCCGGTACGGCAGGGCTCGGTGCGGCGGCGACGGTGGGCGCGCCGACCAGCGGCTGGCCTGCGTCGAAATAGCCCAGGCCACGGCAGCGCTGCCAGTTCGGCGCGCTCGCCTTGGGGTCGAACGCCCAGCGCTG
>Ga0163161_10002265_pt1 | contig 13796 bp, 16 predicted proteins | sample S45metaG_FD_129847 | JGI IMG/M metagenome (GOLD analysis project Ga0163161, IMG submission 129847) | Switchgrass rhizosphere microbial communities from Kellogg Biological Station, Michigan, USA - S4-5 metaG | ecosystem: Host-associated > Plants > Roots > Rhizosphere > Soil | place: USA... | reverse complement strand
TATTCAGCCAGGTTTGATTAATACTGACATGAATCCAGCCGACGGACCCTTCAGTTCGCATATGTTACAATCCGTAGCGCTGGGACATTACGGAGAACCAAAAGATATTGGAATGGCGGTCGCTTTTCTGGCAAGTGATGAAGCTCGGTACATTACAGGAGTGACACTAAATGTATATGGCGGACAGACGACGTAATTTAAAATTTGATAACAACAAAAAATCCGGGGACCTTTCTTCGGATTTTTTGTTAATTAAATTTCTGTAAAAATCAATTTGGAAATTATCAATGAATTTAAATATCAAGCAATCTGCGATGATAATTAATCTGTCCCAAATGATAACTCAAATGCCCAAACAAATGAATCATAAAATATTCTGTCGTCATTTTGTATCCTAATGGCTCGATAGGATATTCTTTTGCCAAATCTTCTTCTGAAAGTTGATCAAGTGTTGAAATAACAACATTTAAAGTTTCTTCAACTTGTTGAATTAATTCAGATTTTGGAATGTTTTTTAATGAAAATTCCTCTTCACGATTTCTTACATATCCTGAATTTCCGAGGATTGCTCCAAAAAAATGTTTAAGATTTCCAACCAGATGAAGGCAAAGATTTCCTGCAGTATTGGAAATATCTTTATCAATTTTCCACAAAGATTCTTCGGTTTGATAAGATTCAATTTCTGTTTTTAATTTATTTAAATCTCTGGTGTAGAGTGATTTTATACTTTCTGTCATAATTTGAAATTTAATTTCGATGTTTTTATTTAACAATTGCTTTAAAATATCCTCTGAAATCTTTCATAAAACCGTTAACTTTTGTAATGTAATTTATAAAATCATAAACGGTGTCATTTTTCTGAAATTTATATAGATCTAAAATTAATTTTTAATAAACATGTTTAGTTTTCATAAATTTTATTTCGCCTTTAAAGTTTGGGATCAACGTCTTTAATTAAAAAATAATCACCAAATATATTAACTAAAATCCCATTTCCGAAAAAGCCATTGTTGCTATTAAGTATAATCTCTAATGTTTCATTCTCTGGAGCAGAGGAGCACTTGTAATTATCCATCCGTAGAAACCCAGTTCTTGTTTTACTTACTAATTTTCTTTTTTTTAAAACTTCAGTTCAGGATATTTCGAAAACAACTTAACGGTATTTTTCCGAAAAACTCATAAAAAGTATTTTGAGAAATTAGAAACAGAAAACCAAGAATTAAAAGAAGAAATTAAATTCTTAAAATCCCATAACTAATATAAAAACGCTCGCACTATACAAGGGTTTTTATTATGCATCTGTTTCATGATTTAAATTCATTATTTAACACAGGTAATTTAAATATAAAAAATAAATCAAAACGTTACGACTTATTGATAAATTTTTTACATTTGCTGTGCTATTAATTTTAAACACAAATAACAGATGACCAACACACAGCAAAACAAGCTGAGAATGGCAGAAGCGGTACAATTATTTTTTACCACAGATTCCTCCGCTTTTTCTCAAAACAGCCCATTACAAGATCTTATTGCCAATTTCAGTTCTCTACTTGAGAGTTTGCAAAATAATGTACGTAAACAGGCTACGGATACTACCGCTCATACAGATCTGAAAGATGTCAACAGAGAAAGTTTGATCAAGCACATTATTGTGTATTCTAATGCAGCATCGGTCTATTTTTCAGATAAAAACTCTGTTCTTGCAAAGCAGTTTAAAATTTCAAAATCTAAACTGCTTCGTCAGACAGGAGTAGAGCTTAAAGCTTTCTGCAACAATATCTATAATGCGCTGGATACAATATAGATGTTCTGAATCCTCAATATGTAACTCCACAAAATTTAGTGACATTACAGGAAAAAATAAATCTTTTTGATGCAAAAACTTTTGATGTAAGTACGGCAAAAGGCGATGTACAGAATGCAACAAAATCTATAAGACAAGATCTTAAAAGCATAGCATCAGAATTAAAAAAGATAGATCAGCTCATGTTGCAATATACGCTTACAGATAATGAGTTACACAGCAGATACCGTATTGCGAGAAAGACGGCAAATCTTGGCAAAAGCAGTAACCAGAACAATAGCTTACCTCCTTCAAATTAACATTTAACAATCTCTTTAATATTTTTTAGACAGCATTTTTCTTTTGAAAGGTGCTGTTTTTATTAAGAGATATGGGTTTGCGGTTTAGTGATTTTATTTTGTAATAGATGAAGATGCTTATGTAATAGGTAAAGATGAGTTTGCGAAATGCTCAGATCGTTTTGATATGTATATAATTGTTTTTGATAGTAATCAATTTCGTTTTGAAAGGATATAAGTCGGCTTTGAATAAAGTAAAGTTGTTTTTGTGTAGGGAACAAATGATTTTGTCGGATCCGATTATGATTCTGCTTCATGATCTCCTCCCTGTAACTTAGCGATAAAATAAGATGGGCTCACTCCTGTTTCTTTTTTGAATGTAACAGCAAAAATTTCTCTTGAAGAAAAACCGGATTCTTCTGCAAGATAACTGATCTTGTACTCTCTGTATTTCGGATCGTGATAAAGTTTTTCTGTAATGTACTGAATACGCAATCCGTTGATGTAGTTATTAAAATTCTTTCCGGTATGTTGTCTAATAATTTCTGTAAGATATTTTGTATTTGTATTGAGCAGATTGGCCAAATACACCCGACTAACATCTTTCTTTAAAAATTTTTTTGATTGCTCAAATTTATTTAGTTTTTCTAATAAAATATGAGCGGTATGATCTGTAATGGTAATGATTTTATGATCAGAAGAGTTTTTATGGGTGCTTGTATTTTCATCAGATAGATTTCTGTCATTTTTTTCAGTTTCAAGAGATTGATGATGTTACGATATTTTTTATGAAGATGATTTTGATTTTTTCTCCACAGAAACCATGTCAGTATGGCTAAAATCAGGATGCTCCCTAAAACAATAATCCATGTTTTATGAATGTCGCTGGTGTGAACTTGTGTTTGCTCGTCAGTGATAACTTTTATGGGAGTATTAATACTTATATTTTCTGCATTTTCTATGCTGTCATTTAGTTTGGTAAACAAATTCATGTACTCCGAAGATCTTTCTTTTTGCCCTGCATCTACGTATGACTTAAACATTACTTCATAAATGTCTCTTCGAAGATAAGGTGAGCTGATTTGTTTTTCTAATTCTTCTCCTTTTCCGGCATACATGATAGACTGAGGGTATTTCTTTTGATCATAATAAAGCCATGCAAATTCATTATAAACAGAAACCTCAAGAAATTTATTTCCGATATAGTTTTTATCCTGTAAAATTTCTAAAGCTTTAGAAAAATAAATTTCAGAATCTTTAGTCTGGTGTAAGGCATTGCTGGTTTTGCCCAAATTGATGTAAGCCAATGCCAAGGTAGAATTTTTTCGGTCAAGATACTCCTGGTCATTATTAACCCTTAGAATTGTTTCGAGGGTCTTTTTCTGATAATATACTACAGAATCTATTGGTGCGTTAATATGAGCTGAATGGCTGGCTAAACCGTTATAGATCAGTGATTTTTTATAAAACTGATGATTCTTTGAATTTATTTTTTCAGCAACTTTCAGAGCTTTCTTAAAAGATTTGAGACTTTCATCATTAAATCCTAAATCTGTATATGATAAACCGATAAGAAGATAAATATTTGAAAGAACCTCATAATTTGAAATATCTACAGCATACTTTTCTGATTCCTTACCCAATTCTATTACATCCTTATATCTTCCCATATCATAATACTTGGTGATCATAATATTGCTGCTTTCTACTATTCCTTTTGTGTAACCAAGCTTTTTGGATTGTTGGTAAGCATCTTTTGATAATTGAAGGGTTTGTTTTATGTCTTTTGAGGATAGTTCTTGTGCTTTCCTTATTTCCTTATTGATATCAGATTCTGTGATTGACTGTTCAGGAGTTTTTTTTTGATTTCCTTGTGAATATGCTAATTGGACTATCAGACATAAAAATGTGAGCAAGAGTTTCATCGGATCTTAGTTTTATAAATTTTCAATAATGCAAAGAAAATGTAAAGGTAGGAATTGAAATTGAAATTGATGTTAAAAATTCCGAAATTATCACATAATTATCATTTTTTAAATGATTAACTATCAAAGGATTGGTGGTCTTTTTTGATATTTATTTTTTATAAATGAAACAATCGGTTTTCAGGTCTTTTTTATATGCCAATTTTCCGAATTTCACACATCATGTGTTTTTTATAAAGCAATATTGTTGATAATATTGTAAAAATATCTCGATATGATTTAAAATTCTATGTTTAGTATATTTTCAAATTTAACATAGAATTGATAATTGTCAGAAATCAAAAAATTACTAATTCCCAAGTAAATTAAGGATAAATGATGAGAAAGAGAACAGACAGCAATTTTCTACTTGCTTTAACGGCAGGTAGATCTTTGCTGTTTTTATTTTTTCTGTTTCCCATTTTCATTTTTGCAAATAATAAAGATTCTGATAAGAAAGATTCTTTAGCAGATCATTCTGAAAATAAAGCACAAATATATATATCGGAAGGAGCAACTATTTACAATGCTCACCTTATGTACGCTGAAAATGAAAAAATAAATACTGCGGATATATCTGTAAATAATCAGGCAGACAAAAAGAAAACAATTGTTTCTAAATCTGCTAAAAATAAAACTAAAAAACCTTCTCAGGTTGTAAAAAGCAGAGTTGCTCCCACCATTGCAGAACGATTCAAAAGTCTGCCGGTAGATCCTGCCAATTTTTTTGCTAAAAACAATACTTCAAAAAGTATTTTATTACCAGCCAACAAGCAGATTAAAGATTTAGAATTCCTAAAACAGGATTGTTTTTTTGTTTTAAATGATTTTACAAAAAGGAATTCTTCGGTGTTCCATACGAATATCAACAGCAAAGCCCATCAGTGGCAAAATCATGTGCGACCTCCTCCGGCTATTCATAGCAAAAATGTTGCATAAAAATTATTCTCTCAAAAAGTATTTTATTGGTAGTTAGGTTTAGGATCATAAGGATGTTATACATACCGTACTGATCCTAATATTTAACTCACTGTGCCGGAAACCGCATAGTTCTCAGAGACAAATCACAAAACTTTAGTATTTAAAAGACTCAATCTGAACTTTGAATAAGGTTCAGGACTTTTCAACTGCAATTGATCTGATGTAATCGGTCAGTTTAATAAGTGTATTAATTTAATAATTAAATAAAATGAATAAAAAGTTTATTTTTTCTAAAGTGTTTTTTCTGATGCTGATGCTTTTCTGCTCAGTTGTAAAAGCACAGTTGACTTGTACTCCTGCTACTTTCACTGATGTCACCGTAATGAATACCGCAGGTGGTACTAACTCAACCAACGGATTGAGAATTCAGCTTTCCGGAGCGGGAAATATTCAAATTTACAGAGGAGGAAGCCGACAAATTTTCTTAAACGATATTTCTTCAGGATCAGCGAATAATGTTCCTGGAACGATCAATGGTATCGTATGGTCTATCGGTACTACGCAATTTAAGACAGGAACTCTATTTGGAGGAGCAACAGATTCTTCTACTGCACTTACTCCAACATCGAGCACATGTACTAATACAGGAAATGACTTCCAACACAGTATTACATTTTCTCGTACAGTTTCTAGTCTTGTATATGGTTTAAAAGTAACGTATGATTATACGAGTCCGAACAATTATTTAACAATAACTTATGAGGTTGCTATTCCTGCCGGAGGACAGCAGGTTAGAGTATCTCAGGCATGGGATACGCTTTTGGCAGGCGGTGATACAGGTCCCGGTTTTGTAACAGGTGTAGCTCCCAACTATACAATGGGGACACAAAAAACCGTATCTGGAAGTGTAGTATATGAAGCTTTCAAATATAAGTCAGGAACAGTTTGGTCTGGATATTACTCAGCTTTATATGGTAGTATATTAGGAGGAGGTGCTATGTGTACAGATTTAGGTTCAGATAACACTTTTAATAATACTATTGATACCAGTTCTTTCACCGATAATGGTATTGGTATTTCTATGAATTTTGGTTCTACAGCCGGTACATTTAGCAGTGCAAGTGATGTAATTTTCTTGTGTAATGCTCCTGCAACTGCACCAACATTTAGCAGTACCAGTTATACAGCGCCTTGTGGAGGCTCAGCAAATCTAATGTCTAATTATACTGGAACTGCAGTGGGAAGTTTACCTTCAGGTGTTTCTCTAAGATTTCTTGATTCATCGGGTAGTATAGTAAGTACTCCTACGGCTGTATCAGCAGCAGGAACTTATTATGCTTTTTATGTAGATGCTAATAACGCTGATTGTTCATCACCATCTACTGCCCTTACTGTAACACAAGGATCCTGCTGTTCTGCGACTCCTACTGTAAATAACAGTTCTACATTAACCAATGTCTGTCCTGCTACATCAGTAGATTTGACTACAAGATACACAGGTAGCTCATCATTTCCGGCAGGTACCTCTGTAGAATGGCATACTGCAAGTTCTTCGCCTTCGGCAGCAAACTTGGTTGCCACACCTACTGCAGTTACAACTTCCGGGACGTATTATGCATTTTTCCGAAATACTGTCGGAAACTGTTATAGTCCAGCTTCGGCAGGTGTTGTAGTGAGTATTGTAAACTGTTGTAATGCAGGTAGCACAGCTCCTGTTATAAACTAAATACTAATAGCAAGAAACAGAAGTATGAAAAATACATATCAATTACTATCTGTTATCATGATGTTTATGACAGTGTTTGGTTTTGCACAAACAGTAGATTTAAATAGTCATGTAACAAGTACAGCGCCTTCAGGTGCTAGTTTAGAATGGCATAATGCACTACCTGTATCAAACTCGAATGCATTAACTCCGGCTCAGGCTTTGGCAGCAGGAGCGGGAACATATTATGCGGTGTATTATGATAGTGTAAACGGTTGTTACAGCCCATATTCAAAAGTGAAAGTGGTGATAGGAAACTGCCCTTCGTCTACTTATGATTTAACATCATTATCTACAACTGCAGCTCCTGCAGGAGCGGTTTTAGAATGGCATACCTCTACATCTCCAGGTTCTTCAACTTTGGTTAGCAATGCTGCTTCGGCAGGAGCAGGAACTTATTACGCAGTCTACCACGATACGGTTAATGGTTGCTACAGTCCGGTCTCTGATCCTCTGATTGTAGGTGCAAACTCAGGTTGTTCATCATTATGTTATAAACCGGCAGTTACCGCAGGTACACCTCTGGATGGTAAAGTGGGAGTTAGTTCTTTGGGAAGAGCAGGAGCAGATAATTCTGACAATTGGCCGATGATACGTAAAGGAGCCTGGCTGGTCATAGAAGCAAAAACAAAAGGCTTTTTACCAAACAGAGTTAAATTCAATGCTTCAAATCAGCCTGTTGCAGATGATGGTACTACGCTTATTATCACAACTCCTGTAGAAGGAATGATGGTTTATGATGTGGTCAATAAATGCATGAAAGTTTATACTTCAACTGATGGAGGGACCACTTTTGGATGGTTTTGTATAAGTACACAAACTTGCCCAGATTAGACAGATTTTCATTAATTCTAAATAATAAAAAAATGAAAAACATATTATCTTTTTTCGCTTTGGCTTTGATGTTTTGTGCAAAATGTCAAATTGCCATTGGGAAACCGACGGTGACGAATTCTTCAGTCTCTTTAGAATTTGCAGAGACAGAAAACAGAGGAATGATTCTTCCTTATATTACAGATAAAAGCGGAATTACAGCTTTAGGTACTTTCATTTATGATACTACAGATCACAAAGTTAAATACCTGAAAGATACCAATACATGGTTTGATCTCAGTGTTGATGCAACTGGTGTTGCAGATCTATCGATACAAGGTAGTGATAAAACAGAGCCGTCGGGATCAAAAGTGGCATTGGGAGTGAATGGTTTAGCAGACTCTTCATCTGCTATTTTAGTCTTAACAGATACGGACAAGGCAATGGTTTTACCAAAAGTATCAAGTCCACATCTCAATATTATCAATCCGAGTCCCGGCATGATGGTTTATGACAAAACCAAACGACAATTAGCCGTTTACAACGGTACGGTTTGGTCTTTTTGGAAGCCATAAAGATTATTAATAATAAAAGAGTAGCTTAGTGAATTTAGTAAGCTACTCTTTTATTTAATTTTAGTCCTGAAATAACCGCTAAATCCTTTGTAAATATGATTTTCAACAATTGCATGATAATCAATAGATCCGTAAATACTGTCATTTTTTCTAAATTGACCATCATTTAATTTCAATTTTTGAAAGGTAGCTTTCGACGGTAAAAATTTCTCTTAATGTTTTTGGATCAACATCTTTGATAAAATACTGTCCGTCAAAAACTTTTATCAAAATGCCATTTCCAAAATATCCGTTGCTGTTATTGAGCAAAATATTTAACGTGTCATTTTGAAGTTCAGCATTACAATTATAATTATCAAATTTCGCTGCTAAGTTATATCCACTGACGCTCTGAATAATATAGGCGGTTCTAGTTCTACTTTCACCAACATCAGTTCGGTGCAGTTTTAATTCAAGAAACCTTGAAAGAAGCTTTATGGTGTCGTTTTTACTGATGTTTTCATCGACAATAAATTTATCGTAAGACTTCTTTTCCTCAATTTTACAACTGATTATCATTATTAAAGCAATTAAGAAAATAAATTTTTGCATTTTCTTATAGTCTTGTCCATTTTTGATTTCCTTTCAAATCATTTAACATGTCATAAAGCCTTTGTAAACCTCTGGTTCCCATACCTCCGTAATCTCTTATTTTTTTTATTTTTAAATTGTCATAAGTCACTTTAAGATACCTGGTTGAGGCGTCAGAATAACCCACTTCGTATTCATCTGCTAAATTTTCAAAATTGATATAATTTAGTAGATCTACAATTTCTTTAAATTTTTCCTGCGAAAGTTTTGCGGTGTAAACTCCAGTTGTCAGGAACCCATCATTTCGGCTCATCCAAGTCACGTCTCTGTTAGAAACTATTTCCATTTTCAAAACGAATTTATTCCAATGTGAGCCAGAAGTTTCGTATTCTATTTCTAAAATATTATGTCTTACAGGAGCGGTGTTTTCTTCAATAAATCCTCCGTATTTGTAAATGAGATTTTCTTTAATTAAATTACTTAAAAACCCCAATCTGCTGAGAATTTTTATACTTTGATATTCTATTTTATTATCTTTTATCGAAGAAAATGAACATTGCTCATAAAGCCTTCCTTTACTAATGTTTTTAGACTCAAAATGATTTCCTTTATCTAAAATATAAATCGTTTTCGGTACGTCTGAAGTATTTCCGGTTACCAGAAGATCAGTCAGACCGTTACCGTCAAAGTCTGCTTTTTCCCAGTTTGGTGTTGAATTAAGACTATCCGCAATTACTCTGCAATACGAATCGTGATTTATTTTGTCATCGACAATTAAAAAGTGGTTTATTTTATTTTGATCATTATTGATAAATTCCTGAACATCTTTTGCTGTCTTTAGAGAATCGATTTTATTGAATAGCTTATTATCCTGACTGTAAAATAAAGACAGGCAAAAAGAGACTAAGAGTAAAGAAAAAAGCTTCTTCATTTTAATAAAATAAAAACGAAGCACTTATTAACTTGCTTCGTTAAAATTATAGTTTTTTTTGAATTACTCTGGAAATTTATTTCTGCTTTTCCGCCCAAAGCTTCATCTTCCTGTTCAAAACATCCAACGGAAGACAACCCTGACTTAAAAGCTCATCATGAAATTTTGCCAAACTGAATTTCTTACCCAATTGTTTCTGATACTGCTCTCTCAGTTCACGAATTCTCAAAGAACCGATCTTATATCCTAAAGCCTGTCCCGGCATTGCCATATATCTTTCAACTTCTGCGGTCGCTCCGGCTTCGTCATAAGCAATATTGCTCAGAAAATATGTGATTGCTTCTTCTCTGCTCATTTGACCGGTGTGAATTCCTGTGTCGACAACCAGACGAACCGCTCTCAACATTTGATCGCTTAGATATCCCATTTTTTGGTAAGGATCTGTGTATAAACCGAATTCAGGACCTAAAGTCTCACAATAATGTGCCCAACCTTCACCATAAGCTCCAAACCAGCCGAATCTCATGAATTTTGGAAGCTTTGTGTTCTCCTGCTGCAGAGAAACCTGATAATGATGTCCCGGAATGGCCTCATGTAAGAAAAGAGATTCCATTCCTGAAGTAACATTGAATTTTAACGGGTCGGGAAGGGGCATGTAGAAAATTCCCGGTCTTTTTCCGTCCGGAGTTCCCTGAATATATTCTGCACTTGCGCTTGCTTCTCTGAATTTTTCGGTCTGTCTGATTTCAAATTTAGTTTTGGGGGTTACACTGAACATCGTTTTTAGCTTCGGAGTAATTTTAGCTAAAATTCCATTAAAACCATCTAAAACTTCTTTTGAAGTTTTGTAAGGCATTGCTTTCGGATCTTTTGTTACTGAGGTTATAAATTCTTCAAGGGTTCCTGCAAAACCAACCTGCTGTTTTACTTTTTCCATCTCTGCACGAAGCATTGCAACCTGTTGCAGACCAATTTTGTTGATTTCTTCCGGAGTTTTGTTGGTTGTTGTCCAGCTTTTTACATAATATCTGTAAATATTGTCTCCTTTCGGAAGACTGTTGTAACCATCTGTTTCTCTGGATTTAGGGAGATATTCTTTTTCTAAAAATTCGCCCATTTTTATGTAGGCAGGGATGATATTTTTGGCAACTGCATCTTTATACAGTCGGGTGAATTTCTCTTTTTGTTCAGCAGTGAAATTCTTAGGGAATTTTTTTACCGGACCTGAGAAAATATTTTTTTCAAAATCTGAAGTAATGATTTCTTCCGCTTTCATTTGCGGGATCATTTTTACCACTAATTTTCTTGGAAGAACAATTTTATTGGTGATTCCCTCACGGAAATTTTCTGTAGCAGCAGTCATCCATTCCGGGAATTTTTCCATTCTTTTCAACCAGTCTTCATAGTCTTTCTCTGTATTGAACGGTTGGCTTCCTTGTCCGCTTCCGTACAAAGGAAAATTTAAAGGCAATCCCTCAAATTGAGAAAAAGGAATATATTCCGGGTGGTAACTGTATTTTTCAGTTTTATCTTTTAAAGTATAATCCAAAACATCATAAACCACTTTGTCTTCATCGGAAAGAGCTTTGTAATCAACGTTTTCCAGCTGTTTTTGAACAGAGTTGTAAAAAGCAATTTCGCCAGAAATAAAGTCTTTATCAATATTAATCGGTAGTTGATCGTTATACCTTAAATCTCCCTGCGAAGTGGCTTCTAAAGGATACAATTTTAAATATTGCTCGTAGTAATTTGCCGCAATAGAATCCAGATTGGTAGGAGTAATTTTGGTTAAAGGTGAGTCTGTTTTTCGGCATGAAGCCAAACTTACTGCTAAACCTAATCCCAATACGAATTTAGATATGATGTTTTTCATTTTGAAATCTTTAAAACACAAAAATAGAGAATATTACTACATGATAGATTTGAAGAATCGCTATTTATAAAAAAATAATTTTGAAAATATTTTAAACATTCGCACAATTTTTTATCTTTGCCTAAAGCGTTTAACAATCATAGTATTACAGTTCTTTTTTAAGAGATAATGAAAGGGATTTTAAAAATTTACCATCCGGACGAAACATTGAAGTACAATATAAAAAGCACTTACTGCAAGGCTGTTTATAGTAATCAAAAGCATTTTCTAGAAGTAGAAATCATTACGGATGACGGTTTAGATCATGTGGATGACGATTCACTGCAATACAATTTTCCTCAGCTTTCGCTGGAGATCATTGAGTTTCCTATAGAATCTTCCGAGATCGAGGGAAAAACATTTGAAATCAATGATTCGGATGATGAGGTGTACACAGAAGTAAATTTGTTTGATGATGAAGATGCTTTCCTGTACGATAACGAGCTTTGTTTTGACAAAAATGAAGACGGCGAGCTGCAGGTGATTTGGAAAGGGAATATCAACGATTTCTACACAGGATCAGATAATCCGCTTCCATTTAGATTGAAGTGCGAATTTACACCGGACGAAATTATTGTAGACGAAGATTAATCGTCGTTTAGATATTATTGTAAATTTCTTTTCAAATATACTTTTGGAAAGAAATTTGCTGTTTTTAGGCGGAATATTTGTTTGAAACCCATATTTTAAGCTTATTTTAAGATAAGTATTGATAATATTCCTTTATTTTTGTCGTTCAAACCATTATAAATAAACAAATTAATGCTGCTAACGGAACTTACTCAGATTTTATTCGCACAGGTCGCTGTACCCACTGTGCCTGCTGAAAAACTTGAATTTTCATTTTGGGACATCCTATTTCATGGTGGAGCTTTTGCTAAAATAGTAATGGCAATCGTTTTGACCCTTGGAGTCTTATCAGTATATCTATTCTTTGAAAGATTTTTCTACATCAGAAGAATGACAACAAAGACAGATTCTAATTTTATGAATAATATCGAAGACTTCATCAGAGACGGTAAAATTGAGGCAGCAGCAGATTATTGCAAAACTCAAAACTCTCCGGAATCGAGAATTTTAGAAAAAGGAATTTCAAGATTAGGAAGACCGGTTTCAGATATTGTAAGTGCAATGGAATCTCAAGCTCAGATCGAGGTTGCTAATATGGAAAAAAACCTGAATCTTTTGGCAGTAGTACCAAGTATCGCTCCGATGTTGGGACTTTTGGGAACAGTTATCGGGATGATCATTGCTTTCTTTGATCTGTCTCATGCAGAAGGAGCTTTTTCTCCAAAAACATTGTCTGAAGGTATTTATACAGCTTTAGGACAAACTGCAGTTGGTTTGGCGGTTGCAATTCCTGCAAACTTTTTCTATAATATCTTGTTGACGAGAATCGATAAGTTCGTTTTGAGAACACAGAATGTATCAGGAGAATTTTTAGATTTAATTAATAAACCTTTGTAATTTTTGAAATATGAAATCGCTTTGAAATGGTTTGAATAAAAACATATTTATAGAGCGATTGCATCTGACCTTTAAAAATAAATATCTACAGATGAAAATTCAAAGAAGAAATAAAGCTCATCCGGAATTCAGCTTAGCGGCGATGACAGACGTTATTTTGCTGATGCTAATCTTTTTTATGATTACCTCTTCGGCAGCTAACCAAAGTGCGATTGATGTAAAACTTCCTCAAACGGGAAGTGTAGAAGATAATATCCCGAATCCGATGACAGTAAGTGTAAAACCGGACGGTTCGTATTACGTTGATGATAAGCCTGTAGCGAGAGAATTAGTAGAACAGACTATTGTGAATGATCTTACAAGCAAATCTGCAAAATCATTTACGATAAGAGCTGATGAAAACACCATGCACAAAGATGTAGTTTTCTTAATGGAAATTGCAGAAAAGCATAAATTGAATATTGCTATTGCAACAGTAAAAGAATAAAAAATGAGAGGCTACGCAGTAAATAGAGACGAAGAAAATAAAGATAAGGTAAAAAGCGCGGTGCTTTCTATCTTGATTTGGTCTGCTATTTTATTATTCGTTTTCATTTATAAAATGAAACCTGCAGAGCGTCCTAAAGATGCAGAAGTTATTACAACAATGCTTGTGAATTTTGGTGATAATAGAAATGGAGCAGGAATAGAAGAACCAGCCAATCAGGAAGGAAGTTTAGCTGCAAAAGCTGAAGAAAATGCGCCGGAGCCTGTAGAAAATATGGTTTCTGAACCGAAAACCGTAATCACTCCT
>Ga0163161_10002262_pt1 | contig 13802 bp, 15 predicted proteins | sample S45metaG_FD_129847 | JGI IMG/M metagenome (GOLD analysis project Ga0163161, IMG submission 129847) | Switchgrass rhizosphere microbial communities from Kellogg Biological Station, Michigan, USA - S4-5 metaG | ecosystem: Host-associated > Plants > Roots > Rhizosphere > Soil | place: USA... | reverse complement strand
TATAGACAGCTTTGATTAATTTTATTAACTACAGAATCAGCTTACAACATCATCATTATCTTCTTCATGATCATCCTCATTATCACTTCTGCTGTAGAAATCATTTTCCTCATCCGGAAGCTGGTTGGTAATCTGTTCGAAATTATCATCATCTTCCGCACCCGGAACATCTAAACCATAAGGCATTCCGTCATTCACATGATCTGGATTAATGACTGGATTTCCGTCACCATCCAGAGGAATATGTTCTTCTTTATTGAAAATATCTTCTCCCGGATTGTAATCCATTTCTTCTAATTTTCTGTCTTGCTCGTTTTTATTATTTTCTGATATCATAATAATTGTATTTAATGTTGAAGTGTAAATGACAAAAATGATTCCAAGTCAAAGGAAATTAAAATTTAGTTTGATAAATCGTTGTTATTGATTCTTCGTTTGGTGGTTTTAATTTCGTTTTTAAGCTTACCAAATTTGTAGTTTACATTGACACCAAATGTTCTGTAATAATCTCTCACATAATTATTTTGGTAAAAATTATCACCCAAAGTTTCTGTAAAAGATTTTCTGAATTTGTTGAATGGATTATTGATATTGAAAGAAAAAGTAAGCTTATTTTCAAGAATACTTTTACTACAACTGAAAGACGAACCCAAAAAGGAATTGGTTGTACTTTGTAATCCTGCAGGCATTTTGCTTGTGATTTCAAGGTTTGAACTGATATTCCAACTGTTTTCAAGCTGATAATTTGCCGACAGATAAATAGAATATGTGAAAAGATTATTTTCAACAAAAATATCATTGACTTTCCCACTGATAAAGAACATCGCATAGTTTCCGTTAATACTGAAATTAAGCTTTTTATTAATCGGATAATTTAAGTAATAATCGACTCCCAATCTGCTTGCTTTACTGGAATTTTCGAAGGTCGTTTTCGTAATATTTGTAGAAGGATCGTAAGTAGAAACCTTCAGATCAATTTTATTTGAAAAGGAATAAGACAGTCCGATATTGAGGTTTATTTTTTTATTAAATGAATAATTTACCATCAAATCATTGTTCACCACAGATTTCAGGTAAGGATTTCCGCTAATTTCAAAATAAGGATTTGATTTATTAACAAAAGGATTCAGACGGATGATTCCCGGTCGTTTTATACGCTGTGAGAATCCAAAATTGATGCTGTGATTTTCCTTCCAGGCTTTGCTTATCGAAATATTAGGAATCAGGTTAAAATAACTCTGATTAACTTCTGTATTCGTAGAAGTAAAATTCACATTCGTTTTTGTGCCTTCCAGTCTTAAACCTGTTTGAAAATTCCAGTTTAATAAAGTGAATTTTGTGGAAAAATAAGCTCCGTAAATATTTTGCTTATTTAAAAATTCATCTGAATTCAATACACTTTCAGGAATCGCCTCATAATCACTGCTGGTTCTTCGAAGAATGGCTTTCAAACCTGTTTCCAGAGACACTTTTTTAATGTTCTTCACAAAATCGATCTGAAAAGTATTTTCACTGTTTTGATTACTGTTATTTTGCTCGATTTGGTTTGAGGAATTGGTTAAAACATCATTTATATCAGAGAAACTGACTAAATTATAATCATAATTATTAAAATTGTAAGAAAATGTCAAAAGTTGGGTTTTATCGTTTTTAAATCCAATCTGATAATTCACCGAAGTTTCAAAACCGTTTCCGTGGCTTTTGGAAATATTTGTTGAAATATTATTTTCTTTAATTAAATTTTGATCATAAAAATAGGAATTAAGAGCATCTTTTGATCTGTTTTTGGAAAAATTTGAACCTAACTGAACGTTTACTAAATTCAAACTGTCTATCTCATAACTCGCATTAACATTCAAATATCCACCATTTGCCTTGCCTGAAGTCTTTCCTTTTTGATCCAAATAATTTGATGAAGTTCGCTGATAATTTTGATATTCAATTTCAGGATTATTTCTCAGAAAACCTCCGCCATACGCTGAAATACCAAGCTTTTTCTGCTGAATATTTAAAGAAAATCCCGCATTCTGTTCCTGCTTGGGAAATTTTGTTCCGAAATTCACCGAAGCATTGTAACCATCGCTCATTTTCTTTGTTGTAATAATATTGATAATCCCTGAAACTCCTTCAGCATCGTACTTTGAGGACGGATTGGTAATCACTTCAATACTTTGAATCGTGTTCGCAGGAATGCTTTTTAAAACATCTTTTGCATTAGTATTGAGAAGCTGAGTTTCTTTACCATTCATCAGAATTTTAAAATTTGTATTTCCTTTGAAAAGTATATTTTCATTACTGTCAACAGCCAAATACGGGATTTTTTTCATCATTTCGATCAGGTTTTTCGACTGACTTTCCGGATCGGACTGAATATTATAAACGAAACCGTCAATTTTATTTTTAATTAAAGGTTTTTTACCATTCAGTACTACTTCTTTTATCGAAGTTTCACGTTCGTTTTTGACTGAATCTTTTTTTGTTTCCTGAGCCTGTAAACAGCTCATAATCAATATAAAGACTATTGTTAAAAGTAAGTTTGATTTTTTCATAATTATTAAAATAAGGGCATAGAAATCCCGAGTGCAAAGTTTTTTGCCCTTAAAAGGTTCGGGATTTTTATTGATTAATTTAGATTGAGAAGCTTATTTCTTCTGATTTTTCATCAAGAAATAATAGGTAAGAAAGCCGAGTGCAACAAAGACTGTCATCACTCCGTAAGGAAGAGGTGTGTTTTCATCATGAGGAAGGAATTCCAGAACGATAAGACCTACTCCACCGAATAATAAAATGATTCCCCATTTCAACATTTCGGAATTGAACCCCGTAAGATTATTTAGGATCACATACATTTTATCATCAATGTTTTCCTTATTTAAAATTCTTCTTTTCAGGTTGTAATTGGTGATCACCACGATAATTACTGAGATGGCAATTAATATGGCGATCATGACTATGAAAGGTGCAAGATGTTTCATTTCGAATTATATTTAGCCAATAGACAAAATTACATAGCATCAGGTTACAAAAATTTGCAATACATTAGAAAGTTGTAACCTAAAACAAAAAAAACTGTCTAATGTGATATGTTTGATGAAGAAAAAACCATTAATGAAATTCTAAAGGGAAACCTTACCGCTTTTCAGCGTATTGTAAAGCAGTATCAGAATTTGGTGTATTCTATTTTAAACAGAATGATGACTAATGATGAAGATATTGAAGATGTAGGACAGGAAGTTTTCATTAAGGTTTATGACAATTTAAAAAATTTCAAAAGAGAATCTAAACTGTCAACATGGATCGCGAAAATCACGTATAATGTTGCCGTAAATTATATTAAGAAAAATTCAAAACAGCAATTTAATACAATCGATGACCGCTCAGATTTTCAATTCTCTTCCGAGACTCCTGAAACAAAGCTTATCGGAAAAGAATTTGACATTTACATCAACAGATTGATCAGTGAACTTCCGTTGCAGTATAGAACGGTAATTACTTTGTATCATTTGGATGACTTTAGTATTCAGGAAATTCAGAACATCACAAAATTTCCTGATGGAACCATCAAAGGATATTTATTCAGAGCCCGAAAATTATTAAAAGAAAAACTTGAAAAAGATGGATACAGATAAAATACTTCAGGATTTAAACGAAAATCACGAAAGCAAAAAGAAGATTTCAGAAAGTGATCTGAAAACTTACGAATTGCTTTTTAATTCGTTAGAAAAACCTCAGGAAAAAGGATTTTCATTAGGATTTTCAAATCACATTATCAGAAAAATTGAAGCAAAACAACAGCGAAAATTTAATTTAAAAATATATTCTTTATTTTCTGTCTTGCTGTTGATGGGTTTAATTTTTTTAAGTATATTTTTTAGCAAAGATCAAATGAAGATGCTGTTTTCTATATTTTTGGAATATAAATTTGCTGTTATATTTTTATTGGTGATGGTCATTTCAATTCAACTGAGCAATAAATGGTTTATTCAAAAGGAAACGGAAAACTAATGCTTCCCGTTTTTTACTAATTTCTACTTATTTATTAATTGTCGTAAACTTCAGGATTTGCACAGTGTGGCATTTTTTCACCTTTAGAAAAAGCGATAATATTTTCCGCTGCCAGTTTTGCCATTCCGTTTCTTGCCTCAATTGTTGCAGAACCGATGTGTGGTAAAACGCAGACATTGGAAAGTCCCAAAATGGGATCATCATGTAAAATCGGTTCCGGATTGGTCACGTCCAAACCAGCTCCCCAAATTTTCTTTTCCACAAGTGCATTGTATAGATCAATCTGATTATGAAAACCACCTCTTGCTGTATTGATGAAAATAGAATTTGGCTTCATTTTTTCAAAAACAGAACTGTTGAAAAGTTCTTTTTGTTCATTTTTAAAGTTTGCATGAATACTCAAAACGTCGGATTGAGCGATTAGATCTTCAAACGAAACATATTTTGCATCGAGCTCTGTTTCTGCTTCTTCGTTATGATTTCGGTTGTGGTAAATGATTTTCATATCAAAAGCTTTTTTACACTTTTCAGCCATCTCAAAACCGATTCTTCCCAATCCGAAAACACCCAAAGTTTTCCCGTATAATTCCTGACCCAAGGCGTGTAAAGGATCAAAATCTCCCCAATTATTATCTTTCACTTTTTCAAAATTATAACTCGCTCTTCTTGCAACCGATTGCATCAATAAAAAAGCAATGTCAGAAGTTGCTTTGCTTAAAACATCGGGTGTATTTCCAACATGAATATTTCGTTGATTAGCCTGCTCAATATCTACAGAATCAAAACCTACCGAAAATAATGCGATCGCTTTTACATTGGGACATTCATCAAAGAAATCTTTTTCATATTTGTGTTGTCCCACGCTTAAAAGGGCGTCTGCATTTTGACAATATTTAAGCCATTCGTCATCAGATAAATTGTCGTTTTCAGGAATTATAACTTCCAAACCAGATTCTTTCAGCATTGTTATTCCTATTTCGGGAATTCTTTTGTTTATAAATACTCTCATTGATATACTTTTTATGATTTAATTAAAATAAAAAACCTCACAAATTCAAAAGTGAGGTTCAGTTACACGGTCAAATGCTCCAATTTTCATTCCGAAAAAGTTATTTTAGTCTTACCAATTCACCTTTTCTTTTCACAATATTTTTATAATCCCATTGGATTTCTTTAGATTTCTCCAGCCATATTCTAAGGTCATCCTCAGCAATTTCATTGATATCATTAAAAAATATCGACGCATCCTGAAATTTTCCGCCCTCAATATTTAATTTTTTTTCATCAAAAGCTTTCCCACTCCAAAACATGAGACGGATTCCTTTTTTCTGTTTGCTAAAACCCACGATCGGATTTCCATCTAAAAACCAAACAGGATGACTGTGCCAGATTTTATTTTCCGAACCTTTTAATTCTTCATCAATAATTTTTGAAAGTAATTGGCAAATTTCTTTATCTGAATCAGATTGTTTGTCATTGTAATTTTGAATTTCGGGGTTCATGTTTTAAATTTAATTTAAAAGAATTTCTAAAATGTATGTCATTCAGTAGGAAACTAAGATTATTTCTTAAAGTCTTTATAAAACTTTGTTGAGATTCCTACGGAATGACAAACAGGATTTAAAATTAAATAATACTAAGAAAATTTAACCAAATCTATTGATTCGTATTATTCAACATCGGAACAAATTTATAAGCTCCGAATTCTTCTTTTTCAAATTCTGTAGGTGAAGTTTTGGTAAATCTGTATAAAACCTGTTCGTCTGTCTGACCTAAAGGAATCACCATTTTTCCACCGACTTTTAATTGCTTTAATAATTCTGTCGGTAAAACTGCAGCACCGCAAGTCACGATAATTTTATCGAAAGGCGCAAAAGTCGGCAATCCGGCAAAACCGTCTCCAAAACTCTGAAATTTTGGATGAAGATTTAATTCTCTGAATTTTTTCTTAGAAAAATCAAACAGATCTTTCTGTCTTTCAACCGTATAAACCAAACCTTTCATTGCCAGTAAAACTGCAGTCTGATAACCACAACCGGTCCCAATTTCCAAAACTTTTTCTCCCGCTTTTAATTGTAACAGTTCAGATTGCTCTGCAACTGTTGATGGATGAGAAATTGTCTGGTGAGATAAAATTGGGAAAGCACGGTCTTCATAAGCAAAATCTTCAAAAATACTTTCGATAAAAAGATGACGGGGAACTTCATTCATCGCCGAAAGTACATTTTCATCGGAAATTCCGATTCTCTGACGAAGATATTCAACCAAAATCTTTCTTTTTCCTTTGTGTACGAATGAATCCTGCATTTATTCAGTAGTTATTGGGTAATTGTTCATAGAGTTTTCACAAAAATAGCAAAAGAATCAGTATTTGTCAACCTAAAACCTATCATCTCGTTCCTAATACCTAAAATTGCTATATTTACAAAAATTAAAAAGCTATGTTGAAAGCAGGTTTGGTCGGCGCCGGACATTTGGGAAAAATACATTTAAGACTTCTGAATCAGTCAGATAAATACGATTTGATCGGTTTTCATGACAAAGATGCGGAGAACGGTAAAAAATTGGAAGCTGAATACGGTTATAAATATTTTGAAAATCTTGATGAATTATTGGATCAGATTGATATGTTGGATATTGTAACACCGACTCTGTATCATTATGATTATGCATTAAAAGCCATCAATAAAGGTCTTCATTTTTTCATTGAAAAACCGGTTACCCAAACTCTTGAACAGGCTCAGGAAATTCTCTATAAATGCCGTGAACATGGCATCAAAGCGCAGGTTGGTCACGTTGAACGGTACAATCCGGCTTTTATCGGAGCAAAAGATTATATTCAGAATCCTATGTTTATTGAGATTCACAGACTTGCGGAGTTTAATCCTCGCGGAACAGATGTTTCTGTTGTTTTAGATTTAATGATTCACGATCTTGATATTTTGTTGAGCGTTGTGAAGTCTAAAGTCAAGAACATTCATGCAAGCGGAGTTTGTGTCGTAAGTAAAACTCCGGATATTACCAATGCAAGAATTGAATTTGAAAACGGATGCGTTGCCAATTTGACGACTTCAAGAATTTCAATGAAAGCCATGAGAAAAAGCAGATTTTTCCAGAAAGACGCTTATGTTTCTGTTGATTTTTTAGAGAAAAAAGCAGAGGTGATCCGAATGAAAGACGCTCCGGAAAATCCTACTCCATTTGATATGATCATCGAAAATGCAGAAGGTGAAAAGAATCAGATTTTATTTGAATATCCAAATATTCAGCCTAATAATGCGATTTTAGATGAACTTGAAAGTTTTGCAGACGCAATCTTGGAGGATAAAAACGTAGAAGTTTCTTTGGAAGACGGAACTGAAGCGTTGAAAGTTGCTTTAGAGATTATGAAGTTGATTTCTTAATTTTTCAAACACAAATTTCATAAATATTCTTTACGAATTACACTAAAAAATATTATAGATTTAATCAACAGGAACGGGCTTTAGCCCGTTTTTTCATTAATAAGTATTTGATTTAAAACAGATTAACTTCCTGTTTTGTCATTCCGTATGAATCTAAGCTTAGTCTTCAAACTTTCAACGGTTGAGATTCCTACGGAAAGACAAAAAGAATTACAAGCGCAATTATTTTCATTTAATTATTTTTAAATATATTTGTTTATACTTTAAAATTCAACTAAAAAAACTTCCCTAAAATTTAAATAATCAAACCTATGAAAAGAGCCATCCTATTATCCGCACTTTTATTGTCTCAATTTGGGACATCACAATTATTAAAAACAGACGGCCAAAAAATCGTCAACGATAAAGGTGAAAATATTCAATTGAGAGGTCTCGGTTTGGGAGGCTGGATGTTGCAGGAAGGTTATATGCTGAAAACTGCAGATTTTGCAGGTCCGCAATTTAAAATTAAAGAGAAAATTGCAGAATTGATCGGTGAGGACGGAATGAATGAATTTTATAAAGCTTATCTAAAAAACGGAATCGCAAAACAGGATATTGATTTTTTGGCAAAGTCGGGATTCAATTCGATAAGACTTCCGATGCATTATAATCTGTACACTTTGCCAATTGAAAAAGAATCTGTAAAAGGACAAAACACTTGGTTGGAAGAAGGTTTTAAAATGACTGATGATTTGCTAAAATGGTGCAAAGACAACAAAATCTATCTGATTCTGGATCTTCACGCAGCTCCGGGTGGACAAGGAAATGATGCCAATATTTCTGACAATGATAAATCTAAACCTTCACTTTGGGAAAGCGAAGAAAATCAAAAAAAAACCATTGCACTTTGGAAAAAATTAGCCGAAAGATATAAGGATGAAGCATGGATTGGAGGTTATGATTTAATTAATGAACCCAACATCAATTTCACAGGAAAAAATCCGAATGGAACTGATGAAATGTCAAATGCGCCACTGTGGAAATTACAGAAGGAAATTACAGAGGCCATTCGTCAGGTTGATAAAAAGCACATTATTTTTCTTGAAGGAAACGGTTGGGGAAATAATTATAACGGATTGATTCCGATTTGGGACAAAAATATGGCGTTTAGTTTTCATAAATACTGGAATTACAATAATAACGAAACCTTGAAATTCGCTTTAGATCTTAGAGAAAAGCACAATATGCCGATCTGGTTAGGGGAAACCGGTGAAAATTCTAATGTTTGGTTTACAGAACTGATTCAGCTTCTGGATAAACACAATATCGGTTACGCGTTTTGGCCAATGAAAAAAATTGACAATATTGCAGGAATCACCAATGTAAAAATCACACCTGAATATCAGAAACTTTTAGATTACTGGAAAAACGGAGGTGAAAAACCTTCTAAAGAGTTTGCTACAAAAACTTTAATGAAAATCGCTGAAAATTATAAATTTTCTAATGTTGAAATCAAAAACGATGTGATTGATGCGATGTTCAGACAGACAAAGGAAAATTCGACAAAACCATTTAAAAATCATCAAGTTCCGGGGAAAATATCGGTGACAGATTATGATTTGGGAAGAATGGGTTCTGCTTATGAAGACAAAGATTTTATCAATCTTTGGGTAAGTGATGCCGCAAAAAGGTCAGAATGGAATTCCGGAAACCAATTGAGAAACGACGGGGTTGATATTTACAAATCAAAAGACGATCAATATTATGTCGGAAAAACGGAAACCGGAGAATGGCTTCAATACACCATCAATTCAAATGCAAATAAGTCTTACACGTTTGACATCAAATATGCAAGTGAAAGCGACGGAAAAATCAGAATTGAAGATGCATCCGGAAAACAATTGGCGACTGTCTCATTAACATCTACAGGAGGAAATGAAAGCTGGAAAACATCTTCCACAAAAGGAATTAAACTGAAAAAGGGAGAAAATAAAATCAGAATCTATTTTGAAAACAACGGAATTAACCTGAATTATTTTGAATTGAAATAAAAAAATAAATCAAGAAAAATATTTTCAAAAACTTTGGTTTTAAAAATAGAATTTCAGATAATTTTAATTATTTTGCTGAAAAATTATAACCTTTATGGAAACAAAATCTCCTTTCGAACAATTTGATGAATTAAGAATCGACAGCGCGTCAAAACTTTTCTTGAAAGAAGCAGCAAAATGGACTACCTTCTTAGCAATTTTAGGATATATCGGCATTTGTTTTATGGTATTGGCAGCCATGTTTATGTTGATTTCCGGTGCATCTATGAGTTCTTACAACAGATTGATGCCAATGGGTGGCGGTGCTTTTTTTGCACTTTTCTATTTAATATTTGCCGCTTTGTATTTCATTCCCATCAATTATCTTTATAAATTTGGTTCGAATATGAAAATGGCGATTGAAGCCAACAACCAAGCAAATCTTACAAAATCATTTGAGTATCTAAAATCACACTATAAATTTATAGGAGTACTTACTATTGTTGTCATAAGTATCTATATTTTGATATTTGTAGGTGTAATGATCATGGGCGTAAGCAATATGATGTAAATTCAAACTTTTAAACAATATACAATCCTTCTTTGTCAGAGGGATTTTTTTTAACCTAAAAATTACAATTATGAAAAAATTCAGTCTACTTTTACTATTAATGTCGGCGTTTACTTTCGCTCAACAGTCTTTAGATCAAAAAATCAATTCAATTGTAAAAGATAAGAAAGCAACCGTAGGAATTTCGGTTCTTGGGTTTGAAAATGGTTCTAAATACAACAAAAATTCTGACAAGAAACTTCCGATGCAGAGCGTTTTTAAATTCCACATTGCTGCTGCGGTTTTAGATTTTGTAGAGAAAGGAAAGCTTTCTTTGGATCAAAAAATTGTTTTAAACCAATCAAACTTATTAGAAAATACCTGGTCGCCGCTTCGGGACAAATATCCAAACGGAAATAAGGGAGTTTCTTTAAGTGAAATTCTGGAATTTACAGTTGCAAAAAGCGATAACAATGGCTGCGACATTATGTTGAAACTTTTAGGAGGAACACAAACTGTTCAGAAATTTATGGATTCTAAAGGTGTGAAAGGTTTTCAGATCAAATACAACGAAGCCGAAATGCACAAAGACTGGAATGTACAGTATGAAAATTACAGCACAACGCAATCTGCAGTTGATGTTTTAAAGAAATTCTATGACGGAAAATTGCTTTCAAAAAAATCAACTGATTATCTGATGAAAGTGATGCTTTCAACGTCAACAGGGCTGAATAAACTGGTCGAGCAACTTCCAAAAAACACTCCTGTCGCAAGAAAAACGGGAGCTTCAGGTAAAAACGATTCAGGCTTAACCGGCGCAGAAAACGAGATCGCCATCGTTACCTTACCGAACGGAAGACATTACGCAATTGCCGTATTTGTAAGTAATTCCAGAGAATCTGACGCAACAAATTGTAAGATGATTTCGGATATTTCAAAGGCTGTTTGGGATCATTTTTATAAGTAAATTTTAAAGCTTATTTTTAGGCTTTAAAATTGACATTGACTCAGTTTAATGATAATTTAAAAATTTAAATATGAAAAATATAATCATAAGCTTTTCTATATTCTGCAGCACTTTTGTTTTTGCGCAGAAATATCAGAAATATGTAGAGATCAGTTATGGGAGTATTTGCTGTGGTACTCCGTCAACAAATCCTGTAATGACATACATTAACGATTTTCAGAAAAAAAATAACACCAAGGCCTTTGAAATACTGAGACAATCAGGATTAGGAAGAGAGGGAGAATTTAATCTGTACGTCAGCACAGATCATTTGTCGAAAATCAAGAAAACCAAATTCATCACCGGTCTTCAGTCTGCAATCGTTTCACAAAACAGGAAAAGGAATGAGAGCAGTGACGGAATCGTCAACTTTGAGGCTGATAAAATGGTTACGAAGACTGATTTAACAAAAATTAAAAACTTAACTATTTATAAAAAATAATTTAAAACTAAATAAGGAAAATGATCAAAAACATTGTAGTTATCGGGGCCGGAACCATGGGAAATGGTATTGCACATACTTTCGCACAAAGCGGTTTTAGTGTCAATTTGGTAGACGTTTCACAAGACGCTTTAGACAGAGGAATAAAAACAATCACCACCAATCTTGACAGAATAATTGCAAAGGGAAACCTTACAGAAGAACAAAAATCAGAGACTTTAGGTAACATTAAAACTTTTACGGCGCTTAAAGATGCAGTGACAAACGCAGATCTTGTGGTAGAAGCTGCAACAGAAAATCAGGATCTGAAACTGAAGATCTTTGCTCAGATGGATGAGTTTGCTCCGGAAAACTGCATCTTATCAACCAATACTTCATCAATTTCTATTACTAAAATTGCTGCAGCCACAAAAAGAGCAGACAAAGTAATCGGAATGCATTTTATGAATCCTGTTCCGATCATGAAACTGGTAGAAATCATCAAAGGCTACTCTACTTCTAAAGAAACGTTTGATTCTATCTACGAAATGAGCAAAACTTTAGGGAAAGTTCCTGTGGAAGTGAATGATTATCCAGGTTTTGTTGCTAACAGAATTTTGATGCCGATGATCAACGAATCGATCGAAACCTTATATAATGGCGTTGCCGGAGTTGAAGAAATCGATACAGTAATGAAATTAGGAATGGCTCATCCGATGGGACCGCTTCAATTAGCAGATTTTATTGGACTTGATGTTTGTTTAGCCATCTTAAATGTAATGTACGACGGTTTCAAAAATCCTAAATACGCTCCAAATCCTTTGTTGGTCAACATGGTAATGGCAGGAAAATTAGGAGTGAAATCAGGAGAAGGCTTTTATGATTATTCTGAAAGTAAAAAAGCAGAAAAAGTAGCCAAAATGTTTTCAAAATAAGAAAGTTAATGAGTGATTGGTTAATAGTGAATTTTTAAATTGACTGAAGACATATTCACTTCAAAGAAAATTGACTTGCATTGCAAAATTCACTATTTTTCTTCAATGAAAATTAAGGAGAAATACATTCAGATATCATTGGTCATCATTACTGTAGTGATGACCATTTTGCGTTTTTTACTCAACGAAAAAGGCAGAACCAATCCTGATTCTATCCGTTACCTCAGGTTTGCGCATGTTTTTCCGGAGATAGACAACACAATCACGCCTATTGGATATCCCCTTTTTATTAAATTTTTTACGATTTTTGGAGCTGATGAATTTTGGTCGAGTAAAATCGTTGGTGTTTTTTCTCTTCTTTTTATCATTCTTTTTGCCTGGCGAAAAAATTTCTTTTTAAAGGAAACAATTGTTCTTTGCTCACTATTCAGCTTTCTGTCGATTTTCGCTTTTACAATGAGTGAAGCATTAATCTTGCCTTTTGTTTTTCTTTTTGTTTATTGTGCAAATGAAATCATCAACGGAAAACTGACTGGCGGAAAAGCTGTTTTTTATCTGTCCTTATCATTAATTGCTTTGTATAATATAAGATACAGTTCACTATTTTTTATCGGCGGAACCGGACTTTTCGGATTGATTTTCTGGAAAAAAATATACTCAAAAATCTTTATTTTTTCCGCAATTGTCGGATTAGGTTTTATCGTTGGCTATAAATTTCTGTTTATTGATTATTTTAACTCAAGCTACCTTAGCACATCGCTAGAAATTGGTCTTTACCCAACATCAAAACTACTTAAAGAACTAGGTCAGGGATTGGCAACAACATTCAATCCTTTTATTCATATAGCTAATCCGGCAGGTGGAAAAATTAATTACGCCATCTACGGAATCGGAATCATGAATATAATATTGATGATTTATTTATTTTTAAGAAAAAAATTGAATGAACCGGAGAACTTTATGATAATCATTGGTATTTCCGGAATTATCTGTTCTTATTTTATACAATACTTTTATGGAATAACGCCTTTAGATTACAGATTACTTGCCCCTTTTTCGTTTATAATTTGGCTACTGTACTTTAAAAAAATGTTTGAAGAATTTGGCTCAAAAGTGTACGTGATAGGATTTTTAAGTCTTTGTTCGGGTCTGTTATTCACGATCCTGTCCAAAGGCAGTTATCTGGAAAATCGAAGAGAAATTACAAAATTTTTAAAAGATGAAAAGCTTGATAAAACACCGCTACTTTACTATATAAATGACGAAGAAGACCTGGAAAAAATACAGGTAGCAGAATTGATTAGCACAGTAAATCCTAATATTGATCTCACTTTTAAACCCTCTGATACGTTAAAAAGAAAGACGTTAACATATTATAAAGTTTTACAAAAAATTAAAATCGACAAGAATAAATATCAATAATTTTATATATCTTTGAGAAAGTTTAAACATTAAAAAAATGAAATTAC
>Ga0163161_10002253_pt1 | contig 13846 bp, 14 predicted proteins | sample S45metaG_FD_129847 | JGI IMG/M metagenome (GOLD analysis project Ga0163161, IMG submission 129847) | Switchgrass rhizosphere microbial communities from Kellogg Biological Station, Michigan, USA - S4-5 metaG | ecosystem: Host-associated > Plants > Roots > Rhizosphere > Soil | place: USA... | reverse complement strand
TCGAGCACGTCAATGGCCTTTCGTGGTGCGCCGAACGGCGCGGCAAGGGAAGGGGCGGCGCGGATCGCATCGGCGCAGCAGGCGATGGTGGTGGCTCCGGCTGCCAGCAGGGCGGCGGCGATGAAACGGATCGAACGGGTTCTGGTCATGGCGGGCGGCCTTGTGGTTGCTCTCTTGCCCGCAATGTAGCGCCCGGCCGCCCCTGCGCTCGTTAGTCCCTGTGGGGCTGTGTCAGTCGCCGACAGCGGCGGCGGCGGACCGCATTTGCAACGGCTAACGGTTCATCATCCCAACTAACGGGCGTTCCGCGCCCGCTCCTCTATCTCCGGGGCCATGACTTCCCGGATCGAGGAGAGCCTCATGATCGAACCCTTTTCGCCATCACGCCGCCGGTTCATGGCGGGCGCTGCATTGGCCGGAGCGGCAGGCGCCATGCCGTCCGCACTGCGCGCGGCCATCGATGACACGGCCGTTTGGCCCTTTCGCGTCGCCATCCCCCAGGCCGACATCGCCACGATGAAGCGGCGCATCGGCGAAACCCGCTGGGCGGACACCCAGCCGGTTGCCGACGACAGCCAGGGCGTGCGCCGCCAGACGCTGGAACCGCTGATGCGCTACTGGGCGGGCACCTATGACTGGCGCCGGGTCGAGGCGCAGCTGAACGCGCTGCCGATGTTCATGACCCGGATCGACGGGCTCGACATCCAGTTCATCCATGTCCGTTCGCGCCATGCCGGCGCCTTCCCGATGATCCTGATCCATGGCTGGCCGGGTTCGATCCTGGAATTTCTGAAGGTCATCGGTCCGCTCACCGATCCGACCGCGCATGGCGGCACGGCCGATGATGCGTTCCACCTTGTCATTCCCTCCATCCCCGGCTTCGGCTTTTCCGAAAAGCCCAACGTGCCGGGCTGGGGATCGGATCATATCGGGCGGGCCTGGTCGGTGCTGATGCGGCGGCTGGGCTATGATCGCTTTGTCAGCCAGGGCGGCGATTGCGGGTCGGTGATCTCGCAGCGCATGGCGTTGCAGCATGTGCCGGGCCTGATCGGCATCCATCTCAACATGCCGGCCGTCGTGCCGGCGGAGATCGCCCATATCCTTGCCGCCGGCGATCCGCCTCCTGCCACGTTGAGTGCGCCGGAACGCCGGGCCTTCGACCAGCTTGCCGCCTTCTACCGCGACAATGCCGCCTATGCCGCGATGATGAACACGCGGCCGCAGACGATCGGCTATGCGCTGGTGGACTCGCCGGTCGGCATGGCGGCGTGGATGTATGAGAAGGTCGCGCAATGGACCTATAGCGACGGCCAGCCCGAGAAAGTGCTGGGCCGCGATGCCATCCTCGACGATCTTTCGCTCTACTGGCTGACCGGCACCGGCGCCTCGGCCGCCCGGATCTATTGGGAAGATCATAGCAATAATTTCAACGCGCGCGGCGTCATCGACCTGCCGGTCGCGATCAGTGTCTTCCCCGGCGAGATTTTTCGCGCGCCCAGAAGCTGGGCCGAGCGCTGCTACAGCCGCCTCCATTATTTCAACGAGGTGGCCGATGGCGGCCATTTTGCCGCCTGGGAACAGCCGATGCTGTTCGCACAAGAACTGCGCGCCGCCTTCCGCTCGCTGCGCTGAACCCCCTCAATAAAAGGAGACTTGCCATGTCCGACACCAAGACGCTCTACACCGCCCAGGTCCATGTGAGCGGCGGACGCGAAGGCCACGCCCGCAGTTCCGACGGTCGCCTTGACCTCCCTCTTTCCACACCCGGCGGACCGGGGCAGGGGGCCAATCCCGAACAATTGTTCGCGGCCGGCTGGTCTGCCTGTTTCGAAGGCGCGATGGCGATCGCTGCGAAGGCAAAGGGTGTGACCCTGCCGGACGACCTAGCCATCGATGCGGCGCTGTCGCTGCGCCATGGCGACGAAGGCTATTCGCTTGCCGCCCGGCTCAATGTCTCGGTGCCCGGCCTCGCGCCCGACATGGCCCGGCAGATCATTGAGCAGGCGCACCGCACCTGCCCTTATTCCAAGGCGATCAAGGGCAATATCGATGCCCTCGTCACGCTCGTCTGAAAACCCCGAACATCTGGAGATTTGAAATGCGGACTCTCATCATGGGCGCATTGCTGGCGGGGCTTGCCGCAGGCAATGCCCATGCCCAGCCGGTCAAGCCGACCATCGTCCTGGTCCATGGCGCCTTTGCCGACAGTTCCAGCTGGAACGGGGTGATCCCCTTCCTTGAACAGGATGGCTATCGGGTGGTTGCCGCGCCCAATCCGCTGCGCGGCGTACGCGCCGATGCCGATGTCGTGGCCGATCTGGTTCGCAGCATCGCCGGACCGGTGATCCTGGTCGGCCATTCCTATGGCGGGTCGGTGATCAGCGAGGCGGCGGCTGGCCACGCCAATGTGAAGGGGCTGGTCTATGTCGCCGCCTTTGCGCCGGACGTCGGCGAAACCGCCATCGGCCTGACCGGCAAATTCGCCGGCAGCACGCTTGGGCCGGCACTGGCACCACCGGTTTCGCTCGGTTCGGGAGGCAAGGATCTCTATATCCTGCAGGCCCGCTTCCATGACCAGTTCGCCGCCGACGTGCCGCCGGCCGAGGCGCGGCTGATGGCGGCGGGCCAGCGCCCGATCGCCGAAGCCGCGCTGTCGGAAGCCGCGACCCAGGCGGCGTGGAAGACCGTGCCGTCCTGGTTCATCTATGGCGACGCCGACCGCAACATCCCGCCCGCTGCCATGGCCTTCATGGCGCAGCGCGCAGCGGCGCGGCAGAGCGCGGTGATCCGCGGCGCATCGCATGTCGTGATGGTATCGCACGCACCCGAAGTCGCCCGGCTGATCGAGAAAGCGGCGACTGCGGACTGAAGACGCCTGCCGAAGGCGGGCCTCATATAAGGATCGGCTGCGCGTGCCGTGCAGCCGATCCTTTCGCGTTCATGGAATCAGCAACAGCTTGCCGGTGGTGGCACGGCTTTCCATCGCGGCATGGGCGATGGCGGCATCGGCCAGCGGGAATGTGGTGGCCGGGGCGATCGTCAGTTGTCCCGTGCGCACCCAGTCGAACAGTTGCGCGGTACGCGCTCGAAGGCGATCGGGCGTCGGGATATGGTCGAAGAAGACGGCATAGCCGAGCTTGATGCTGCGTGGCAGCTTCATGAGGTCGAAGTTCGCCGGTGCGCCCAGCACCGGACCATACCAGCAGAAGGTGCCCGAACTGCGCAGCGATGCCAGTGATCCTTCAAAGGTGGCCGGTCCCGATCCGTCATAAACGACATCGACGCCGCGTCCGTCCGTCAGGCGTAGCACGGCATCCGCAAAGTCGCCATTGGCATCGACGATGACATGCTCGGCCCCGGCCGCCTTGGCAGCGGCGACCTTGTCCCCGCTCGACACCCGGCCGATGACGCGACCGCCGCGCAGGCGGATGATCTGGGTCAATATCTGACCCAGGCCGCCGGCGGCGGCATGGACCAGCGCAGTGTCGCCAGCGTGGACGGGATAGAAATCGGTGGCGAAATGGCTGGCAGTCAGGCCTTGCATCATCAGCGACGCAGCGGTCCGGTCGTCAATATCATCGGGGATCGGCACAGCGGAACCGGCAGGCATGATCACCCGGTCGGCATAGCTGCCCGGCGCATAGACCCAGGCGACCCGCTGGCCGATCGCTCGCCCCTCGACATCGGCGCCCAGCGCGACGATCCTGCCCGCGCCCTCGACACCGGGTATATGAGGCAGCGGCACGTTCATCATGCCGCGGCGGATACCGATGTCCATGAAGTTGACACCGACAGCGACAGGCGCGACGGCTATTTCGCCCGGCCTTGGTTGCCGGTCGGGCAATGCCTCCATTTCCAGCACATCAGGCCCGCCATAGGCCCGCATGGTGACAGCTTTCATCGTCAGTCTCCTTATATTGAATGATCGTTCCATAATTGGTCAAAAAAAGGGGTCAGCGAAGTGCTCGCATCGCAAAGGGGACCATCGCGGCGACATGATCGGCACTGGCGCCGGCCCGTGCGGCAAGGCGGATGCTGGAAATGGTTTGGAGCAGGAAGGTGGCGAGCGGATCAATGGCGATGTCCGCACCCAGGTCGCCCTGTTGGCGCGCGCGGTGCAGTGCATCGGTCATCGACTGGGCGAGCACCGCGCCGAAACTATCGCGGATGCGGACGAGTTCGGGGCGGGTGCAGCCGAACTCGACCACCGACCCGATGCCCATGCAGCCGGCCGCCGCATCCGCCACGACCCGTTCCAGCATGGCGCGGATACCGTTGATCGCGCGCGGCGCATCGGCCAGTGCCGTGACATGGGCGGACACCTCCTGCTGGCAATATTGGCGCAGGGCTGCACAATAGATGCCCCATTTGTCGCCGAACGTGTCGTAGAGGCTCTGGCGACCGATCCCCATGGCGTCGACCAGCATCTGTGCGGACGTACCTTCATAGCCATGGTCGCGGAACACGCTCACGGCAGCAGCGACGGCGGCATCGATATCGAATTGCTTGGGACGGGCCATGCCCTTCTAGATAGAGTAATGGAACAATCATTCAAGATGTGTCAAACATGCCCGTCGCGAAATTTTGCGAGGCCGCCATGGAGAGATGCCGCATGTCCGCTCACAGCAGATCACAGCGATTAACAGGCGCATTGCCGGCAACGCGCCTATCAGGAAGCGGTCGCCGTGAGTGCCGGCCAGCTTGGACCCGGTTCAGCCCATGGATGGGAGAATGATGATGCGTCAGGATATTGCAGACCCGGCTCGCCGGGATTTCGTTCGCGTCGCCGCCGCCATGGCCGCGACGCTGGTGGCCGGCGGGTCGGCTGGTCGGGCGTTTGCCGCTCCGGTTGCCGATGCGAACCCGCCGGCGTTGGGACCAATCCGCCAGATCGACGCCGGCGTGCTCAATATCGGCTATGTCGACATGGGGCCGCGCGATGGTGCGCCGATCCTGCTGTTTCATGGCTGGCCATACGACATCCATGCCTTTGCAGAGGTCGCACCGCTGCTGGTGGCGCAGGGGCATCGGGTCATCATCCCGCATCTGCGCGGCCATGGGAGCACCGTCTTCCGTGACGCAGCCACCCCGCGTAATGCACAGCAGGCGGCGCTGGGCGCGGATGGCATCGCGCTGATGGATGTGCTGGGAATCCGCAAAGCGGTGGTGGCCGGCTTCGACTGGGGCGCGCGCACGGCGGACATCATGGCGGTTCTGTGGCCCGAACGGTGCAAGGCGCTGGTGTCGGTCAGCGGCTATCTGATCGGCAGCCAGGCAGCCAATGCCAAGCCGCTGCCGCCTGCCGCCGAACTGCAATGGTGGTATCAATATTATTTCGCGACGGAGCGGGGCAAGGCCGGCTATGCCGCCAATACCAACGCCTTTAACAAGCAGATCTGGCAACTGGCGTCGCCGCGCTGGGCGTTTGACGATGCGACCTTCGCCCGGTCGGCGGCCTCCTTCGTCAATCCCGATCATGTTGCGATCGTCATCCACAATTATCGCTGGCGGCTGGGTCTGGCCGAAGGCGAGCCGCAATATGATGCGCTGGAAGCGAAGCTGGCGGCCGGCCCGCCGGTGACGATCCCCGCGATCACGATGGAAGGCGATGCCAATGGCGCGCCGCACCCCGATTCGGCCGCCTATCGCACCAAGTTCGCCGGCGCCTATGCGCATCGGCTGATCGACGGTGGCATCGGTCATAATCTGCCGCAGGAGGCGCCGGCCGCCTTTGCGAAAGCGGTGCTCGACGCCGCACGCATGGCCGGATGAGGGAGCCAAGCGATGACAAGGATCGGCACTCTGGCCCTGGGCATGGCCGCATTGCTGCTGGGCGGATCGGTGGTCTTCGCCGGCCCGGCCCGTGAGGCGCAGGCTTCTCCCATTTATGGCGTGACCCTGCCCAAGGGCTATCGCGATTGGAAACTGATCAGCGTGGCGCAGGAAAATGGCAAGAATGACGATATCCGCGCGATCCTGGGCAACGCCGTTGCGGTGAAGGCCTTTCGCGATGGCAAGCGACCTTTTCCCGATGGCGCGGTGATTGTCCGGCTGGCCTGGCGCTATCAGGCCTCTCCGCGCAACGATGCGGTGTTTCCCGCCCCGCAATCCTTCGTCGCCGGAGCGCCCACCAATGTGCAGGTCAGCGTCAAGGACGCGAAGCGCTACGCGGCGACCGGCGGTTGGGGCTATGGCCAGTTCGAGGGAGGCCGCCCCAATCCCGACCCGGCCGTGGTGCAGAGTTGCTTTGCCTGTCACCAGAAGCTGGAGCGGCTGGAGACAGGCAAGGATTTCGTCTTCACCGACTATGCCGAATAAGGGGCGACCTCGGCCTACCAGGGCAGGGGGCCATCCTCGTTGAAGAAGCCGCCACTGGAACTGTCGTCGGGCAGTGTCGCAAAGGTCATGACCACCCGCGCGCCCTGTTCGACCGTGCGGGTGCCGGCATGGCCGTTGAGGTCGGTGGCGATATGGCCGGGCGTCACGCTGTTGATGCGGATATGCCGGTGCGTCGCACTGCGCTGGAAGGCGTGGGCATAATGTTGCGTCAGCGTCAAAATGGCGGTCTTGGACGAGGCATAGGCCAGGATCGTGTCCGACTGGCTGAACATCGTGGCCGGATCACTGGTCAGCGCGAGCGAGGCGCTGGTGCTGGCGACATTGACGATGCGCGGCGCGTCGGATCGGACCAGCAGCGGCAGCATCCGGTGCGTCACCCGCACCAGGCCAAAGACATTGGTGTCATAGGTTTCGCGCATATTGTCGGCCGACGTCTCGATCGTGGGCACGCGCCGCAGCATGCCGGCATTATTGACCAATATGTCGATCCGGCCGTGCTCAGCCTCGATCAGAGCGGCGGCCGCAATCACGCTGGCGTCGTTGGTCACGTCGATGAGGATCGACTGGACGTCGATCCCCTCGGCGCGCAGTTCAGCCGCCGCCTCTGCGCCGCGCCCGGCATCGCGGCTACCAAGCAGCATCGTCATGCCGGCCTGGCCGAGTTGGCGTACCACTTCCTTGCCCAGCCCCTTGTCGGCGCCAGTGACGAGCGCGACCCGGCTCATGCCAGCACGGTGCGTGGTTCGAGGAAGGCGTCGAGGCCGAAGCTACCGAATTCCCGGCCGATGCCCGACTGTTTTACCCCGCCAAAGGGGGCTAGGGGCTCATGCGCCGCGCCGTTGATGACGACCCGGCCGGAGTCCAGTTGTCTTGCGACACGCTTCAGCCGGTTGGGGTCAGTGCCCAGCAGATAATTTTGCAGTCCATAATCGGTATCGTTGGCGATCCGGATCGCGTCCGCTTCGTCCTGATAGGCGATGATCGACAGCACCGGGCCGAATATCTCTTCGCGGGCGATGCGCATGCCGTTGTCGACATCGGTGAACAGGGTGGGCCGCACGAACCAGCCGCGATCCAGGCCCATAGGCCGTCCTTCGCCGCCCGCCAGCAGGGTCGCGCCCTCGTCCCGGCCGAGGCGGATATAGGATTGCACCCGGTTCCACTGCTTCTGACTGACCATCGGGCCGATGCGCGATGCCGGGTCGCTAGCCGGGCCGACCGGCCAATTCGCCAGGGCGGCAATCAGGCGATCCTGGAACAGGGTCTTCAAGCCGGCCGGAACCAGGATGCGGGTGCCGGCGATGCAGGCCTGGCCGCTGTTGATGAAGCCGTTCCCCAGGAGCTGGACCGCAGCGGAATCGAGATCGGCATCGTCAAGGATGATCTGTGCCCCCTTGCCACCCAGTTCGAGCGTGACCCGGGCCATGCGTTCGGCGGCGGCATGCAGGATCGCCCGGCCGGTGCCGGTCGATCCGGTGAAGCTGATCTTTGCGATATCGCGATGCGCTGTAAGTGCGGCGCCAGCGACGGCGCCAGATCCATTGATAATGTTGAGCGCGCCGGCCGGCAGGTCCGCCCGGTCGAGTGCCTGCAGCAGGACATGGGTCTGAAGCGCGCTCATCTCGGACGGCTTGATGACGATCGATGTGCCCGCTGCGATGGCGGTAGCCAACTTGGCGCAGATGAAGCCGAAATTGCTGTTCCACGGCGTGATCGCCGCAGCAACACCGATCGGGCGCATCTCGACCTCCGCAGCACCGATCCGGCGCTGCCAGGCATAGCTTTCCAGCACGTTGGCCATATCCAGGAAAACCGATCCTGCGCGCCGGGCGCTATATTCGACGAAATAGGCGGGGGCGCCATATTCCTGGCCCATCGCCGCTGCCATCGCGTCGCCATGCGCTGCGACGACATCGGCCAGCCGTCGCAGCATCGCGATGCGCTCGGGCACTGTGCTCCGGGCCATCATGGGAAAGGCCCGCTTCGCTGAAGACACGGCCGCATCTACATCCGCCGCGTTCGACAGGCGGACAATACCGATCCGTTCCTCCGTGGCCGGATTGAACAAGGGCGCCTGTTCATCGCCCGAAACGGGCTGGAACTGGCCGTTGATATAGTTTTCGCTGATCAACTGCATGGCGTGAAGCCTCCATCGTGCATCTGCGCTGCATGTGGACCTGCACCGTCGATCTGATAAGAAGGACAATATTGCACAGACTGATAAGGAATCTCGCACAATGATGCCCAGCGTCGCGGAGATGGAGGCGGTGCTGGCGGTCGCCCGGCATGGTGGCTTTCGTGCGGCAGCGCGCGATCTGCGCCTGTCTTCCTCCGCGCTCAGCCATGCGGTCGCCGCGCTGGAGGAAAGGCTGGCGGTGCGCTTGTTCAACCGAACGACGCGCAGCGTGGCGCTGACCGCTGCGGGTGAGCAGTTCGTCGCCGGGATCGGGCCGGCATTGCAGGCGATTGCCCAAATTGTGGATGATCTGGGCGCCGATGCCAGCGAACCGTCCGGCACGCTGCGGATCAATACTTCGCCGGGTGCGGCGCGCATGATGCTGCATCCGATCATCCTTGAATATGGCCGCCGCCATCCGCAGGTCATGGTCGAAGTCGTGACCGAAAGCGCGTTGGTGGACATTACCGGCCAGGGCTTCGACGCGGGCGCGCGGCTGGCCGATGCGATCCCGCCCGACATGATTGCCGTGCCGATCTTTCCAAAACTGCGGATGATAATCGTCGGCGCACCGGCCTATCTGGCCGGGCGTCGTGACCCGATCGTGCCAGCCGATCTGCTGGACCATCGCTGCATCGGCATGCGACTGTCCAGCGGGCGGCTCTATCGCTGGGAGTTTGAGCGGCATGGCGAGGCCATGCTGATCGACGCGCCGGGCAATCTCATCCTCGACGCGACCGACCTCATCCTGGACGCTGCCGTCGATGGCGCGGGGCTGGCCTATGTCGAGGAGCGCGGCGCGCTACCCCATATCGCGGCCGGGCGGCTGGTCCCGCTGCTCGACGAATGGACGCCGCCCTTTGCCGGCCTGTCGCTCTATTTCGCCGGACGGCGCCATATTCCGCGTAAGTTGCAGGCACTGATCGACCTGATCCGCGAGGGACACCGGCGTAGCAAAGATCTGACGAGCGCGATTCTGAACTAGAGGGACGACAAGAAGCTTTCGCCACTACAGTGATCGAACAGATGGCTTACGTCTGACGCATTCGTTGCACCGTCTTCCTCCCCCTACGGCATGGAAAAAGCGGACGGTCGGCACCTAAGGAGCCGAATTCTGGCTCTGAGCGTCTCATAAGGGTCGATTTGAAACATACAAGCGAACTCAACGCCGCGTCAGGCCGTGATTCCATTCCCGCTCAGCGGTTGGGATGACCAATCGGAATGGACTGACCGTCGATTGTTCATGATCTGGTCGTATCGCCGCTCTGCAACCCCGTAGAATGGGCCGCAATAAGTCTCAAGCCCCTGCCTGTCCCGAATGACCACCAGCCCCCGCTGCGCGCGTATCCATCCTTCGCCTTCCAGCCTGTGGATCGCGTGGGTGACGCTCGCGCGCCGGACGCCGAGCATAAGCGACATATTCTCATGCGTGAGGGGCATCTCGTCGACACCTACCCGATCATGGTACATCAACAATTTGCGCGCCAGCCGGGTCTGCACGTTCGCCCGCACGCTGGCGCTGACCGTAAGGCTCATCTGCGCTATCTGCGTCTGCACATAACGAAGCAGATAGGTGCGCAGCATCTCGCTGGAACGCATGGCACGGAGGAGATCTGACCGCATGATGACCTGCGCCCGTCCCGCAATCTGGACATAGCTGTCACGCTGCGGAACGAGGTCCGCTACGAGCGTGCTGGCCCCGATCATACCCTCTCGACCGATCAGACCCACCTCTATGGGATCCCGCAGGTCGCCGGTCTCGAGCAGCGAGATCACCCCTGACTCGATGAAATAAATTTTCTTCCCGTTTATCCCCTTGACGCATGTAGAACGTATCGCGGCATAACAGCTGTCCACAGGTTTCCGGCATAACACCATACAGGGACGCTTGGCGCGTAGCGTATGTTATGCTAAACGGCCCGTTATGGAAGACACGCTAGCAGCCCTGAAAGAGAGAATCGGCAAGGCGGAAACGCGGGTGCAGCGCTATGAAAAGTCGCTCGAAACGGCGCGTTCTGAACTTGCTGACCTTCATACAGCCTTCCGAGTTATCTCCGATATAGCGGGCATAGCGGAAGCGAATCCTGCGCCTTCTCCCGCCGCGAACATCTCCAACCGGCAGTCCATCATAGTTGGCCTACTGAAAGACGGTCGCGCTAGGGCCGCCGCTCCGGTGGACCTTTACAACGGATACAGCCAGTTTTCTGACGAGAACATTTCCATAGACACGTTCCGCACAACGATCTGGCGGATGAAGGACAAGAATTTCAAGGTCGATGGAATAACGTATGTCGTTAGGAGCGAGGATGGAGCTTACTGGCGCGAGTGCGAGGATGACTTCGCAGCGCTCGCGGCAGAGTTGCCAAAACAGCCAGATTTCTCAGACGATGACGATTCGGAGGTGCCGTTTTGAGCGCCTCTAACGAAATGAGCCGCCCGAAGGCGGCCCATAATGGCAACTGCGGCGTTGGCCCGCAACAGTTGCCGTTTTTCGGTCAACCCTATCCCACTCAGCCGGGAGCACGAGCTAGGAGTATCCCTATGTGGCAAGCCGCTTTGTTAGTGTGAACTAAGCTGGTCGGCTGCGTCGGATTGATGTCCGACGCAGACTGACTAGCAAAATCCACTGGACTCGTCTAGTCGGTTTGCGTGCTTCCACGCTTTCCGAGAGGGGTTCTTATGCCTGTTACCCCGATGCGTCGAGGGGCTAAGGAGCCCTCACCATCCTACAGAAGGAACAACCGAGTGTATGCTGTAGCATACGATCTGCGCGCAGAAGCCGCCCTGCGGTACGGCGCGTATGAAAAAATCGGTCGCATCCTTGCACAGCATGGCTTCAGCCGTCAGCAAGGATCAGTATTCTACGGCACCGCCGAGACGCAGGCATCGCACTGCTTCAAGGCTGTTCTTGAGATGCACCGCAAGTTCCCGTGGTTCTGGGAAGTCGTCAACGATATGCGCATGTTGCGTATAGATGAGAATGACGATCTGCTCTCAGTAGTCCCACAAGAGCTTCGATTTGATAAGACCGAGGTAGCTTGAAATGACTTTGCCCGTGCGATTAACGCTCTCCGAGGCCTTGGCGCACGGGCGCCTTTCCGAGTTTATCGACCAGGCTGAAGCTGATGGCGTCGGGCCTACGGATCGCTCTCAGTTTGAGGCGATGGTGGGGCGCGTCACAGCGCCCCTACCAGAAGATCAAACATCCCGTTCACCCGCTGGCGGTGGTTCGCGCGGAAGGTGAACTCGCTCAGGTAGCGCTGCATATGCTTGGCGCTGATCTGGACATGGGTAGAGCGGATCGACGCCTTGAACAGCCGCCAGAAGCCTTCCACGGTGTTGACGTGGAACGTGTTGCCGCTGCGGTAGTCATAGACCGCATATTCGCCTTTGCCGTGGCTCACGCGGCCATGCTCGAAGCCGTCGCCGGTGAGTAAGTTGTAGCTGTAAAGTTCATCGGTAGATACGACCGAACCCGGCTCCACGTTATCCAGCACCACGCCGCGCAGCGTGCCCTTCTTGACGTTAGGAATGACGACCGCCTTCATGTTGCCGTCGCGCGAGGCAAGGCCCATCACAATCGTCTTACCGGGAGCGCCACGGCCGCGCTTGCCGCCCGAACGACGACCGCCAACATAGGCTTCGTCCAGTTCGACATGGCCGCTCAGAAGCGCGTCGAAGGACTGCGCTTTTGCAGTGAGGTCGCGGATTTGCTGGCCGATCCGATAGGCGGTCTTGTAGGTCACCCCAAGCTGGCGCTGGAGTTCCTTGCCGCTCACGCCGTGGCGCGTCGTGCAGAACAGATACATGGCGTAGAACCACGAAACGAGCGGTGTCCGCGTATCGTGCAGGATCGTGCCAGCGGTCGGGTTAACGTGGTGACCGCAGTTGGCGCAAACGAACGTGCGGCGGATTGCCAGCTTGTGGTGAGTACTTTCCTTGCCGCAGGACGCGCACTCAAAGCGAGTGCCACCAAAACGCACGTCCATGATGTGCGCCAGACAGGCGTCATCATCGGGAAAGCGCTGGAAGAACTCGCGGACCGAGAACTCAGGAGAGGCGGAAGGGCTTTTCTTGCTCATAGGCATTATGTGCCATGAACATCATACATGCGTCAAGGGGATAAACGGGATTTTCTTTGAACGAAAGCCGGTGCGTTCCAGAAAAGCCTTTGCCGGGAATTCTTCGGGATGAAGATCAGGTCCTATGATTTGTCGATCTTGCGGCGCCAGGCCGACCAGCAGCTGATTGTACGTCCTTGCAACACTGGCGTTGCCTTGCATGGCGCAGAGCCCCTCCTGTAGCGGCGGTGCCCGTCGAATCCTCGGCGGCATCTCTCGTTTTCAACTATTTATAAGCTCCCAGCGCGAGATTCGTTGCATCTTCGTACGGGAAAATAGCGGGCAAAAAAGGATTACCTTCGAAGGAGGGTATCGCCGCATTTTGTTAAACAGCGTGTCGAATACAGCAGCATTGTACGGTTTCGTACTGAGTTTTAGTCTTCCGCAAACCTCAATCCCATGTCTAAAGGGGAATAAGAAAAAGCGTTGCTGGTGACGACAAATCACGGGACAATATTCTCGACCAGTTTGATTTATGGTTTCAGCGGATATTCGGCAGCGACTTGTACCGGTGAGAGGGTGCTGACATTTGACTGTTGGAAAGAGGAAAGCCGACAGGCTTCATAGCAGATCAGTACAATTTTCTGGCTTGGTGCATAGATCATGGAAAGTTTCTGATTCCCCTCCGCGAGATCCGGTGACTGCTACGTCGGCAAAGATGCTGCACGAGCGCTTCTGGGCTGTGGCGGACGGCGCTGCTGAGTAGGCGCTCCGCGAAACGCTTTTAGGGCGTCGCGTCCGGCAAGGTGGATGGCCTTGCCGATCACACAGTCCACTCGCCGGCCATTGACGATCTTCAGAGGCGACCCGAGAGTCTTCACTGGAAGACTCTCCACTCGGGCCGGCAATTTGCCGGCCCGCCTTTTGGCCTGCCGAATGGAAGCCCCTCTCCGATGAGAATCCGGGCCTTTCAATAGTTACCGTTTATTCTTGGACGTTGATGCGGAGGATTTATTATGAGCAGAGTTGCAGTCGTTACCGGAGGCACGCGCGGTATTGGCGAGGCGATCAGTCTGGCACTGAAGGAAATGGGCCATGTCGTTGCCGCCATTTATGCGGGTAATGAGGGAAAGGCCCAAGCCTTCTCGGACCGGACGGGGATTGCGAGCTTTAGATGGGACGTAGGGGATCATCAGGCGTGTTTGGACGGCTGCGCGGCTGTCGGCGAAGCCTTGGGGCCGGTGGACATCGTGGTCAATAATGCGGGCAT
>Ga0163161_10002252_pt1 | contig 13847 bp, 11 predicted proteins | sample S45metaG_FD_129847 | JGI IMG/M metagenome (GOLD analysis project Ga0163161, IMG submission 129847) | Switchgrass rhizosphere microbial communities from Kellogg Biological Station, Michigan, USA - S4-5 metaG | ecosystem: Host-associated > Plants > Roots > Rhizosphere > Soil | place: USA... | reverse complement strand
GGGCGTACCATGAAAGCCATGCTCTTTGATCAGTGCCAATGTACTGTTTAAAACAGCCTCTCTTTTTCCGCAGGTATCTTCTAATTGAACGTTCATTCGGTACAAAGGAACAGAAAAAGAATTTTTAACAATATTGTTTAACTTAATATGACAGAAAAGTGATGCATGTTATATTTATGTCCATAAAAAAAAGGCCACCCGGATGATCCGGATGGCCTTTAGTATGAATGTTAATCCCTGATTATTGGAATAAATAACGTACTCCGAACTGCATGTAATAAGTAGAAGAAATAGATTGGGTAGTTCCAAAAGATTCTCTGACCACGTCATTTGCAATAGGGTTTAATCTGAATAAAGGACGTTGGGTTGGGCTAACAGGGTTAGCTGCTGTGTTTTGAATGGTAAGTAATTGAGTAGAATTCGCGAAATTTCTGTTACCCCAGCTTCTGTTCAGCAGGTTACCTACATTGTAGATATCCAGTGTAAACTGGAAGGAGTTCTTGGTATCACCAATATTTCTGAAAACCTCCTGAGTTAATCTGAAGTCAACATTGTTTCTCCAAGGCAATTTAGCGCCATTACGTTTAGACATTTCACCTTTGTGTTTGCTCAGGTATGGGTCCTGATCAATAAAGTCCATGAAAATTTGCTTTTGCTGATCTGCAGTATAAACTGTAGTTACACCGTTTTTAGTCACAGAAAGGCTTCCTGAGAAGTCAATATCCGATGCATCTTTAGGAATATAAAGTAAATCATTTCCAGCTACACCGTCACGGTTAAGGTCACCTACATATGAGTACGAATAACGTCCCTGAGATTCACCTTCATAAATCAGGGAAACTGAAGTCGCTAAGTTTTTCAGGTACTCTTTTCTGTAAGTAGCAGAAGCAATCACGCGGTGAGGGTTCAGATTGCTTGAGTAGCTCAGTTGCGGAGAGTTAGGGCTTCCGCTTGTTAATGGAAGAGACCATAAGTTTAACAGCTGATCTCCGCTCTGATCACCGAAGTTACGGCCATCAGCTCTGGTATAGGCTGCCATTAATGAAAGGCCCTGGCTGAATGACTTTGTTAACTGCGCTGTTGCAGACCAGTTATAACCACCTTTTTGGTTGTTCATTTTAATTGCGTTTACTGTTGCAGTACCACCAGCCGAAGGAATACCAGCGGCAGTAGTATTTACCTGCTGTCTTGCATTCGCAGTTGGAGCAAAGAACGGACGGGTGTCACCGTAACCATTGATACCCTGGAAAATCGGATCTTTTAAGTTAACGTTAGTTGCTGTAGCAGCATATAAGTCTTTGCTGTAGATTCCTTCCAAAGTACCTACGATACCCCAAGGCAATTGAACGTCAAATGCCAAACTTGATTTCCACACCTGCGGGAATCTCAGGTCTTTAGACATTGCGCTGATTGTACCTGGAATAGTTGTTCCCACAGCGCCCTTAGCCGTAGTCAGGTTTGGCGCAATGTTAGGACTGAAAAACGGCACATCAGCACCTGTATAAGTTTGAGTGTACTGTAACAAACCGGCATCACCAGATTGTGATACGATCCATACAAATGGAATCCTTCCGGTAAAGATACCCGAACCTCCACGAACCTGCAGGGTACGGTCACCTTTAACATCCCAGTTGAAACCAAATCTTGGCGACCAGTTGATTCTGCTTTCCGGTAATTCGCCGGTATTAATCTTCTCACCGTTTACGAAAGTCTGTTGAGCAATCAGCGGGTGTGTTCTGATTTCAGATACATCCGGGTAGGTAGCCCTTTCTGCACGTAAGCCGGCAGTTAATTTAAACCTGTCAGTTACATTGAACTCATCCTGAATGTAGGCAGAGTACTGCGCAAATTTAAATGTAGGGAATGCTTGTGATCCGTCTGCTGTCAGGGGATAAGTGACAGTGTATTGTAATGGTTTAACAGTTGCTGCATTCATGAAATCGTCAAACGTTCTGAAGGTATAGAAACCTGTACCAAAACGCTGGAATCCATTTTTAGTGGTACTGAATTCTGCCTGTGCACCAATAGTCACGTTGTGTTTGCCCAAAGCTAAACTTACATCATCACTATAAGTGAAAGTTTTAACATCTCTTAAGTTACCATAACTGAAAGGCTCATAACCAAATGTAGTTAAAACACTACCGAGGTTACTACCTGTTGGTTTTCCATCAAGAATATCTACCAATGGGAATGGAGAACCGTCTGTTGTACGTGGGTCATTCTGGTGTGAGTAAGTTGCACGAAGAACGTTTGACACCTTACTTCCAAAGTTTGAGTTCAGTTCAGCTACACCAGAATATAAGTTTTGTGCCTGGTAGTAGTTAGAGTTAGAGAAAGGCAAACCTGCATTCAGACTGGTTCCTGATCTGGAGTTCACATAAGCAAATCCGTTAACAGATCCGATTGCAGAACCACTTGTAGAAGTACTCGCTGAAAAAGGAGTCTGGCTTTCTACACTGTTATAACGTACGCTGAAACGGTGGTCTTTATTAATGTTCCAGTCTAAGCGCGCAAAGATTTTTTCATTGTTGCTGATATTGCTGTAACCCTGGTAAATCCCCGGATCATAGCCATACCTGCTGATCAGGTAACTTTTCACCCGGTCAAGGTAAGAAGCTTCAGCCTGAACTACAGTGCTTGGTGAACCTACACCACCGTAAGGCAACTGCGGTGTCGAAGCAATTCTGGAGGTACCTGGCTGAGTGATATTCTTTTTCTCGTAGTTGACGAAGAAGAACAATTTATCCTTGATGATCGGCCCACCTAAACTGAAACCAAAGTTTTTTTCATCATATGGCTGAACCAATGCATCAGTCAGTGTAAAACCATCAATTTTTCTACCCTGTAAATCATCATTACGCATGGTATAGAAAGCACTACCTGTAAATTTGTTTGTACCGGACCTGGTTACAGCTGTAACAGAACCACCTGTAAAACCTGTCTGACGAACATCGTAAGGAGTTACGTTAACAGAGATCTGCTCCAATGCATCAATAGAAATCGGTGATCCGCCTGCAGGGATGTTCTGACCGATACCAAACTGGTTGTTAAAGTTTGCACCGTCTACAGTGAAGTTATTGGAACGGTAGTTACCACCACCAATGTTCTGACCGCTGGACTGAGGTGTTAAACGCGTAATGTCGTTAACACTTCTGGACATGGAAGGAAGAGCCTGGATTTGTTGTCTGGAAACAACTGTTGATGTACCATTTCTGCTTGAATTCATGACAGAATTTTTGTTGGTACCTACAACTTTAACCTCACTGAGGTTGGATGCGTTGTCAGAAAGAACCAGATTTAAAACAAAAGCCTCACCTAATTTAAGGTTGATGTCTTCAATTTTCTGAGGGGCAAATCCAACGAAGCTTACTTCAACGGTATAAGGACCGCCTACACGCATACCACCGATAGTAAAACGGCCATCTGCATTGGTTGTTACCCCATAAACTGTTCCTGTCGGAGTGTGGATTGCCTTAACACTGGCGCCTGGCAGTGCTGCCCTGGCATCTTTAATTGTTCCGGTCATCGATGATGTAGTTACCTGAGCATTTGCAGAGAAAATTGTCCCGGCGAAAGCAAAAATGAGCACTACAAATTTTAGTAGTAGACTTTTCTTCATACTTTTTGAAGTAATTGATGTAAGTAATGTGCTTTGAACACTTAAATAGTTAATTGCCAGCAAAAATATGTATTAAAATCGCATATTACTGAGTTCCAATGTTAAGAAATCATTAAGTGACCCATTTATTTTTCCACATTTAACAATAATAACACAAGCTTAACTGTCAGTTCAGCAGTTATTTGCTCATATAAATGATGATGAGTCAATTGCAGCTAACCTGATTATTACTATTCCTTTACAGAAAAGCACTACACAAAAATCTAATTCGCAGTATTAACGAACATTTTTTTTTAATTTTGGGCTTTACTTAGTTAATTCCCATTTAAAAAGATATGAACTACGATGTAATTATAATAGGTAGCGGTCCCGGCGGATACGTTGCTGCAATCAGAGCGTCACAGTTGGGTTTAAAGACTGCAATTGTAGAACGTGAATCATTAGGAGGAATCTGCCTTAACTGGGGTTGTATTCCAACCAAGGCATTGTTAAAAAGCGCTCAGGTTTTTGAATATATCAATCACTCTGCTGATTATGGTATTACCACTGCCGGTGCTGATGTAGACTTTGCTGCAGTCATCAAACGCAGCCGCGGTGTAGCCGACGGAATGAGCAAAGGCGTTCAATTCTTAATGAAGAAAAATAAGATTGACGTGATCATGGGAACTGGTAAAGTAAAACCAGGAAACAAAGTAGAGGTTAAAGGTGCTGACGGTGCTACACAGGAGCATACCGCAAAAAATATTATTGTGGCTACAGGCGGCCGTTCTAAAGAATTGCCAAGCGTAAAGCAGGACGGTAAAAAAATCATCGGTTACAGACAGGCAATGGTTTTACCTGAATTGCCAAAATCTATGCTGGTTGTAGGTTCAGGAGCTATTGGTGTAGAATTCGCTTATTTCTATGCAACCATGGGAACGAAAGTTACCGTAGTGGAATTCCTGGACAATATCGTTCCGGTGGAAGATGAAGACATTTCTAAACAATTATTGCGCAGCTTCAAAAAAGTTGGTATTGAAGTGATGACTTCTTCCAGTGTTGAATCTGTAGATACTTCTGGCAACGGCTGTAAAGTACAGGTGAAAACAGCATCAGGTATGCAGACGATAGAATGTGATATCGTTCTTTCTGCTGCTGGTGTTGTAGCCAACATTGAAAATCTTGGCCTGGAAGAAACCGGTATCAAAACTGAGAAAGGAAAAGTTGTTGTAGATGAGTTCTACAATACTACTGTCAAAGGATATTATGCTATCGGCGATATCGTAAGCGGACAGGCACTGGCCCACGTAGCTTCTGCCGAAGGTATTATCTGCGTAGAGAAAATTGCAGGCCACAGTCCGGAGCCGCTGGATTATAACAATATCCCGGGATGTACCTATTGCACACCTGAAATTGCCTCGGTAGGTTATACTGAAAAAGCAGCTAAGGCAGCAGGTTATGAGCTAAAAATCGGTAAATTCCCTTTCTCTGCTTCTGGTAAAGCAAGTGCTGCAGGTGCTAAAGATGGTTTTGTCAAGTTAATTTTTGATGCAAAATACGGAGAGTTATTAGGTGCGCACATGATTGGTTTCAATGTTACAGAAATGATTGCCGAAATTGTGGTTGCCCGTAAACTGGAAACTACCGGCCATGAGATCATCAAGTCTGTACACCCACACCCGACCATGAGTGAGGCGATTATGGAAGCTGCGGCTGATGCATATGGTGAAGTGATCCACTTATAAGCTATCAAACAAATTATAGTAAAACCCGCTGATAACTCAGCGGGTTTTTTAATTTTACAGGCAACCAAATTCAGGAACATGATTTTACATACGATAGAAACCGGACTTTTTAAACTTGACGGAGGTGCCATGTTTGGCGTGGTTCCTAAATCCATATGGCAAAAAACCAATCCTGCTGATGCCAATAACATGTGCACCTGGGCTATGCGTTGCCTGCTGGTTGAGGAGGGTAACCGCCTGATCCTGGTTGATACCGGCATTGGCAACAAACAGGACGAGAAGTTCCTCAGGCACTATTATCTTCATGGTGATGATACACTGGAAAAATCACTGGCTGCAAAAGGATTCAGCATTGATGATATTACTGATGTTTTTCTTACACACCTGCATTTCGACCACGTAGGCGGCGCGATTGTACGTCAGGGCGATCAGCTGCTCCCGGCATTTAAAAACGCTACCTACTGGAGCAATAAGAAACACTGGGAATGGGCAGTATATCCCAATGCAAGGGAAAAAGCTTCCTTTCTGACGGAAAACATTCTTCCTGTACAGGAAAGCGGACAGCTGAAATTTGTTGAGACAGCTGAGAAAACAGCATTTTCAACAGATTTCGATGTACGTTTTGCTTTTGGGCATACAGATGCCATGATGCTTCCACAACTCTATTATAAGGGGCACACCGTTGTATATGCAGCTGACCTCCTCCCTTCCACCGGGCACATCCCATTGCCTTATGTAATGGCCTATGATATGTTTCCATTGCAAACCTTAAAAGAGAAAAAAGAATTTCTGGAAGAGGCTGCGGCTAACGAATATGTCATTTATCTGGAACATGATGCTGTAAATGAATGCTGTACCGTGGAGCAGACGGATAAAGGTATCAAATTGAAAAATATCTTTAAATTGTCAGATTTGTAATCAGCCAGCGTTTGCGGTAAACATTTACGATTTTCTTCCGTTTTAAATATAATGCGAAGAAATATACTAACTTATCTGCTACCTATTTTTTTATATAGTTGTGGTACAGCAGAGTTTAGCCCGAATCAGAAATTTGATTCAGACTCCCCACAAAATGTTAACGCCCGACAGATTGCCAGGCTGGGTCAAAAAAATCCCGGTGCTGTCATCAGGATTGCCGTTTCCAGTGATACCCACACTGATTATGAAGATAGCCGTGCCTTTGTGAATTATGTCAATGCTACGGGCGGCTTTGACTTTGCTGTGCTCAATGGTGATATCACTAATTTTGGGCTTCTGACAGAATTCGAGGGCATTGAAAGGATCTACGAAAAACTGAACATCCCATTTATCACAGTGCTTGGCAATCATGATGAAAACGCAGAAGGCAATTTCGTTTACCTCAGGATGTTCGGACAGCCCAACTTCACTTTTGGATATGGGGGGATTAAGTTTGTTTGCCATGATACCAACAGCAGGGAACATCATTTTGATGGTACCGCGCCCGATCTTGGCTGGCTGCGCCAAAATCTAAGTGGGGATGCAGATCATCAGGCAGTCATTGCTTTTTCACATGTCCCTCCTATTGATGGGGATTTTGATCCAAACCTTCGCCTCTCCTACGAGCAACTGTTTAACAGTACACCCGGCGTATTGGCATCCGTCCATTCACACCGGCATTCTGCAGATTCCATATACAGGGCCAACGCTACCGGAATACCTTTTATCATTACCAATACTATCCTCAACAGATCCTTTACCGTTATAGAAATTTCTAATGGCCAGCTCAGCACACATCCCGTTACTTTTTAGAATCCTCCTGGTTCTGTGCTGCTGCACTTCGGTTTTGAAAGCACAGCACCGTTTTGTAAAAGCTATTATACCTGATCAGGCGATTGTACAATACGCAGGGAGTATCGGCTACATCAGTGCGGGCATAGGTTACAATTTCTTTAAGGAGAAAAGTACCCTAAGCTTTCATTATGGCTATGTGCCCCGTAACAAAGGTGGTGAACTTGACATTGCAGCCATCAAATTCGATTATAAACCATTCACCATCAGGATTGGTGATCAGCTGGTCTTTCATCCGATCAACCCTGTTGCCTTCCTGTCTTATACTTTCGGGCAGGAATTCGGCTTTGAATTTGATTCTAAGGTATATGCTGACGGTTATTATTTCTGGTCGCCGGCATTACGGGAACACCTTGGCCTGACATCAGAATTGAAGATACTTGGAGATGGAAGTTCAAAAATCAGGTCGATAAGCCTTTATGCAGAAGCGAACACAAATGATTTGTATGCCATCAATTGGTACCATGACAGAAAGGGGACCGCTTTTACAGACATATTCCGCCTTGGCTTTGGTATAAAGATGAATTTTTAAAATATATGCATTCCGCGACATCCTAAATCCAGATCAGCTAAAATAACGTAATATATTAAAAAACAACTAATTATTATTGATTTATAATAAAAAAACAATAAATATGAGTATATAACAGGAAGCATGACAAAAGGACTTTGGAATAATTTTTGCTATCTAATTATTCCATAACTAAGCATTGTAAAGTGTAACGTTTTCAGGAATTTATGACTTAAATTGCCTTTAAATCCTTACTTTTGCACGTTCAATACATAACGAGTACCAAAGCACATAAATGAGACAACTCAAAATCACCCAATCCATAACCAATCGCGAGAGTCAATCTCTAGACAAATATCTTCATGAGATTGGTAAAGTAGATTTAATCACCGCAGAAGAGGAAGTAATACTGGCCAGAAAGATACGTGAAGGTGACCAGGCTGCTTTAGAGCGCCTAACTAAAACGAATTTACGCTTTGTGGTCTCGGTAGCTAAGCAGTACCAGAATCAGGGATTAACTTTAGGTGATTTAATTAATGAGGGCAACCTGGGTCTGATCAAGGCTGCGAAACGCTTTGATGAAACTAAAGGTTTCAAATTCATCTCTTATGCCGTTTGGTGGATCCGTCAGTCCATTCTGCAGGCCATTGCCGAGCAAAGCCGGATTGTACGTCTGCCTTTGAACCAGGTTGGTTCACTGAGCAAGATCAGTAAAGCATTCTCAAAATTAGAGCAGGAATATGAACGCGAGCCTTCTCCGGAAGAGCTGGCAGATATTCTGGAAACTACGGTTGACAAGATATCAGATACGTTAAGTAATTCAGGAAGACATGTTTCCATGGATGCCCCATTCGTACAGGGAGAAGAGAATACCCTTCTTGATGTACTGGAAAATCATGAGCCAAATACAGACAGCAGCTTAATCAACGAATCTCTTTCTGAAGAGATCAAACGTTCACTGTCTACTTTAACAGAACGTGAGAGAGAAATTATTGTCCTGTTCTTTGGCCTGAGTACCAATCATCCGCTTTCTCTTGAAGAGATTGGCGAGAAATTTAACCTGACGCGCGAGCGTGTTCGTCAGATTAAAGATAAAGCGCTTCAGCGTTTGCGTCATACTTCACGCAGCAAGATCTTAAAATCATATTTAGGCTAATTTTAAGTCCTGAACTTTTATATAACGAGGCTGTTCATTTGATTGAGCAGCCTCGTTTCGTTTTCGGCGGAATATGATCATGCTGATGATTGATCAGCATCAGATGAGCAAGCCCAGAGGCTGCAGTTGCAGCATCTGACTGGTAGTATGGCGGAAAGCGTACTGCGGTAAAACCTGAACACATGTCCGCCGCATATGCCGCTGGATACATTCAGATGGAATAGAAAAATTTCCATTTATAAATCAGGCAGATACCCCAACAAATTTAATTTTTTCCTTTGTCCCTTGATGTGTCATTAATTTGTAATATATTAGGCTTTACGAAATACATTAAACAGCTACTACTAATACCTATTGCTATGAAATTATATTTACTCTTACCCCTGGTAATGACATTGGGTTGCCATGCGGTAAAAACATCTAACCTTCCGGCACATTCAGATCAGCTACTAAAGGATGTTCAAATGCTTTCATCGGATGCGTACGAGGGTAGAAAAACAGGCACAAAAGGTGCCGAAATGGCAAGGACATATATCAGTAAGCGTTTTAAGGAAATTGGCGTTAAATCTTTCCCATTATTAAACAGTTATCAGCAGGCCTTTACTTTTTCAGGGATAGACGACCCAAAAATACAGGGCAAAAATATGATCGGCTATATCCCTGGTGCAAGCAGTAAGGTCATTGTGATATCAGCTCATTATGATCACCTTGGTGTAATCAATGGCAAGATCTACAATGGTGCAGATGATAATGCTTCAGGGGTAGCAGGAATGCTGAAAATCGCCACCCATTTCTCCAAGAGTAAACCAAACTACACATTGATCTTCGCGGCCTTTGACGCTGAGGAATTTGGCAGAAAAGGATCAGAGTACTTTGTCAGTCATCTTCCGATTGATATTAAAAGGATTAAGCTGAATATTAACCTGGATATGATCAGTCACAATGACAAGGGTGAGCTATACGCCACGGGCACTTATAAAAATCCTCAATTAAAAAACTATATCGTGACCACCAACCCTGAGCTGAAAATTCTCTTCGGCCATGATAATCCAAAATTAGGGGTGGACGACTGGACGGAACAAAGCGATCAGGCCGCATTTAACAGCAAGAATATTCCTTTTGTTTATTTCGGTGTTGAAGACCACAAAGATTACCATAAGTCTACCGATACTTTTGAGAACATCAACCAGCAGTTTTTTATCAATGCTGCAAACAGCATATTGGAGATCACAGATAACTTTGACAAAGACCGCATGATACAGAAGACTTTTAAAGAGAAATTACAGTCCAGAAGATAAAGGCTAAGACTACTGCTAAAACAAAAATGCCCCCAAAAAGTGCCTGACTTTTTGGGGGCATTTTTGTTTTAAGGCAGATCCCTCTATTTCTTTATCGTACGTCTTTTTTCAATCATACCAGTAAACTCGCTGTTAGGATTTACAGGTCTGGTACCTGTAAAATCCGGAGAAGCTGTACGGGCACTTCTGTCAGCAACAGCACCGGAAGCACTCTGGTTAGTAGAGCCGGGAGCAATGATCTGCAAAGCAGCCAATAATAACGACTCACTTTCATTACCAAATGGGTAATAGGAATTGTCACTTGCGGTTTGATCCGGAACCATTCCTGTATAATATTTGCCTGCACCTGCGGAATTTACAGTTTCAAATAAAGGCATATAAACTTCATAGCGGTTCTCCAGTGTAATCGGAAAGAAGCCTACCGGTTTTCCGTAAGTGGTGGCACCCACTAATTTTACGGTCACATATGGCTTCAGCACATTGATCAAAAGTTCACTTGCTGATGCCGTATTTCCGCTGACAAGGAACACCACATTAGTCACTGTATTCAGGCTTCCCTTTTTAGCAAAGGTGGCAATGTTATCTGAACTGGTAGCAGCATAGTTGAGATCAGCATAAGTATAAATTCCCCCGCCGGTTTTAGGCTGAACTTTTCCTGACCCATCAAGCAATGGCTGATTTTTTAATATAGTAGCAGCACCTGTCTGCATTGTTGTATTGTATATTTCTGTATACATGGTTTTACCTGAAAGGCCCGATGGCGCAATCAGGTTAGCTAAATACTCGGCAGTATTGATGTATCCCCCACCGTTATATCTCAGATCGACAACAAGATCAGTCACACCCGCAGTAGCAAAACTGGCAAACACCGGATCAAGATTGCTATCAGTTCCTCCGCTTGCATTCGTCAGTGTAGAGAATCGTGCAAAAGCCAGATAGCCTATTTTCTTGCCAGAACGCGTAATCACAGACGAGGTATATACAGGACTACTTTTATAGGAGGTTTTGGTTAAGGTAACGCTAAACGGAACTTTGTCAATAAAATTAACACCTTCAATTTTCACTGATGTACCTGCCAGGGAGCTTACAATTGAAGCATTTTCAGAAGAATAGTTGGTACCGGAAATTGTTACCCCATTAATTTTTTGAATCTGCCATCCACGCTGTACACCACTGGTGGCCGCTGATGAACCAGGATAAACAGCGGTAACCATCAACCTGAAGCTGCCGGATGTACCACTGCTGCTTGTCAGATAAAAAATAGGCCTGATCCCGATATCAAAGCCGTTTCCTTCAGTATCTACACTTGCCCTGTTATTCACATTTGCAGTAGCATCAGGATTGTCCTGGGTTTTATCATTGATATAGGAATATTTTGGATAGCCGTCCCCGTAGTTCTCATAAATAGCTCCGGTTGCCGGATCTTTTGCAATCTGACTGATGGCATACAGCTCGGCATCATAATTATCAAGATCCAGGGATTTGCCCGAAAACTGTCTCGGGTTAAATGCACTATACTCAGGCAGCTGGGTATTCCAGAAATAAATCTGCTTTGCATACAGAAAGATAGAATCTAATGTAAGCTCTTTCCTTGAGCCGGTTGTAGGAACTCCGGTGGTAGTAACCGGAGTGGTTGTAGCATTATCTGTATCGTTCTTTTTGCAGGCTCCTAAAATGGCCAGGGCAAAAACAAAAACAGTTAAGATACTAAATCGATTTTTAGTAAAAGGCTTCTTCATATGCGCGTGAAATATACTGCTGGTAATTACGCAATTAAGTTACAGAAAGATTGTCTACCGATACAAACCTTAAAGTGTTAAAATATGCTAAATCCGCGCCCTCTTTTGGTTGGCCTACAATTAAGGTTTCTTCACTTTTAAGATCGTTTTCTGCACATATCCGCGCTATGCCTTCTAGATATCCATTCTCCATTTCTTCAAGGAAATAGACCTTTAAATATCTCTCAAGGCCATTCCATTCCATTTGCCGGATTTTATTGAGCTGCTCTGCAGGGTTCCCGTCCAGCAACAGGAATACCGGTTTGCCAGCCTCCTGTACCGCCTTTAGAAATTCCAGTACCGGAGCAAAAAGGAGTAACTTCAATGGCAGGCGTGCATTTTGCTGCAGCAAATCAAAGTTAATATGATATTTCTCTGGCAAATTAAAATGCGCAGCAGTCTTTTCGAAGATGCCATCCCTACCCTCCGTACGGTAAGTTTCATCCATAAAACGGATGATCCCTGATCCTTCTATCTGCTCCCCGTATTCAATAAACTGTGCGAAGAGGTAATAGACCTGTAACCAGTAATCCTTTGCAGGATACAGCACATCATCCAGTTCAAAAACAAAGGCCGAGTTGTCATTTATATAATCTGCATGTTTCATCAGGAAATCGTAAATAAGGTGTGCTTCAACCCTTCAGGGCCTTGCTCTACATAAAAAACGCCGTTCAGTCCCGCTGTATTTTCATTCCTCAGTAAAGGCACTGAAGCATAAATCAGCTCACCCTTATCATATACTGCCCAGCTTTGTAAATCAGCTGCGCCACTCAGCGGATACTGCGGAAAAGTGAACAAGTCTGGCAGCAATACATGGATATTAAATTCTTCAAACAATACGGCTGATTTAACTACAGCCTCCAGTTCAAATGTATAAAGCGGCAATAAACGCTCTGCGTCCTGGTCCAGGCAGGCGTTGAGCAGGTTATGTGCTGTGGTTTCTTCGTTTCTTTCCCCCAAACTTACAAAATGGTACTGTGCGGAAGAAAAAGCTGGTGCATCGCCGTAGTCGGCCAAAAGCACCTGGTCACCTGTAAATGCTTTTAATAGTTTGAGTGCCTGGGAAGATTTCCCCCCGGTAATTAGTGTCTTCAAATCTTATACAATTAGACCATCTTTCATGGTAACAACCCTGTCGCTGATCTCGGCAAGGTCTTCATTATGGGTAACGATTACAAAAGTCTGCTTAAAATTATCACGCAGTGTGATGAAAAACTGGTGCAGCGACTGTGCATTGGCAGAATCCAGGTTTCCCGAAGGTTCATCAGCCAGAATAATCGATGGATCATTGATCAGCGCCCGGGCTACAGCGATACGCTGCTGCTCTCCTCCTGAAAGTTCATTGGGCTTGTGTGATGACCGGTCTTTTAATCCGAGAAGGTCCATGAGTTCCAATGCACGCGCTTCGGCATTTTTCTTACTTTTTTTAGCAATAAAAGCAGGAATACAGATATTTTCAAGGGCAGTAAACTCCGGCAGCAGGTGATGGAACTGAAATACAAATCCGATATTTTCGTTCCTGAAGATACTGAGCAATCCGCCTGAAAGCTTATTCACCTTTGTGCCGTTCAGCTCCACTGTACCCTCATCAGGCTGGTCTAAAGTGCCCAGGATATGAAGAAGTGTACTCTTACCAGCACCCGAGGCACCGATGATACTGACGATCTCTCCCTTACTGACCTCAAAATCTACACCTTTAAGGATGGGAAGATTTCCGTAAGCTTTTTTAATACCTATGGCTTTTAGCATGTAGCAAACTTACAAAAAGTTGAGATTAAATATAGATAACGTTAATATTACACCTTTTAATGGCGGATAAAACCCAGAATAAGTTTTTAAAACCAATCTGAAATTGTAGATTTGGATCAAATTTTTCAGCTAATGAATATACACGAATATCAAGGTAAAGAAATACTTAAAAGTTTTGGTGTTGCCGTACAAGAGGGCATAGT
>Ga0163161_10002247_pt1 | contig 13867 bp, 25 predicted proteins | sample S45metaG_FD_129847 | JGI IMG/M metagenome (GOLD analysis project Ga0163161, IMG submission 129847) | Switchgrass rhizosphere microbial communities from Kellogg Biological Station, Michigan, USA - S4-5 metaG | ecosystem: Host-associated > Plants > Roots > Rhizosphere > Soil | place: USA... | reverse complement strand
GTGCGGCTGCCGGCGGGTCATCGAGTGGCAGCGGTGCGGCCGCTGGTGTGGCCGGCGTGGCCGGCTGCAGGTCAGCGGCCTCGGGCGGCGTCGGCTCCTCGGCCGGCGGCTCGGGTGTGACCGGGACCGGCGGCGTGCTGCTGCGGCGGGTGGGTGGCTGCAGGGCGGCCGGCGGCGCGGCGTCAATGATCTCGGCATCCCGTAACGCTTCCGCCATGCCCATCCCGCGCAGCTCGGCGGCGAAGGCGTCACGGCCGGCAAACTCTCGCGCCCGCCAGCGCAACATGCGAGCGGGATAGTCGGACCACGGCCCATCCTTGCCGAGGAGCCGAGCTTTCTTCGCATCGGCAATCGAGAAGGCGGCGACGAACGGCTCGGGCCGGCCACGCCGCCAGAACTCGGCGACGGCGGCCGTGTCGTCCTTCGTCAACTCGGCTGGCGTCACGCGGTCCCGCCGTTCGCCGTTGACCAGGTAGAACTCTCGATGGTCCGCATAGGCCGGCGACCCGATGATCACCGCTAAGAACCCATCGCCGTAGAGGCCCGGTTTCCCGTTGATCACCGCCACGGACTGCAGCGCCGCCATCGGCGAGAGTCCGACCTCTGCGCCATATTGCATCGCCACGATCACGTTCTCGGGCTTGCCTTGATACGCCTTCGGTACGAGGTCGCTGCCGGCGAGCATCTGCGCGAATCGCCACGCCTCCTCTAACGTCCGTGGCGTCATCCCGAAGTGTCCGGGCGGCCGGCTGGGCGGCACGGCGGCCAGGGCGTCATCGCGGTCGGCGGCAAAGTGCAAACGGTCCATGCGTCCTCCTGTCATCGCGCCTTCGTCAGTAGGCGCGGCCCGGTGTATTTGTTGTCGAGATAACGGTCGAGGAGGTCGGCTCGGAACCGTGGCCCGCCGGTCCGTGGCTGCAGCTCCTCGATGAACGGGAGCCGGCCGGCTCGCTGCTGTTGATAGAAGGTCGTCCGGCTGATCTGCAGCGCCTCGCACACCTGCTGCAGGGTGTAACAGCGTTTCGGCGGCATCACCGGCTCCCGACGCGAGCAATGCGGCGGCGGCGTTCCTCACGCTCGGCCAGCTCCTGCCGGCCCTGAGCATGATCGAGGGCGAGATCCTCGTCCTGGGCTCGCAGCCACTCGTTGAAGCGGCCGATGCGATACAGCGTCGTCTGCCGCGGCACGGTGGTCGCACCGGGCTTCAGCAGGTGGTAGAGCGTCCGCTCCTTCACCGGATAGCCGGCGCTGGCCATCTTCCCGGCGAGCTGCGGGAACGTCCAGTGGTGACGCAGGCGCAGTTCATCGAGGTCCGCGAGCGTTTGCCGATAGGCGTCCTGGCGATAGGTGGCGGGCGAAACAACGAGCGGTGCGGCCATAGCGAAGGTCAACCTCCTCAACGCGGGATGGGCGAAACGACCGGGAGGGGTGCCGCCGAATCGAAGTGCCAAACCCTAGCAGCCCACCGTGGCAGCTCAAAGCTCAACAGGCAAAATTAGGGGTTTGTGTGGATTGGCCCGCAATAACTTGCTATTGCCGCAAGTGCGGCAGTAGCATGCGCCGGATGGGAGGTGGCCCGCCATGACGGACCGAGTGAGCCCAGCCTTTCGTGCGCTGCTCGCCGAGGCGGTGCGACGGTCCGGCGAACCCAAGCACCTATTCGCGGCCTCGGTGGGCCTGTCGCCGAGTCAACTCAGTCGCCTGCTGCGGACGACCGGCGGGCCGACGCCGGATTGCATCCTCTGTTTGCGACTGGCGCAGGTCAGTGGGCTCAGTCCCTTTACCGTGCTGCACGCCGCCGGCTATGAGTCCGTGGCCGACGTGCTGCGAGCCCTGTTCGTCCAGCAGCCCCCGCCGCCATTGACGGCCCAAGAACGCCGGCTCCTCACCGGCGTCCGGTCGCTGACTCGCCGGTCGCGGCGCGTCCTGCAGATCGTGCTCGATGCGCTCGTCATCTCGGATGGCCAGGCCGGCCCGGTGTCCGACTCGCCGGACGACGAATGACGGACCCGACCAGCGGCCGCCCTGGCCGTGATAGAACCCAAGCCGTTCGGATATGCTGGCCGTTCGGCCGGCCGCTTATGGCCGGACCGTTGACCAGGAGTTCAGCACCGGATGCACACAGCCGCTCGCACCATCGCCAGCCTCAACGACGCCTTTCGCCGCACGCTCGGCATCGGCGGCCCGCCCGGTCAGGTGTTCCTCACCTCGGGTGTCGCCGCCCTGCCCGAGTCCACCCTCTCGACCATCCTGCACGCCGTCTCGACGTTCAACGCCTTCACCCATGACAACGATCCGCACCAGGAGCATGACTTCGGCCGCATCGTGACGGCCGACCGCACCGCCGTGTTCTTCAAGTTCGATTATTTCGCCGACCAGTCGCTCACCACCGGCGCAGAGAACGGGTCCGCCTGTTATCGCGTCCTCACCATCATGTTGACCGAGGAGTACTGAATGCCTGCAGCCGCCCGCGCCGTGAAACCACCACGGCTCTCCGTCTACGCACCCGGTCGCCACGCCGGCATCTTCGGCAGTGGTTACGTGAAGTTCTACGCCGAGCTGCCGGTGCTCACCATCGGCCGCGATACGTGGTCCCGGCAAGAGGTCGCCGGGATGGGCCTCACGCAAACCGTGGCGTGCGGGATTCTGTCCGGCATCGCCAAGCGGCTCGGCGTGCAGTCGCTGGCCGACATGTACGAGCGCACCAGCCCGTACTCGTTCACGGAGTACCGGGCCGGCGTGGCCACGCTCTACGTGTTGTTTGCGGCGTTCGCCTCCCGCGGGCTCGACCCGACCGCCTGGTATCAACGCAAGCGGGAGTCCGAGGTCATCGTGACGTTCGTGCGATTAAAGCAGCGAGAAGCGCAGGCGCAGGCCAGGCAGAAAACCGAGGATCGTTCCCGCAGCCGTGCCGCCCGGCGGTCGTCCCACCGCCGAGCGGTCGCAGCCTTTACCCAAGGAGTCGGACAGTGAAACACCTTCATCTTACGCTCGGATACTTGCGCGAACAGCGCGACCGCCTGGACAGCTCGATCTCCCTGTTGGAGACGCTGCTCGGCGGCAGCAATGGGAACGGCCACGCGGCCGGCGGCGACCGTGCCATGAAGGCGGCCGCGACCGCCCTGGCTCTCCATCACGCCGGCAATGGGTCGAAGCCCGGCCCGCAGAAGCGTGGGCCGAAGCCCGGGAGCAAGCGGTCGGCGGGCAGCATGCGACCGCTGCCAGCGGTCACGGTCCCGGCCGGCCTCGACGTGTCCGGGCTGCCGTTGAAGGACGCGATCCCGACCGTGCTGCGAGCCTACAAAAAGCCCGCGGACACGCGGACGCTCACCGCACTGCTCCTCGCCGCCGGCTTCAAAGCGGCCGCCGGCCGCACGCAGCCGCTCACCCGGTCGGTCGGCAGCCTGTGCGGCGTCCACGGCGATCTCTTTGGCGTGAAGGGCGACAGGACCGGATGGCGGTTGCGATGACTGCAGGAGGACACACGGCTATGAAACGGACAGACCTCGATCTCGCGGCCGCCCTGTCGGCGGCCGCCATGGCCCTCGGCACGCTGGGCGGGCGGTCCCGCTCACAGGCCAAAACGGCGGCGGCCAGGGAGAACGGCGCGAAGGGTGGCCGGCCGGCCACGCTGCCGCCGATCCGCTACCGCTGCCCCCGCTGCCGCAAGCAGCTCACCGCCTCGCCGTCGCGGGCTCCGTTCTGCCCCACCCGGCATCGGCCCGGCCCGGTCCGCATGCGAAAGGCGGTCGCAGCATGACGCCCACCGTGGATGTGCGGATCGAGTCGCACGGCAGCATCGTCGTCGTCCAGCCGATGACGCCCGCGGCCCGGACCTGGCTCGACGCCAACGTGAGTTCGGAACCCTGGCAATGGATGGGCGATGGGCTGTGCGTGGACTGGCGCTATGCGACCGAGCTGGCGGCGGGCATGATGGCCGATGGGCTGTCCGTGAAGGAGCCGCGATGAGCGAGCCGGCATTCTTTCAAACCATCATGGGCCGGCAGTACTACGACGGGACCGTGCCACGCATTGCCGATGCGCTGGAACACATCGCCGAGTCGCTGCAGTCGCTGCACCGGACGGCGGTGATCGTGGACCGGCCAACCGCGACCGAGCAGCCGGCGGAGCTGCCGCTGTCGCCTGCGTCGGTGGCGTCCTGGCTCGACACCCACGCCGCCCGCTGGGACCGCATGGCCAGCGGTCGCGGCCACGACAGGGACTCCGCTCAACACGCGGCCATCCTGCTGCGGCAGGCGGCCGCCCTGGTCCGAGGTCCACTGTGATGCTGTGGATCTACGAGGACGTGTGCAGCCGCTGCGGAGCCCTGGCTCCATTGGACCGCTGGGAGATTTGCGAAGCGTGTGCGGATGGCTGCCACGATGACGGCAGGGTGCTGCTGCGATGGATGGAGGGCGACGTTGAGTGTGTGAAGTGGATCGAGAAAGCGGCGCTGGGCGATTTGCTGAAGCCGGCGACGGTGCAGCCATGAGCCCGCAGGAACTTCGGCCGGCCTATCACCGCCGCATGGACCTGCAGCGGCTCACCGCGATCATCGAGCAGCACGCGCTGCCGGTCCAGGCGTTCGACGCCGGCCGGGAGTACCAGGTCCGGGCGGCCGGCGGTCGCATCCTGGTCAACGGCCGCTACGAGGTCGTCGCGATGTATCTGCGTGGCTGGATTGACGCCCAAGCCGACGCCGTGGTCGCGGCCATTCGGACGATGCGGCAGGTCGCACCATGAGCCTGCCGACGCGGTTCCACGTCTTTCATCGGACCTGGTGGCGTCGGCTGCCAGGCGGCGGCCGTGAGCCCGGAGCCGGTCCGAAAACCACCCTCGCCAGGGTGGCCAGCGAGGTTGAAGCGCGGGCCATCTGCCGGCAGTACAACGCGACCCACGCACCCGGTCCGTTGAGTCGCAAAGCCGAATACGAGCGGGCGTAACCGCCCGGTGAACCGGGCCGCTGAACGGGTGCAAACCCAAGCGGCCCGGTTTACTATTGCTGTTCGGTTTCGGCGGCGGCACACAACAGCAACAGCAGGAAAGGCGGCACGCAATGGCCAGGACAAAACGGCAGCGACGGCAGAAAGGGACCGGCTCGGTGCGACAGAAGGGCGCAGGGTGGCAATCACGGATCGCGGTCACACCAGGACAGCCGCCGATCCTCAAGCAGTGGGACCACGAGCCCACGCCGGCTGAACTCCTGGCGTGGGCGGTCGAGGAACGCCAGCGGCACGCCGGCCGCATCACGGCTCCCGGCTCGCTCGCCGAGGACGTGCAGACGTATCTCGGCCTCACGACCGCCCTGGTCAGCCACAGCAAGGTGGCCAAGCGGCTCGGCTTTTGGCTCGATGCGCTCGGCCGTGACCGGCATCGCCACTCGGTCACGACGCAGGACGTGGACCGGGTGATCCAGCACTGGCTGACCACGCCCATCCTCCGCAAGCCCGGCGAGCCCGGCCGCGAGTGTCCGACCGGCCTCGGACCGGATGCGGTCCGTAGCCGCTGTAACGCCCTGCACATGCTGTACGTGAAGCTCGATGGGACCGACCTCAAGAGCCCGGTCCGGGCGGCGTCGAAACCACGCTCGGCTCCCTGGCAGCGGCGTGGCCGTGACTACGCCGTCATCGCTCGCATCCTGGCCACGATGACGCCGTGGCGTCGAAACCCGTTGTCGAAGCTCGGCATCCCGCAGGTGTCGCTGGCTCCCATCCGGGCGGCCGTCCTGGCCTACACCGGCCTGCCGCCGGCCCTGGTGCGGCAGCTCACGCCGGCCGACCTCGATCTCGACGGCGCGACCATCCGGGTGCCGGAGCGGAAGAAAGGCAAGGGCGTTGAGTCCCGCATCCTGCCGCTGCTGCCGCAGGCCGTCGAGGCGTTTCGGACGTTCCACCAACACAACGCCTACGGCGGTTCGATTGCGACCTACCAGGCGACGGCCAGGGCGTTCAAGCGGGCGGCCAGCCGCATCGGCATCGACCCGGCCACCATCCGGCTCTACGACCTCCGGCACAGCTTCGGTGAGGAGACGTATCGGGCCAGCAAAGGCGACCTCGCGACGGTGGGCCGCTTCCTCATGCACGGCAAGTCGTCCAGGGAAACAGCCCGCTATGCGATGGGCGCAAACGACGAGGTCAACAGGATGGCCGCTGCCGCCCTGGCCGAGTCCGTGGCCAAGCGGCTCGCGGTCCAGGAGCCTGCCGGCGAGCCGGCGCGGGTAGGCCGGCCACCGGCCGGGCCAGTATCGGGCCACTATGGTCCCTCAAAACCGGGCAAAACCGCACAAAAGCGCACAGCCAGGACGGCGCGGCCGGACCTGCGGATCGTCGCCATTTCCTAACGATTTGCTGAATGATTGAGCGTTTTGCAGCCGGCCGGCTGGCCATCCTGGTCGGTCGGTTGCAAACACACGGGGAGTTCACGACCGCGACGTAACTCGTTCAGCCCATTCGACTTCCCGCACCGGGCCACTATCGTGGGCCACTATCCCCCGCAAACCCGCCAGCCGCCTCGCCACGCCACGATCTCCCGCTGCCGGCCGGCAGGCCGGACCGTCTCCCGTTCGCGTCCTGGTGAGGCTGCCACGGCCGTCCCTGGCCAGGTCCAGGCGGCCGCGCTCCTGGCAGCGGCCGGACCTCGCCGGCAGGCCCGCCAGGCCGGCTCCCAGGACAGCTCCCAGGCCGGCGGCCAGCGGCTCCCAGGCCGGCCGGAGACGGGTGCAAACCCAAGCGGATAGGTTGACAATGGCTGTACGGTCGCCGTCCCGGCGGCCGGCAGGCAACACGGCAAAACGGACAGGACGCAACAACATGGCAAGCACGCACTTCGCAGCAGTCAAGGACGGCAGCATCGTCGGCACCCGGTCGTCGGCCTCACGGTCGGTCGAGGGCAGCGGGAAGTTCGGACCCTACACCCACGCCATCCTCCGCACGGAGCGCAAGACCTGGCTCGCCACCGGCACGGTCGAGGAGTCCGCTGGCGTCATCTCCTGGCACGGTGGCCTCGCCAATGCGGCCGCCGGCCTTCGGCAGGCCCACGTCGGCACCACGTATCGGATGGATTACGACTATCGCCCGGTCGAGGCGCACTACTCGATGACCTACACCCACGCCGAGATCGTCGAGGTCGTGATCGTCGCCAAAAAAGCGAAGCTCGGACCGCTGGCCGGCAGCACGAAAGGCGGCCTGTGATGGTCGCCAAGCTGAAGCTCGGACGGTCCACGTTCTTCGCCATCCGGGCGACGTTCGCGCCGGCCCTGGATGACCTCAACGCCAGCCACCCGTTCGACCGGGCGCTGGCGGCCGCAAAGCAGTCCTTCCTCGCCGCCATGCACCTGCCGGGTGCCTACGGCGGCACGGTCCGCGGGACGTTCACGGATGCCGAGGTCGCGCTGCTCGGCGAGGAGTTCCAGCACCTCGGCTCAACGCCTGGCCTCATCGACGAGTTCGAAACCACCCGCCGCAACGACCAGATCCGGCTGGCGTTCCTCAACCTGGCCGCCGCCTTCGGCGTCCGCACCGAGCTGCAGGAGGCTGCGTAATGGCCCGCCGCAAACAGCTCGATCCCGTCCCGGTGTGGTCGGCCTTCTGCGAGTCGCTCGGCACCCGCTGCACCTGGGTGGACGGCAGCGGCCAGCGGTGCGACAACGGCGTCTCGTCCGGCAGTCGGTGCGACGAGCACGCCGCTGCTCGTCGCCAGCGGCCGGATGGATCGTGGACCTCGACCAGCGCCGGCTGGGATTTCATGTGGTACTGGCCGGTCGGCACCCGCGTGACGGTCCAGGGCCAGGCCGGCACGGTCATCAAGCAGAACAGCACCACCGCAAACGTCCGGCTCGATGCCGGCCGCATCCTTCATCGCGTCCGCTTCGCCGCCCTCATCCGTCAGCAGTAACTCGGCATTCATCACAAGGACATTCAGCCATGAACAGCAACAGCAGCTCACCGATCACCACGGCCGTCGTCGCCGGCTGGGGCGCACGCCTGCAGGTGTTCGCGAACCTCGACGACGCCATCACGGCGCACGACGACATCTTCCTCGGCGGCGGTTACGACCCGGCGTTCTTCGCATCCATCGGCGTGGCCGTCGAGACGTTCAAGGACGACGACGGCGAGCTGTCCGTGGCCGTCACGGAGCCGGTGTCGCTGCTGCAGGCGTTGGCGATTGCCGCCTACGTGAACAGCGAGGGCAATTTCGACGAGTTCGTCCTGCGGCCGGCGTGGCCGTTCGAAGCGGCCAGCGGCCAGGTGTGGCAGGCCGGCGAGAACGACCTCACGCCCTACGAGATCGCGCAGCGGCAGGCCGCACAGGACGGCCCGGCACCGGACGAGGACGACGAGCCGGACCCGGGCGTCTCGTCCGTCAGCCAGGTGGCCCGCGAGTGTCCGCCGGCCTGCATCTACCACGGCCAGCCGGCGAGCGAGCTGCCGGCCTGCCACTGCCCGGACGGCGAGCCGGACCTCGACCGCTGCGGCTCCTGCGGCGAGCTGGTGGACCTGCGGACGCACGACTGCCGCAACGAGACGCCGGCACAGGACGGTGGCCGCTAATGGCCGGCCTCCTTCGCATCCCGGCCCGGTTCTACTGGGATCACATGGACCGCTTCTCGGCCGGTCCGTTCCCGGTCCGTCGCACCGAGCGGCACATCTGGATTCGACCGAACGATCCGCACCTGCCGGACCTGCTCTCGGACGCCAGGTACTACGCCGATCCCGCCGCACAGGACCATGACTTCGGCGCTCGGGCGTTGCTCAGGGCCGTCGCACAGCAGGGCGGTGCGCGATGAACCGCTACCGCATCCCGCGCAAGGTGCAGAAGGCCCGGCAGGCTCTCCACGCCGGACGCCGGCTCACGGTGAAGCAGCGCCGGCTGCTCGGTCGCTGCCTCGTCCTGGCCCCGCTCGGCTGGCGAGGCGTCCGGCATCGCAACGCCCACGTCGCGATGGGCGATACCTCGACCTGCCGGCAGCGTGAACGGATGGAACGGCAGCGCCTGGCCCGCGAACGGCAGGACGACCGCCGCCGGAGTGGACGATGAGCGAGGTCGAGCCGGGCGTCATCGGCTGGATTGTGGACGACCGCTGCGAGGTGTGCGGCGAGATCAAGGAGGTGCTGAAGTTCGACCTGGCCGACGAGGCCGGCACCTGCCGCGACTGCTGGGAACGGCTGTGCGACGAGCAGCGCCGGCAGGAGATGTAAAGGCCCGGTCGCCCGCTCGTCGCCGGGACAGGACAACGGCCCACGGACTCGCCTCCGTGGGCCGTTTTGCGTTTCAGCCGGCCGGCTGGCCAGGATGCGCCAGGACGGAGCCGGCGGGCCAGCCGGGGGGATAGGCCGGCCCGGGCGGCGTTCGCGTCCTGGTGAGGCTGCCAGGCCGGTCCGGGCCGCTACTTTTTCGGCTGGGCGGTCGGCGGGAGTCCCTGGTCCGGCCGCGCCGGCTGGCTGGGGAGGCTGTTGTCCGGGCCAGGCTGCGAACCTGGGAGCGTGTTGTCCGGCCGGCCGCTGCCGGATGGCAGGCTGTTGTCCGGCACCAGCACCAGCCCGCGGCAGGCCAGCCACTTGACCACGAACTTCGCACCCGGATAGATCGGCATCGTCCCGCCCTGCGGCGGCCGGCCACCACCGTAACCGGGGTCGGTCGGATCGAACGGATAGACCGGCAGTTGAACCGGGACACCGGGCTGCGCCGGCAGGCTGTTGTCAGGATGCCCGCCGCCGCCCGGCAGGCTGTTGTCCGGCCGGCCGCCGCTGCCACCGGGCAGGCTGTTGTCCGGCTGCTCGCCGCCGCCCTGGCCGTCTACGAACGTGATGATCGCCAATCGCGCATTCATGCTCAGGCTCCTTCCGAGTGTCCAACCGAGAACGACCTACACCAGCCGGGTCAACGCCAGCAGGATGACGGCGACGATGAGGAGCGGATAGCCGGGAACGACCAGGGCCACCACGGCCAGGACCAGCGCCAGCAGCACGAGCACCCGTCGCACGGACTCACCCATCGCAGCCTCCGTTCAAAACCGCCCGCGAGAGGTCCACAGGCCCGCCGGGTCGAAGGCGGCCGGCAGCCATTGCGCCACGTTCCCGCCGCACAGGTCGCCGATCACGTCCACGCCGATCACGCCGGCCGTGCCGGTGATCTCCGGGCCCGCCGTCGCGTGGTAGGCAATCACGTCGGCTGACGGATCGAAACAATTTCCACGCTTGCACAGGTAGCCCCAGCGGGTGTCGCGCTGCCGGAGCTGGTCAACGAGGCCATCGAGGAACGCCCAGGCGGAGCTGCCGCCGGTCGGACAGGCGTTGACCAGGGCGGCCGCACCAGCGGTCGAAGCGGCGTACGACTGCAGCACGGTCTGCCCATAGACCGGGAGTGGCAGCGTCCCGCCTGCAGCCGGGTCCGGCGTCCTGGTCGGCGTGCTGGTCGGCGGGTTCGTCCCGCCCGGCGTCGGCACACCCGGCACCGGCGTCACCGGCGGCGGCGGATAGGTCGTCGTTACCGTGGTCGTTTGTGTGACCGTGGTAGGGCCGGTCGGCGTCGGCTCCCAGCGGCAGGCGGCGAGGACGAGCAGCGCGACGAGCAGGGCGGCGGCGCGGCGTCTCATGGCTCCTGCCTTTCTTCCTGGGTGGCGGGGGAGATCGGGAAGATCGCCGTCCCGATGATGTAAGTCAGGTTGACACTCGGCAGCCAATTCGCCGAATCGCCGCGGGTGAAATAGATCGCGTTCGCCTGCCCGTTCTGAGCGTTGACCGTGCAGGGTGGTGCGCTGCCGGCGTCGAGCACAAACCCTAGCGCACAGCGCACGTCAACGGCGGTGTAGAGCTTGAAACCGAGGTTCGTCGGAAAGGTCACATAGAGGAGATTGGTGCCGCCGGGGACACTGCACCCCGTGAAGTTAAACGAGATCACCATCGTCGCGCCGATGTGTGTGTACATCGCCGAGGACCCTGACCCGAAGCTGAAGCCGCCCGCCGTCACCGGCAGGTTGTACCAGCTCCCCAGCGTGTCAAACTGCGCGAACGCCTGGTCAATGTTATTGAGCTGTCCGTCGATCTGGCCGCGGTTCCACACCGTGCCGTTGCCGGTGCCGTTGTCATCAACGAGCGTGTTGTACCAGGTGCGCGGAACCCGGACCGGATAGAGCATTTACTTCTCCCCGCGGGTCTGCCGCAGCAGATCCTCAAAGCTGAAACGCTGCGAGGTCACTTCGACCCGGCGCAGCGGCCACACGGTCAGGCCGAACTGCGAGAACGTGACCCGGCGAACCTTGAACCAGCCGGCGATGCCGACCGCCGCCACGTTGATGTAAATATCCCGGCCGCTCCACACGGAATCATCCCGCGTCTCAAACGTGATCGAGACGAGCCCGTCTTTGCGGCGTTTGAGTTCGGCCCTGGCCCGGGCGCGTGTCTCGGCAAAATCCCAGCTACTGTCGCCGATGTGCAATTCATGCACGCCATCGCCGAACCCGACCGCGGCCGCCATATTCGCCTGCGAGGTGGCATCATCCTCGATTGCGAGGATCGCCACGGTGTCGCCCTTCAACACCGGATAGCGCAGGCCAGGGCCCGCGTCCACCGTCACCCACACCAGGTGCGGCGCATTCATGACTTCGGTATTGACCGACAGCGGCGACGTGATCGCGCCGACGCCGCTGGCTGGGATGCCGGTCAACGCGCCAGGTCCATAGGTGCCGGGGCCGTTCTCGGGATTACGGCCGTCGTAGTAGAGCAGTTGATTCGCCGCAAAGACCCACCCATAGCCCACGAACGCTTCCAGCGCGGACACCCGCAGCTCCGTCGATCCCGGCTGCGTGCCGAGGGTCCCGCTGGTCGGCTCCTCGTCGCCGAGGGTCGCATCGGCGATGTTGTCGCGGAAGGTCGTCGTCGTGTTATCACGGATCGTCGCCAGCTTCAGGAACACCGAGCCACCGCTGACCGTGCGATAGAGGTTGCGGCCGGTCACGTTCGACGGTCCCAGGTGGATGACGCTGAGGTCCACTTGACCCGGCCAGCCGGCCCCGCCGGTCGGCGTAGTCGGAGGAGCCGCGCCGGGCGTCACGGTCGCGTCGGTTGCCCCCGTCGTGACATTGCCAGCGATGGTCATGGTGCGGCCGAACGCCCCGCCGTTCACCGAGCGATAGCAGCGGCGAGCCGTCGTCCCGGCAGGACCGATGGGCACGCCCTGCAGGGACACGGTGTAGTACGCCGTGGTGCCGGAGAAGATGTACGGCGGCGGGATGGGCAGGCACGGTTGCGACGGCGTGCTCGGCAGCGACTCGCCCGTCTCGGTCACAAACGTGACCACGTAGCGGACGGTCGCGCCGGTCGGGAAGATTTGCACCGCCATGTTCCCGTAGTGCTCGACCGTCATGGCGCTGCCGTCAATCGACAGGCCGGCGTTGACGGGAGCCGAGGCGGGCGAGGCCATTGACTCGCCCTCCTTTGAGATGAACGACGTTTTGTAGAGATACTGGCCGGCGAGCTTCCCGGCGACGTTCACGGCGACGGCGGCAGGTCCACCGCCAGGCGCGAAGGTGTCGCCGAGGATCACGGAGCCGGTCCCGGACTCGCCCTGCGGTCCCACATAGGACGCCCGCTGCGATCCGATCTCCAGCCAACACCCACTGGCATTGGTGCCGTTCTCGTGGCCGGCGGGATACCACCCCAAATCCTCGACCGGGATCGTTGTATTGAGCTTCCCGGTCGGCACATCGGCGAGCGCCTGCGAGCCGCCGCCGCGGGCATAGATGCGGTTCGACACCTGCGACAGGTCCAGCGTGTTGGCGATGTTCACCATCGTGTTGGGCTGGTCGGTCGTGATGGCGCTGGCCTGCACCGGGTCATTCAGGAACGCATGAATCGAGCGCCAGTGATCGACGTACCAGTAGCCGCCGACCGCCTCCATCACCCGCGACAGGGCGTTCGGCACGTCCTCATTCTCAAAGGAGATCGCGTCGATCACCGGGAGTCCCGGCTGCACGTCGTTGGCGACGTATCCCCCGGCGAAGGTCTGCACGATGGCCTGCACAATCGCCGTGGCCGACTGGCCGAGATATTCCGCACTCACCAGCCGCCGCTTGAGCAGCCAGGTGTGGTCTATCGCCTGCACGTCATAGGCGACGTTCTCAGGCCGGCCCTCATACACCGCGGTGGACGAGAGGATCTGGCCGGCGAAGATTTTGTTTTCCTCCGACCAGGTCCCGAGGGCGACGGCGATGGGGGTCCCGACCGCCGGCTGGGCTCCCTGCAGCCGAAAGCTCATGGTGTTCGGCTCGTCGTTGATCGCGTCGGTCATCGTCAGCGAGTCCATCCGCATATCGGGATGCCGCCAGTCGCTGCCGATGATCGCGTGGACGAGCGGCACCATTGCGCCGAGCCGGCCGGCATTCAGTCGGAAGGCGTTGAGGAGGGTGTTCTTCGTGACCACGGCCGGCGGCACGGTCAGATCCTCGCGCCGCGGGATTTGAGATAGGCGATCAGCGCCTCGCCGGCATCACGGCCGGCGCGGGCCGGGTCCACATGGCCGCCGACGTTGATCGTGACCGACGCATTGACGCCACCCAGGTTGCCCCCCACCCGGTCGAGCGGGACCACGGCCTCCTGACCGTGCAGCATGACCGGCGTGCCGGTGCCGAAATTGCCGACGCCACCCTCGGACAGTTGCGGCCAGGTCGTCGTCTGCCGTGGCCCGATGGTCAGGCCGGCACGCTGCTCCTCTTGTCGGTTGTACCAGCCGATACCTGAGAGGTCCGCACCGGAGACGAACGTGCTCTTGCTATATTCCGCATCCATCGCGTGCCGGCCCCACACCTTCGCCACCCGGTCGGCCATCGTATCGGCAGCCGCGCCGGCTCCCTGAAAGCCGATGGTCATTT
>Ga0163161_10002246_pt1 | contig 13871 bp, 12 predicted proteins | sample S45metaG_FD_129847 | JGI IMG/M metagenome (GOLD analysis project Ga0163161, IMG submission 129847) | Switchgrass rhizosphere microbial communities from Kellogg Biological Station, Michigan, USA - S4-5 metaG | ecosystem: Host-associated > Plants > Roots > Rhizosphere > Soil | place: USA... | reverse complement strand
TCTTGGTCTTGAACGAGATCACGCCGATGTCGTCGCCGCTGGTCCACAGGCGCACGCCGTCGTTCTCCCAGACGGTGGTGCCCTTGTCGAAGGTCTCGCCCAGGATCGGATCCGGGAAGGCCTGGCGCGCGTAGACGGGGTGCGAGGAGCGTGGCTTCTCGGCGTTGGCGCTGGCCGAGTACGAGCCGGTCTTGCCATGCACGCCGCTGCGACCGTCGGTGACCCAGGCGGGCAGGGGTGCGCTGCTCATGGTCTTGCCAGCGGCGATGTCCTCGGCGATGAAGCCGGCGATCTGCTGCCAGCCGGCCGACTGCCAGATCTCGAAGGGACCGAGCTTCCAGCCGTAGCCCCAGCGAATCGCGAAGTCGACGTCACGTGCCGTCTCGGCAACGTCGGCCAGATGATAGGCGGTGTAATGGAAGAGGTCGCGGAACACCGCCCAGAGGAACTGTGCCTGCGGGTCCGACGAGGCACGCAGCTTGGCGAACTTCTCGGCCGGATCCTTGATGGCGAGGATCGCGGAAACCTCGTCCGATGCCTTCTGTTCGGACACGCGGTAATCCTGCTTCTGCAGGTCGAGCACCACGATGTCCTTGCCGGCCTTGCGATAGAAGCCCGCGCCGGTCTTCTGGCCGAGCGCGCCCTTGTCGATCAGGCCCTTGAGCCACACCGGCGGCTGGAAGTACTTGTGCCACGGGTCATCGGGCAAGGTGTCGCCCATGGTCTTGACCACGTGTGCGAGCGTGTCCAGGCCGACGACATCCGCGGTGCGGAAGGTCGCACTCTTCGGACGGCCGATGGCCGGGCCGGTCAGCGCGTCGACGGTGTCGAAACCCAGGCCGAACTGCTCGGTGTGGTGCATCGTCGACAGCATCGAGAACACGCCGATGCGGTTACCGATGAAGTTGGGGGTGTCCTTGGCGTAGACGACGCCCTTGCCCAGGGTGGTGGTCAGGAAGGCCTCGAGGCCTTCCAGCACGCCCTTGTCGGTCAGGCGGGTCGGGATCAGCTCGACCAGGTGCATGTAGCGCGGCGGATTGAAGAAGTGCACGCCGGTGAAGCGATGGCGCATTTCTTCGGGCAGCGCTTCGGCCAGGCCGTTGATCGACAGGCCCGAGGTGTTGCTGGCCAGCACGGCCGTCGCGGACACGTGCGGGGCGATCTTCTGGTAGAGATCGAGTTTCCAGTCCATGCGCTCGGCGATCGCTTCGATCACCAGGTCCACGTCGGCCAGCAGCGCGAGGTCGTCTTCGTAGTTGGCCGGGATGATCGCCGCGGCCAGGCCCTTATCGGCCAGCGGTGCGGGCGAGAGCTTGGCCAGGTTGGCGATCGCCTTCAGGGCGATGCCGCTCTTCGGACCTTCCTTGGACGGAAGGTCGAAAAGCACGGTTTCCACGTTGGCGTTCGTCAGGTGCGCGGCAATCTGCGCGCCCATGACGCCGGCGCCGAGTACCGCGGCCTTGCGAATGCGTAACGGTGTTGCGGTCATGGTGATCTCCATTGGTGCGAAGGATCGTCCGCGGTCAGCGCGTGGCCGGGGAGTTCGAAACGGAAGGGTTGCGCAGGCCAGCGGCTGCGAAGCGGATCAGGTGGTCGGCGGCGGTTTCGCGGTGATCGCGCTCGTCCACGTCGCTCTTGCGCTGGATGACGCCGAAGTCGGCCATGGCATAGGTCAGGGCACCGGTGACGATGTCCAGGCGCCAGTAGATCTCTTCCTTGGCCAGGCCCGGCAGCAGGCGACCGAATTCGCCGGCGAACTGGCGCAGCACGTGGCCGTAGTTCTCGGAGAGGAACTTGCGAAGGGTCTCGTTGTGCTCGGCGTAGGCCCGGGCCAGGACGCGGACGAAGGCGGCACCACCGCCGTCGTTGCGGGACAGGTCGAGCGCCGGCCGGATATACGCGTCCAGCACGTCCTCCAGGGAGGTGCCTGCCTGCCCGGCGACCTTCGCCAGGGCGGCCAGGCGCCGGGTGTTCAGCTCGTCCAGGCGGCGCCGGAACACCTCCTCGATCAGCTTGTCCTTGGAGCCGAAGTGGTAATTCACCGCCGCCAGGTTGACCCGGGCGGCCGCCGTGACCTGGCGGAGCGAGGCCCCGGCGAAGCCGTGGGTGGCAAAAAGGGCCTCCGCGGCGCCCAGGATCCGCTCCTTGGTGCTGCGTTCGCGGGACGCATAGGGTGCGCTCGTCATGTCGGCGGACTCCGGAGGCGGGTGGTTTGAATCAAACGATCGTTTGAGAATACGCCCGGCCCCTTCCGATGGTCAATCTGCGACCGCACATCCCTGCAAACAGCTTGCGATTGAGCTAGAATCTGTCAAGATTTCGTGAGCTAAGTCCGTCATTCGTGACGGCTTTGGCCCCAGACTTTCACCAGGCGTCCCCAGAGGCGCTGGCAGCCTTATTCATCTTTTTCCACTTTCTTCCATTTCCCGGAGCATCCGTATGGCGCTGGAGCGCACCCTTTCGATCATCAAGCCCGACGCCGTCAAGAAGAACGTCATCGGTGAAATCCTCTCCCGCTTCGAGAAGGCCGGTCTCAAGATCGTCGCCGCCAAGATGAAGCAGCTGACCAAGGAAGAGGCCGAGGGCTTCTATGCCGTTCATAAGGAACGCGGTTTCTTCAATGACCTCGTCGCCTTCATGATCTCCGGTCCGGTGATGATCCAGGCCCTCGAAGGCGAAGGCGCCGTTCTCAAGAACCGCGACCTGATGGGTGCCACCAATCCGAAGGAAGCCGCGCCGGGCACGATCCGCGCCGACTTCGCCGACTCGATCGACGCCAACGCCGTGCATGGCTCGGACTCGCTCGAGAACGCCGCCAACGAGATCAAGTACTTCTTCAACGACTCGGACGTCGTTTCGCACTGAGACATGCCGTGAACACGCCTGCTGACAAGGTCAACCTGCTCGATTTCGATCGCAAGGGGCTGCGCGATTTCTTCGCGGAGCTCGGTGAGAAGCCGTATCGTGCCGAGCAGGTCATGAAGTGGATCTACCACCGTCTCGAAAGCGATTTCGAGAACATGACCGATGTCGGCAAGGCGTTGCGCGAAAAGCTCAGTGCCAGCTGCTACGTCGGCCCGCCGAAGACCGCGTTCGAAAAGACCGCGATCGACGGCACGCAGAAGTGGCTGCTCGGCATGGATGGCGGTAACGCCATCGAAACCGTGTATATCCCGGAGCCGACCCGCGGCACGCTTTGCGTGTCGTCCCAGGTCGGCTGCGCCCTGAACTGCCAGTTCTGCTCCACGGCGACCCAGGGCTTTTCCCGCAACCTGTCCACGGCCGAAATCATCGGTCAGGTATGGGTCGCGGCCAAACATCTCGGCAACGTGCCGCACCAGCAGCGCCGTATCACCAACGTGGTGATGATGGGCATGGGCGAGCCGCTGCTGAACTTCGACAATGTGGTCAAGGCGATGAGCCTGATGCGCGACGACCTCGGCTTCGGCCTGGCCGGCAAGCGCGTCACGCTGTCCACCGCCGGCCTCGTGCCGATGATCGACAAGCTCTCGGTCGAAAGTGACGTGTCCCTCGCCGTGTCGCTGCATGCGGCCAACGACGAGCTGCGCACCGAGCTCGTGCCGCTTAACAAGCGCTACCCGCTGGCTGAACTGGCGGCGGCCTGCGAGCGTTACATCAACCGTGCGCCGCGCACGTCGATCACCTTCGAGTACACGCTCATGAAGGGGATCAACGACAAGCCCGAGCACGCGCGCCAGTTGATCAAGTTCATGCGCCGACTGCCGGGCGTGAACAAGGTCAACCTGATTCCGTTCAACCCGTTCCCGGGGACGCGGTTCGAGCGCTCGGGTCCGGACGAGATCCGAAACTTCCAGACCCAGTTGCTCAATGCCGGCGTCCTCACCATGCTGCGTCGCACGCGCGGTGACGACATCGATGCCGCGTGTGGCCAGCTGAAGGGACAGGTGGTCGATCGCACCCGCCGACAGGCGGAATTCCGCAAGAAACTCGAAGAGGGAGTGGTGAATGCGGCTTGAGCGGTGGGGGATGGTGGCTGCGCTCGCGTTTGCGTGCGCAGGCTGTGTGGGTGGCGAGTCGGGGCTGAAACCCACGACTGCCGCCGACGAGAAGGCCAAGGGGGCCGAGGTTCACACCGAGCTCGGGCAGCGTTACATGCAGCAGGGCGACCTCAAGGGCGCTATGGAGAAACTGCAGCAGGCCATCCAGTTCGATCCCAACTACGCGCCGGCCCGCACGGTGCTGGGCGTGCTCTACGAAAAGATCAACGATCCGGCCAACGCCGAGCTGAACTACCGCAGGGCGGTTGAGCTGGACCCGAAGAAGGGCTCGGTCAATAACAATCTGGCGGTTTTCCTCTGCAAGCAGGGGCGGGCCGGTGAGTCCAAGGTCTATTTCGATCGGGCGCTGGCCGACCCGTTTTACGAGACCCCCGATCTTGCCATGACCAATGCGGGCACCTGCCTGCTGGGTTCGAAGGACTACGAGGGCGCCGAGGTTTATTTCCGGAAAGCGCTCGACCGTAATCCGAACAATGCCGATGCGCTGTATCAGATGGCGAACGTGTTGTACCTTAAGAACGATGCTTTCAGGGCCCGTGCCTTCCTGCAGCGCTTAGAGGCGCAGGGTCAGCCGAGTCCTACTGCTTTGAAGCTCGGTCACGATATCGAGCTCCGTCTGGGCGACGGGGAGGCCGCCCGGGATTACGCCAAACGCTTGCGCGAAAAGTTCCCGGATTCGGAACCCGCGCGTGCACTCGAAGCCGCCGCACGTCAATGACTCCTGTATCTTCGAATTCATCCGGTCGGGACGGTCGCGAGCAGGACTTGTTCGCAGGCATCGAGCCACATGCACCCAGGGAGGAAGCCATGGACCCGCAGACCGAGGCAAGCGCCGACGAAGCCAGTCGCGTGCTCATCAATCATGTGTCGGCTGACCCGGGTTTCGGGGCGCGCCTTCGTGCGGCCCGCGAAGCACGGGGCTACACCGTCGAGGCCTGCGGCCAGGCGCTTCGCCTGCCGACGCGCCTGATTCGCCAGCTCGAAGCGGGTGAATACGGTGGCATCGACTACCAGGTCTACCTGGCCGGTTACCTGACCAAGTACGGCCGTTATGTCGGCGTCGACGAGGACGCGATCCAGGTCGAGCTCGCCCGCATGACGCCGCGCCAGCCCGATCTGGTGGTCACCGGCGGCGTGTCGCACTCGCGCTACCTGCTCGAGCGTTACGTGACCGCGGCGACCTATGTCGTGCTGACCGCCGTCATCGTGGTTCCCATGGTGTGGCTGGGCGTGCGCGGCACGCTCGACCGCGACATGGCGCGCCTCGCCCCGCTGGATGCCGCCCCGGTGGCCCAGCAGGATGCGCCGGCACCGGCCTCGTCGAGCGCCCTCGTCGCCACGACGGAGAGCACGCCGGCACCGGTCGCCGAGACGCGTGCCGAGGACCAGCAGCCCCTGCTGGCCTCCATGGCGATGTTCCCGCCGTTGGACCACAGTGCCTCCAAGGCGCCTCTGGCGACCGCGGCGGCGCCTTCGCCGGCAGCGGAAGCGGCCAATGGCGTCGGCGCCCACGGCCTCACGCTCAGCCTGCCGTCGGCCAGTTGGGTCGAGGTCACCGCGTCTGACGGTTCGCGCCTGGAATACGGCATCCTGCCGGCCGGCACGCAGAAGTCCTATCGCAGCGATAAGACACTCGATGTCCGCATCGGCAACGCCGCGGGTGCCCAGGCCACGATCGATGGCCAGCCGGTGGAGATCGACACCTTCCGCCGTGCCAATGTGGCGCGCTTCCGCGTCGATATCCACGACGGCAAGGCGGCACCGGTCTCCTACTGACCGGTTCCCCTGGCTCTGACGTGTTCGCGCGGGCCCGCCGGCCCGCGCTTTCGGTTATCCTTACCTATTGATCCATGCCGCTCCATCGCCGATGGCCGGTGTGGGCTCGTTCCCTCCAAAGTTTGGCTGCGCGGAGCGCAGTGGGTGATTGCATGTCTTTCGACGTATACGACGATTACGAGCAGGGCGAACGAGTCCAGCAGTGGCTTCGCAAGAATGGCGTGTCCATCCTCGTGGGCATCGTGCTTGGCCTGGTGCTGATCTTCGGCTGGCAGCAGTGGAAATCGCACCGCGCCGGTCACGAGCAGGCCGCCGCTGGCGAGTATTCGTTACTGCAGGCTGCCGTTGCCCAGAACAAGACCAACGAGATCGACGTGCGTACCGAGAGCCTGTTAAAGGATTACTCGGACACCGCATGGGCGGTTTTCGCTGCCGGCGAACGCGCCCAGCGCAACCTGCTCGCAGGCCAGCTGGACAAGGTCGGTGGTGACCTGGAATGGGCCAAGGCCCACGCCAAGGACGAAACGCTTCAATCCCTGGTCGATCTGCGTATTGCGCAGTTGAAGTTCGCCCAGGGCAAGGCAGAAGAAGCCATCGCGACGGTCGACGCCATGAAGGGCAAGTCGTTCGCTGCGATCGCACAGGAACTCCGTGGCGATGCGCTGGTCAAGCTTGGACGCCACGACGACGCACGCAAAGCCTATCAGGCGGCGATCGCCGCGATGGGCGACAGCGCACCGCAGCGCGGTGTGGTTCAAACGAAGCTCGATGATCTGGCAGTGGCCGGGAAGCAGGGTGCATGAAACGTTTTTGGGCAATCGCGTTGACTTCGTCGCTGGCCGTACTGGCCGGCTGCCATTCGTTCAAGAAGGAAAACGTCGAACCGCCGACCCCGCTCGACAAGAAGTTCGTGCCGACCGTCAAGGTCGAGCGCCTGTGGAAGTCCAGCATTGGTGATGGTGCGGCCGAGTCCGGCGTGCGCATGCGCCCGGTGGTAGCGGACGGCGTGCTGTACGCCGCGAGCACCGACGGCAAGATCGCGGCCTTCGAGGCCGCGACCGGCAAGAAGCTGTGGTCCAAGAGCATCCGTCAGCACGGCTGGTTCGGCTGGGGCGATGACAAGCGCGAAGACGCCCGTTTCTCGGGTGGTCCCGGCGCGTCGGGTGACCTCGTCGCCATCGGCACGCTCGATGGCCATCTGTACGGCATCAACGCGAAGGACGGCGAGCGTCGTTGGGCGGCCGAGGTATCCTCGGAAGTCATCACCGCGCCGGTCATCGTCGGCGACATCGTCGTGGTTCGCTGCAACGACGGCCGTGTCTACGGTATCGATGCCGCCTCCGGCGAGCGTCGCTGGGCCTACGATCAGGCCGTGGTACCGCTCCTGAGCCTGCGTGGCAACGGTCGCCTGCTCGTCGCCAACGGCGTCGTGTTCATGGGTACCGATGCCGGCAAGCTGACTGCCATCCGCCTGGACAACGGCGAGAAGCTCTGGGAACAGACCCTCGCCACCGGCGAAGGCCGTACCGAGATCGATCGCCTGAGCGATGCCGACGGTGCGCTCGTCCTCGACGGCGCCACGCTGTACGGTGCTGCCTATCACGGTCAGCTGACCGCGATCGACGGCCCCAGCGGCCGCCCGCTGTGGAACCACGGCTTCTCGACGTTCACCTCGCTGGACGTGCACGAGAACTCGATCTACGGCGTGGACGACGAGTCCCAGGTATTCGCCTTCGACAAGTCGAGCGGTGCCAGCATCTGGAAGCTCAGCGACCTCAAGTACCGCTGGCTCACCGGTCCTGCGGCGCAGGGTAAGTACGCGGTCGTTGGCGACCTCGACGGTCACATTCACTGGATCGACGGCAGCGACGGCAAGATCGTCGCCCGCGAGCGCCTGTCCAGCAAAGCCATTCGTTCCCAGCCCGTCGTGGTGGGTGACACCGTTTATGTCGAAGATGTCGAGGGCCATATCGGCGCCTACCGCATCCCGACGAACTGATCCACAGGAATACTGCCCCTCCCATGTTGCCCGTCGTCGCCCTGGTCGGCCGCCCCAATGTCGGTAAGTCGACCCTCTATAACGCGCTGACGCGTAGCAGGGACGCCCTCGTCGCCGATATGCCCGGCGTCACTCGTGACAGACACTACGGTGTCTGTCGTCTTGGTCCGCGGCCCTTTGTGGTGGTGGACACGGGTGGCTTGTCGGGCAGCGACGAGGGTATCGAAGGTCTCACGGCTACCCAGGTTCGGCTCGCCATCGAGGAAGCCCACCTGCTGGTCTTCGTCGTCGATGCGCGTGATGGCGTGCTGCCGCAGGATGCGACCATCCTCACCGAGCTGCGTCGCAGCGGCAAGCCGGTCATCGTCGTGGTCAACAAGACCGACGGCGTCGACGAGCCGACGGCACTCGGCGAGTTCGCCTCCTTCGGTATCGCTGAAACCCTGCCGATGTCGGCGGCGCACAACCGCGGCGTCGACGTCCTGGTCGAGCGTGCGCTCACGCACCTGCCCGACGAGCGCGACGACGATCCCGGTCTGGCCGACCAGGGTATCCGCGTCGCCATCGTGGGCCGCCCGAACGCGGGCAAGTCCACCCTGATCAATCGCCTGCTCGGTGAGGAACGTCTCATCGTGTCGGACGTCGCCGGCACGACGCGCGATCCGATCCGCGTCCCGCTCGAGCGTGACGGCAAGCGCTTCACCCTGATCGACACCGCCGGCGTCCGTCGCCGTGCGCGTGTCGAAGAGGCAGTGGAGAAATTCAGTGTTATCAAGACGTTGCAGTCCATTGCCGCGTCGCAGGTGACGGTGGTGATGATCGATGCGCGCGAGAATCTCGCCGATCAGGATCTCACCCTCATCGGTGGTGCCATGGAAGAAGGGCGCGCGCTGGTCATTGCCGTCAACAAGTGGGACGGCATGGACAAGTACGCCCGCGACCAGTGCATGGCCGCGCTCGGTCGCCGCCTGGCCTTCGTGGAGTGGGCAAAGACCGTGTTCATTTCCGCACTGCACGGCTCTGGCCTCAGTGAGCTGATGAAGGCGGTGGTTCGCGCGCACGCGGCAGCGACCAAGGTCATCACCTCCAGTGACCTGACCCGCACGCTCGAGAAGGCCTATGAGGCCTATCAGCCGCCGCTGGTTCGTGGCCATGCGCCGAAGCTCCGTTACGCGCATCCCGGTGGCAACAATCCGCCGACGATCATCATCCACGGCAGCCGTACCAAGCACATCGCGCCGGCGTATCGTCGTTACCTGGAAGGCTTCTTCCGCAAGCGGTACAAGCTGGAAGGCACGCCGATCCGCATCGATTTCCGCGACGGTGAGAACCCGTACGCTGGCAAGAAGAACGTCCTCTCGGACAGCCAGCAGCAGAAACGCCAGCGCATGATTCGTAACGCGAAACGACGCGAGAAATAAGCGTCGCCCTCACCGGGGAGCCTCGCATGTCTGAAGGTCTGGATCGGGAACGCTGGCTGGCTGACTTGCGCCTGCGCGTTCCTGAAGTCGCCGCCGCCGAGGCGTTCGTCCGGCAGGCCGGCGGTGCCTTGCTCATCGATGTGCGCGAGGACAATGAGCGCGCCAGTGGCATGCCGGTAGGGGCGCTTGGCCTTTCCCGCGGCTTCCTCGAGCTGCGGATCGAGCAGGCCGAACCCGATCGCGACCGCCGCATCCTCCTCCTCTGCGGGAGTGGCCAGCGGTCCTTGTTGGCGGCCGAAAGTCTTCAGCGCATGGGCTACCGGGACGTTGCATCCGTCGCCGGTGGCATGGCTGCCTGGAAGGTCGCCGGTCTGCCTGTTGTCGCCGGCTCGCTGGATGCCGATGCCGCCGAGCGCTATGCCCGCCAGGTCTTGCTGCCTCAGGTAGGCGAAGCCGGGCAGGGCAGGCTGACCCAGGCGCGCGTGGTGGTGATCGGGGCCGGTGGGCTGGGTGCGCCGGCCTTGCTCTACCTTGCGGCCGCTGGCGTCGGTCACCTCACGGTGATCGACGACGATCGTGTCGAGCGCTCCAATCTCCATCGCCAGGTGGTGCATGCCGATGCGCGCGTCGGCATGAGCAAGGCCGAATCCGCGCGGATGACGCTCTCCGCCCTGAATCCGCGGATCCGCGTGCACACGGTGGTCGACCGTCTTCGCGCCGACAATGTCGAAGCCTTGATCCGCGATCACGACGTGGTCATCGACGGGGCCGACAACTTCGCCACCCGCTATCTCCTGGCCGCGGCGACGCGACAGCTCGGCATCCCGATGGTCTATGCGGCGATCGAGCGATTCACCGGCCAGGCGAGCGTCTTCGATCCGCGTCGCGAGGACTCGCCGTGTTATCGCTGCCTGTTCCCCGAACCACCGGCAGCTGCCGACGCCCCGAACTGTAGCGAGGCCGGCGTGCTCGGTGTCTTGCCCGGTCTGGTCGGGCTCGTCCAGGCGACCGAGGCGATGAAGCTCATCCTGGGTATCGGCCAGCCGCTGGTGGGGCGACTGCTGACGTACGACGCACTCGGTATGCGTTTCCGGGAATTGACGCTGAAGCGTGACCCGGCGTGCCCAGGCTGCGGGAGCGATGCCCGGTTTGCAGGCTACGTCGACCTCGAGCGGATGTGTGCAGCTGCGGGCTAATGGCCAGCGTCATCGCATCAGTAGCAAGCGTCCGAGCAGCTAGAGAAGATCGTCCGGAACCAGCGAATACATCGCGGCGTCAATCGACGATCCGTTAACAACCAATCGGTTACGCAATATTCCTTCGAACTTACCTCCGATCCGTTCAGCCGTTTTCCTGCTCGGAAGGTTGTCGTGGGCCGCAACGATCTCCAGGCGTGACACGCCAACGGTTTCGAAGGCAAATCGCGCTGCCAGTCGGCCACAATGTCCTGCGATACCAGTGCCTTGGGCCGACTCTCTCACCCAATACCCGAGGTTGGCAAAGCGGTGCTCGCGGTTGAGATGGTTGACGCCCATGCCGCCGAGGATGGCGTCGGTGACCGCATCGACGATGAGCATCTCGAAGCCGTCGCCGAGCAACCAGGTCTGCCGACAGAGCCCGATCCAGCTTTCGGCGGCGGCGTGGTCGTAAGCCTCGGTGCACCAGTCCTGCCAGCGGCCCACCGTGGCCACGGATTCGCGCACGGCCTCGGCCAGCAAGGGGGCGTCCGTCATGCGGTGAGCGCGCAGGCTGAGAACGCCGTCGGTGAGGTCGTGCGGGTAGGGAACGGTATCGAGGGTCATGCGGGGAGTATGCGCGTCCCGACTATCTACGCATGGTGCTTTGCAGCGATAATGTGTCGTTTCCGTAGGGCGAATCCTTCATGACGGCACGTATCCTCGACGGTAAGCGCATCGCCCACGAACTGCTCGAGCACATCGGGCGTTGCGTCGCCAAGCGCGTTGCCGAAGGCCGTCGAAAACCCGGGCTCGCGGTGGTGCTCGTGGGGGAGGATCCGGCCTCGGCCGTCTACGTCAAGAACAAGCGCAAGGCTTGCCAGCAGGTGGGCTTCGAGTCGTTCGCTTACGACCTGCCGGCAACGACCACGCAGGAAGAGCTGATCGCGCTCATCGACGAGCTCAATGCCGATCCCGCCGTCCACGGCATCCTGGTCCAGTCGCCGCTGCCCGGCCATATCGATGAAGACGCGCTGGTCGACCGGATCGATCCGGGCAAGGACGTCGACGGCTTTCAGGCGGTGAATGTCGGCCGCCTCGCGCTGCGTCGCTTCGGCCTGCGTCCGTGCACGCCCAAGGGTGTCATGACCCTGCTTGGCCACACCGATCATCCGGTACGGGGCCGCCACGCGGTCATCGTCGGCGTGTCCAACCATGTTGGCCGGCCGCTCGCGCTTGAGCTACTTATTGCCGGCTGTACAGTGACTTGCTGTCATAAGTTCACGCAGAATCTCGAAGGCTTCGTCGGTCAGGCGGACATCCTCGTGGTAGCTGCCGGCAAGCCGGGCCTGGTCAAGGGCGAGTGGGTCAAGCCGGGGGCGGTGGTCATCGATGTCGGCATCAACCGGTTGGAGGATGGCCGGCTCGTCGGCGATGTCGAGTTCGCACCAGCGGCGGAGCGGGCGTCGTGGATTACGCCGGTGCCCGGTGGCGTGGGGCCGATGACGGTCGCCACGTTGATGGAAAACACGCTCGAGGCCGCCGAGGCGATCGACGCTTGATGTCTGTGGGTTGACTGGGTCTGTGTGGGAGCCGATTTATCGGCGATGGGGGGTGCGGCTATACCGCTCCGTTGGCTTTTCGCCGCTGAAGCGGCTCCCACATTTCCCTTGTGTCACTTTGTTGCAACGCACGGTATAATGCCGCGATTTACTCGCGGGACTAATGCTCATGCGCATCCTTGCTGAGGCACTCACTTACGACGACGTGTTTCTGGTACCTGGCCACTCCACGGTCATGCCTCGCGACGTGGACACCTCCACGCGGTTCACTCGCGGTCTTCGCCTGAATATCCCCATCGTGTCCGCTGCCATGGACACCGTGACCGAGGCCCGCCTCGCCATCACCATGGCGCAGAACGGCGGCATCGGCATCATCCACAAGAACATGACCCCGCTGCTCCAGGCTGCCGAAGTGCGTCTGGTGAAGAAGTTCGAAGCCGGCGTCATCCGCAGCCCGATCACGGTCCGCCCGGATACGTCGATCGGCGATGTCATGGCGCTGACCCGCGCACACAACATCTCCGGCGTGCCGGTGGTCGACGGCGAAAAGCTCGTCGGCATCGTCACCAGCCGCGACCTGCGCTTCGAGCGCAAGCACGACGACCCGGTCCGCAACATCATGACCCGGGAAGATCGCCTGATCACGGTCAAGGAAGGCGCTTCGCACGACGAAGTGCTGGAACTGCTGCACCGCAACCGCATCGAGAAGGTCCTCGTCGTCAACGACGGTTTCCAGCTCCGCGGCCTGATCACGGTCAAGGACATCCAGAAAGCCCGCGACAACCCCAACGCCGCCAAGGACTCGCATGAGCGCCTGGTGGTCGGTGCGGCGGTCGGCGTCGGCGGCGACACCGAGCAGCGTATCGAAGCGCTCGTCGATGCCGGCGTGGACGTGATCGTGGTCGACACCGCCCATGGCCACTCGCAGGCGGTCATCGACCGTGCGGGCTGGGTCAAGAAGCATTATCCGCAGGTCCAGGTCATCGCCGGCAACATCGTTACGGGCGAGGCGGCGCGTGCGCTGCTCGACGCCGGTGTCGACGCGGTCAAGGTCGGTGTCGGTCCCGGTTCCATCTGCACCACCCGTATCGTCACTGGTATCGGCGTGCCGCAGATCACTTCGATCGACCTGGTCGCGACCGCCCTCAAGGGCGAAATCCCGCTGATCGCCGATGGCGGCATCCGCTATTCGGGCGACATCCCCAAGGCTCTCGCCGCCGGTGCCTCCTCGGTCATGCTCGGCTCGATGTTCGCCGGTACCGAAGAAGCCCCGGGTGAGGTCGAACTGTTCCAGGGTCGCTCGTACAAGAGCTACCGCGGCATGGGCTCGATCGGTGCCATGCAGCTCGGCTCCAAGGACCGCTACTTCCAGGACGAAGCCGACGCCGACAAGCTCGTGCCGGAAGGCATCGAGGGTCGCGTGCCGTATCGCGGCCCGATTCGCAACATCATCCACCAGATGATGGGCGGCCTGCGTGCCTCCATGGGTTACATGGGCGCGGCCAACATCGACGAGATCCACGAGAAGGCCCAGTTCGTGAAGGTGACCGGTGCCGGCGTGCGCGAAGCGCATCCGCACGACATCCAAATCACGAAGGAAGCGCCGAACTACCGCCTGACCGACGCCTAAGGCGCTCGCTCCAGGTGACCCAGGACGCCCGCCACAAGTGGGCGTTCTGCTTTTTCAGACTTTCGAACTGCAGGCTGCCCCGATGACCGACATCCACAGCGACAAGATCCTCATCCTCGACTTCGGTTCGCAGTACACGCAGGTCATCGCCCGGCGCATCCGCGAGTGTCAGGTCTTTTCGCAGATTCTCCCGCACGACACGCCTGCGAAGAAAATCGCCGAGCTGAAGCCTAACGGCATCATCCTCAGTGGCAGCCCGGCCAGCGTT
>Ga0163161_10002244_pt1 | contig 13880 bp, 14 predicted proteins | sample S45metaG_FD_129847 | JGI IMG/M metagenome (GOLD analysis project Ga0163161, IMG submission 129847) | Switchgrass rhizosphere microbial communities from Kellogg Biological Station, Michigan, USA - S4-5 metaG | ecosystem: Host-associated > Plants > Roots > Rhizosphere > Soil | place: USA... | reverse complement strand
GCGGCTTCAATTAATTTCTTTAAATCTGAATACATGATGTTTTTAAATTTTACGCAAAATAAATCAATTTTTGCTTATTAAATGGCTAATTGTTTAAATTGTTTTCTTAGAAGACTAATTGGTTAAACAGGTTAACTGTACATCATGCGTTGAAATTTTGTATTTTATTGGAGATAGCAGATTTAGGCAAAACACTACAGTTAACCAATTAACCGGGTTCTACAATTAACCACCAATAGAATAAACCAGTTTAAACAATTAACCGAAATATGTATTTTTGAACTTTATGACAGAGACAGAAAAACTTAGGATCGATAAATATTTGTGGGCAATCAGGTTATTTAAAACCCGGAGTCTGGCTACCGATGCCTGCAAAGCGGGTAGAGTAAAACTGAAAGGACAGAATATTAAACCATCGGCTATTGTGAAAGTTGGGGAGGTTTATCAGGTATCGAAAGGAATAGAAAAGAAAATCATCGAAGTGGTAGAACTTTCATACAACAGAACAGATTCACCAACAGCATTGACCAAATACAAAGATCTAACCCCTGTTGAAGAAACGCATGCTTTTAAATCGATGTTCCATGCACCCAATTTAAAACGGGATAGGGGAACTGGCCGTCCGACTAAAAAAGACCGACGGGAAACTGATGACCTGATTGGAGGAATGTTCGAAGAAGAAGATTAGTTAGTTTCCAGTTCTTAGTTTCCGGTTTTCAGTTTGAGGACTGATAACTGCATACTGCAAACTAAAATACCGCATCCGGTAACTCATCATGGCTGTTTTGCCCAGTTTTTCGATCAATTTATAATTTGCCACGGCCCCAACGGCTGCACCTACAAATGGAAGCATCTGTGCCAGTTTTGCCAGGTCGATATAATCACGGTATTGCTGTTGAAAGGTGAGCCAGTCAAATTCGTCAATATTGGTGGGTAATTGATGTGCTTTATCATCCCATTCCTGCATTTTCACAAATATATTCTGGCTTTCTTCCTTACTCGAAAAGGCCAGTTGAAAAATGTGCAAAATGTATAAACGTTCGCGGTAATCTTTAACATCATAACCGTAAACCGCCGCAATATCAAAAAGCATCTTCATCTTTATCCCCAGTAATAGCGGGAAATCGGCCAGACTCATTAAAAATCCCCCTGCTCCTGTAATTCCGCCTTCTGCAGCACCAGTTTTTTTATAATTTTCTATCTTCTGTTTAATCAATGCTTCTCGGTGCATTAAGGTTAAATCAGTAATGGGTTTTGATGTGGTAAATGTTGAACCAAAAAGTACCGCCTTAACCATTTGCTTTATGGCTGTAGTGATCGCATTGTGGACCTTGTCTGGAATGTAACTGTTAATTTTCTTCTGAACTTTATCGGTCACCTTATTAAAAAGAGAAGGCTTCTGTAAGGTTTTGAACTTCCAGAAATCCAGTTCACTGCTTATTTTTTGTTCGTAAGTCATCACCATTCACTGCAATAATTATTCCTTAAAATTTAACATAAAATAACTATGAAAAATGAAAGTTAAACTGTATTTTTAGTTTACCTAATTTAAACCTAATTCTTTCATTATGAAAAACTTAAAAATGTTTTGCTTGCTGGTATTGGCTGCTGGAGCAGCAAATGCGCAGGGTGTTAAATTTTCTGCCGATAAACCTGCGGCAGGGAGTACGGTTAAATTTACATACGAACCAAAAGGAACCAATCTCGAAAATCTGACTGATGTAAAGTGTACCAGTTATACCTTTTTTTCAAAATCGAACCCTAAAAATACCAAAATAGAACTGGTTAAAGAGGGTTCGGTATATAAAGGGGAAATCTCAACACCAGATAGTGTTACACTAGTGGGGCTTGCTTTTTCTGTTGGCGATCAAAAAGATGAGGCACCCGCAGGTTATGTTCTGGAATATACCAAAGCAGGTAAAGTGCCTGCAGAGGCTTATCTTAACGAGGCTTTTTTATACGGACTAGCCGGAAATTATTATCTCGGACTCACTCTTGATCCGGAAAAAGCCGTTTCGCTCTATAACCAGGCATTTGCTTTGAAGCCCGAACTGAAAAGGAAAAATCTTCAACAATATTTATCGCTTGAGTATAAGGTTGATAAAGATAAGGGAACAAAGCTGATTAACCAGAATATTTCCAGCTTGTCGAAGCTAAAGGAGCCAAAAGAAGAAGATTTGAGTACCGTTTTAGGTCTTTATACCTTAATGAAGAAAAAGACTCAGGCGGATTCAGTGAAAGCAATTGTACTGAAAAAATATCCAACAGGAAATTATGCATGGGGCGAAGGAATGAACGCACTGTATGCCACCAAAGATTTTGCAGAACAGGAGAAGAAAGCAGCTGATATGATTGCCAAATTTAAATTTGATGCTAGCAAAAAAGCAGATGCAAATAAACTGAACTCGATATATGGCATTTTGGCCAATGCCAGTATAAAAGCAAAAAACATTGAAAAATTTGAACTGTATGCGGGAAAGGTTGATAACAAACAAACAAAGGCGAGCCTGTTCAATTCTTTTGCATGGCCATCGGCTGAGAAAAATGAGAATGTTGAACTGGCAAGCAGACTTTCTAAACTATCTTTATCATTAGTAGAAGAAGCGAAAAACGATGAAGTTCCAACCTATTTTAGTTCAAAAGAAGAGTATGTAAAATCGCTCGATCAAGCTTATGGCATGTATGCAGATACTTATGCATTATTGCTTTATCGTCAGGGGAATTTTAAAGAAGCGCTAGCCACACAAGAAAAAGCATTAAAATTATATGCGACTATACCACCTGATGTATCATCCCGTTATGTCACTTACTTAATTAAAGACGGTCAAAATGATAAAGCCTATAACGAGGCCGAAAAAATAATTAAAGATGGTAAAGCCACCGACTCATTAAAAAGCGAATTTAAAACGCTTTATAGCACATTAAAGAAAGAAGGAACTTACGAAACCTATATCTCCAATTTAGAAAAAGTGGCCTTAGAAAAGGAAAAGGCCGAATGGACAAAAAAAATGATTAAAATACCTGCTCCATCATTTTCTTTAACCAACCTCAAAGGGGAAACGGTAAGTTTGGCCAGCTTGAAGGGAAAAATTGTAATTCTGGATTACTGGGCAACCTGGTGTGGTCCATGTGTAGCCTCTTTTCCAGGGATGCAAAAGGCAATGGCGAAATATTCAGGCAATCCTAATGTGGTCTTTTTGTTTGTAAATACCTGGCAAACAGAAGACAATAGAGAAAAAGTGGTAACCGATTTTATCGCTGAGAAAAAATATAATTTTAATGTATTATACGATACCAAAAATGCAAAAGACCCCTCAAAATTCGATGTGGTAAGTGCCTATAAGGTTGATGGAATACCGACCAAATTTGTAATTGATGGAGAAGGGAACATCAGGTTTAAAGCAGTAGGTTTTTCAGGATCAGATGATGGTGTGGTGAAAGAAATAGATTCGATGGTAAGCTTACTGGCACCGAAAGAAGCAAGTAAATAAACGGCTCAATTAAAAAGGAAAAGGTGCTGATTAACCGGCACCTTTTTTATTTAATACGCTATCCGCATCGGCGAAGTTTCCCATAATTTAAAAGCAGCCAGGGCTTCATCCCGCATCAGTTGTACCACCGGCAGACTCCTGTTTTCCATGTTTTTATCCAGTTCCTCGTAAATAAATTTATCGCTAAAGCCAATGTTTTCGGCATCTACCTTGGTGTTTGCATAATAAATTCTATCAATTTTTGCCCAATAAATGGCTCCCAAACACATGGGGCAGGGTTCGCAACTGGTATAGATTACGCAACCACTTAAATCGAAGGTGTTCAGTTCAGTACAGGCCAGCCTGATTGCCGAAATCTCAGCATGTGCGGTGGGGTCGTTGGTTGAGGTAACCTTGTTTGCCGATTTGGCAATCAGTTTACCATCTTTTACTACTACCGCGCCAAAAGGCCCGCCAATACTTTCGCTCACATTTTGTACAGACAGGTCAATTGCCATCTGCATATATTCCTGATGTTGATTTTTGTTTTCCATTTCCGGTTGTTATCTCGTAAATCTATTTTTATGAATTAACTGCTAGTTCATTAATAAATAAAACAAAAAAAATGCCCCGATTGATTCGGAGCATCTTAACTAAATATTTTATTCCTTACTTTTTAGTGTATTCGGCATTTAAACCTTTAATCACGTCAGAAGTAACATCTAAACTTTCGTCTGCAAATAAAATTGTGCTACCTTTTGTATAAGAAAGTACCATTTTATATCCTTTTTCTTTTGCATATGTTTTTAAATAACCGGCAACTTTATCATAAAGTTTTTCAGTTTCTACAGCCTGTTCGTTTTGTAAGGCACCGCCGGCATTTTGTTGGTAAGTTTGTAATTCTTGTTGTTTACGTGCCAAACGCTCTTCAGTGCTTTTACGTTGGTCTGCAGCTAAAGTTGCTGCAGATTGTTGGTATTGAGCTACTTCTCTTTGAAAAGCCTGCCCCTTAGCCTGCATATCTGCTTGCGCATTTTTGGTTTTACCCTCAAATTTTATTTTTAAGTCTTTGTAGTATTCGTATTTGTTCAATAAAGAGTCTTGGTTTACAAATACAATTTTCTCAGATGCAGAAACAGCTGCGGTAGAGCTATCTGTTTTTTTAGTTTCAGTAGTTTTAGTGTCTTTGTTTTGGCATGCAGAGAAAGCTGTTATTAAAGTTGCTGTTGCAAATAAACCAAAGTTTTTGAAGGTTCTTTTTTCCATTATTGTTTAATAAATTTTAACAAACTTATATAAATTAGTTTTTATATCCAATTTAAAGCCAACCGCATAAATAACTAAGGTCGAAAACCTGATGGCTTTTTTCAGTTATTCTCCATTCATTTCGCTTTTTTGAAAAGCAGGCCCAGCATTTCATTTTTACGTTACACCCTGTCCGCTTTACTTCGTGACCGCTACCATCGGGTTTAGGTGGCACGGTTAGCAATACTATTCGGGGTTTCCGGGCGGTTACAGCAAATTTCAAATGTCAATTTCGTAATTGGCGTTTACGTTCCGGACGAATGTTTAGTGTATGGCATTGGGGTAGTTCATTAATGCCATTTACAGTACTTGATCTATATTTCAAAACCTTCCTGAAATACCCTTAACCTGCTTTATGCCTAATGCTTTAGTGTAGAGACATTATCGCTTTTTCACAGTCTAAAACTTATCCACATATTGGGTTAAATGGCAAAATTTCCGTATTTTTGATACTTATTGTTTTTAATTAAAATATGAGCGAAGAACAGGATTTAAAGTCAAATTATTCGGCAGATAATATACAGGTTTTAGAAGGTTTGGAAGCGGTGCGTAAGCGCCCTTCAATGTATATAGGTGATACCGGTGTAAAAGGTTTACACCATTTGGTTTACGAGGTTGTAGATAACTCCATTGATGAGGCTCTGGCCGGTCATGCAAACACAATCGACGTTAGAATTTTAGAAGGCAACTCCATCAGGGTTGAAGATAATGGTCGTGGTATTCCAACCGGGATCAATACAAAAGAAAATAAATCGGCACTGGAAATCGTAATGACGGTTTTACACGCAGGTGGTAAATTTGATAAAGATACCTACAAGGTATCAGGTGGTTTACACGGTGTGGGGGTAAGTTGCGTGAACGCATTGTCTACGCATTTAAAAGCTGAGGTTCACCGCGAAGGTAAAATCTGGATGCAGGAATACAATATCGGTAAACCTTTATACGATGTAAAAGAAACTGGTGTTACGGATAAACGCGGTACTATTGTAACTTTCAGTCCGGATGCTACTATTTTTACCCAAACCACTGAATACAAATACGATACTTTAGCAGGTCGTTTACGCGAACTGGCTTTCCTGAATAAAGGAATTAAATTAACGTTGACTGACGAGCGTGAGAAATTGGATGACGGTACTTTTTTGTCAGAAGTTTTTGAATCAGAAGGGGGCTTAAAAGAGTTTGTTACCTTTTTGGATGGAACCCGTGCATCTTTCTTGCCAGAACCAATTTATATTGATGGTATTAAAAATGGTGTTCCTGTTGAACTGGCTTTCCAGTACAATGATAGTTATTCAGAAAATGTGCACTCCTATGTAAACAACATTAATACACACGAAGGTGGTACACACATAGCAGGTTTCCGTAGAGGTTTAACACGTACGCTGAAAAGCTACGCCGATAAATCTGGCTTACTGAAAAACCTGAAAATGGAAATTACCGGTGATGACTTCAGAGAAGGTTTAACAGCAGTGGTTTCGGTTAAAGTACAAGAACCTCAGTTTGAAGGGCAAACCAAAACCAAATTAGGTAACTCTGAGGTGATGGGAGCTGTTGATATTGCGGTTGGTGAAGCTTTAGGTGCTTATTTGGAAGAAAATCCGAAGGAAGCTAAAATGATCATCAATAAGGTGATCTTAGCTGCTACGGCCCGTGCAGCTGCGCGTAAGGCCCGTGAGATGGTGCAACGTAAGAGTGTAATGGGTGGTTCTGGTTTACCAGGTAAACTTGCCGATTGCTCCGACAGTGATCCTGAAAAATGCGAGATTTACTTAGTAGAGGGTGACTCTGCGGGTGGTACCGCCAAACAAGGTCGTGATAGAAACATTCAGGCTATTTTGCCTTTAAAAGGTAAAATTCTGAACGTGGAAAAAGCGATGGAGCATAAAATTTACGAGAACGACGAGATCAAGAACATGTTTACGGCAATCGGTGTGAGTATCGGTACACCTGAAGATGATAAAGCATTAAACTTGACAAAATTACGTTACCACAAAATCGTAATCATGACGGATGCGGATATTGATGGTTCCCACATTACCACTTTGATCTTAACCTTCTTCTATCGTTATATGAGGGCTTTAATCGAAGCAGGTTATGTTTATATCGCATCACCACCACTTTACCAGGTTAAAAAAGGTAAAGATTTCGAATATTGCTGGAATGACGTACAACGCGATGCGGCTGTACAACGCATTAAAGGTAATGGTAAAGAAGATAGCGTTCACATCCAACGTTACAAAGGTTTGGGTGAGATGAACGCCGAACAACTTTGGGATACCACTTTAAATCCAGCCACGCGTACTTTATTACAAGCGACAATCGAAAGTGCAGCTGAATGTGACCATACTTTCTCTATGTTAATGGGCGATGAAGTTGCACCGCGCAGAGAGTTTATTGAGCGTAATGCAAAATATGCGAAAATTGATGCTTAATACCTGAATTCCCTAAAAGGAACTTAAAATATGAACCCTCTGCAAGTTAAACCTTGTAGAGGGTTTTTGTTTATCAGGCTTAATAGCAGCTGTTTATAATTATTTTATATATATAGTTTTCTTATGTATGTAAAAATATATACATTTGTTTTATGGCAGTAAATAACGAGTTATTTAAAGGTACATTACAAACCATTATACTAAATCTTTTATCTGAAAATGAAAGAATGTATGGTTATGAAATCACGCAGAAGGTAAAATCAATAACCCAGGGTGAGTTACTTTTAAAAGAAGGCGCACTATATCCCGCGTTACATAAATTAGAAGCCGGAGGTTTATTAGAAACCACCACTGAAGTTGTTGATAACAGAGTGCGTAAATATTATTCTTTATCGCAAAATGGAGAGAAAGAAGTAGTAAATAAATTGCAGGAAGCGAAAGATTTTATTAATCAATTGCAGTTGTTATTAAACCTTAAAGCGAGTTTGTAATGGAGTTAACATTAGTGCAGCAACAAGAGGTAGTACAGGTAATTTCGGATGCTACCAAATACAGAGAAACCTATGATGAAGTTTACGACCATGTGTTGAGCCGCCTGGCAGCCTCAAATCAGATTTATACCCTGGCTTTGGTGAATGAAATATTGCTCAACGATTTTGGGGGAAAAACAGAAATTTTAGCTGAGGAAAATGTTTATGCGAAAAATATCAATAAGCAGTATTTTAGGGCTTTTAAAGAGGAGATCTTAAATACCTTTAAGTGGCCAACGGCAATGGCCAATATTTCTCTGATATTGTTTTGGGTATTTTTATACTACAGCTCTTTAAATACTGGTTTTAATTCCAAGCCCTTAACCGCTGCAATAGGTGTTATTGTAATATTAATGTGTTTATTCTATTATTTAAAAAGATATTATTTGGATAGGAAATCGAAAAAACCATCAATAAAGTATTCTTTTTTACAAGCTTCAACTTCGATTGGGATATCATTTTATGTTTTTGCTTTTTTTTGGTTCATCTCTAAAGATAGTTTAGTGGACATTGATAATAATTTAAAAACCATTATTGTGTTAAGCCTTTTCTGTTTTACATCTATTTATTTAAGGGCCTTTATCAAGCTTTACGGGAAAAAATTCACAGTTTTAACGGCTTAAATATGATACTTAGTCAAGACCAGTTGTGCCAAATTAAAGACCTTATAGCACAGAGAGGTTTTAAAGAGGTTGATATACAGATGGAAATTTTAGATCACGTTGCCTCATCAGTAGAAGATAGAATGGAAGAAAATCCGTTGCTTAGTTTTGATGCCGCGGTAAGTGAAACGCATCAATCATTTGGTATAATGGGATTCAGTGCCTTTGCAGATGGGATAGCCAATTCAATTCGGGCAAAATATAGCCGTTTGTTTTGGAGGATTTTTTTCTCGGCTTTCGGATATAAATATGTGTTACTACTTTGTTTCTCAATTTTTGGTATTTACAAAATGCAGGACTTAGTTACAGCAAATATTTTATATATATTTCTTGTTATTGGTCTGCTCAGCGTGTTTGGAATTTTGATATTTTCTAATATTAAACCTACTGCTTATAAGAAGTTTGTGTCTTATAAATCTGGAACTTCTTTCCTGCCTTTTGTTGGCTCTATTTTACTTTTGACCAATTTTGCGATGAACAATATACCTGCTGAATACACCCTTTTTTTTATTAATGTACAGCACTTAGTGATATCACTTTCTATCATTTTATTTGTGCTCTATTTTAATGCGGCTATTAAAACGGCTAAGGCCAGTATTAAGGAAACCAAGTCGTTAATTGAGAAATATAGACTATTATATAGTTCATTATAAAAAACAAAGCCATCCGTAAAAATCGAATGGCTTTTTCTCACTGTAAATTTGTTAAATGGATTCACTCTATCCAGAGCCAAAACATTTTAATCAACTAACGGTCTCCCAATGAGATTTGTATATCGGCTTTTTGGTATTACAAGATGTAATATGATCCCACCTGGGCCAATTCGGTTTGAGGTTTGTCCTCATATATTTTATTATCATCCAACATCTGGCAAAGATCGCGTTCAATTGTCCTGCAGATTGTTGTGGTTGGGGTATCGGTAGGTTTGTTTTCAAAAGGATCCTGCAGGTGAACGGCCATTTTTTCTACCAATAGAAAGAATGCCGCAATGGCTACTACCAAGGGAACTTCCATGTATCCAAAGTATTCAATCAGGCCAAAAGGCAACAATACAATGAATAAATGGATCGACATGTTGATATACTTACTATAAGTAACAGGGAAAACGGTGTTTTTTATCCTTTCCGATCCACCCATGTGGTTACATAAACCTGTTATCGTTTTGTCGATTTCTATCTGCTGGTATTTATTGATCCAGCCCTCCTGGAGCGCTCTTTTTAAATCCATCGCGTGCAATTCCAATATGGTTGCCGTTACATTTTTACGCTTTTTAATAAAAGCAATTTCTTCTGCAGAAATATACTCTTCCAAACCTTTTCGCGGATTAAAACCCCTTAGCGATTGACTTAAGGCATAACACCAGGCAATCTGCCGTTTAATAAACCTGGCCTTAAATTCCTCTACTTCGTCTAAACCATAAGGATTTTCAACGAACGACAATATCTGGCGGGAGAGGGTTCTCGAATCGTTAACTATGGCGCCCCAAAGAATCCTTGCCTCCCACCATCTATCGTATGCCTGGTTAGACCGGAATGCCAGTAAAAGTGAAATAATGGTACCCAATAATGCAGGTACCGCAACAGGTATGGAAATCCGTGTGACATGAAAATTTTCATACAACACTACAATACCTATCGAGTAACCTATTACAAATAGGAGTTCTTTTTTGATCTTTCCGAATATATAAGTGAGCGGAATATTATTTCGTAACAGCATGATATAAAGTTTAAATGTGATAATTAAGCGTTTGCTTCCTGCAATTGTGCTTCGTGTATTTTGGTGTTGATTAAATTTTCACTGGCGTGAACGGTTAAAGTATTTAACTGGATTACTTCGCAGCCTGCACGTTCGGTCAAAATTTTTGGGTCGATGCTATATTTGTTGATTGGCTTAAAATTGTATTCCTTTAAGTAGGCAATACGTTCTACATCAAAGGCTTCGATAAAATTTTTAAAGGCCGCCACTGTACTGCCATAAAAATATTCGATACCAATGGTATTGATCTGCGTAGGATATTTTGCTTTCACCTGGTTTAACTGTTGATAAAATTCGTCGCTCACATTTTCGTAATCACGGCTGCGGCGACTCAACATTAACATATCGGTAATAGAATCTGATAGTTTAAAGGCATGCACAAAAATGATATTTACGGTTTCATTTTGTTGGTGCTGAACAAGCGCATCAATAATTTTAATGCTCTCTAATTTAAAATCGGTAGGAACTAATACTGTTTTCATGCTATTCTTGTTTAAATGAATTGAAATATTATTTATACAAGTTTAGCGCGATGTTATTATAGCGAAATAAGAGCGAGATTAAAATGAGATTAGAGTGTACTCTTTTTTGGAGTATTTGGTTAACTGTTTTAATTGGTTAACTGTGCTGTGCCATTGTCTGATCACAGTTAACCATTAACTTTTAGCAGGTAATAAAACCTTGATCTCCGTACCAACCCCTTCCTGCGATTTAATGGCAATGCTGCCTCTGTGCAGGCGGATAATGTTTAAGGAGAGGGGCAGGCCAACGCCATAACCTTTAAAATCGTTTGTGTTCGATGCGCGGTAAAAGGGTTCAAAGATATGCTGGATATCGGTTTGTGGAATACCAATACCGCGATCGGTTACAGCGATTGAAAGCATATTGGCGTTGCTTTCGATACTGATGCTCACCAGGTTTTCATTCGAATACTTACAGGCATTGCTTACAATATTGCTAATGGCCAGTTTAATCAGGTTTTTATTAACCTTTAACGAAAGCAATTCTTCATTGTCGGGAAGTTTGCTGAAATCGATCTCTATTTTACTGTTGGGATGCACCTGGTTAACCGATTCTTTAATTTCCCAGAGCAATTCGTCCATACGTACTTCTTCCCAGGGCTGGTTTTTTCCATTAAAACCCGATTGCGCCAATCCCAGTAAACTGGTTAGGATATGTTCCAGCCTTTCTGCTTCATCTTTGATTTTAGACAGGGCTTTCTCCTGTTTGGAGGTATCGTCAATGGTTTTCATCGCCAGTTCAACTTCGCCGCTAATGATGGTTAAAGGCGTTCTTAATTCGTGTGAAGCATTGCTGATAAAGTTATTCTGTGTTTCGAAAGCCGTTTCCAAACGGTTGAGCATATTGTTAAAGGTTTGGGCCAGTTGCGACATTTCATCGTTTCCTTCCTTCACATCCAATCTAAGGTGTAAATTTTCTGCCTTTATTTTTTTTACGCTTTTAATTATATTCCTCAGTGGCATTAACATGTAATTGCAAAATTTCCAGCCCACGATGAAGGATAAGATAACAGAAAGAAAAAAACCAATGATCAGGATTCTTTGCAGGTCTTTGAGTTCCCTGAAACCAAAAGGATCGTTCGCAGAAACAATAACGATATATCCTGAATTGTTATTTTTGAAATATTTGCCGGCGTAAAAGTGGTTTTCTACCCGGTAACGTGCCATATAACCCGCCTTGATGCGGTTATAAAAACTAGCAGGCAATTCACGGTCGACCTTTTCGGGAGCTTTGCCAGCTTCTACAATAAATTCCTTCTCCGAAGGCAAACGTTCCAGGTATTGGTTACGCATCTTCGCATACACCTTATTGTTGCCATCTTCGTAAAGTTTAATCTGGGCCGCAATATTAACCCTGGCCTCTAAGCGTTTATAAAAATCTTCAAAAGCGAAGTCGTTAGAAAAATACCATACAAAACCACTTAATAAGGAGATAATAATTGCCGATAAAATGGCAAAAAGTAAAGTGATTTTCTTGGCTATCTGCATCTATTTTTCTTTTAATATATAACCTAAGCCTACTGCGGTATGAATGAGTTTTTGATCGGAATTCTTATCTATTTTTTTTCGGAGATAATTTACATACACATCAACTACATTGGTGCCGAGGTTAAAATCGATATCCCAAACATTTTCGAGAATATCTATCCGTGATAAAATTTTGGATTTGTTTTTCGCCATATACTCGAGCAGGCGGTATTCGGTAGCCGTAAGTACAATTTCCTGCTGATTGCGCTTTACCGTTTTAGCACTTAAATTGATCTGTAAATCGGCTATGCTGATGATCTGATCCTGAGAAACTACACCATGATAGCGTCTCAATAACATCCTAATCCTGGCGAAAAGCTCGGCAAATTTAAAGGGTTTGATCAGGTAATCATCTGCACCATTATCCAGGCCATTTACCACATTCTCGGTGGTGCCTAAAGCGGTAAGCATGATTATCGGGGTGTTCGGTTTCTGCTCTTTGATGATTTTGCAGAGTTCCAACCCATTTATTCCAGGCAGCATAATATCGAGTATAATCAGGTCGAACTGATTTTCTAAAGCCATCTGTTTTCCGATCGAACCATCCGGGGCAATACTCACCGTAAAACCCTCATCAGTTAATCCCCTCGAAATTACAGATACAACACTCGGTTCATCTTCTACAAGTAATAAATTCATTTGTTGGCAAGTAATCTAAAAAATAAGGAATTACAAAATCTTAATTTGCAATTAAGCGGTTTTTAATGCTTTTTAACGTAAAGCCGACACAATTGTTTGGATTAGTGTAAATTGCTGCATAAAAAAACCTCCCAAAAAGAGAGGTTAGTTATATTTAACCATAGAGGAAACAGAGGGGGGCATAGCGCACGCAAAGGTTTTTTCTCCTACTGTTACATCAGGCTAGCAACTTCGAACTTCCATCATCCATCACATTCCATCATTAACGGTGCCTAAACGCCTTTTTCCGATTTTTCCTTCAAAGACTTTAATCCGTTTTCGAAATCTTTGCCAATCATTTTATCCATAAACAGGCAAAACCATTTATTTATTATTCCTTTACTTTCGCCGCTCATGGTCCAGATTACTTTATTGCCAGTAGCGTCTTTTTCTATATCAAAACGGGTGTCTGCCACACTTTCCATAGGTTTGATGAATTTTAATTCCATATCAACCATTTGATTGGTTTCAACCTTATTGATTTTCATTTGTCCGGTACCACTTTTTTCTCCATTCCACTGGTATAAGTGACCAGGCTGGGCGATAGTTCCCGTAATGGTTACTTTAGCTTGTGGATCCATTTTTGACCAGGCGTTCCATTTGTAAAATTCATTATAATCCGCAATGTTTTTATAGATTACACTGTCTGGCGCATTAATGGTTATTGTCCGGTTAACAGAATAACTTTTTGGCAAAAAGAAACTGCCTGCAATAATAATTATTGCCAGTACGACAATAATGCTTAGTAAGATTTTGAGAAATTTCATAATTCAATTTAGTTTGGTTAACTAAATTTAAAAAGAAAGCGGTTTAAATCAAAGTGAAATTGTATTAAACAATTTTGATTTTAGGTGGAGGAGAATTGATCTTAAAATGCATTAAATCAGCAATAGATTGGGCTTTTTGCTTCATCAGTTCTGCATTCGGACCAGAAAACAAATCATCAACGGTTTGGAAGAAAAGATTTTTCCAAATATTAAATTGCCTGCTTTGCAATGGT
>Ga0163161_10002243_pt1 | contig 13893 bp, 11 predicted proteins | sample S45metaG_FD_129847 | JGI IMG/M metagenome (GOLD analysis project Ga0163161, IMG submission 129847) | Switchgrass rhizosphere microbial communities from Kellogg Biological Station, Michigan, USA - S4-5 metaG | ecosystem: Host-associated > Plants > Roots > Rhizosphere > Soil | place: USA... | reverse complement strand
GTGCGGCACCGCGTTCGACGCTGCGGTTGAACACCGTCACCCTGGCCGCCGCTTGCAGGCACCCGTAGACCACCGCACGAGCAGCGCCGCCGGCACCGATCACGGCGATACGCTTGTCGCGCAATTCGGTGACTTCCTGGAGGGCGCGTATCGCGCCCAGGTAGTCGGTGTTGTAGCCGGTCAGTACACCGTCGACGTTGTTGATGGTGTTGACCGCGCCAATCACTTGGGCGGCTTCCTCGATCGCATCCAAGTGCGCCATCACCGCCGTTTTGTAAGGCATGGAGACGTTCATGCCGCGCACGCCCAGCGCACGAATGGCCGCTACGGCGGCAACCGGATCTTCGACACCAAAACAGACAAACGTATAGTCCAGGCCCAAGGCCGCGTAAGCAGCGTTGTGGATTTTTGCCGAGAGCGAAAACGGCGAACCCATGATTGAGCCGCAGAGGGTTGGCAGGGATTGAGGCATGTTGGAGTCCTTGGCGCGAGAGTTAGACGACGCTGGTCAAGCCGCCATCGACGAAAAGGGTCTGGCCGTTAACAAAGTCGGACGCGGACGAGGCGAGGAAAACGGCCGCGCCGCACATTTCCTCGACACGGCCCCAGCGCCCGGCGGGGGTGCGTTGCACCAGCCAGTCGGAGAAAGCCGGGTCGTCGACCAGCGCCTGGTTCAGTTCGGTCTGGAAATAGCCGGGGGCCAGGGCGTTGATCTGTAGGCCATGGCCGGCCCAGTCGGCACACATGCCACGGGTGAGCATGCGCACGGCTCCTTTGCTGGCGGCGTAGGGCGCGACAGAGCGGCGGGCCAGCTCGCTTTGCACCGAGCCGATGTTGATAATCTTGCCGCGCCGGCGAGCGATCATGTGTCGGGCCACAGCCTTGGACACATTGAACACACCATCGAGGTTGGTACTCATCAGCCGATGCCAGTCTTCGGCACTGACGTCCTGAAGCGCCTGACGATGCTGCAACCCGGCGTTGTTGATCAGAATGTCTATTGGGCCCAGGCGGTTTTCCAGAGCATCGACGGCTGTTGCGGCGGCCTGGTGGTCGCTCACGTCAAAGACCGAGTATTCGGCGTCCAGGCCTTCATCGCGCAACAGCGCGCAGACGGCTTGGGCGCGTTCGGCATCGCGGCTATTGAGCACCACCTGAGCGCCAGCTTGTGCCAGCCCTCGGGCCAAGCCCAGGCCAATGCCACGCACTGAACCGGTGATCAGCGCTCGACGCCCGTTGAGGCGAAAGCTGTCGATCATGGGTGTCTCCCTATCTTGTATTTATGAATGGGCAATGGCGCCACTTTCAACCGCTATCGCACTGGCGTGCCAATCGTTTATGGTGATGCCGTGATCACCGATCGTGATCACCAGAGAACGCTGCACCGAATCGGGAGTACCTGTGGAACTCAAGCATCTACGGGCTTTTGCGGCCTTGGCCGAAGAGCTGCACTTTGGTCGTGCGGCAGCGCGCCTGCACATAGTCCAGCCGGCCTTGAGTGCGCAAATACGTGCCCTGGAAGAAGATGTCGGGGCGCAGTTGTTCGAGCGTGACCGGCACCGGGTCGAGTTGACCGAGGAGGGGGCGTTGTTTCTGCCCGAGGCGCTGGCGACGCTGCGCCAGGCCGGGCGCGCCCGTGAGGTGTTGCAGCAGGCCGCGGCCGGAGAGGTTGGGGTGTTGCGTCTGGCCTTTGTGTCTTCAACGTTGTCGCACTTGTTGCCGGTGCTCGTGCGGACGCTGGAAGAACGCTACCCGCGCATCGAACTGGAGCTCAAGGACATGCCTTCGCTGCCGCAGGCCCGGGCCTTACTGGACAATGCCCTGGATTTTGGCTTGGTACGCCTGCCCTTGAATCTGCCTGGCGTGCACACGCGCATGCTCTTCGAGGAATCGTTGGTGGTAGCGCTGCCGCAAGACCATCCGCTATGCACCCAGCGTCGAATACAGCCACAGGATCTGGCCGGGTGTCCGGTGCTGGTGCTGGCGCGCAAGTTCGCTCCCGGCTTGTATGACCAGATGCTGGCGGGTTTTCACCGACGCAAGATCACCCTGACGATTGCCCGGGAGATGGGCGAGTTCACTACTCAGTTGGCGTTGGTGGCCGCCGGCCTGGGCGTCGGCATCTTGCCAAGCGGTGCCGCATCGGCGCTGCCAATCGGAGTCGTGACCCGACCATTGACGCTGGCCATGAGCGGAGCGGGCATCGGCGTGGCCTGGACCGGTTTGGAAAACCCTCGCAAGCGGGCGTTGATGCAGGTGCTCGACGAACTCTATCCCGCATCGGCACCCGCATGATGTCCGCTTACTTCGATCCTCCACCGATCTGCCAGACGTAGGGCGGTTCGGTGCCGTTGATTTCCCAGTCGCCGATGATGCGTTCCTTGTAGATCAGCGGGTTGTGTGAGGCTGCGGTGCGCGCGTTGCGCCAGTGCCGATCGAAGGCCTTGCCGGTGCTGGTGGCCGAGGCGCTGAGGGCGTTGAACAGGTCACTGGTAGCGCGCAGCACCAGGTCGGCGATCACTACTTGGGCCTGGGCCGACTCCAGTTCGGCGGCGATGTTGGCCTCGCGTTCGGCGACTTCATCATTCGCGAAGCGGCTTTCGTATGCCACCTGCAAGGCATTCGCCGCGCGCAGGGTGGTGGCGTGTGCGGCGTAGACCTGCGCCGACGCCTTGCCCACCACTTGCTGCACCTGGACATCCTGGCTGACGTGGCTGGCATTGCCGGTGCTGAAAATGCGCGTGCGCTTGCGCACTTCTTCCGTGATGTCATGCACCGCGGCACGGCCGGCACCGGTCTGAACCGCCAACAGCACCAGTTGATAGAAGGCCGTCTGGTATTTGAAGCGGGTGGCGAAGTCCAGCAGGTTCTCGGGCTCCACCACCGCGTTCTCGAACACCGAGGTGCCGCTGCCAGTGGTGCGCTGGCCAAAGCCATCCCAATCGTCGCTCTGCGTGACGCCCGGTTGTTGCACACGAACGGCGGCAATCACGTCGGCGCCGGTGTCATCGCGCTGGGCATAGAGGTCGATCCAGTCGGCGAAGATGCTGCCGGTGCTGTAGTACTTGGTGCCGTTGGCCACCCAGCGTTCACCCTGGCGCGAGACGCGGGTGCCGACCTGGCCGATCTTCACACTGCCGACTTCGGTCCAGGCGTTGCCCACCAGGTCACCCTCGACAAAACGCTTGAACCAGGTGTCCTGCGGTGCGTCGGCCTGCGCATTGAGGCGGTCTTCGACAAAGGCAAAGTGACCGCGCAACGCCTGCGGCAGGTTGGAGTCGGCGGCAGCCAGTTCGACCAGCAACTCGAACAACTGGGGCAGGGAAGCGCCGGCGCCACCGTACTGCACCGCTACGCGCACGGCGCCAAATCCGGCTTCCTTCAGCCACTTCACTTGTTCAAAGGGCAGGCTGCGGCTTTGCTCACGCTCCAGTGCGCCAGCGGCGATGCGTGCAAAGATCGGTCGGAAGCGCTCGGCCAGGGCCTGGTAGTCGGTACCACTGGAGAGGGGGGTTGGCAGGTGCTGTTGCTGGACGGTCATGGTGCAGCTCCTTAATGGAAGGCAAGAGAAGCAACAGAGCAGGCGATCTGTTGCGTACTGCTACCAGTGCACAGGTCGTGCCTGACGTTGCAGAAGCCGTTTTACCGGGCGCGCGGGGGTGTTGACGAAGCTCTCGCCTGTCGCCTGCCGGGCAACATGTTCGAGCACTGACCGCCTGGCAACAGCGGCCGAGGCGCGCTACGTCGGGTGGGCCTGGAGGCAACTGTTGTGTACGCAACAATTGATCAACAGCCTGTCCGGTAGCTGACACTACGCAAGTTCGAAAAAAGTTAATAACTATCTGATTTATATAATTTTATTGAAGTGGCACGGTTGCTGCTCTAGTCCTTCGTGCGCCACCGAAGCCGATTACCAGATCACCAGTGCGCAGTTGCTCGAACGCATCGAGCGCGCTGTCGAGTCGGCGGTCCTGAGCCTCAATCCGACTGTTCAACCGGACGCCAGCGCCGCCTGACGTCCCTGGTCAACCCTCACTTCAACGAATCATGGAGTACATGCAATGAGCCAGGACAACATCAAGTTTGCCTATTGGGTACCCAACGTCAGCGGCGGTCTTGTGGTCAGCAAGATCGAACAGCGCACCAGCTGGGACATCGATTACAACCGCAAGCTGGCGCAAATCGCCGAAAAGGCCGGCTTCGAATACGCCTTGTCACAGATCCGCTTCACCGCCGGTTATGGCGCCGAAAACCAGCACGAATCGGTGACCATCAGTCATGCCTTGCTGGCCGCTACCGAGAAGCTCAAGGTGATCGCGGCCATCCTGCCTGGCCCTTGGAGTCCGGTGTTGGCGGCCAAACAGCTGGCTACCATTGACCAGTTCACCAACGGTCGGGTCGCGGTGAATATTGTGTCGGGCTGGTTCAAGGGCGAGTTCCGGGCCATAGGCGAGCCGTGGCTGGATCACGATGAGCGCTATCGTCGCTCGGAAGAATTCATCCAGGCACTCAAGGGCATCTGGACCCAGGACAATTTCAGTTTTCATGGAGATTTCTACCGCTTCCATGACTACACCCTCAAACCCAAGCCACTGCAGCAACCGCATCCGGAAATCTTCCAGGGTGGCAGCTCGCGCGCGGCGCGGGACATGGCTTCGCGGGTGTCCGATTGGTACTTCACCAACGGCAACAGCGTCGAAGGCATCAAGGCCCAGGTCGACGACATTCGGGCCAAGGCTGCGATCAATGGCCACTCGGTGAAAATCGGGGTGAACGCCTTTGTCATTGCCCGCGAAACCGAGGCTGAAGCCCGTGCGGTATTGCAGGAGATTATCGCCAAGGCCGATCCGGAGGCCGTCAACGGTTTCGGCAGCGAGGCGAAAAACGCCGGCGCCTCCAGCCCGGAAGGTGAAGGCAACTGGGCCAAGTCCACCTTCGAAGACCTGGTGCAGTACAACGATGGCTTCAAGACCAACCTGATCGGTACGCCGCAGCAGATTGCCGAACGCATCGTTGCCCTCAAGGCGGTGGGCGTGGACCTGGTGCTCAGTGGCTTCTTGCACTTCCACGAAGAAGTGGAGTACTTCGGCCGCAAGGTGTTGCCGCTGGTGCGCGAGCTGGAGCGCGAGGCGGTCGAGGCCAAGGCTGCGGCACTCGCCTAAAGGACGGGAAAGGTCATGGCGACATTCACCGATAACCCGCAACCCGGCACCTTGCCGCAGTGGCTGCAACAGCAGGCACTTCAACAACGGATGGGCATCGCCTTGCGCCATAAGCGCCTGGGGGTGTGGCAGGTGCGTACTTGGGGCCAACTGGCCGCTGAGGTTGAACAGCTGGCAACCGCCTTGCAGAAGCGTGGTTTTGTGCCTGGCGCGAGCTTGGTGATTGTCAGCCGCCCGCGGCCGGAGGCGTTGATTGCGGCCCTGGCGGCGCAGTGGTTGGGCGGCGTGGCCGTGCTGTTGGATCCTCTGGAGTCTGCGGCCGCGCAGGTACCGCTGCTGCGTGAGCTGCACAGTGAATGGGTGTTCGCCGAAGGCCATGAGGAGATTCAGCGCCTGCGCGCCGCCGGACTGGCGCCCAGACTGCTGATTTACGCCGACGGCCGCGGCCTGACTGAGGTGAGTCAGGCCGGTGACACCCTGGCGTACGAACAACTGCTGCAGCAGGACAGCGATCAGCGGCTGGAACCCCAGGCCCGCGCCGAGCGCACAGCCTTTGCCTTCTACCGTTTGGACGCGGGGCAGGGGATCGAGCAGCAGCGCATCAGCCACGCCGAGTTGCTACAGGAAGGCCGGCGCCTGGTGCACAGCGAGCAGCTGGGGCGGCAGGACGAAGCCCTGGCAGCGCGAGCGTTTGCCGCGGGTGGTCAAGCGCGTTATTTGCTGGCGCCTTGGTTGATTGCCGGCTTTCGCCTGAATTTTCCGGAGAACCTGGCGACTCGCGACCAGGACCGTCGTGAGCTGGGCCCGACGCTGGTGGCCGGTACCCGGGAAACCTACGAGCGCTTGCATGCCCAGGTCCTGGCCCGCTTGCCGGAGCCAGGCAGCTGGCGCCGGCGAATGGTGGATTGGGCGCTGGTGGCGCACCCCGGTGCGCTGCAACGGCACTTGGGTTACTGGCTGATCCGCCGGCCGTTGCGCGACGTCCTTGGCTTTTCTCGCACCCGTGCACCGTTGCTGGTGGGCGAGGGACTGACACCGCCAACCCTGGCGTTTTTCCAGGCGTTGGCTATTGAGGTACGCACCTGGCCGGACCCGGCGCAGTGGCAACGCCCCGAGTCCTGGCCAGCCCCGCTGGTCAACGGCTGGATCGAAGACAGTACGCAACCGGCCTGACAAGGACATGACGCATGGCACAAACACAGGCGACAAAGGTTGAACATCTGCTGGTGCTGGAAAACATTGGCTTGTCGTTCAAGGGCGTCAAGGCGGTGACCGATATCAGCTTTGCCGTAGCCGCCGGGGAGATTTGCGCCTTGATCGGCCCCAATGGCGCGGGCAAAAGCTCACTGCTGAATGTGATCAACGGCGTGTACCAGGCCCAGCAAGGACGCATCCACTTTGCCGGGGCAGAACACCGACGCATGCGCCCGCATGATGCGGCGGTGCGCGGCATTGCCCGCACCTTTCAGAACATTGCCTTGTTCAAAGGTATGAGTGTGCTCGACAACGTGCTCACCGGACGCACCCTCAGGCGTCGCAGCAGCTGGATCGAGCAAGCCCTGCGCATCGGCCGCGCCGGGGGCGAAGACGACCGCCAGCGTGAGGCCGCCGAACGGATCATCGACTTCCTGCATATCCAGCCCTGGCGCGACACCCTTGTCGGCAAGCTGCCCTATGGCTTGCAGAAACGGGTGGAACTGGCCCGTGCCCTGGCCGCCGAACCGCGTTTGCTGTTGCTGGACGAACCGATGGCCGGGATGAACGCCGAAGAGAAGCAGCAGATGAGCCGGTTCATCGTCGACATAAACCGTGAGCTGGGTACCACGGTGGTGTTGATCGAGCACGACATTGGCGTGGTCATGGGCATTTGCGATCACGTGGTGGTGCTCGACTACGGCCGCAAGATCGGCGACGGCCCGCCCGATGAGGTGCGGCAAAACCCCGAGGTGATTGCCGCCTACCTCGGCACGCGCCACTAACCCCTGAGTCTACAGAGCCGCCAGATATCTGGTGGCAGGGGACTCTTTGCCCGCAAAACAGGAAGGCCCATGGAATTTTTCTTCGAGGTGTTGATCGGTGGGCTGTTGGCCGGGGTGATGTATGCCTTGGTGGCCATCGGTTTTGTCCTGATCTACAAGGCGTCCGGCGTCTTCAACTTCGCCCAGGGCGCGATGGTGCTGTTTTCGGCGCTGACCTTTGTCAGCCTGCTGGAGCGCGGGGTGCCGTTCTGGCTGGCGTTTGCCATCAGCCTGGCGGCGATGGTGCTGCTGGCGGTGGCGGTGGAGCGGGTGGTGTTGCGCCCGCTGGTCAACCGTTCACCGATCACCTTGTTCATGGCCACCCTCGGCTTGTCCTACGTGATCGAAGGGTTCGCCCAGGCGCTGTGGGGCGCCCAGGTGCATGGCCTGGAGCTGGGCATCAGTGACGAGCCACTGGAACTGGGCGGCATGCTGCTGTCGCAGTTCGACATTTTTGCTGCCGTGACCGCCGCGTTGTTGGTGTTGGCGCTGTCGCTGCTCTTTAACAAGACCCGTATCGGTTTGTCGTTGCGTGCCGTGGCCGATGACCCGCTGGCAGCGTTGGCCGTGGGCATCCGCCTGCAACGGGTCTGGGTGTTGGTGTGGGCGGTGGCCGGGTTTGTCGGTCTGGTGGCCGGACTGCTCTGGGGCGCGCGGCTGGGGGTGCAGTTTTCGCTGTCGCTGGTGGTGCTCAAGGCTTTGCCGGTGCTGATCATCGGCGGCTTTACCTCGATCAGTGGGGCGATTGTCGGCGGCTTGATCATCGGCGCCTCGGAGAAGCTGGCCGAGGTGTACCTGGGCCCCGTCATCGGCGGCGGTATCGAGAACTGGTTTCCCTATGTGCTGGCGCTGCTGTTCTTGCTGGTGCGGCCGGCCGGGCTATTTGGTGAACGCGCGATCGAGCGGGTTTAAGGAGAAACGTGATGTTTTATCAGGAAGCCGGTCAGTTCAGTACTCGCTATGCCCAGGACCGCCGGGTGTTTCGCCTGCGTCAGGACCGTTACGGCTTGGTTGTCTTGCTGCTGTTGGCCTTTGTCGGTGTGCCGTATCTGGGTAACGACTATTGGTTGAGCGCCATTCTGATTCCGTTTCTGGTGCTGTCACTGGCCGGGCTGGGGCTGAACCTGCTGACCGGCTATGCCGGGCAGTTGTCGTTGGGCTCGGCGGCCTTCATGGCGGTGGGCGCCTTTGCCACTTACAACGTTGAACTGCGGGTGCCGGGCTCGCCGTTGTTGCTGAGCATGGCCTTGGGCGGGGGAGTGGCAGCGCTGGTGGCGGTGCTGTTCGGCCTGCCCAGCCTGCGGATCAAGGGCTTCTATCTGCTGGTGTCGACCCTCGCCGCGCAGTTCTTTGTGACCTGGGCGCTGACCCGCTTCAGTTGGTTTTCCAACAACAGCGCTTCGGGGGTGATCAGCGCACCGCGCCTGGAGATTCTCGGTGTGGATCTGAACTCGCCGGTGGGCCGTTACCTGCTGACGCTGGGCGTGGTGGTGGCATTGTTCTGGCTGGGCAAGAACCTGGTGCGCAGCGAACTGGGGCGTAACTGGATGGCGGTACGTGACATGGACACCGCCGCTGCGGTGATGGGCATTGCGTTGCTCAAGACCAAGCTGCTGGCGTTTGCCATCAGCGGGTTCTTTCTCGGGGTGGCCGGGGCGCTTTGGGCCTTCACCTACCTGGGCACCGTGGAGCCCCACGGTTTTGACCTGAATCGGTCTTTCCAGATCCTCTTCATCATCATTATCGGCGGCCTGGGTAGCATCCTCGGCAACTTCCTGGGCGCGGCGTTCATCGTGATGTTTCCGGTGCTGCTGTCGAACCTGGTGGCCTTGATGCCAGCCGGGCTAATCGATGCCGGGCAGATAGAAAACCTGCAGAAAATGGCATTTGGCGCCCTGATCATTGTGTTCCTGATCAAGGAGCCGGAGGGCCTGGCGCGCCTCTGGCAAAAATTCCGCGAGCGCGCCCGGTTGTGGCCGCTGCGCTACTGAGCAAACGGCGCAGGCATGGCCTGCGCTTCGATCCTCCAGCGGCAAACGTGCGATTGAATCATTGATAAGGAAAATACCGATGTTGAAACGATCTCTACTCAACGGCCTAGCGCTGGCGATCAGCCTGAGCGCCGCCTTTACCGCGCAGGCGGACAACGAACAGTACTTCCCGCTGCAGAGCTATCGGGTCGGTCCTTATGCCGCCGGTGGTACTGGTTTTTTTGGTGGTTTTATCGACTACCTCAAGTACGTCAATGCCAATGGCGGAGTCAACGGCGTCAAGCTGATCTGGAACGAGTGCGAAACCGAATACGTGGTCGAGAAGGGCGTGGAGTGCTACGAACGCCTGAAAAAAGGCCTCAATGGCGCACCTGCCGCCGCGACCAACCCGCTGTCGGTGGGCATCGCCTATGCCACCTTGGAGCGCTCGACCGCAGACAAACTGCCGCTGATTACCATCAACCACGGCCGTACCGATTCCACTGACGGCAGCGTGTTCCCCTATGCCTTTCCCTTGCAGTTGAACCCGTACTCCGAGGTGTCGGCGATCATCAACTACATCGGCCAGCAGGCCGGTGGCCTGGACCAGCTCAAGGGCAAGAAGATCGTCACCCTGTATCACGGCTCGCCCTACGGCAAGGAAACCAATGAGGTGTTGCAGATCCTGGCCGACAAGTACGGGTTCCAGCTGACCCTGTTGGAAGTGCCCCATCCAGGCAACGAGCAGCAGTCGCAATGGCTCAACATTCGCCGTGAAAAACCCGACTGGGTGATTCTGCGCGGCTGGGGCGTGATGAACCCGGTGGCGTTGAAAACCGCGCAGAAGGTCGGCTTCCCGGCGGATCACATCATCGGCAACATCTGGAGCAACTCCGAGGACGATGCCGCCCCGGCCGGTGCCGCCGCCAAAGGCTTTATCGCGATAACCACGCACCCCTCAGGCACTGATTTCCCGGTCCTGCAAGGCATCCAGCAGCAGGTGGTAGCCAAGGGCAATGGGGACCTGGCCGATCCGAGACGCTTTGGCACCGTGTATTACAACCTTGGGGTGGTGAACGGTATTCTCAACGTTGAAGCCGTGCGCATTGCTCAGGAAAAATTCGGCAAGCAGCCACTCACCGGCGAGCAGGTTCGCTGGGGATTCGAGCATCTCAAGCTGGACGATGCCCGCCTCAAGGAGCTGGGTGCGCTGGGCCTGGTGCAACCCTTGCAACTGTCGTGCTCGGACCATGAAGGGGGCGGTGCGGTGCGCTTCCAGCGTTGGGATGGCAGCGAGTGGAAACTGATCAGTGACTGGGTGCAGGCCGACCGTGCCTTGCTCAGGCCGATCATTGAAGCCTCGTCGCACCAGTACGCCAAGGAAAAGGGCGTCACCCCACGCGATTGCACCCAGGAGAGCTGATGCCGGTCAGTTAAATAAAAAACGGCCCTTGTGGGAGCTTGCTTGCCAGCGATGATCGTTAACGAAAATGCGTGTTTCTTGGGTAAACGCGGCGCTTTTGAGTCCATCGCTGGCAAGTCAGCCCCTACAAGAACTCGGCTTCTTGGGGGAGAACAGCATGAACCATGCACCGATCTTGCAGATCGACGCGATTGAAGTCCTTTATGAACAAGCAATTCTCGCCGTGCGCGGGGTATCCCTGGCGGTGCCGCAAGGGCAGATTGTGGTGTTGCTGGGGGCCAACGGTGCCGGTAAAAGCACCACGTTGAAGGCCGCGTCCAATCTGGTGAAGGCCGAGCGGGGTGAGGTGGTGCAGGGACGGATTCTTTATCGAGGCCAGGATGTCACCCGCAGTACGCCTCATAGCCTGGTGGCCAACGGACTGGTGCAGGTGCTGGAAGGCCGGCATTGCTTTGCCCAACTGACGGTGGAGGAAAACCTGTTGACGGGCGCCTTTGCGCGTCAGGTGTCCCGTGGGCAACTGAAGGCTGATCTGGAACATATTTACAGCCAGTTCCCGCGACTCAAACTACGACGCAAAAGCCTGGCCGGCTACACCTCTGGTGGTGAACAGCAGATGGTTGCGCTTGGCCGGGCGCTGATGGCCCGGCCACAACTGGTGCTGCTGGACGAACCTTCGATGGGGCTGGCGCCGCAGATCGTCGAGGAGATCTTCGAGATTATCCATCAGCTCAACCAGCGCGAAGGCGTGAGCTTTTTGATTGCCGAGCAGAATATCAACCTGGCCCTGCGTTATGCCCAGTACGGCTATGTGCTGGAAAGCGGTCGGGTCGTCAGCGAAGGCACGGCCGAGCAGTTGGCGGCGCGCAGTGATATTCAGGATTTCTACCTGGGGACGGCAACGTTGGCACAGGGGTTGCGGCTTGACGACAAGGTAGGTGTATAGGTGGGGCGCCGGCGGTCGAGGGCATACACGACCGACAGCGCAGCGTTGGTCAGTGCTACGTTTTCTCCAGCGGCAGTCCCAAAAACTCCTGCATCGCATCCAGCAACGCTTCGTGAAAATAAGCCATCGAAGCCCGGTCACACAGAATGAACAATCTCGGCTGTTGCAGCGTACTGGCGTTGATCACAATGACGTTGATGCGTGCTGCCGAGGTTTGCGCTACGGCGCCTGGGCCGAATGCCAAGGCGCTCAAGTCGACGCCACACAGTTTGGCCATGACGTCGCTGAGATGCTCACCGCTGAGTTGAAACCAGGCATGGCTGTCCTGTCGCGGCAGCAGATAATTGGCCTTGTGGTCCAACTCCCAACGGGCCTCTTCGTCGGCAACCCGTTGACCCTGGTCCAGCAGGCTTCCCAGCAGCAGGTACTCGGTCTGGGACAGGCGCGCTACGGTACTGCCGTCGTCCTGTGTGACTGCGCAGTTTGGCCCGTCGGGCAGCACAAAGCGGCGGCTCAGCAAATACTCTGCGCTGTGTGCGCCACGAAAACCGACCCGAGGCAGGTCGGTGAGATCGTTCAACGCGCAGGCGGACAGGAGGGCAAGCTTAGGCTCGCCGGTAATCGATTGTTCTCTCAGGCTGGTCATGGCTCAAAGCTCCTGGCGCAGGTTGCTGGGGTCAAGAAAGGGTAACGGCACGACTTCGGCCTGCACCACGCTGCCGCCCTCGACCCGGATCGGGATAAGCTGCCCCGGCGTGCTTTGATCTATGCCGGCGTAAGCCAGCCCGATGATCTTGCCAAGGCTTGCTGAGTATTCGCAGGAGGTGACATTGCCGCTGATGTCCGGGCCGTTGAGCACCAGATGGCCTTCCAGCGGTTGCAGGCTGCCCTTGGGCAAGCAGAAGCCCACGAGTTTGCGCTTCAGCGGTTGGGATTCGAGGATGTCCACCGAGCGGCGGCCGACGAAGAACGGTTTGTTGCGGCTCACCGCCCAACCCATGTCGATTTCCGCCGGGTGAGTCATGCCGTCGGTGTCCTGGCTGATGATCACATGACCTTTTTCCAGGCGCAGCAGACGTTGGGTTTCGACACCGAAGGGACGGATGTCGTGGGCCTTGCCGGCATCCATCAACGCGTCCCACAATTTGAGACCATGGCGTGCCGGCACGTGGATTTCGTAACCCAGTTCACCGACAAATCCCACTCGCAGCAATCGAGCCTTGATCCCGGCGACAGTCCCTTGGCGCACGCCTAAATAAGGGAACGCTTGCGCACTCAGGTCGAGATCGGTGCAGACTTTTTCCAGGACTTTGCGCGAGTCGGGGCCGGCGACGTTGACCGCACAAATCGCCGCAGTGACGTTGGCGACGTCCACGTCCAGGCGCCATTGTGCGTTCCACTTGAGCATTTGTTGATAGATCCGGTCGACTCCGCTGGTGGTGGCGGTGACGTAGAAATGGTTTTCGGCGAACCGCGCGCACACCCCGTCGTCGATCACCACGCCGTGCTCGTCGGTCATCAACGCATAGCGAGAACGTCCGATTGGCTGCTTGAGGAAGGCAAAGGTATACATCCGGTTGAGCAGTTCGGCAGCATCCGGGCCACGCACGTCCAGCCCGCCCAGGGTCGAGACGTCGATGATGCCGACCTTGTTGCGCACATGCAGTGCTTCAGCTTGCATGCAGGCGTCACGATCCTTGGCGCTGCCGTAATAGGCGGGGCGCTGCCAGATGCCTGCGGGCATCATCTTCGCGCCTGCTTGCACATGCCGGGCGTGCATCGGTGTTTGTCGGTACGGGTCGAAAGCCCTGCCGGCAACGTGCGCCAGTTTCTCCGCCACAAACGGCGGGCGTGCGGTGGTGACACCGGTTTCGCTGATGTTGCGTTGCGTCGCCCAGGCAACCAGCCGCGCAGTCGGCAGCGCTGAGTGGCGGCCTTGGGACGGGCCCATGCCCACGGTGGAGTAGCGTTTGACCAGTTGCACGTCGCGGTAGCCGATGCGGGTGGCGTTGACGATGTCGGCCACTTGCAGGTCCTCGTCAAAGTCGACGAAGTCTTTACCTTTAGGGTGCGGGAAAATAGGCCAGTTGAAATTGACCCGGTTTTCGCTGCCATAAGTTGCCCGCTGTGCGCCGACCGCAAGCCCTAGCGCGGATGCGGCGTCGGCACCGGCATTCACGCCGTCGGCGATGACGTTGTCGAGGCGGTGACGGCCATTGACTGAGCCGGCGACCGTCAGGTTTTCTGGCAGGCCACTAAGGTTGAACTCGGCACGCTGGTCGTCGTAGGCCAGTTTGCCACCCGCCTGACAGAGCAGTTGATAGACCGGCATGTAACCGGCGGACATGCACAACAAGTCGCAGTCCAGCTGTTG
>Ga0163161_10002240_pt1 | contig 13918 bp, 13 predicted proteins | sample S45metaG_FD_129847 | JGI IMG/M metagenome (GOLD analysis project Ga0163161, IMG submission 129847) | Switchgrass rhizosphere microbial communities from Kellogg Biological Station, Michigan, USA - S4-5 metaG | ecosystem: Host-associated > Plants > Roots > Rhizosphere > Soil | place: USA... | reverse complement strand
GGGAAGGTGCGCCAACTGCCAGGGCGAAGGACAGGTAATGGTAGAGCTCCTGTTCCTGCCCAGCGTGTACACCCCCTGCCCTGTCTGCATGGGAACACGCTACAACGCGGATACCCTGAAGATCTTCTATAAGGATAAAAATATTGCCGATGTGCTGCAGCTCACCGTGGATGAGGCCGCCGATTTCTTTGATGAAGAACCTGGCATTTCAAGGGCGCTTGAAACGGTAAGGGAGGTCGGCCTTGGCTACCTTAGGCTTGGACAATCTGCCACAGAACTCTCTGGGGGCGAGGCGCAGCGGATTAAACTGGCTACTGAACTCCAGCGGGCGCAGAACGGAAGCACGCTTTATATCCTCGATGAACCAACGACGGGCCTTCACCCGAGCGACGTGGAGCGGCTGATGGCCCAACTTAATCGCCTGGTTGATGCTGGCAATACGGTTGTGCTGGTGGAGCACGATATGCACGTGGTGGCAGGAAGCGATCATATCATCGATATCGGCCCGGGCGCGGGATCCCAGGGAGGAAAGATTGTAGCCACCGGGAGCCCTGCCCAGGTAAGCAGAAATGCTACAAGCCGAACTGCCCCCTACCTGAGAGCCTATCTTTCGGGGAAAATTAGCGGATAGCAGCCTGGGCATGCAGTTTGATTGCAAAAACACCATCGTGAGAAAATTCGGGAGGAGTGATTGCTATCATTAAACGGGTGTTTCTTGAGAATACAAATAGTGGCTGGAATACTTGAGCAGCCCATCGATTGCAATTTCACAAACAAAAATTGCGCTGTAAACCTTGAAGTAATTTCTTTTTCCGATCACCTAGTCACAGAACTTATACCGGACAACTTTGGGTTGTAAAATTATTTTGACTAACTTGTCTTTATCCCTAAAAATTCCTGCCCGGACGAGGCAGAATTATCTTTTCGGTATTCTTCCATGAAAAGAATTATGTTATACGAACCGGATGTTTCCGTTTTTGAGGTGATTAGCCTAGTCTTTATGGAAACAAAATGCATCATTAAACCTTTCCCTTATTCGATATAGACCCAAGTAGCAAGATCACCAGTTTTAAGCCTGATTTGGTAATATTAGACTTATTCCAGGATTACTTGCGTCCATTAGCATTATCCAGACTTATCAGATCCCTTTTGCCAAGCACAGGTCTTATCGCCTCCAGCTGTAATCCTGACATAAGCCAAATTTTCAAAAAGTTGGGTTTTGACGACTATCTTTCGAAGCCTTTTGACATCGACCACCTTATAAATCTCGTTAACTCTTATTAGAAGCCATCTCTCAAATATTGAATTGGTCGAGCACATGTAAACTGCAAAAAATTTCACAGTTTAATCTCCCAAATCCAAGCGCGAAACAGATTCGAATTAATCTTGAAGTTTGTCCATTTTAGCTAGCTGGCAAAAATCTTCTATAAATTCATTCTTGGATCAAAGCTACTGATCAAAACTCATCGAAAGGTGGGCTTTTATTTTTAGTATTTTTGCTTTGTCTTTAAATGGCATGACAAGAATAGTTCATTGGTCAGAAACCCCTGATCAGTAAACCGGTTATGGCAGCCAACAATATGATATGAGGTTCTTTGATTTTCTTGCTGAAGATCAATAATAAGGCGGCAACAACAGCTATCAGTACAGTTGGTACATCAACAATTGCCCTGCTGGCAATAATGATCACCGCACCGACCAGCGCGCCAACTACCACTGCAGTTATCCCGTTCACAAACTCTTTAATGCTCGCGTTCCTGGCTATCTTTCTAAATGACGGAGCCAGAGCCACCGTAAACAGGTAACAGGGCAGGAAGGTAGCAAATGCTGCTACACAGGCACCTGTAAAGCCTGCCACCAGATAGCCGATAAAAGCAACTGTAATCACAACTGGACCGGGCGTAATCATTGCCACTGCTACCGCATCGACAAACTCCTGTTCATTCAGCCAGTGATATTGATCGACCGCACCGCTGTGTAAAAAAGGCACTATAGCAAGTCCGCTGCCAAAGACGAAAGCGCCAGCCTTCAAAAAGAACCAGCCAAGTTCCTGTAAAGTCTTGCCTTCATATTGCCAGAAACCTGTTCCTGTCCAAATCAATACAGGCAATGCGGATGGTTTTCTGATCCACTTGGGAGGGGCTTTGACCAGCATATAGATGACACCACACACCGTAAAGAGCAGTATATCCTCTTTTTGGGTAATTACAGTAAAAACAACACCGAGCAGATAAAACAGCCAGAGCAACCGTTTAGAACGTATTGCATTTATGCTTATCCCGCTAATGGATTTTATCGTCAGCTTGTATGAGCTAATGGCAATTATACCGATCACTGCTGCACTTACCCCATAAAAAACGGCCTGCATCCAATTTAGTCCGCTATAAAGTTTATAAGCCATCCCAAGTGCAACTACCATTAGAAAAGATGGCAGCACAAAAGCGAGACCAACCAGTGTTGCCCCCAAAAACCGATAGTGCACAAAACCGATATATATGCCGAGCTGTGCCGCAAGTGGACCCGGTGCAAGCTGTGCCAAAGCCAGACCTTCTTTATATTCCTCATCGGTAAGCCATCTCTTGTTTTCGACAAGATCTCGGTTCATGTATCCAACCAAGGCAACAGGGCCTCCAAAGCCCCAGGTGCCCAGCTTCAGAAAATAAATGACCAGATCAGCCAGATTATATTTACGTTGTTGTGTTTCCATGGTTTAGAAAGCTATACCGAACTGAAAACCAATACCAAAGGACCAGGGTTGACTATTTCCGAACCTTGCCGGAAGCGGAACAGCAACAAAATAACTGCTGCCCTTATTCTTTTTTACCGTCTTATTGATAACCGGGGTCAGCCCGTAACGTCCTGACGTTTCAAAAGCGGCACGTCCTGCAAAGGTAAAACCATTGCCCAGAGCAACGAGTATGCCCGGATGAAAAAGTACATTACTAACCTTACTGCTACTATTTGTTACCTTTATTATTGGGACAATTTCGCTGGAGAAACCGATTTTGGCACTTTTCCAGATATTAATTCCAATAGGCATGCCAACGGTATAACTGTCTTTAAAGTTGGTGTGCGTGCCGTCTGAACTGAAAGTGACAATAGGATGCACGATACCAATATAGCCAGCTAATCTGGGATAGGTCTGCGTAGTCTGCCCAGAGCTGATGGAAGCATTTATGATAACCAGGACTAAGCAGGTAAGAATATTTTTTACTTGTGTTTGCATGCCACAAGATTATAGGTTTCTCCAGGTGTAAAATAGAACAGGATTTACTCTTGGTATGCAACTTACCTTTTGCTCCTGTTTTTCTTAAATTCAGATGGGGTAAAGCCGGTTTCCAGCTTAAAAATGCGTGTAAAGTGGCTCTGGTCGGAAAATCCGGTCAGATAGGCGATTTCAGATAAGGAATAATCTGAGGTCTGAATATATACAATAGCTTTCTCAATCCGTATTTTACGGATATATTCACCGAAAGAAAGATTATCAAAATATTTGGAAAATTCCCTCGAAACGTAGGCCGGGTTTATGTTGAGCTCACTGGAGATACCAGTTAGGGTCAATGCCAGATTGGTATCGATCTGATCCTGTATAATGGTTTTCAATTCTTTAGCCCACGCGGGAATCTTGGCCCCTCTGCCCTGTTTTAAAAACTTTTGATAGACATCCACCAGCAGCTGCTCCACCGGGCTTTCGGTGTGCCTCACATTCTGAAGGTGTTTGGCCCACGCGTACAATGCATCATAAATGACCATACCCGCTTTTAGCAATTCCTGATCGTTTTTGATATTATAAGCCATTCCCGCGGCAATTGCCCATAGCCCGGAAGCCTGGCTTGCAAGTCCATGCTGATCAGTATCTGCCCCCCTCACGATGGGCGCCATGACCTGCAACGCCGGATCATCCAGCTTATATTTATCAAGCAGGGCATCAAAGGTACATAGACCGTTTTTATGGGTCAGCTCAACACCGGGCACATCAAATGGTGTGGCATTTAGTTCATAGGACTTTCCGATAACAGTATCGAATGGCACGTAACAAAAAATGGCATCAGGATCAATAAAATTCTTTATCAGCCAGGGACAGGCTATCCGGTCAATCTTTGGTCGTTCTCGGGTGATCCAGTTCATAGCTCAAAATTAATTAGAATTAATGAAATACGATCTGCCATTATAATGTAGCAGTAAAGCCGGGATATTTGGATCGACTATCATAGTCAGGTAAGATGCATATGCCCGATGATACTTTAAAAATTCATTGTTTATTACATTAAGGATGTGAATACTTTCAACTAAAGGTTTAATACTGTGATAATCTGGCAAGTCGGCAAGTTTCACAAAAGCTTCAATCTTAGATTTAGAATAGTAGCTCCGATTGATTTGTAATTTAGCTAATTTATTTACAACTAAAAAAACATATCAATTTTCTAATTAGCAAATTACCCCGATAACTAGGACGTGCCTTTTTTATAATCCTTCTTCATTCTATACTGTCACTCAATCTTGTTCTTCACAACTTTTTCAAAATTCAGCCTCGCAATGTTCATAGAAGTTAGACATATTGAAGCTTGACGCTACCGAATCGGCGAAAGAGGCATAATTCAGATTTAATTCTGGTATGCCTCTTTCCTTTTTAAGGATAATTTTATGAAAATGAGCGATATATAAAAAGACAAAATTTATTTTAGAAGTTCGAACTTTATCCGTTTTCTTATAATACATCATACCCTTGGGAAACAGCAAAGCCTGCAGTTGTTGCTTAGTATGATAATCACCAAAAGCAATTTTGAAGGCAGTTGGGCAGCATATTCGATTGCTAATTTAATACAACTGACCAGGTTCGCACTTTTATTTGATAAGGCTAACAAATAATGCTCAATCTCTGATTTCTCTGTTGAATATTTTTCGTGATATTTCTTGTAAAGATCAGGGTTTAGGTCTTCTACGATATATGGATAAACCGCAACCTATTGACCCAATACCACCGAAAAATAAACTTAACCTAAAGCATTAATTATCTTGCAATTATAGTTTGGCAAACCGGGATCAACCAGATTGGTTTTCCAAAATGGGGTCTGTCCACTCAAAGCTCCAGACTATTCTGAATCTATATATTTAACAAAAATGTGGTCGAAACAATTAGATATTTAAACTTTAAATTTGTAATTTGCGACAATAATTTCTATTTTTAATAAAAATGTCGTATATGAATTTGTTAAACGAGAAAATACAGGCTCCCGGAATTAGCGAACTGCTTGGCGGTAGCCGTCTACTTAATGCATCAATTAAAAATTATTATGATCTTATAATACTCTCTAGAGCGGGAATCAGTAAAGCCTCAGCAGAATCGGTAATTAGTTATACAGGGATGTCCAAAAAGACTTTTGTGGAAGATATTCTGAATCTATCAATAAAAACCCTTGAAAGAAAACAAGGTGATGATAAACTTGATAAAAGAACATCATCTTTAGTTATTGAGGTTGCAAGGGTACTTGAGCATACCTATCAGGTATTCGCCGATAAAGAGAAAGTTCACAGATGGCTTTCTAAACCCAACAATGCCTTGCATGGAGAAAGTCCTTTGTCCCTATTTTCTACTCCGACGGGAATAGGAATGGTTGAGGATGTCTTGACAAGGATTGAGGAAGGAGTATATTCTTAGATGCATGTCTATAGAATCGTGAAATCTGAAAAGAGAACCACAGATTTATCGGGAATGGGTGCTTTCAAAGCAGGTGGTCGCTGGAATGAAAAGGGAACCTATGTGCTTTACACTTCAGAAAATTCTTCCCTGGCTTTTCTGGAAAATCTTGTACACTTTGATTTGGAAGAAACTCCGGAAGACTTATACATCTTGGAAATTAAGGTCAAAAAAGAAGAACTAATCTTTCAGATTCCCGACGCTGATTATCCCGAAGACTGGCTTAATACTGATAACTTTGCGTGTAAAAAACTCGGTGACAAATTATTTCTTGATCATAAATTATTAGGAATCAAAGTCAGGTCAGCAGTTAATCAATCAGAATTTAATATTTTGTTAGATCCGCTATTTCCTGGATATCACGATTTGATTAACGTTGTTAATATTATTAAAATTCCATTAGACCAAAGATTGATCTAATTGTATGTATGCTTTGAGCAAAATTTAAATTTCCCTTAAGAAGAGATGAGCATGAGAATACCTATGCCGAATACAGGTAATAAGAAATTGCTAATTTCAGTTCAAAAATTCTCCAGTAACCTACCTTTAAATTTTAAAATGATTTGCAACTTTCGCCAATTCCTGCAAATCAGCCAAGAAAAAGTTCGAAATTTGCCCAGTAAAGGCTACTGTGGGGAAGAACCTGAAAGTGACCCCTCTGTTTCAGGCCAAACTGGCCACCAATTTGATTACCGGATGATGCGCATCTAGTTCCTTTCCTTTTGAGCAAATATACACTTCGGATCCAAATCCATTTTCCTCAAGACTTTTCGGTTTAGTTCATCTCCCTGCCCGATTTATCCCCAATTTAGACTTTTCTAAAGATCAAAATCCATTGCGGAGGAACCGCAACGCTTAAAAAACGCTGTAATCCCTTCAAAAATAGCAAAGCGACCGTAGTCCACTCTGATTTGCTGATATGCTCCCAGGAGCGATTATTTGACGCAGAAACTAAAAGAATATACCAAAAAGCAAGTCGTGAAAAAGTTGATCGAAAGATCAAAACGGCCAGTTTGCCCCGGAACAGGTGGTCAACTTTAAAGCGGAATGGGGTGACACCTTGAATGCGGAACGGGCGGCCATTTTTGCCGAAATGCCCAATTAGGTGTCTCGGGTCTAAATTGGATACTGTTTAGAACTTTCTTTTGGAATGATAGGAAAGAAAACGAGAAATAGTTACTATGAACTTCGAAATGTTATCCGTTCGCTTTTCTTAATGACGCTATCACTTGCAACTGATACATTTTCCCAATCGGTATGATCTTATTTAAAATATAGATGTCTTCTGTGGTATAAGAATCGATCTTAGTGAGTGCTACAAGATATGATCGATGCACTCTGATAAATGAAGCAGCGGGAAGCATGGCTTCAAGGGAAGCCATGGCATATTTGGTCATGAGAGGTCCCTTCGTGGTGTGTATCCTGACATAGTCCTTCAGGCTCTCTATGTAAAGGATATCATCAAGCTGGACTTTCACCATTTTCCGATCGGCCCGGAAATAAAGAAAAGCAGGGGCTGCGCTGTCGTTTACAATGGCCGCAGTTTGTGTTTCTGAAGGCAACATTTGTTCTGGCAATGCTTTCATTACAGCCTTCAGGAACCGCTCAAAACGGATCGGTTTGACCAGGTAATCCGTGACATCTAATTCGAATGCCTTAACAGCATATTGCTCGAAAGCGGTGGTCAATATGATCATTGGCGGGTTGACTAGTGTACCTATCAGATCTAATCCGCTGATCTGCGGCATCTGGATATCCAGAAACAGGATATCGATCTGCTGCTGCTTAAGAGCCGTAATGGCCTGTAAAGCATTACCACACTCACCCGCCAGCGTCAGCATCGGCACCTGGGCAATGTAGCGCCGCATTATCTCCCTTGCTGGAGGTTCATCATCAACGATGAGGCAGTTGTAGGTTTTGAGAGTCTTCATTTTTTTATGAGATCAAGTTCCAGATCAACGATATACATTTCCTCCTCAACGTTAATGGTCAGCTTATGCTGATCGGGATAAAGTAATTGGAGGCGTTTGCGCACGTTCTCGATGCCGATACCCGGCGTTGTTACCTTGACCGTCTCTGGTTTGCCGTTGATCAGCTTCATCGATAGTGCATCACTATGAATAGTTATATGTAGGCTGATCCAGGGATGTTCTGTCATTTGGCTTGCCCCATGCTTAAACGAGTTCTCAATAAAAGGCAGTAAGATTAGGGGAGCGATCAAATGGCTATCTGCGTTGGGTAGTTGCAGCGATATATCTAAGCTATTATCGTAACGGGTCGATTCGAGTTCAATATAGTCCCTGATCATTTTAAACTCTTTATCAAGCGGTACCAATGGCTTGCTGCAATCGTATAAAATGTAGCGGAGTAATTGGGATAAGCCCATGATCATCCCTGAAGCTTTTTCTGAAACCTCCTGGGTGAACGAGTAAATATTATTCAAAGTATTGAACAGAAAATGCGGGTGCAGCTGAGCTTTCAGCATTTGCAGTTCAGCATTGGCCTTCTCTTTTTCCAGCAGCAGCGCAGCCTGTTGCTTTTCATAAAAGCATTTCATCAGTTTAATGGCAGCCGCTACGCCGCCCACCGTGATACTTCCCCGCAAACCGGCCAGAATTGCCGTGCCTAACTGGATATACAAAGCAGGATGCGGCTCACCCGCGACCCTCGGTGATAACTTATCGGCCTGAAGATGCCGTAAATGATCGACAATGGTTATGGACAACGCAGCAGATAAAACAGCCGTTAAATTGATGAGTACAACCGAGCAAAAAGCTGCCAACAAATAATGACCGGGTATTACCTGCTTCGGGATGATCAGATACATCAGTGTGTAAGCAAGGAAGATGCTTGGGATCATATAAACCAGTGTTTCCGGTAAAGTGATGGCCAGTCGATGTAAGAAAGGTTGTTTTTGCAGTACAGGCGAAGGCGAAAAGGAATAAAGTAACAGTTGGAAAATGAACCAAAGAGACCAGAACGCCAGGTGGCGCGAAAGCCTCCATTTAGGTTCGTTGGCGTAAATGAATGGTAATTTCTTCATGCTGTCGTTGATCACCAGCTAAGATACGTATCAATTTGCGCGGGACGGCACGAACTGACACTTATTCGACCAACCTCGCCATTATGTCTACCAGATCATTTCATCGACGACGAAATGATCTGATAGATGGGAAACCTTTGTCTGTTTCCGACATGGGTGGGTTAGTCTACTTTTCTCATTTTGTATGATCCACGCCGGTAGATTTGAGGAAAAAGATCACCATGAAAACACTATCAACATTAATTCTTTTATTGGTGGTAGCGCTCGGCGCATCGGCCCAGATCGATACCAGCAGTTACACTAAAGAACGACAGGAGATTAGACAACTCTTGCGTAGCCAGGGCCCTGGCACAAACTTGGATTGCACGGATATGATCGCTGTTGGTCCTAAAGGGGATATTTCTTTCACCCGTCAGCAATGGATCGAGGCACAAAAAAAGGAGAAACTGGTATTTAAGTCGGTCAGTCCCGTACCCGGTAACGAGTTCATCCGGATCTATGATGGCACCACCGCTGTGGTCAACTTGCTGATCAATGTAAATATCGTTGTCAATGGCAGTGATCTGAATATCAAGGTCCGCCGGCTGGAAGTATATCATAAGACTTCGGGCAACTGGTGCCGGGTGGCAGGCCAGGGTACGCAAGTAGATGAGGCTTTATTCCCTGTCAGCACAAATAATAAACCTTAACCATATCATGAAAAAAGTTATTCAATTCATTTTTACAACGATGATACTAAGTACGTTGCTGATCAGCGCGGGATGTAAAAAAGATAACACGCAGAAAGATCCGGACAAGGATACAAAGGGCCTGTACAGTTTTTCAAATACAGAATACACCGGCCTTGCGAATGTCGGTAATCATTATTTTCCAAGGCCACTATCCTTAAGGTTCAGTGAAGGAAACGATGTGACGGCCTGGTCGCACCTGACGCTAAGCGTATGGCGCCGGGGCGATGTTCATGGAAAGATCACCAAAGTGGAAGAGAACCCCCAGGGGCAGACAACGGTCACTATTCATTTTGACCTGCCCGGGGATGAGCAATTCAATTCGCCGCAGGTGTATACGATCTCGGCTGACAAGTCTAAGATCATAGGCGGAACGTCGCCCATTATCTCTATGGTCGATATGAAATTATTTCCTAAAGATGCACCCAGCATTGTTGGTAATTGGGCGCAGCCCGATCATCCTGAATGGTTCCCGGATGTCAACGTGATCCGTTTTTTGGCAACAGGTACAACCAATTACTTTCAGAACGGCAAATTTATACTTGCAGCGTTTGATCCACCTACGAACTATGCCCAAAATTACAAACAGGATGGCTCACGGATCATATTTTCCGGCGTTAACCCCGATGTAGCAGCACCACTGATAACGCATATCCCGTATTATGGTGTGCTCTCCACCGATGGGAAAATATTGTATGTTGACGCCTATGAGTTTTCTGCTGCTCGCATATCAACTGCATTAAGCACATTTCCATGGTACGGTCCGAAAGGTACCACCCCCTGGTTGATCAGGCAGTAGTTCGGCACTTAATCGTGCACATGATTTGGCTCGAACCTGTATCACACTAATTTAGCTTAAGTACGGCAAATTGCGTATCAATGTTGGATTCTATTTTTCGCTAAATAATTTTCCAATGATGCGGAAAGCTATCTATGCTTCTTTAATATGTACCCAACAAGGAAATATTAATTCCCTTACCCTTATAAGGGCTTTTCTCTTTACAGTGCATGGGGCGATTTTGTCACTTAATTTCTTAGCGATCATCCTATTCAATTGATCAAGGCCTGTAATTACGTTTAAGTCTTTCGCATTGGGATTGGTTACAAAATCGTTTTCAGCAGGCAAGGCAGCATAATTCTCTGGTTCGAGTAGCGCATTCCAGTATTTCCGGTAGACATCTATCGGAATTTCATAATTATCATCTAAAGATAGATCTATCCTGCTATGAGCCCAATTACCCTCCCATTCATATCAAATACAGGGCCACCAGAATCGCCAGGTTCCATTAAACAGGTAGGGCGCATAAAACCATTCGTTGCTTCGGGCTCTGCGATAAAACCAAATCTTACAGTTGGTGTTCTGGCCTCTACCGTTCCGGGATAGATAAATTTATTTATAGTTCTTCATAAATAATTGATCTTGTCACGCTCAGGTTTTAACAGCCCTTTCTCAAATTTGAAATCAAAAGACAGACGATGCTTGTCATTATCCCAATCCATAAAACACTTACAATAAATTCTTTTTCCTGTACTGTCCCTAAATTTTATTCTTCAACACTTTTTCAAAATTTACTATCGCTTCCTAATGTTCATAAAAGTTCGATTTTTCGCGGATTGACTCTACCAAAACAGCAAAAAGCCTTGAAGTTCGAACTCTTTCTTTGAAAGGAGCTCAAATTCAAGGCTTTTTCTTTTTATGATATTTTCTCATGAAAAGAAAAAGCACACACAAACGCGTTATTAACTGAAAATGAGGCAGTTAATAGCTCGATTCTGCTCGGGTTAACCCAAAAGGCAAAAGTTTTGTTAAGCACTGGCTAACAGACGTTTGTGGTTCGAACTAATAAACCGCTATGGTTTCTTTTCTTGATTTTCTTTCTTAAAATGATCTTCAACGAATATCTCTGAAAATCTTTTTAGTGTTCGAACTACCTCTTCAGCTTCACTGTCTGAAAAGTGTTTAAACATAGGTAAAGCCTTAACTTCTTGAATAGTAATATTATTAAGCGACTGAAATTTAAGTCATCTTGATTTTCCATAATTATTTTTAGAACTGAACTAGGTGAAAAACAACTGTGAAAGGAACTCGAATTAAATGGCTAAAACCATATTTAGACTTTCTGCTTAAGCCACTATAAGTGGTTACTACAATGTACAGTATTCCTTTTGAATTTTAAACTTTGTTTACTAAATTTGTATGTTTACAAAAAGTAAACATACAAATTTAGTAAACATGAAAGCGCCAGAAATATGGAAAAAAGCAATGGATACATTGCCTAGAGAAATAGCTAATAAATTTTCTAAGCCAAGATTTTTCATGGGTAGTGATGAAGAAAGGGGGCTTATAAATTTTAGTTTTAATAACAAAGGAGTCGAATATAAACTTTATACCCCTGGGATAATGAGTCATGCTGATGCCTTTTTCTATTCTGACGTAGCGAAATTTTACAGCACGCAAGATAGACGTGTTTTCTTAATAACCCCACATATTTATCCTAAGATTGCTGAAAAGCTAATGACGGACGGCATTAATTATCTGGATGCTTCAGGAAATATGTATATCAATTATAATGATATTTATATTCTCAAAACCGGTAAAAAAACAGAGCAAGAGAAAGTGCAAAAAAGTAGGTTATTTAGCGAAAGTGGAGTTAAATTGCTATTTGGTATTTTACAAAGTCCCGAGTTTTTGGACCTAAATTTCAGGAGAATGGGGGCAGCAGTAGGAATATCTGCATCTTCTGTCAGCATCTTACTATCAGAAATGGAAAGTGCAGGCTACTTATATGAGGGCAATAAAAAGAAACGTGTTATTGGGAATAGACCAGAATTGATTCAGCGATGGGTGAAAGCCTACAATGAGGTATTAAAACCAAAGCTTTTCCTTGGGTCATTTAGTTCTAAAAAGATACCCTTGAAAACAGAGTTTAAAAATGTTAAGCCCTTGAGCTTCGGCGCGGAATGGAGCGGTGAGCCTGCAGCAAACCTTTATACTAATTACCTGAGTCCTGAAAAGTTTTCTTTGTTTGTAAAGGAAGATAGTAAACAATGGCGTAACGCTCTTTCTTTGCTTCCTGAGAAGAATGGAATCTTGTCCGTTTACCGGTATTTTTGGGATACGGGTCATGAAGTCTTTTACAATCAGAAACAAATTGAAAATGCTGTTCCTCCTTTGATAGTATATGCCGAACTTACTGGCACAGGCGACAGTAGAAACCTAGAAACTGCAAAAATAATTTTTGATGAGTACTTATAAATTACCGGATAATAAAATCCCGGACCACCTTCGAAATGTGGTGGATACAATCCAAGAAATTCTGGTGGAAGAGGCGTTAGATTTTCTGTTGATTGGGGCTACTGCAAGAGATATTATCATGCATGGACAATATGATTTGGGGATTTCGGTAATAGTAGACACCAGATTCCGTTCCAAACTGTGCACCCGGGGATTTACCCAATCTTGAGAAGGGCAAGCTAAGAAAAGGCCCAAATATATTTATTCCTGCTAAAACCTCGGGAATCCAGATCCCAAGTGTTTTTATCCTCCCAAGCTCCCAGGCTTGGCCAAATTGAGCTGTAAATCATGATTTGAAACTGAAACAAGCTCTCGAATACCATATTCCTTGCTAGAAACCTGATTCTGAAAATCAGATTGACAACTCTGAAAAAAAATTCAAATATAAGGCGCTTAGGGCTTCTTTAAATAAGTTATCCGACAGAAAACACCCATTGAATCCAGTCATCATTAAAAACGGCTTAAAACCGCTTAAAATCAGCCGAGTGGCCATTTTGGAGCGAAAAAAGTGAACAGTTTAAGCCGAAAAAAGTGGCCACTTTAACGAAAAACAAGTGGCCACTTTTTGGATAATCTCCAGGTAGAAACCCCCAAACGTTAGCACACGCTGCTGCTCAATTGGGCAGTGATTTTATAGCCATCAATGCCGATGTAACCAGGCTTGCCGATTTAGAAAACGCTTTTAAAGATGCGGCCGAAAAATTCGGGAACATAGATGTACTCGTAGTTAACGCAGGAGCAGGAACAACCGGAACAGTGGCCGATGTGAGCGAAGCCGACTATAACAAAACCATGGACCTTAACCTGAAAAGCGTTTACTTTACGGTGCAAAAAGCCTTACCCTATATGAATGATGGCGGTTCTATCATCCTTATCGGATCGAATGCCGCACACAGGGCATACCCCTCATTTGGGCTTTACGGCGCTGCAAAAGCTGCTGTAATCTTTTTGGCAAAAAGCTTTTCAAACGATTTACTGGCCAGAAAGATCAGGGTAAATGTAATCACACCGGGTACTACAGATACACCTGCATTTGACAAATTCGTTCCTGCAGAACAGATCGAAGCGGTAAAAACACAATTTGCAAGTGTGATGCCGATAGGCCGGATCGGGCAGCCATCAGATATTGGTAAAACAGCAGTTTTCCTGGCTTC
>Ga0163161_10002239_pt1 | contig 13924 bp, 14 predicted proteins | sample S45metaG_FD_129847 | JGI IMG/M metagenome (GOLD analysis project Ga0163161, IMG submission 129847) | Switchgrass rhizosphere microbial communities from Kellogg Biological Station, Michigan, USA - S4-5 metaG | ecosystem: Host-associated > Plants > Roots > Rhizosphere > Soil | place: USA... | reverse complement strand
TAAACGCATCGAGCGCGTCGAGCAGGCGTTTTTGGAATCTCTTGTCCCAGGTCCAACGCGGCTCGGTCTTGGCGAGCCAGACCCTGAACTCAATATCGCGTCCGATCCGCAAAAGCGCGCGGCGCTGATCGTTAGGAAGCAGGTCTTTGAGCTTCAGCTTTTCGACGAGGCCGACGTGCTTTTTATAAAGACTCGAGGTGTTAAAGCCCGAATGTCCCCGCCGCCGCATCTCTGCGATCAGCCCCTTGATGTCCTTACCGCGAAATCTGACATAAAGCTTTCGCAGATCGGCATGCATCTCCGCGCGCTGCTCGTCTGTAAGTGGCGGATGATATCGATATTGTCGGTTGGTTGCGGTCATTCTTGACAATCTGTCGTATATATGAAAGTATACAACGTCCGGACGATAACGGGCGAACCTGTTCAATGCGAGACTTACTTCGCCGCTTACATATCGCCCGGACATTCACGAGGCTAGAACAGATCGATGCAAATTGGAAGGTTAAAATGCGTAAAATGCTGAAAATGCACGAAATGATAGAAAATCCTGATTTTGCCGATCTTTCCGATCTGGTGCTTCACACCTTTCAAATACCGCCCAAAGAGGCGATAAATACCAACCATTTACCACACAAGACATATGACTATCACACAACGCTTATTGGATTTGTCGCCGCGCACCAAGCTCACCCTGTCTGAGATCGACCGGCTGATCAAAAAACACCGCATCCTGCTGCCGCCGCCATGCCGCCGGCGGTTGATCGAGATGTGCGAGGACGGCACATTCGAGACCGCCCCGCACCGCCCTGGCCAATCGTGGCTCGTCTACGAGGACTCGTTCATCGCGTGGGTCAGGAAGCTGGATGAGGGCGAGATGATGATGCGGTGAGATGGTGAGATCTTAGCGGCAACGGCCTCGCCGTGGGCCGCAGCTTCGCGCTCGGCGGCGTTCAGGACTCGCAGCTTCTCATCGACTACGGCGCGCCCGCTACGTGGGTGGCCGACATCACCGCTGCCTGCGACGCCTGGGAAGCCGACATGGGCCAGCAGGACTCCGCCGTGGGAACGCGTGTCGGCAAGGGCGCCGAGCTCACCGCCAAACGCGACGAGTTCATGCAGCTAAAACGCACCGTCGACCACATGGTCCCGAACTACTGCGCATCCGACATCAGCGCCCTCGCCGCCTGGGACTCCGCCTCCCACGTCGAACTGCCGCCCAAGGCAAAGGTCGTCACGCCGTAGCGCGTAGGTTGATAACCGACATGAGATTTTGGCAAACGTGTAAAGCTGCGCCCCGGCAAACTCGCCGCCTGGCTCAGCGCCAGCCACGTCGAAAAGGCCCTAAAGTCACAAGCTCAAACACCATAACCAAAAAAGAGGCTCTCATGAGCCTCTTTCCTTTTGACGCAGTCTTTCGCCTTCAGTTGATTTCAGGCCAATCGTGTAAGTCCTGATAACCAGTCGCGCATATCAGAGAACGAAACATGATCGATGTCCGATTCAGAGACGTAAATTGTCAGATGACTCGTCAAGCTTCCATTCTTTTGAGCGTCGAGGAACGAGAGGACAATGAATTGAATCAGAAGCGATCGTGAAAGCCCTATACGAGCAAGCCCGGATCCCACTACGCCCATATGAACCGGCTGGTTCGCCCCGCGAGTTCTAATTTGGCTCCAACAGTCACGAAGCGCATTTGCAAGCATACAAATATCGGATTCGACTCTGAGATCATTCCGCATCTTTGTGTATGCCACAAGGAAGTAACGGCTATTAGCTTTTTCTAAAACTGCGGTTGTTCCGTTAGGAAATCTAAATGTCTTTCCCCGTAACTTCTTTTTATCTTCCTTAGGCTTTTCTCCGCTAAGCTCTTTAGCCAGTAATGCGTCTAACTCCCCGGTATTAGGGAAGTGTTTAGATTGAAACTGCCCCTGCAAGCTGTGAGCCGCGATAATGTCACCGATTTCGGTATCGAATGTGTCTGTAGCTCCAATAACAATGTTTCCTGACTGATCTAAAAGATTGCCTTTTTTAATCGTAATTGTCGTGTCGGAAACCGATAACTTGCCTGATATTTCTGTCTTGCGACGCGAAAAGTAGAGAGCGGCAATAAAACTGAATGCCGCAAGTCCTAGATATCCCTTCATCCCCAAACGCAGGTCAGCAGGTCTCCACAAGGCGAGCGGTTCTATCAGTAGCCAGGAAATACCGAACACTTCTAAAAACGTACGGATAAAACGGCGCGCTACAATCCACGACAGGGGCGAACTTTTCATACTCATAATCTAAAGACCCACATAGCTGTAGTGGTCCGAACTATATTCGTGAGGACCATGTTTGGTTCGTCGTAGCTGACGATATTCGTTCGGAAAGCTATCAAGCGCATACTTGATGATTGCGGGATTAAAAGAAACCGAGACACTGAATAAATCCAGGAGAATCTCTGGGATGCGGTTAGACTCCGCGACACGAGATTTGTTCAAATTAGCGAAGATTATGGGTACTTCTAGAGACTTAATCGTCCGTGCTTCATAGCCAATGAAACTGCCAGGGGTAGCAGCCTTTCGGCGCGTGATATCGCCTATTAACATGACAACTTGCTTAGTATTCTTGAGGCGTTCCCGAAGACGCAGATTGATTGTCATAGGCGAGCTAGTATCACGCGCGGTATTTAGATCGTGAGCATCGTGGAAATCGAAATCGAATCGGCTGTTCTCTCTCCACGCCTTCATAAGTCGGTAGTAATGAATATCTTCACTGGCGAAACTGACAAAAGTCCTATTTCGATACGACATAACCCTCTAATTTAAGCGTCGGAATCCGGACCTAAAAGCATCTCAATCGAGTTGCACAAGTCAGCGGCCGAAACGCCTTGTGCTTCCATCTCTTGGCCTGCATGTCCTAAGGCTGTCGAAAGTCGGCTCTGGGCACGATTGAGTACAGCGCTGAAGCGAGGCATGCCGTCAATTGTTGCTTGGAGCTCCAGGACGCTTTTCCAGGCCCCCGTTGCCGCTCCCTCATAATCCGTCATTTGCTGATGGAGACCCTTAAGCTGCTCCTGATTGGCGTCGGGAGACACAGCAAATAGTCGGACTGCCTTATCCAGTGCATCAAATGCTCGTATCCTTGCCTGCGCAAGCCGTGAGATGTTCGGCTCAGTGACACCGCTATATACATCAAAAAGTTTCGCGGTCACTGCCACTGACTTCCTAATTTCTTTCAGCTTGAGCCGTTCGTCTTTAATTGCTGCCGCCCTATTTAAATCCGCGCTACGCTTGGCCATCTCAATTGGAAACCTTTCATTTAGTTCACCAAGTTGTCCCATGGCCTCGTTGAGATTGCCGAATTCGGCGTTGTATATTTCTAGGTAGTCAAAAACTCCGAAATCTTCCTCGGAATCCAACGATGTTTCCTCAACCGCAAGTTGTTCCAAGCGAGAGAGATCGTCGAGCGTAAATTTCATTACATTGCCCGATTGCCCAACTGGCCCAGAGCCTGGCTCTTCAAGGACACTTTCAGAGATTGGCTCAACCTGAACACTTTTTGGCATCGTCTCTATATTCCGAAATGACATTACAACGCTCGTTAAATGCACCTGAAACAAGTCTTTGAAGTTCTTGGGTCCGTCGTATGTGCGATAAAGCGCACCCTTCGTCCCAAGCTTTTCTCTGAACTCCCTCACCTTCGCCAATTGCTGAGGATCTATGGTTGCCGGCAGTACGGCTTGCTCATTGAAATAGAGCATTAAGTGGACTGACCTAGGGTCAGCCTTGTGTCGGGCGTAAGCGCGTTCAAACTCTTCCTCGGTTCCGGACTCTGCGCGGTCGGTTGGAGTGCCGAAGCGATTGGCCAATATTCCGACAAAGATGTCGTAATCATCACCGATATTACGGTTGACGACGTCCTGACCGCTCTCGCCCATTCCCGGCACGGCGTTCCTTTCCCATCGAAGAGCCTCCAATCGAATCCCGAGAGGCGGACACAAGCTCGTGTTCAGATCGGCGACGACTTGGTCTATCAAGTCTCGCTCTTCAACAACATCGCGCGGCGAGGCAATGAATAGGCTTATGATTTTTACGTCTTTTGACATGTCTTTTCCTCGAACAGGTTGAAATGATCTCCGCTCCGTGCGAAAGCCTTGGAGTTCACATCAACTAAACTGCAGTCGGTGCAAGCGTGGGGCCTGCGTAGGTTGTGCGAGTGAAAGTAGATTAGACCCGATGAAGTGATTTGTAAAGCAAAACGGCCTCGTCGCGTGACGAGGCCTTTGTTAATTACCACGCTTGAGAGAGGCGTGAGCTAAAAGGAAATTACATTCCCATGCCCATGCCGCCGCTGACGCGGCTGGCGTTTTCGTTGTCGCGTTGTACTATTTGAGAAATGCTTACACGAACAAAGGCCTGCTTCCGCAAGATACCCGCGTGGATCGAGGCCGTGGTTGTCCTTTTCCTGGCGTTTGGCATGGCGGCGATCAGCGGGAGCACGCATGCGTCCGACGATTTCGAGTTTTCGAACACGCTTATGATCGGGCTCGTGGTCCAACAGGTCCTTATTGCGTCAGTATGTGTTGCGATTCTGTACCTACGCGGTTGGAAGTTCTGGAAGAATTTCCCATTCAACTGGAATCTCAAGCACGGGGCACTTTCTGTTGGCCTCTACGCAGCGAGTATCGTTGGCTACGTGATCTTATACAACATCGCGGTTCTCGCAGTCGGCCTCGATGCCTTGCGAAGTCCACGTCTTACCGTTACGGCGAACGTTGGGCTGGTTGTTCTGGTCTCTCTCGTAAATCCGATGTTTGAAGAGATGTTCGTGGTCTATTACCTCTACGAACGTCTGAAGAAATACGGTCCGTTGCTCTTCATCTCGGCAAGTGCAGTTCTGCGTGTTTCGTACCACTTATACCAGGGCTGGCTCGGAGTCATCTCGCTCCTGCCCTTCGGTGTCCTCTGTGCGTTGGCTTTCTGGAAAACAAGGAACCTGATGCCGTTGTATGTTGCGCATGTGATCGGTGACCTTCTAGGCCTCCTCGCCGCCCCAGATCATTAGGAGGTGTGTTCCGCGCTCATGCATGGGGCTAAGCTGCCGCCGCTGACGCGGGACAAGGTCGAGGTCACGCACCGCCAGGGCTATTTTGCCAAGAGTGCGCCTAAAGAAGTAGTCCGATAATTTGAGCTATGGCGGCCGGAGATGTTATTTACATAACGTCTCCGGTTTTTCGTATGAGCGATTACGAGTTTACGAGCGTTTGGAATATCGACGCGCCGCTGCCCGCCGTATGGGAATTGATCAAGAACGCCGACACGTGGCCCGAATGGTGGCGCGGTGTCCTCAGCAATGTCGAGCTCACGCCCGGCGACGCCGACGGTATCGGCAGCATTCGCCGCTCGGTCTGGAAAAGCCGCCTGCCCTATAAACTCGAATTCGACTCGGAACTCTTACGCATCGAACATCACCGCCTCATCGAGGTCCGTGCCTTCGGCCATCTGGAAGGTCAAGGTTTGTGGCAATTCGAGGAATTGAATGAGCACTCGACTCGCGTCCAATACGACTGGACCGTAAAGACGAACAAGGCCTGGATGAATCTGCTGGCGCCGATCGCGAAACCGCTCTTCCGCTGGAACCATGACGTCATAATGCGTTGGGGCGAGGAAGGGCTTAACCGCCGGCTGCGCGAATAAGCCGAATTCTGCTAAACTCAACAAAATACTCGAATAAAAAGCAGTCGCGCCACACATATGAAACTGCCAAAGATCTCGCTTACCTGGAAGATAATGATCGGCCTCGTGCTCGGCGTTTTTCTCGGCTGGCTGATCCACGAGATGGACATCAAGTCGCCGGACCATCACGTCTTTGGCATCGAGACGGCGACGCTGCTGGCCTTCGTAAGGTCGTTGTCGACGCTGTTTCTCAATTTGATCAAATCGATCATCGCGCCGTTGATCTTCGCAACCCTCGTGATCGGCATCGCCGGAACCGGCGACATCAAGCAGGTGGGGCGGATGGGCGTCAAGGCGCTGCTTTATTTCGAGGTCGTTACCACATTAGCGTTGGTCATCGGCCTAGCGGCGGTGAATATCACGCGGCCGGGCGACGGCGTTTCGATGGCCGGTGTTGCGAAGGGCGACGACAAGGCGACGCTTGCTAAGAAAGCTCAGGACTTGTCCAAAGAAGCGAGCGAAGCCGCGAGGAAGGCCGAGGAATTCAGGGCCCAGTCGGCGACCGACCCGACAGCGATGGCAAAAGGTGAGGCACAGGCAGCCATCGCAATACAAAAGTCGACGGAAGCAGCCGAGGCTACTGCGAAGGGCCTCACTGCGGCCGACCCGCCAGCAAAGCCGCAGACGTTCGGCGACATAATCTCGCACCTCTCGCCGACGTCGATCATCAAGGCGATGGCCGAGGGTGATGTGCTTCAGATCGTTATTTTCAGTGTTCTCTTCGCGCTCGCTGCGACTGCCATCGGCAAAAAGGCAAAGGCGGTGATCGACTGGTGTCACTCGCTGGCGGACATAATGTTCAAGTTCACCGAGTACGTGATGAAGTTCGCTCCGGTCGGCGTCGGTGCGGCGATGGCGTACACGATCGCTCATAACGAACAAGGGCTAGGTGTGCTCAAGAATCTCGGTGCGCTCGTTCTTACGCTTTACGGCGCGCTCATCGTGTTCGCCTTACTCGTCCTGCTTCCGATCGCGCTTGCTTTCAAGGTGCCGCTCCGGGATTTTTTCAATGCGGTGAAGACACCCGCGACCATCGCCTTTGCCACCACGTCAAGCGAGTCGGCATTGCCGAGAGCGATGGAGAACCTCGCTCGTCTCGGCGTGCCGCGCCGCATTGTCGGTTTCGTTTTGCCGACCGGCTATAGCTTCAATCTCGACGGCACGACTCTCTACCTTGCTCTTGCGTCGATCTTTGTCGCTCAAGCCGCGGGCGTCGAGCTGTCGTGGACACAGCAGATAGTTATGCTCGCGACACTGATGCTCACATCAAAGGGGGTTGCCGGCGTGCCTCGCGCTTCGCTTGTCATTCTGCTCGGCACGCTCGCGTCGTTTGCTCTGCCGGTCGAGGGCGTCATTCTCATCCTCGGCGTCGACGAACTTATGGACATGGCACGCACGATGATCAACGTCATCGGCAACTGCCTGGCGACCGTAGTGATCGCCAAGTGGGAAGGCGCTTTTCGCAACGACGAATGGCGGCGTGAGGAAGCAGAACTCGAGGCCATTACCGGCGAGGTTGGGCTTGCGACTGCGTGAGTTTCGTATGCTGTGTGACGAACGCACGCCGTAGTTTCATGACAGAGTAGCCACTATGTTCCCGATAGGCGATGACAACACTGACCGAACGACTACGCCTGTGGTCAATTACGCGATCATCGGCTTGAACGTGCTTGTCTTTTTGCTGCTGCAGCAGTTGGGGAGCAACGACGCGTTCACATACGCCTTTTCGCTGGTTCCCAAAGAGATAACGACGGGCGTCGACATCACCGGCGTGCAGATCGTTCGCGACAGCTTGGGCAACACCGGCGAGATACATCATTACGCCACGCCGCTGCCGGTGTATTTCAATTTCTTCACGTCGATGTTCATGCACGGCAGCATCGCGCATATTTTCGGCAATATGCTGTTCCTGTGGATCTTTGGCGACAACCTCGAGAACACGATCGGACATGTCAGATATGGTGTCTTCTATCTCGTCTGCGGTCTTGCAGCGGCAGCGGCGCAGATCGCCCTAGGTCCGGACTCGATAATTCCGATGCTGGGCGCGTCCGGAGCGATATCGGGCGTCCTCGGCGGTTATGTGCTGCTATTCCCGAGCCGGCAGGTCAGGGTGATCCTCTTTCGTTTTCTCACGACCGTCCCGGCCTATGTCGCCATTGGCATCTGGATCGTTTACCAGGTTGTGCTCGGCTATCTCTCCGACCCCGGCAGCGGCGGTGTCGCTTACGCGGCACACATCGGCGGATTTGTCGCAGGATTGGCGTTGATAAAGCTGTTTGCGATCGGTCGCAGTTCGGCTTAATAGTATTTGACTGGCCTACTGCCGCTGGAACTCAGGCGTACCTAACACCAAACTTACGACCTTGAAAACTTCAGGATTGCCGGACGGCGCGAGCAGCCTCGCTTGCCGATTCATGCGGCCCTGCTGGCCCTCGCGCATATTCGGGACGTCCATTTCCTGATCTTTCATCTCTTCGCCGGGCTTGACCTCGGGCAGCGGTTGCTCGATCTGTTTGACGAGCGTCGCCTTTGTCGCAGGCGAGATCTCGCCGTCGAGGATCGTCGCGACCGCCTTGTCGAGCACCTGCGACTTGTCTTTTGATTCGAAAGGTTTCAGGTTTACGAACGTTCCGGGAATTCGGTTGCTCGCCACCGCGACCGCAAAGTTGAGCCGCTCGAGCAGCGCGCCCGTGTTGACCCAATCTTCCGCCGTGTCCGGATAGCCGGTCGGTGCCTGGTAGCCGTAGGGCACTTCGCCAAGCTTGTTGAGCATCGCGGCAAAGGCCGGACCGCCGTTCGTTTCAGCGTTGAGCGTCCGGAGCGAGCTGACGGCAAGCTCAAAAGGCGATTTGATCTTTGCCCGATAATTCTCCGGTGCAAAGAATTCCTTGTCGGTGAACAGCGCCTTCAATGTGGTTTTGATGTCGCCTTTAGAGTTGTGAAATGCGTCGGCGACCCGCTGCACCAAAGCATCGCTCGGGTTGTCGCTGACAAATTTGACAGCCAATTTCCGCGCGATGAACTTCGCCGTCGCCGGGCTGTTCACCAAGATGTCGATGACCTTGAGGCCGTCCTTGATACCGCCTTCGTCGATCTTTTGCCCGAGCACGGTCTTTGTGCCGCTCTCGTGCCAGCGCGGATTGAAATAGAACTCGCCGCTGTCCACGTCGTCGGGCACGCCTTGCTGCCGCTGCAGCCGATCCATCCGTTGATCTTCCGTGCCTTTGATCGTGGCGGCCGCCGCACGCCGGTAGCCGCGCGGGTCGGCTATGGTCCAGCCTGTGAAGCATTTCGCAACCTCGATGATGTCGCCTTGCGTATATCCGCCATCGACGCCGAGCGTATGAAGTTCCATCAGCTCGCGTGCGTAGTTCTCGTTGATGCCGCGCCTTTGCCGCTGCTGTGCGGGCTGCGGTTGGTTGCGCATCTGCTGCATTCTCTGGTCGATCTCTGTATCGGTCGCGCCGGTGCGTTGGCGAATGCGGTCGCGCATCTGCGGCGTTAGCTGGCCGCCGTTGCGGAGTAATTGCTGCAGCGGCCGGACGCCGTTGCCTCCGCGATTTCCCTGTGCCTGCGCGTTCGGCGATACGGACTCGAAATTGTCGAGATAGAACAGCATCGCCGGATGTTCGGCCGTGCCTACCAGCAAGTTTTTGAAATTGCCTAACGCGTTCGGCCTGATGACGTCACGCTCGTAGCTCGGTATGTACCAGCGGACGGCAGCTTTGCCAGCGAAAACGTTAAAGTGATTCTGCCAAAAATCGACCATCACTTCCTGCAGCTGCCGCTCAGAATAGGTGGCGCGCAGAACGCGGTTCGCGACGATCTGCGGCAGTATCTGCTGGGGATTTTTGAGGTCGTATTTTGCGTATAGCTCCTGGATCTTTTGTCGCCGCTCGCGTTGCTGGTCGGCGGTCAGGGTTTGTTGATCCTGTTGATTCTGTGCATTCTGCGGGTTTTGCGCGTTCGCCGCCTGGTTGCGGTTGCGGCCCTCGAGTTGCTGAAGAAGCGCGCCGGGATTGGGATATTTTGCAAAAAGCTCGGCGGTCGAGAGATTGAAAACGTCGAGCGCCTTGACCTTAGCCTCGGCGGCCGAGTCATCGATCGACGATGGGTTCAACTGCCGGTCGATATATTTTTGCAGGCCCATGGCTTTTACTTTTTCAACATCGCCCGGACGCGCGCCAAAGCCGAGCCGGCTGAGCACGTGGATGATCTTTTGCTCGTCGGTAAGCGGTTTGGCCGGTGTTTCTCCGCGGACGACAAACGTCTGGGCGAGCAGCATAAACATGGCAGCGGCCGCCCAAGATCTATATATGAAGGAAAATTGCTTTCTCATTTTTCAAGAACCTCGATAAATCATAGCCTGACAGGCTGTCTGCGAGATTAGACGCCGGCGGCTCGCGACATGGCGAAGAATTCTGTGCCGCGGCCTTTGCCGACCGCCCGGAAAAGACAACATTTTTCGCCCGCCAAACATCCAAGTCTCGAAATTTGGCTGATGTTAAGCTAAACTATCCTCGAAAAAAGACCATGCGAACAATAAAGCTCTCCTTGCTCGGTTTGTCGATGTTGATCTTCGCGTCAGCTGCGTCGGTCCTTGCCCAGACGTGGTCGTTCAGCGACCCGAGCGTCGATTACAGTTTTGACCTGCCTGACGCCACTTGGAAGCTCACTGTCAAGCCCACGGCGGCAAGCACCAAGTCAGAGTTCGTTTACGGCGACCGCCGCAGCGGCCTGCTCGAGGTTCGGCAGATCACGGTGGCAAAAGACGCCTCGATGACCGATATCATCAATGATGACGAGCAGAAGCATCGCCAGTTCCTGCCCGGCTATGTGACCGGCAAGATCGAGACCTTTGGCGGCAGGCTGAAGGGCGCGGTCTCCAACTTCGAATATGTCGCCGGCGGCCGCAACATGTCGGGACGGTATTATTTTCTTCGATCTGGTGAGACGACTGTCTATGTTCTGCGATTCTCAGCGGAAAAGGACGCCCTCCGGTCGCTCCGCGTACACACCGACCAGATGTCACGCACGTTCCGCGTCAAATGATGTGGAACTTCGCGCCATGAGACACGATGTAACCGCTGCCATTTGCTAGAGATAATTCTGACAGCTCGATTTTCCTGAGCCGCATTCTCTTACAAATTGCTTCGTCGAGCTGAGTGACGATACGAACGTCAAAACGCTCGGCTTTTGTCAGCAGGCTCCAGGCCGTTTGGCCGTTGACCTGATATTTCTGGCAGAGCATCTCGGCCAACCGCTGGCTATGCTCCGCCTCGAACCATTTCAGAAAATCATCACGTCCGAGCCCGTCCTCGCATTCGGCTAGAAAACAGATCGTCCCACCGTCGGTGCATGCACGGGTGGCGGTGTCGAGCGCCTTGTGGGCCTGGATCATGTTGATGTCATATGGATAGCCGCCGCAGCTGACGACAACGACGGGCCGTTTTTCCGCGAGGTTGATCGTGTGCTGGGCCGAATACGCATCGCACGCCGCGCGGTGCGACGAGATCCAATTGCCACAATAAGTGTCGACTGCCTCACCGTCGTCATTGACGATGGTGCTGATGGCGAACGACGGCTCGGCCTTTGCCACGGCTTCCATAAACGCCTTGTTGACCGCATTGTCGTCAAGCAAGCCCGTGTCGACGCCGGCCCGGCGGGTTTTGCGTTCGCAGTCGAATGCGAGTTTGTGAGTTTCCGATATCGTTCGTGACGATGCAAGGCCGGGGCAGATCAGCTTTCGCCCACCGGTAAAGCCGGCGAAGTAGTGAAACGTTACGCCGCCGACAGTAATGACATGGTCGTGTTCCAGCACGGCACGGTTCAGCTCGACAGGAATGCCGACCGATGTTTCACCGACGCGAACAAGCCCGGCGAGATCGCGCGGGTCATGATCGAGTGTCTTTATTCGCTGGGCGATAAACGGAGTCAGTATCGCCGCCTTTTCCGCGTCGGTAGCTTTGCGGTGAATGCCGGTGGCAAAAATGATGCGTATGTCGTGTGCCGGCGTGCCGTTCGCAATAAGGCGTCGAACAATGAGATTGACGATCTGCCCGCTGGCCGTCTGACGCGTAGCGTCCGGGACGACGATCAAGACCGTTTGGCCGGGCTCGATGATGTCTTCCAAATTAGGTGAATCGATGGAACGCTCAAGCCTGTTGCCGATCTCGGCATCGGACAAGGGATTTTCTTCGACTGTCGAACCGAGAACGTTAAAGCGGCCCGCATCATATTCCAAAGGTATCGACGAGCGGCCGTATTTGAGATCGATCTTGGCCATCAACCTCGCCTCACCGGCTCGAAGCATTTGGTGCCGGTCTCGCAGACATAAACGGCCTCGGCCTCGCGGTTCTGCGTTTCCATTTGGATGGTCAGGTGGTCGATGCCGAATTCCGCGTGCAGCCGTTCGCGCACAGCGACGAGCAGTTCGGAATGGGCAACCGTCTCGTCATGGTTGATATGGGCCGACAGCGCTTCCATGCCCGACGAGATCGTCCAGACATGGAGGTCGTGCACACCGCTCACGCCCTCGGTCGCGAGAATGGCCGATTCGACCGCCAAAAGGCTGATGTGCGTCGGCGTGCCTTCGAGCAGGACGTTTACAGATTCTAATATCAAGCGCCACGCGCCATAAATAATGATCAGGCTGATCAGGACACTCGTAAGTGGATCGGCCCACAGCCACCCGGCGGCGGCGATCAGCACTCCGGCGAGGATGGCCGCGACGGACCCGAGCATGTCGCCCATGACATGAAGCCAAGCGGCGCGGATATTGAGGTCATGCTTGTGGTCGCTGTGCAGTATTTTCGCCGCAATAAGGTTCACAATTAGCCCGCCGAATGCTATCGCGCCCATTCGCAAGCCGTTGATCGAGGGCGGCGACTGCCATCTCAAAACTGCCTCGTAAATGATCCAGATCGAAAGCAGGACGAGCGCGATGCCATTTACGAACGCAGCCAATATCTCGAGCCGGTAATAGCCGAATGTTTTACGCTCTGTCGCCAGCCGCGAGGCAAACCAGATCGCGGTCAGCGTCAATGTTAGCGCCGCGACGTCGGTGAGCATGTGTCCAGCATCGGCAATTAATGCAAGTGAATTGGTCCACCGGCCGCCCAACGCCTCGGCGATCATGTAAATAAAGGTTATCGAGAGAGCTGCCTTCAGCCGTCCGGTGCGGCCGTCGGAAGATCGGGTCTGGTGTTCGTGTGCGATGACCGCCTCCGGAAAAACCTTAGTAGCGCCGCAATACGCTGCCGTTCCTTAATGAAAGTATAAAGCCGCTGCGGCCGCCGCGTTCGTCACCGATCTCGACCGCCGTCTCGGGCGACGGCGTGGCGATCTGCAGGCGGAACGCGCCGTCCGGCCCGGCATAAACGGACCGCCCCTGCGAGCTGACGCTCATTCCCGGCTGTGTCCGGCCGCCGATGATATAGACGTTTCCGCCTATCGCCTCGACATGCCACTCGGTCGCGTCGATGGCGACACTCTCGCCCGGCCGGACGACCGTAAATTTCCATTGATCGTTCCAGTTGGTCGTTTGCCCGGACCGGGCGGTCGCTTTTAATCGCCAGTAGTATGTCCCAGGCGACAGTCCGGAGAGACGAAATTCGTGTGTCTGCAGGTCGCCCCGGTCGACCATTATCGAGTCGGAAGCAAAGATCGGCGACTTTGCCACTTGCATATGAAAGCTCGCCGCCGGGTTGCCCTCTGGGTCCTGCCAAGCGAAATTGACCGTCACACCACTACCTGACGAATCGACGATCCGCTGGGTATCGGGCGGCGTCGACAATCGCGGCGGTGCCAGCAGCCGTTCGCGCTCGGACAGCTTGTTGCCGTTGACGGTTGCATACTGGTCCGGGCCGATCGTCGTCTGTTCGCCGTTGAGGGTTGTTTCGACGCCGCCACGGCTGACGCGTATCTCGCCGCCGTTCGACCCCTCGGCGTTAAAGCTTGCGTCGGTCTTTGGACCAATCTGGTTTTCGCTTTCGCCAAGCTCGACAACGTTCCTTGTGTTCTCTGGCTGGTCATCCGTGCGCACGTTCAATTGGCCGTCATCGACGCGGACGCGGACGTTCTTGCCGCCAAAGAGCGAGGTCGTATCGCGGACGATGACCGTGCTGTTCGGCCGCACCGAATAGACCGAGCCGTCGATCATTTGTAGTATCGCGCGGCCATCGGATTGTGTCTGGATGATGTCGCCG
>Ga0163161_10002238_pt1 | contig 13925 bp, 16 predicted proteins | sample S45metaG_FD_129847 | JGI IMG/M metagenome (GOLD analysis project Ga0163161, IMG submission 129847) | Switchgrass rhizosphere microbial communities from Kellogg Biological Station, Michigan, USA - S4-5 metaG | ecosystem: Host-associated > Plants > Roots > Rhizosphere > Soil | place: USA... | reverse complement strand
ACGTTTGTCATTGGCTTCGCCGAATCTTTGATTTCTGAAAGGATTTAAACACGAAACTGTCCAATCTATTTTTTACTATTATGTTGAGATCCCTACGGGAGGACAAACTGTGTGGAAATAAAGTGAGTTTATAAACAGTGAAATGATGTTGAAATAAAATGATATTTTTGAAATATGAAATTATTGACCGCTAAGAAGATCAAAAATTCGTGGAAACTGTTCGATGAGAATCACAATCTTATTGGCAAGAGAAAGTTTATTGGGTTTTTAGGAAATCGTAAACAATTAGAGGTGAATGGTAATATTTACAGAATCAAAGATAGGGGCTTTTTCTCTAATGAAATTCATTACGAGAGTGAGAGCGGAAGATTGTTGATAAGGATAGATTATGTACATCAGAGAGTATTTTGTTATGGTGAATCTGTTACTGAAATTTATTATTTCAAATCTAAACTCTGGTCGAAGAAAATGTCACTTCATAAGTTAGAAAATGATCATTTGGTGATGAATTTTAATTTTAAAAGATCATTTTCTAAGTACACATTTGAAATCGAGACCGATGAGAATTTTGACAATAGTTTACTGATAATGGTATTTTTCGACCTTAATATGAGAAATTTTGAAGATTGATTTCTGTAAATTTACATTCTTAAATCTAAAGTGATCATCAAAAATAAATCAATGAAAAAACTAGGAATCATCGGCTGCGGCTGGCTCGGAAGTCACATCGCAGAACGATTATCAAATCAATACGAAATCTTCGCAACGACGACTACGGAATCTAAAATTGAAGATTTGGAATCCAAAGGATACAAAGTTACTTTGGCGAACTTTTCCAATGAACTTGATTCAGAAATGAAAGAATGGGACGCTGTCTCGGAATTGGATTCTATTATTATCAGCGTTCCGTTTTCGGGAATCAGAGGTGCGAAAATTCCGATGAATGACAAACGGCAAAATCTTTTGAAGTTTATTGGAGATTTCAAAGGTCAGCTTTTCCTGACGAGCTCTACCGGAGTTTATCCTCAGGAGGAAAAAGAATTTACAGAAGAAGATCAACCTGCCGAAAATGTGGAGAGCGAAAGTTTCATTCTGGAAAAATTTCCTCAAACGAATATTTTGAGACTGGCTGGATTGATGGGAGATCAACGGCTTTTAAAGAATTATAATATTTCCAATCCGGATCAGTTGGTGAATCATATTCATTACGCAGATATTTGTTCGGTGGTTGAAAAAATGTTGGAAAATCAATCTCAATCTAAAGTGTATAATGTTGTGGCTCCAATTCATCCTAATAAAGAAGAAGTCATTAACGCGCAGAAGGATTTGCCTTACAGTGGCGAGAGAACAACGGTTGGAAGAACGATTTCTCCAGAAAAATTGATTTCAGATTTGAATTTTGAATTTCAATATCCTGATCCGAGGTATTTTCATTTGTAGATATTTTTATTTAATTTAGAATAAAATTTCTACGCGAGTTCCAACCAATCTTTCAGAAAAAAGCATCTTATAAATAAAAAGACAACATGAAAATACAGATTTCAAAACCTTGTCATGAAAACTGGGATGGCATGACCTCCAACGAAAAAGGTAGATTTTGCGAAATTTGCAGTAGAACAGTTAGTGATTTTACCAATAGTTCAGATGAGGAACTTTATCAGGAAGTAAAGTCTAATACAAATATTTGTGGAAACTTCAGCGAAAACCAGTTAAATAGAAATATAGCTCTATCAGTTTTAGGTAAAATAGCTTTAGGATTAATCGCAACTGTCGGAATTTCAAATTCTGCTGATGCTCAGGAATTAAAAACAGATGAAGAAATTAAAAAAATAGATTTCAAGAAGGGCTTTGAAGGTTTTCGTAAAGTTAATGACACACTAGGTCTCTCCGGTTGGTTGGGAATGCCGTCAAAAGAAGATATAGAATCTACACAACCAAGAATTTTTCTTGACGGATTTAGAATTTCTGAAGATAAAATGAAAAAATTAAATAAGGAAAATATAGAATCAATCAATATCTTAGATGAAAAAGCAGCAGCTAGTATTTATGGGGATAAAGCAAAATTTGGTGCTGTTGTCATAACTTCGAAAAAGAAGAAAAAAAGGTCTTAATATTTAGACCAGTCTCAAAAATAATGATTCCTGTCAACTGACAGGTTTTTTGATTTAGTACAAAAAAAACATTATATTTGTCTCATAAAATGATACTTAAAACAATAACATTATGATAGCTGAAATAGAAAAATTTATTGAGATTCAAAATAATATTGATGAGATTCTAAAGAATTCTCCTTTCAAAATGTCTTATATCATTGAAAAATCAGGGATTAAAAAACCAACTTTCTTCAAAAAACTCAAAGAAAAAAGATTTACACCAGAAGAACTTTTAGTGATTTCAAAAACTATAGAACCTAAGCAATGGCGAAATGAAACGAAAGAAGAGATTTTGGAGTCGCTGAAACGTTCTGAAGAAGATTTTAAAAACGGAAGAGTTCATGATTACAAAGAGGTGATGGAAGCAACAAGATTACGTTTGGAAAAATACAGAAATGAAAATAAAATTCTCTGATGAGTCACTTTCCGATTTAAGAAATATTGAAGAATATCTTCTTGAAAATTGGAATGATAAAATTTTTGATGATTTTCTTACGAAATTAGATGAAATCATAGAAATAATTTGTGTAGGAAACGTAGTTTTTCAGAAATATGAAGGTACAAACTATCATAAAATTTTAATTACAAAACATAATACTCTCATTTATATTGTTGAAAATAATGTTTTAAAAATAATTAGAATCCTCCAAAACTTTCAAAATCCCGATGATAACTATAAATCTGTAGAAGAATAAATAAACACCTTTGATTTTATCAAAGGGGTTTATTTATTCTTAAAGTAACATTTAATTTTTCACCGCTTTAATCGCAGCTTCATAATTGGGTTCATGACCAATATCGTCAACTTGTTCTTCATAAACAATTTTTCCCGAAGGATCGATTACGACAACAGCTCTGCTTAAAAGTCCTTTCATTACAGAATCTGTCAATTCTACACCATATGTTTTTCCAAAATCAGAACGGAAATCTGAAAGCATGACCACATTTTTTATGCCTTCTGCACCACAAAATCTCTTTTGTGCAAATGGTAAATCTTTAGAAATACAAAGAACAACAGTATTAGGAATATTACCAGCATCTTCATTAAAATGATGTACGGAAGCCGAACAAACTCCTGTGTCAACACTCGGGAAAATATTGAGGATCACAAACTTTCCTTTGTAAGAATCGAGAGTCTGGTCTTTCATCGAAACATCGGTAAGGGTGAATTTTGGAGCAGGTTTATTTACCGATGGTAATTTTGCATAAGTATGTACGGGTTTTCCTCCCATCAAAACAGTGTTTGCTGTTTTAGAATTTTGAGCGAAACTCAATACAGAGAAGCAAAATAATGTACTGAAAACTAATTTTGAAAACATAGATTTATTTTTAAGTTGGCTTTGAAATCAAAGCTCAGAAAGATTTAGACAAAATTATTCTTTTTTCCGATACCGAAGATTAAATTTAATTCAAACACCCGAAAAATAGAGCAAATCTATGAGTTGGCTATTCCGAAAGTCAATCTTTAACTCTAACTTTATTCTTTCAAATTTCAAATTATTAAAAAAAGAAAAATTTATGAGTTCAGCAAATACAGAATCATTCAAAGAAATTTTTAAAAGCGAAAACGACATTCCGGAAGAATATAAAGTTCAGGAAATTCATCAGAGAGTCTATCTTTTAAATGGTGAATTGGTAGAGTGGAAGGGAGAAGTCACGGAAATTTACTCGCCGGTCTGCATACGAACGGAAAATGATTTAGAGAGAAAATTGTTGGGAAGTATTCCGAATATCGGACCTGATGAAGCGATGGAAGTTCTTGATGCTTCAGTAAAAGCTTACAATAATGGACTTGGCGAATGGCCCACAATGTCTGTGGAAGGTCGCATCAAGTGTATGCAGAAATTTGTATACTTAATGATCAAAGAGCGCGATCTGATCATCAAATTATTGATGTGGGAAATCGGGAAAACTTTACCTGATTCTACCAAAGAATTTGACAGAACGGTAGATTATATCAACCAAACTATCGATGCCTTAAAAGATCTTGACCGTGAATCTTCACGTTTTCAGCAGGCAGAAGGAACGATTGCACAAATCAGAAGAGCGCCGCTTGGTGTGGTTTTAAGTATGGGACCGTTCAACTATCCTTTAAATGAAATCTTCACAACGCTGATTCCGGCTTTGATTATGGGAAATACGATTATATTTAAACTTCCAAAGCACGGTGTTTTAGCGCATTATCCTTTGCTGAATGCTTTCAAAGAAGCGTTTCCGAAAGGAACAGTCAATACTTTATACGGAAAAGGTTCAGAAATTATCACTCCGATTATGGAAAGCGGAAAAGTGAATGTTTTAGCATTCATTGGTTCAAGTAAAGTAGCCAACGGACTAAAAAAACTGCATCCTAAAGTGAATCGTTTAAGAGCGATTTTAAGTTTAGATGCAAAAAATGCAGCGATCGTTACTAAAAATGCTAATCTTGATATTGCCGTAAGCGAAATTATTCTTGGTGCACTTTCTTTCAATGGTCAAAGATGTACAGCCCTAAAGTTAATCTTTGTACAAAAAGATGTTGCAGAAGAATTTACTCAGAAGCTAACTGCTGCAGTTTCCGCTTTAAAACCAGGACTTCCTTGGGAAAAAGACGTGAAAATTACACCGCTTCCTGAGGTTAATAAGCCTTCATATCTTAAAGAATGTATTGATGATGCTGTTTCAAAAGGCGCAAAAGTTCTCAACGAAAATGGCGGTTACAATGAGGAATCATTTGTTTTCCCTGCCATAGTTTATCCAGTGAATAGCGATATGAAACTGTATCATGAAGAACAGTTTGGTCCGATCATTCCTGTAGTGCCATTTGAAACAATTGAAGAGCCGATTGATTATCAGGTAAATGCTGATCACGGAATGCAAGTGAGTATTTTCAGTGAAGATCCTTTGGAAGTTTCGAAACTGATCGATCCGTTTGTGAATCTGGTAAGCCGTGTAAATATTAATTGTCAGGCGCAACGTGGTCCGGATGTTTTTCCGTTTACCGGAAGAAAAGATTCTGCGGAAGGAACGCTTTCTGTGTTTGATGCGCTTCGTTCGTTCTCGATCAGATCCTTGGTTGCTGCAAAATCTACAGAATCCAACAAAAACTTATTGAATACAATTGTAAGAGATCATGATTCTAATTTTTTGAGTACGGATTATTTGTTTTAAAAATGGAGATCTTCTAAATAATAAAACCTGCTTTAATGCAGGTTTTATTATTTTATTTATTAGTCAGGATCTTTTCTAAAGACTCCAGAATTTCTTTTTCTATACTTTCTTCATTCAGAGTTTCAAGAGTGTAAGTTTTTTCTTTCATTGCGGCGGTTCCTGTTCCGTTTTGAAAAATGGTATCCAGATGGATTCCGATTTTCTTGTAGTATTTATCGGCAGTAAACATTATATGCGGAAACTTATTGTTGGTGTAAAAATTTGAATCTACATTTCTTGAGATCTGAAGTTTGATGTTGGGTTGCGCATTGATTCCTGTTCCGTTTTTACTTTCTTCGTTCATAGTAATTTTACAACCGAAACCGTTTTCTCTCAACATTCTTCTGAACTCCTGCATTTTCGGATCGATGAGATTTTTACATACTGTTTTAAAACCTTCAATAAATAAATCTTCTTCGCTTTTCTGCTTTTCCTGACTCTCTTTCAATTTTTGTTCTTCCGTTCTTAAGTTTGAAAACAGAGAATTCAATTTATCAATACTTTCTTCTTTCATTTGATCCTGTATTTTGCTGTTCAAAGACCAACTTATCCTAGAGTTCGTTGCTAATCTTTTGAATATTTTTTCAAATATAAATAAATTGTGAAAAATTTATATAACTTATGTAGAGGGAAAATACTGTCATCATTATTTTTCACGATCTAAAAGTTTTACACTTCCATAAAAAAAAACGGACAATCAAATATTTGACTGCCCGTTTTCTATATAAGCGTATTTTAATTAGCTGTTAAAAACTGAACAAAAACATTGTTCAATTTATCAGCGTGCGTCACATTCAATCCGTGAGGTGCACCTTCGATGACGATATATTGATTATCTGGAATTCCTTGTGCTGCCTGTTTTCCGGCAGTTTCAATAGGTACTACTTTATCAGCGTCACCATGTACAATCAATGTCTTCACTGTCACATTCTGTAATTCCGGACGGAAATCTGTGTTTGCCCAGCTTTCAGCACATTTTATTGTGGCAATAGGAGAGGCGCACGAAGAGATACTCCAGTCATAATTAAGTTGGGCCTGACTTACCGTTTGTGAAAGCAGTCCGTAATTGTAAAAGTTTTTGTGGAAAGTTTCTAAGAAAGTGACTCTGTCTTTTTTCAGGTTTTCCATGATTTCATTTAAATCTGCTTCAGGAACCCCATCAGGATTATCTTCCTTCTGTTTAACGACAGGGATGATTGAAGAAATAAGTGCAATTTTATCAACGTTTTCAGTACCGTAATTGGTTAAGTATCTTACTACTTCACCACCACCCATTGAGAATCCGAAAAGGATAACGTTCTTTAATTCTAATTGTGAAATAAGCTCATGAAGATCAGCAGTGAGAACATTATAATCATATCCATCAAGCGTAGGTGCCGAATTTCCGAAACCTCTTCTGTCATAAGTGATTACACGATAACCTAATTCCAATAGAGCAGGAATTTGAAGTTCCCAGGATTTTCCACTTAGTGGCCAACCGTGAATCAAAATAATTGGTTGTCCTGTACCAAAGTCTTCGTAATAAAGTTCAAAATTTTTGTTTTCTTGTTTTTTAATGTAAGGCATATTGATATTTTTTGTGATGTGATTTTGTGAACACAAATTTTGCGCCACCAGAAGTGTGAAATATAGATGTGGTATGTGTTTTCTGAAGATTTAATAAATTTTAACAAATGATGAGTTGGAGGTTTAGTTTTGGAATTTTTAATCGCAAGGGTAGAAAATGATGTTTTTTAATGCTCATGTTTTTTAGATAAACAAAGGCGTAAACTTAGTAAGAAACACAATGTTTTGAAGTCTGTACTTTCCTTTTAAGATAATAGCTGCATCAACCTTATCAAGGTTTTTTGCATTGTGAATATTAACCTTGAAAAAGTTGATGATAGCAAATAAATTATTTACTATTAATTTAATTTGAAAAAAAATGTAACATTTATTTTATACTCCTACTAACTCCATAGAGTTGAAAGCCATGACCTCAGTAGAACAGGAATTTTTACATAAAATCGAAAAACATAAAGGAATCATTTTTAAGATTTCCAAAATGTACATGGATGATAAAGACGACCGTGACGATCTTTTTCAGGAGATCACTTATCAGGTTTGGAAAGCCTATTCCGGTTTCAGAGGTGAGAGTGAATTTTCAACCTGGCTGTATAGAATTGCCTTGAATACCGCCATCGTTTTTCTAAAATCTGAAAAGAAAAGAAGTTTTATCAACAAAGAAGATTTTACAGAATATAAAATTATTGAGGATGAATATGATCATGAAAAGGAAGAAAAACTTTCTGCCATGTACAAAGCGATCAATCAATTAAATCCCATCGATAAAGCTTTTATCTTCTACTATCTGGAAGATTTCTCAGGAAAAGAAATAGCAGATCAAATGGGAATTTCGGAAGGGAATGTGCGTGTGAAAATGAACCGCTCCAAAAACAAACTGAAAGATATCTTAAATAATAAATAAGCGGGATGCCGGAAGTTTGAAGCTGGAAGACTTCCTGCACCCATCTTCCAACTTCCAGCCAAGAATTATAAAACAAAACATTATGGATATAGATGACCTTAAAAATACATGGAATGATGATGTTTCAGACGGAACACCTGAAATCAGCATCGAACATAAAAATAAAATCAATCTTCCGCTGGAGAAAATCAGAAGAAATATGCGAATGGAATTCTGTTCAACGGTCGGAATTTTAATTTTCGGCTTTGCTGTCGTGTGGATTCCGGTTCCGGAAGCTCCTTTTAAGTTTAAATTTTATCTCACGGTACTGCTTTTCTCAATGGTAATCGTTATATCATTTTTCTTCAGTAAGTTTTTTAAACTGTATAAAGATATAGGCAGTCCGATGATGAAAACGTATGACTCTTTAAAAGATCTTAAGTATCAGTTTGACCTGAATAAACAATATTATCTTTCATTTATGCTGTCGTTTGTGCCGTTTTTAGTATGCGAACTGATTATCGTGATCGAATTTCTTCCTCACCGCAAACCGTTAAGCGATTTGAAGGTGGCAACGACGATTATTTCAATGCTTGCTGTCGGTCTTTTTGGACTTTTTTTACTAGGAAAATATTGGTACAGAATGTTTTATGGGAAATATGTGAAGCAGATTGAGAATCTTTTGATAGAACTTAAAAAGTAGATTTAGGATTCTAATTTAATCCGAAAAATTTGTTGTTCCTTAATTCTAAAGAGAGACAGATTTTTCGGATTTTATAATTAAATTCTTTAGTCATTAACACCTGTTCAGTGTTTTTCTCTTTCAATTTCATCTTTCACCCATTCCAGCTGTACATCTTTTTTATCAATAATATCCTGCATCGTCTGATGAACTTCAAAATCAGGAACGACACCTTTTTGGGTATTGGTGAAATCAATATTGGGCTGAATAAGCAATAAGCCAATTGGCAAATCTATTTTTGAATTCGGGAGTTTTTGATAAGAGTAAAATCCGGCAACCGTTCCGTCATTGGCACCTCCTGTTTCTTCACCAACTAAAGTGACTCTTTTGTCAAATTTTAATTTAGATGAAATGATCGAAGAAGCAGAAAAACTTCCGCCATTGATTAGTACATACACTTTTCCTCTGAATGCATCCTTTTTAGGTTTTGTAGATTTATTTTCTTTCATTTTATAGTACGCAGTGCCATCTTTTCCTTTATAAACACTGAAAGCCTGCGAGAAAAAATATCCCGGATAAAGCAGACTTTTTACTGTGTATTGCAGTGGATTTGATTTTCTGAAATAATTGGTTTTCAAAGGAGTAATTTTTGAAGTCAATTGTGCCGGTTTTATCAAAACAAATGGTTCGGGAGCAAGGTAAGAATACAGTTGATTGATCTCATATAGAGATCCGCCATAATTATTTCTGATGTCGATAATTAAATAAGAAGATTCTGCATTTTTTATCTTTTCGAAAGATTCTTTGTAAAAACGGTCAGAAAAACTTCTCGAAAAACTCTGAATTTTGATGTATGCAGTTGCACTGTCTTTGTCTAAAAATTTAAAATTTCTGTTGTAAGAGCTTGTAGAAGCATCATAATCATTCACTTTCTTCTCTTCTGTTCGCTTTTTTTCAAGTTTATCTTTTTCTAATTCTTCTTCGTTCTTAGATTCTCTTTTCAGATGTACAATTTTTCGTTCGTTATTGTAAAGTGTTTCTATTTTGGCGCTGTCCATAATTCCTTTTTCGGCAACGTAGAAATTGAAGAAAACATCTTTGAGATAATAATCCTGAAACGTTGTATTATAACCATCACTACTGATGAGCTCACGGTATTTTTTAAGATAATCAGAAACCTGAATTTCGTTGATGCTTACAATTTCGGTTCCCGGCTTTATATTTTCTACAGAATCTTTGTTTTCTACGATATACAAATGATCTTTTTCAACAAAATAATCAAATCGTCCGAAAAGTCCTTTTTTATTCTTTAAAACTTTAGTTTCTTTTCTGTTAATTTTTTTAGCAGGAATTCTCAACGCCAAATGTCCCTCACGGATTTTCGCAATGACGGGTTGAAGTTTAAAATAAAACTGAACCGGAGTAAGCGGTCTAGTGATCGTTTTTTTCAGGCTGTCAAATTTGAAATCAAGTTCATGTTTTGAAATGTACCAATTAAGTTTAGGATGCATTTCCTGAAGTTTTTGGTAAGCAAAATCAACATCCTGATGCAATTTTTCGGGTGTGATGGTGGATTGCGTATGTTTATTGTCTCTCTTTATTGAAGTACATGAAGTAAAAACAAGTATAAAAAGGAAATATAAGAGATGTTTCAATGATATTAATTTTATAAAAGATTAAATTTAAAAAGTTTCAGATAATTTCATTTAAAAAAAAGTAAAATTTATTCCTGATCGTCATTATAGAATCCGACTGCATGAAAATGTGCGGAAAGTTATACATTTGAAGCTTATATTAAATTAAAAAATGATCTATTTCATCATTATCATAGCATTTATTGTTGCAATCACATTTGTTGTAATGTCTCAAGAGGTTTTCGGAGCAGAACCAAAAGGAAAACGTCTGGAAAGAATGCTTCAGTCAGAACATTATAAAAAAAACCAGTTTCAGAACCAAAGTTTTACGCCACAGTTTGCGGAAGGATACAGTATGCCCAAAGTGATGTACGATTTCTTTTTTAAAAAGAAAGATCCTTTTTTGAAACCTCACCACAACGTTCCTGCGATTCATACTGATTTAAAAAATCTTACGAAAAATGAAGACGTTTTTATCTGGATGGGACATTCATCTTATTATATACAAATTGATGGCGTTTCGTTCCTGATTGATCCTGTTTTAAGTAGTTATGGTTCGCCGTTTAAGTTTTTTAATAAAGCTTTTGCGGGTGAAGATCTTTTTAAACCTGAAGATATTCCGAACATTGATTATTTGGTGATTACACATGATCATTATGATCATTTGGATTATCCGACGGTAAAAGCCATTCGGTCAAAAGTTGAAAAAGTAATCATGCCTTTAGGAGTAGGAGCTCATTTTGAAAGATGGGGCTATGATGAAAACCAGCTGTTGGAAGAAGAGTGGGGTACTTCTCTTGAATTAAAAAATAATATTAAAATCACCTATACTCCCGCAAGACATTTCTCCGGAAGAAAGCTGCATAGAAATAATACACTTTGGACTTCATATGTTTTGGAAACTCCCAACAAGAAATTGTTTTTAGGTGGAGACAGCGGTTATGACACGCATTTTAAAATGATTGGCGAAAAATACGGACCTTTCGATTACGCCATCATGGAAAACGGACAATACAACGAAGCCTGGAAATACATTCACGCATTGCCGGAAGATGTTATTCAGGCGAGTTTAGATATTCAGGCGAAGAATATTATTCCCGTTCATTCGGGGAAATTTGCGCTTGCTCTTCATCCTTGGAACGAGCCTTTACAAAAAGTGACTACTTTAGGAAAAGAAAAAAACTTACATATTCTCACTCCGAAAATCGGTGAGGTTTTAGATTTAAACAAAACTGATCATCAGTTTTCAATTTGGTGGCAGGATTGATTTATTCATGCCAGATTCCTCGGTATCTTTTTGGGTGGTTTTCTAATTGCTGACGAACGAAATCGCATTCCGGATCGATCATTAAGTCCTTTTCTTCGGCATAGCTCACCAGTTTATCCAAGATAAGTTTGGCATAACCATGTCCTTCCAACTCCTCATCAATTTTGGTGTAATATACATTAAGAAGTCTTCCGTCTACAGATATAGACATATAACCCACTTTTTTACCGTCAATCAATAACTGCAATTCATCTTGGTAAGGTGTAATTTCAAATCTTATATTTTCCATAATTTCTGACGTTTGTTGGTGAAACTCTTCTTTAAAATTACAAATTAATATTTTATAACAAGCCTGTTTTGTTATTCTTACCGTAATTTATATTTATTTAAAATTAAAAGGAGCATAAAAAATTTGTCTCTGAAGTATTTAATAATTTTTAATTAAATGGATAAAATTTTGTAAAATATTTTTAAAATCAACCTTTTAATAATTGTTTTAACAAACTTTGTGAGTGTTAGTTTTTGATTTGGCATTCATATTGAAACTATTGAGATGCAATCTTTAAAATTGATCAAAATGAAAAAAATATTGATAACAGCATTATTCATCGGAACATTTAGTTTGGGATATGCGCAGTCAGCTTATTACGATGATTACAGAAGAAGTGTGACGGATGTAAACTGGCAAACAGTAGTTTCTGATTTGTTACTCTCTTCAACTCAAGCCAACCAGATTAATTCTCTAAACAATAGATATGATAATTATGAAGGGTGGAACAGAGCTTATGCCAACAGTCCTGACAGATGGTCAACAGACCGTTATTCTGAACTGGAAAGAATTATGGGTCGAGACAAATATGTAAAATTTAAAACTAAATATTACAAAGGAAAAAATCCTGTAGCGGTCTATAACAGCAGCAAAAACAAAGATAAAAGGTATAAACATATGGATAAAAAAGCAAAGTCTTATAAATCCAATAATGGTAAAGCCCATAAAAATAAATAAATCAGTATCAATATAAATATTTTCAAAAGGAAATGACTGTTCGAAAGTTCAGTCATTTTTTGTTTTTTTATGTTAAGTTATCATTTTACCTTTGTGGAGGTAAAAATCAGCCTGAAAGAACCAGCGTATTTATTATGAAAGCTCTCCAATCAAAAAATCAGTTTATTGCTACGATATTGGCTTTTGCCGTCATTCCGATGTCGGGTTTGGCAACAGATATTTATCTTCCATCGATGCCGAGTATGGCTACAGAGCTTCATCAGCCGGAAAGCAGCATTCAGCTTACACTTTCTATATTTTTGATCAGTTACGGGCTTACTCAGTTTTTTGCGGGAAGCATTGTCGACTCATTCGGAAGGTTCAGAGTTTCTGCAATTTCTCTGGCGTTATTTGTAGTTAGTTTTTTAATTACTGCTTTAACGAAAGATATTTTAGTCATTTATGCCATGCGGGTTTTGCAGGGGATTTTGTCGGGATTTGCGGTCGTCTCGAAAAGGGCATTTTTTGTTGATGTTTACGAAGGTGAAAAACGAAAACATTATCTGAGCATCATGACCATTGTCTGGTCAGTCGGTCCTATTATTGCGCCTTTTATTGGTGGTTATCTTCAGAAGTTATTTGGATGGCAATCCAATTTTTATGTTTTGGCAGGATATAGTTTGATTTTACTGATTCTCGAATTGGTTTTTTCCGGTGAAACTTTAAAAATCCAGAAGCCTTTTAACTTCAATTATGTACTCAAAGAATATGATCTGATGTTCAGAACCAAAGATTTTTTCTACGGAATGCTGATGTGCGGAGTAAGTTATGCAATGGTGATTTTCTTTAATCTTTGTGGAGCTTTTATAATCGAACACAAAATGGGATATTCTGAAGTCGTAGCAGGATATGTTTCGTTGATTCTTGGTTTTGCCTGGATGACAGGAGGTTTTTTAGGAAAAGCTTTAATTAAAAAAGCGTTTCTACCAAAAATCAGAAATGCTAATTTTATTCAGATATTTTTAATTGCAGCGATGATTTTCTGTTCGTTTTACCTCAATACTATTTTTACTTTGGTAGCATTTGCCTTTGTTATTCATGTGACGGCAGGATTTATTTTCAATAATTATTTTGCGTACTGCATCGGGAGATTTCCGGATTCTGCAGGGATTGCAGGAGGTTTGACCGGTGGAGTAGCCTTCATCATCACTTCAGCCATCAGTTATGGAATTGTAGCTTTGATCAAACCCGAAATTCAGCTTGAAGTTGCAGAAGGATATTTTGTCCTGGGAATTTTAGGACTGATTATTTTGAGTATTACTAAGTTGAGAAAAGCGCATGTCTGATTAATTAGAAAGTAGATATCAGTTTTTTGATAAATTTCAAAATTTGTACTAATCAATATCAATAGGAGCGGGCTTTAGCCCACTTTATTTTTTACAATATAACGATTGGCTTTAGCCAAAACTTAAAAACATTTAGTCAGTACTATGTTTAGATTCCTCCGGAATGGCAAACTCCTGTATAATTTACCGTGTTATTATTGAAAAATATTTGTGCTATTTGTGTTTT
>Ga0163161_10002237_pt1 | contig 13926 bp, 9 predicted proteins | sample S45metaG_FD_129847 | JGI IMG/M metagenome (GOLD analysis project Ga0163161, IMG submission 129847) | Switchgrass rhizosphere microbial communities from Kellogg Biological Station, Michigan, USA - S4-5 metaG | ecosystem: Host-associated > Plants > Roots > Rhizosphere > Soil | place: USA: Michigan... | reverse complement strand
CATATCAGTAATAATGATGGCGTGTTGATCTTGACACTAAACTCGAAAAATGCTCCAGAACTAAAGGTAAGCAGATCTTACCAGGAGATGTTTGAGCATTACGACAAAGCTTCATCAAAAGATAAAAAGCTGAAGGAAGCCGTTCAGTTTGTGAAGCAAAAATTAGATTCTGCACGATGGTTTATCGATGCGATTAAACAAAGACAACAAACTTTGTTAAAAACCATGAACGCCATTATGCACTATCAATATGAATATTTTTTAACGGCCGACGAGCGTAAAATGCGCCCAATGATCTTAAAAGATATTGCCGATAAAATTGATATGGATATTTCAACTGTATCTAGGGTGGCAAACTCTAAATATGTGCAGACTGAATTTGGTACTTTCTTATTAAAATCTTTCTTCTCAGAAGCTATCCAAACAGAAAACGGTGAGGAAGTTTCGAATAAAGAGGTTAAAAAAATATTGGAAGACTGTATCGGGAACGAAGATAAACGTAAACCTTTGGCTGATGAAAAATTAACCGAAATTTTAAAAGAAAGAGGTTATAATATTGCCAGAAGAACCGTTGCGAAGTATCGTGAGCAGATGAATATCCCAGTGGCAAGGTTAAGAAAAGAACTTTAGATCAGTTGGCAGTTATCAGTTTGCAATTATCGGTTATCAGTTTTCAGTTAGCCGTAAATTAGCAATTGCGAAACAGAAACTTTCTATTGTTGTGACTGGGAAATGAAAAGTTCACTACACTTGGCAGCTTCAGTCCCACTTTCCAATCAGGTTAAGCATAAATTTTTGTGCACCCTGCAACCTCAGATATGAAAAACTGCCCCGGCCATTTAGCCCCGGTTGCAGCATTACCCTACAGCGAGGAAGCATGACGAAGCGAAGCGTAAAAGCGTAAAACGGGAGGAAATTTATTGATTTGCACAGGCACTGCGCTCCAAATATAAGCTGTGAATACAGCGATAAAATCGCCTTTCTCCTCCATCCTCGTTACAAACGTGGACGATGGATAAGTTTTCAGCCTATCGCCCACTGAAAACTACCACATTTTAATGTACGATGGTACTTTGTAGATATTATTCAGCAATAGGCCCAATACAATTTCATGACTGCCATTACTTACCTGATTTAATTGAGATGTTGTAAAATCGTATGAATAAGTTAAATTAACCATTTTTCCGACATTGAAACCCGCCATTGCCGCAAACGAATCGTCTTTACGATAACTCCCCCCTAACCAGATTTTGTCTTTAAAAGCCAGTTTTAGGTTTACATCAACAGAAACCGGTGCAGGCGATACATATTTCACCATTATCGATGGTACAGCGGCAATTTCATCATCTAAGAAAAACTTATATCCTGCCGTAGCAAAATAATGCGGGGCTTCTTTACCTAAATTATAACTATTATCACCTGTAAAGCTTAATTTTTGTGGTAAAATCTGCTGTACCGATAAACCGGCAAACAACCTTGCGCCATATAACCATAAACCGACGCTTAAATCGGGTTTCACCTGGTTAATCAGCGCCCGGTTCATAATCGGATCTATCGGCGTGTCGAAAGTAAGCGCATTTACATCTAACGAGATACTCGAAAGCCCTGCTGCCACACCGGCCGATAAATTAAAATTATTACTTAGCTGTAAATGATAAGCATAAGTAACATTCGCATCCAGCCTTTTAATTGGGCCAGTTTTATCCAACACGGCCGTTACCCCCATTCCATGATGCGATGGCGATGACGTGTAGTTTTGCATATAATTACGGTCCATCGGATTACCTGTTTGCTCTGGGAAAGAAGTTAGCGCATTACTCCACAATTGATTATCGCCCAAGGCCCAATGTGCCGATACAAATGAAGTTTGAGGCGCATCGGTAATCCCCGACCATTGTTTACGGTAACCAGCTTTAAAATCGAGGTAATTTTCAATTCCTGAGAGTGCCGGATTTAGCAGATACTGATTAAAAATGTATTGGGTATACTGTGGCTTTTGTTGTGCAAAAACCTTAAACGTTGCAAAAAGTGCAAAAATGATGATGAGCTTCTTCAATTTATCTGATTATAGTGAGCGGTCCTGTTATTGTTTTTCGTCCGTTACGCGGGTTGATGATATAATAATAAACACCTACCGGAAGCGGTTCATTTTGATAATTTCCATCAAAAGGAATTTTATATCCAGTGCTAAAAAATATCCTATTTCCATTTCTGTTAAAAATTTCGACGGTAGCATTTGGATAAGATTCTAAATATTTAATGATCCAGGTATCGTTCACATTATCGCCATTTGGTGTAAAGATATTAGGTGGATTTAATACTTGCAAAACTTTTACCAACACCTTCGATGTTGTGGCACATCCGTCAGGCTGTGTGGTTGCTGTAAGCGTATACTCGGTATCGTTATCCGGCGATGCAATCGGATTTAATACATCCGTCTTGTTCAAACCCGCTGCAGGCGACCAATTATATTTCAAATTAGTACCTTCAGCAGTTGCGGGAATTTCGATCTGTCCGCCTGCCAAGATATAAACCAATGCACCTGCAGCAGCAACGGGCGATTTATACACCATGATTGTATTAGTTATTGAGTTAGGACAACCATTATCGCCTGTAAATGTATAAGTGATAGTGTGTGGCCCAAGCCCTGCAATTTTCGGATTAAAGGTACCATCTGCTTTTATGCCGTCGCCACTATATACACCTGGTGCTCCATTCATTTCTTCGCCGACTTTCTGTTTGGCCTGTGTAATTAAAACTGTGCCATCGGCTTCACAAACTGGAGCCATATCATCAAACACCAATTGTGGAACTGGTTTTAAGATAAGTGTTTTATCTGAAAATTTAGAACAATTTTCTCCGGAATAAGCCACAAGCCTGATGTTAAAGGTTCGGTCGGTAGTGCCACCAAAACTGTCGTACTTAAGAACAAAAATTTCGTTATTATCGGGATAAGCGATTGTTTTATAAATGGAAGTTTCTTTACCAAAATCTCTATATATCTCAATTTTTGTAATATTGCCCGTAAATACGGTAGATGTATTTTTAATCATGATGTCTTCACTCACGCAGCTATGGTCGTTGATAATTTCAAAATCAGCCACTTTAACATCACCGTTAACCGTAAATGATTTTGATGTAAACCTTTCACAACCATCCGGATTCTTCACAGTCAGCATCACATTATAATTTCCTGTGGCTGCAGGCGTAAAAGTACCATCAATACCCGTTGTAGTAGCGATTACATTATTGTTATTATCCATATACTGCCATACAAAAGTTAAACCGGTTGTACTTCCATCTGCATTTCTGGAAGTATTTTTAAACCTTGCCACACCATCGGCTAAACAAAAATCAGGAAGTTCGAAATCAGCAGATTGTGGATCAATTACGGTTATAGTTTTACTTTTCACTAAACTTACGCATCCTTTATCACTTTCGGTAGTTAGCGTAATGGTATAAGAGCCAACCGCGCTGTATTGATGGGTAGGCTGCCGTTCAGTAGAAGAAGTACTTCCATCCCCAAAATCCCAGGTCCACTTCACAATAATTCCGGGATTTTCTATTGTTGATTTTTCTGCCAAAATAATCGGTCTGCCCGCACACAACCCTTTAACATCAAAATCGGATAAAGGTTGTGGATTAATCACAATTGGAAATGCCGAAGATGTTTCTGAACATTTCGAATCTGTTGTAGCGGTTAAAACTACATTATAAGTTCCCGGACGATCATAAATATGAACAGGGTTCTGCTCAGGAGATGTTTTTCCATCACCAAAATCCCACAACCATTGGGTAATACTCCTCGAATTTGAATTTGAGACACTTTTATCGGTAAATTGAACACCACTAGATTGACAACCTGTAGCTGGTAATTCGAATGCAGCAGTAGGCTGATTATCAACCGAAAAATCGATAGTCAATTCTTCAGTATTACCACAATTATCAGCATTTGGTTTAGTTGCTGTTACTTTAAACTGATAGTCACCTGGATTTGGATAATTCAGGTCGTTAGGGTACTTATAAGTGTAATAGGTATTATTATCATTTGGCCTTGTAAAGGTATTCAATACCATCGGATTATCATCAGTAAAACTCGCTGCCCCTTGAATCTCCCAATCCAATTTAATTGCCTGATAAGGTAAATTTATAGTTAAACTGATGGGCTCTCCTAAACAACCACTGCTAATAGGCTGCCCCGTAACACTGCTGGTAGGCTGAAAAGTAAAATTCTGAATATTTGCCCCAGCTAAGTATGCATAAGATTCTACTGTTCCATAACCATATGAAATTGCCGAAAAACCACCAGCAGCAGATAATCTATGTTGGGGCTGTGTATTGGTTACATTAATTACAGCGTAACTAAAAGTATCATCAATAGCTGTAAAATTATTTACTGGATTACCATCCAATCTAAATGAAGCTATATCCGCTGTTCTAATAATTACATTCAGATAATATCTGGTGATCTGGGTTGGAACTCCTACAGATCCCAGATCTGAAAAAACCGTAATATTATTTAATGTTTGCTCAACGGGATTAAGCACGGTTATTTCAGGATCCCCTGGAAATTGTGCTTGATTGGTATTGGTTCCATTATTTTGATTACAAGTTTGCGAAGTTTGATATTGTGCAACAGTAATTGGTTTCGAGCCAGAAATTACATTTGCTGAAGTAGAAAAAAAGGTAACTACTGCCCCTTTATTATATGGATTAGAAAGAGGGGTTCCATTCGCATCTGTAGTACTCCCATTAACGGTTAAAACCGTATTATCGTCAGCCACAATTATCCTCATAATATCAGTATTACCATGAAGGGTATTATAAAAAGGTGCGGTTACAAAATTTCTCCCCCATGCAGAAACTGGGAAAACCTGCTGATAAAGGTTATCGCCACCACTAGGATTGCGGCTGTTACCTTCATTGCAAAATGCTGCCCAAGTATTACCTGTAAATACGGCTACAGGGTTACAGTTTAAGGCTTTAATGTGGCTTCCGGTTAAATCACCAACGGATTGATATTGATAAACATCGCCTCTATTTAACTTAATGGTAAAAGTTGTATTGGCGGTTCTTCCGCCGTATCTTTCATTTTGTTTAGGTGTTATTTCCAAATCAGTATTATCAACAGTTCCTACAATAGTAAACTGTGAAAAACCCTGTTGATTTCCACGGCTTTCATAACTAAAGGCATAGTATTCTTGTCCAAGTGTGTTTGTCGGTAACACTAAAGTACCACCCGTACGGGCATTATTAGAAATGATACTATACAATGATATTGCTTTAGTGGTAATCACGTGAATGGCCTTATTAGGTTCTATCAAATTGGAACTACCCATTAATACGGAATAGGCATTTGGATCGATTACAAAAGGCAAACAGGTATTGGCAGGTATAGTAGCGCCAGCTGGGGAAATTAAAGTATTACCAACATAAACTTTATAGTCAGTAGTTTGATCTGCAGATAAAAATAAGGTTAACCTTGATCTATCCCCATCAATATGGCCGGCATAAGGAACAAAAAAATCTTTCCCTTTATTTGATGTATTTTGAGCAAAAGATAAGGATGTTGCAAAAAATATAAAAAACAAAACCAATAACCAATGCCTGTTCATTACCTATCAGTTTAGTTTGAAAACGTTATACATGGTTTGTTTGATTAGATATGCAATATACTATTAATCAAATCACAAGAAAAAAGAATTATTAGAATTTTAACAATTTTAATCGGAAAAGGAGTCTTTCGTGTAATATTCCTGGAGGGTAGTGTAAAAAATTTCTTATTCAAATATAATTCATACAGAAAAAGAGGTATAAAAGATGAATACAAGCAGGGCAAATAAAAAAAGCCACCTTATTAAGGTGGCTATAGGATAAAGGTTCAGTTATTACTTTGATCGGACTGATCGCCGCTACCATATTTTGCAGAGAAATCTTTTGCCTTCTCATCTGCATCACTATCATTATGATCTTCAGGCTCCAGGTTTTCATCTAAGCGATCGTTCCAATCGTTTAATCCCTTAACAGGATGTTTTGCATTTTCTACTGTAAAATCGGATTTTGATTTAGCCAGATCTTGTTTTTGATTTTCCATGTTGGCATTTATTTAAATTAAAACAGCACCATTAACAGAAAGTTTTATTTGTTACAATTATTTAACCGGAGGCTCATCTTTTGCATCCTTAAATTCTTTCACGCTTCTCCCTATTCCCCTCATTAACTCTGGCAATTTTTTGCCACCAAAAATAAGCAGGATAACCACTCCTATTAAAATAATTTCTATTGCAGACATGTCATTATATTTTTCACAATATACGTTAATTCTTCTGAAATGGTTTGGTTGATTGGTTCAATTAGCCATTGGTTTCATTCTCGTTATAGTAGGAAAGCCCATGAAACAAGTTACCATTGACAGACTTTCAATAAAAAGCATCGTCATCTCGATCCGATAGCTATCGGATGGAGCGCAGTCCCGAATTTTCGGGAGAGAGATCTATCTTGGCAGATTTAGCTTCACTGAGCACTTCGTGGTTCTCGACTGCGTTGCACCCGATAGCTATCGGGTCCGCTCGAAATGACGAAATCTTGGGGAATTATCTCTTTGAATTTCTATGTTATTTATATTGATTTTTATACAAAAATCTATCCCTTAGGATGATGCAACAAATCATAATCCTCACTTTCTGTATTTCGATCGTAAATTAGTTCATTAATTGATAACCATTGGTTATTGATTCAGGAGAACGAAACGAAAAGGATAATCGACGCTAAACATCAACCCCTAAACACTAAACCAACAAAGCATTCAAAGTCCTTGTTTTTATCTTTGGTACCGCTCCATGACGCATAAACTCGGCAAAACCTTTTAACTGTTTGATTGATTTAATGGCTTCATATCCTTCATAAGAAGTTCTGATTTTGTTTAACAGCATGGTGTCTGTTTTAAACATATCATTTTCAACCAATACCCCTTTATTCAGAAATTTCTTAATTAATTCGGCCATTTTGCCGTTAGCATAAAGGTGAAGTGGTAGTTTAAACACTTCATTATTCAGTTTTTCAAAAGCTTCATTAATCCAATCCACCTCAGATTCTGTATTTACCGCTATTTTCCCATCCTTCAACACAATGGAAGTCAAAAATTCGCGGGCGCGCTGACGGGAAATTACACCACCATGAATACCGTCACGCAAAGTGTAGTCTAAACGATCAGCACAGAGCGCTGGCAATGGCTGTTCTAAAATATTAAATGTACCATACAAAATCTGGTTAACATTGTATCCATAATTTAACAGCACATCAGGTACTTCCGACCTGCATAAAACTTCGGCGAAAACCTTTTCATGATAGTCTTCGTCTGTATTGTCGAAAACATAATCGCCCACATGAGAAAAAGCGGTATGCGAAATATCGTGTAGCAATCCCGCAATTTGCTCCAGTTCTGAGCCACCAAGCATCCTGATCAACATAGTAACTCCTATGGCATGCTCCAACCGCGAATGGCAGATATCTGGATTAACCAAAAATATAGCCCCGCTTTGATGAATTCCGCCTAACCTTTTTAAAGCATCGGTATTTAACAGATCAGAAAATACCATTGGCAGTTCCATTTTGCCATATAAAAAATCGTTTACCTGGATCATATTGCTGTGCTTTAGTTAAAGATATATCAACAACAAAAATACTAAATATTTTAGTTTTATTTTAAAAAAATATTAACATTAATAATTATTAAAACTAAAATAATTAGCCTAAAAACCAACTTTCAAATATTTTGAAAGCTATTATTACAATTTCATGATCAACAAAAAACTAACTGCAAAAACAAGCCTATAAATTAAACGTTATACTTGTAAAAAACAGGCATATGGCAACTGCTCAGCAAATTAGAAAAGCATATTTAGATTATGTTTTAACAAACAGTGAAAAACCAAAATCGGTTTATGTTTTTGTGAAAAAGCTCAAAATTACCGAGGCCGATTTTTATCAGTTTTTCTCCTCTTTTGAAAGCATTGAAAAAACAATCTGGTTTGAACTTACTTTTGAAACCATTAATAAAATCAAGGAGCAGGAAGTTTGGCCCCAGTATACAGCCAGAGAAAAAATGCTTTCTTTCTTTTACAGTTATCTCGAAAACCTGAAGAACGAACGCAGTTTTGTGATTTACAGTTTAAAAAATCACCGTGGTAAATTTTCTACTCCCGATGTTCTGGCTGGCGTAAAACCTATTTTCGAAAACTTTGCACAAGAAATTATTGAAGAGGGTTTAGATAGTGGCGAGCTTGCTGAGCGCCGTTTTCTAAGCAAAAGATATAAGGATGCCTTATGGATCCAGTTTGCATTTATTGTTAATTTTTGGATCAATGATGATAGTGAAGGTTTCGAAAAAAGCGATGAGGCCATCGAAAAAGGCATTAATGTAACTTTCGATCTTTTTCAGCATTCGCCAATTGATAATTTATTGGAATATGGGAAGTTTTTATCCAGGAATGGGAAGTTTGCAGATAAGATGAGGTTTTAAATACCAGATGAAGACACAAAAAAGTATTCCAACAACCAAGGTAGAGCGTTCAGCAAAATTTGTTAAAACCGGTATTCAGATCGGAGGCAATTATATTAAACATTACTCCAAAAAACTGTTTAATCCTGAAATGGACCGAGAACAGCTTAATGAGGACAATGCAACCGACATTTATAAATCGCTGAGCGAATTAAAAGGAAGCGCCTTAAAAATTGCACAGATGTTGAGTATGGATAAAAACATCCTGCCAAAATCGTATGTCGATAAATTTACCCAATCGCAATACAATGCACCACCCCTTTCGGGTCCATTGATTGTTAGAACTTTCACCAAAAATTTCGGTAAAACACCCGAAAATATTTTCGATAGTTTCAACTTAAGCTCTAGCAATGCTGCATCTATTGGCCAGGTGCACCAAGCAATGCTTAATGGTAAAAAACTCGCCATTAAAATTCAATACCCTGGTGTTGGAGACAGTATTTCTTCTGATCTGAAACTGGTAAAACCTTTCGCTTTCCGTTTATTGGGCATGTCGGAAAGGGAATTGAATATATATATAAAAGAAGTTGAAGAACGTTTGCTTGAAGAAACCGATTACGAACTGGAAGTTAAACGTTCTATCGAATTTTCAGAAGCCTGTAAAAACCTCGATCATGTTGTGTTTCCAAAGTACTATCCGGAATTATCCGGGAAGCGGATCATTACCATGGACTGGATTGATGGTTTGCACTTAAAAGAATTTTTACAAACGAATCCTTCTCAGGAATTACGTAATAAAATCGGACAGGCGCTGTGGGATTTCTACAATTTCCAACAGCATGAGCTAAGGGCTGTGCATGCGGATCCACATCCTGGAAATTTTATGATTACTCCCGATGAAAATCTAGGAGTAATTGACTTTGGCTGTATTAAGGAGATGCCTGATGATTTCTATTACCCGTTTTTCGCCTTAATTTCTACTGATGTAATTCACGATAAAAATAAAACGATAGATGCATTTAGAAAATTGGATATGATCCATACTGACGATTCTCCTGAGCAGATTGAGTTTTACTATAAATCGTATAAGGAAATGATCAGTCTTTTTGCCAAACCTTATACCAGTGAATCATTCGACTTTAGCAAGCCAGATTTTTTTGAACAATTGTATATGTATGGCGAGAAAATCTCAAAAATGCCAGAATTTAAGCAAGCGCGTGGCGTAAAACATTTTATTTATGTTAACCGGACTAATTTTGGGTTGTATACGATATTACATGAGTTAAAAGCAACGGTTAAAACAGATACTTATAAACCAAATGTATAGTGCATAGTTGTTATTTCGACCTCAATGCTTTGAGAAGAAATTTATATTGCCTTGATATTAGCCCTTCCTTCCTGGATTAATACTAACCATTAAGGAATTAAGAAAACTAAGTTTTTTTAGGCTGTTATAAAGGAAGTCATCCGTTAGGAAACGTCCGTCATTTCGGGCGTAGCAGAGAAATCTATTAGTAAAATCCTGAATAATACAACTAATAGATTTCCCCAAAAAAGTTCGGGATTGCTCTCCATCCAATAGCTATCGGATCGAAATGACGACCATTCGATCAAATAAGAATTTTAAGAATTTTTCTTTACCACTTCAACCATGTGATCGATATCAAACGGTTTTTCGATAAAATCATCAGCTTTGCATTCTTCTGCCTGTTGAGGTAAGTTATTTGATGTGGAAGTTAACACAGCTGATACATCTTCTGTTTCTGGGTCAGATTTAAGTTCTTTAATCACCTGTGAACCTCTCTTTTTTCCCTTAATGTGATCATCCACAATCACCACATCGGGCTCAATTTCATCTATTTTATCTATAGGCTCGGTTGTTAATGATGCCGTAACATCAAATCCTTCCTCTTCCAATACATGGTCCATTATATCAAGGATATCTTTATTATCCTGAACAAGCACAACCTTTTTCTTCATAAATAAACAGACTAAAATTCTCATTAAATATAAAGAAAAAGACTAGATCAATAAAAGATCTTAAAATATTTTACAAACGCTTGGTAAAAGTTTCAAGTTTTCGTCTTGAATTAATGCCCGTTCGTCGAGTATTCCCTATCGATTGTATAAAAACGCAACATTGCCTGCAACGTTTTTCAATTCATTGCGTCTTATCATCAAAACTACAAAAAAAGACTTAAACATTTAAATAACAATTAATTAACATTTAATTATTAAATAAAAATATTATGAAAACCTCAATCAAAACCCTAATCGCCACTTCATTAACAGCAATCGTTTTATCATCAGCTGTATTCACTACAAGCGTTTCTGCAACAGAAAAAAAGCCGGATGCAATTTTAAAAATATCAGCTTTTAAAAGAATTTCTGTAAAAGGAAATGTAGAAGTAACTATTATCCAGCGGAATAACCCAGGCATTTTCTACACTGATGATAATACAGGAGCAGCAAAAGTGATGCAGGATGGTGATAATTTAAAAATCACTTCAATTAGTACCGACAAAGCAAAACTAACTGTTTATGTAAACGATTTTTACAGAATAGAAGCATCAGAAAATGCAATTGTTAAAACAGAAGGAAAACTAAGAACTAAATATCTTCAGATCTTTTTAAAAGGAAATGCACATGCCGAAATCAATACCAGCTCAGAAGGTTTATATACTGTAATTTCTGATCAGGCCGATTTAAAATTAAGCGGTTCTACTGATCAACATACTTTGGTGATGGGGAAATCACAAAAATTAACCATCGATAAATTTGCTGCTTTAAAAACAAATATCAGCTCTGTAGAAACTTTTGCAATTGAAAAAGAAATTGCTGCAATCAAATAATAAAAAACACACAAATGAAAACAAAAGGCTTTCTGATCCTGATCAGAAAGCCTTTTGTTTTTAAACATAATACAGTACAAACCTTAAAGAGGCTGTATCATAAATATAGATTGTCATCCTGTCCAAAGGACTCCTACGGAGAGCCCTGTCGAAGGACCTGTTTAAATGCTCCGCAAGGTGTTTCGAAAGCTCAACGTGACAAGTTCAAATAGAATCAATGATACAGCCTTTAACTTGTAGCGTCACTAACCTATAGTTCTTAGTGCTGTAGTACCTTCGCGATTTCCTTCTCGATAGATTTGATCTCTTTAGGTTTAAGTTTTTTAGCAGCATCTGTTTTGCCAGCTACTTTACTTTCCAGATATTTCACACCTACCCTTAAAGCTTTTAAACCAGAAACACCTTGAAGTTCATCTAGTTCAAGCTGCTCTAAATCATCATTTAAATATCCTTGAACCTGCATATATTTAATGTACTCCATATATTCTTTGGCTTCTTCAGGATTGAAATAAACCATTGCAATTTTATGGGGCTGCGTTAAACGTTCGGTTGTACCTTTAACCAATACTTTATCAATACGTTTTTTAACTACTTCATAACGGATATTATAAGCGCCTTCTACATCAAAACGGCGTTCGTCGTTCCTAAAACTAATATCAATTGCATTAGAGTGGATAAAAATCAGCTGTGTGGTTTCTAATGCACGGGGCATTTCACCAATTAATCCTTTCGATAAACGCGCAATATCGACCATTGAGGTTAACTGCCATAAACGGATATTTTTGAGGTACAACAAATCAAATGGGCGATCTGGTGCGATTTCCTGTCCGATGTAAATATCATACTCCACTCCATCAGTTCTGAATTTGGCAAAATAACAAGGGTATGAAGCCTGTAAATTAGCCTGCGATTTCTCCAGGTACTGACTCACTTCGGTATTGATCAGCTGCATCGAAATTTCCAACTGCCTACGATTTGCAAATGCGGCACCGGTTTCTGGAACAATAACTTCAAAATAACGATCTACAAACTCAGCTGTTATCGGGTAGTTTCCTTTTATAATTGATAAGAAAGGATAAACCTCTATTTCTAAAAACTCGTTCAGTTTGTTTTCTTCGTTTGATGAAGCGAAATCACCGATACGTTTAATCCAGTCTTTACAATTGAACAATAATTTATCGGTAAGTTCTAAAGACACATGCTTACGGATGGCTTTTAAAGTATCAATTAAACTGTTTAACTGTACTTCCATATCATCTTTTAAAGCCTTATTCCGCTCTATGGTGGAATTACGGATATCAATTGCGCCAAACAGCGGATACATATGTTTAAAGGTGATCGTTTCGATTTCCTTTAATTTATGGTAACTGTTATTCTGCTGAAGAAAATGCCAAACAGCTTCGTTAAACTTCCATTGAACCGATGGTTGCAAGGCAGTAAACTTATCCATCAACACTTCGTCCATTTTAGCATCAAATTCTTCAATACTGTATTGGAAAAGCTGACCGATTAAGGGCATCGCCGGACGTAACCTCGATAAAAGTTTATCGTCAACCAATACTTCCTCACTCGAATAAACCTCTAAAACGCCTGCCAGCTGGGTATTGTAATACACAGGTAATACAGAATAAGAGCAAACACCAGCAGCTTTTAAAACCCTTAAAAAAGGATCTTTATCTATCTGATCGTCGTTAATTGAGCTTACAAAAATTGACCTTGGGTTTTCTTTATATTTATCAACCAACGAATAAAAAACTTCCTCTTCGAGATTAGATGATTTTGCCGAATTAATCAGCATACTCTGCGAAAACTCCTGATTATCGAAAACGAGCTTATTGTTAACGGTTAAAAAAGGCATTAAGCCAAATTCGAGTTTTCCGTTTCCACTAAGCGTTTTTAAAGCGTGGATTACATGCGTATAGGCTTCTGTTTGATAATTGTGATTAACCAATGCATCGCGGATACCATCTATAGCATGTTGCAAGGTCACATCTGTTATTGAGATAATGCTGAATCCTTCAAAGTGAAAATTTTGTAAAGGAAGGTGCTTTACCAGGTATTCCAATTCAGTTTCATCCTGAAAATGCTTGCCCAGTTCTTCAAAATTAAGTTCAGGCAAATCGCCCTTATGCATAATATCTACAAACTTCGTGTCAGTTTGGATATTGTAGTATTGTGTCAGTTTTGTTTCCTGATTAATATGGGCATAAATGATCTCATTCTTTAATACAGAGGTAAAATTATAAAAACGGCCTAAAATAACATTGTAAATAAACTTAAGCTGTTTTTTCTCAATAGGCTCATTGTCTTTCGTTACCTTATTTTTAGGATCATGATCCTTAAAAAATTTGTAGAATGCATTGGTGCTAAAGAAAATCTGATCTGGAATTGGGGTACTTAAAGCCCAAAACAAATCATCTTCATTATCCATTAAAGGGGTTAGAATAGTAAAAATTAATTCTAAGGTATCTTTATATTGAGATAAATCTTCGGCACTGATGTTGCCAAGCAGCACATCGTCTTTTTCAATTTTTTGAAGTAAAAACCTGTAAAATTCAGATTTTACCGATTTTT
>Ga0163161_10002235_pt1 | contig 13932 bp, 21 predicted proteins | sample S45metaG_FD_129847 | JGI IMG/M metagenome (GOLD analysis project Ga0163161, IMG submission 129847) | Switchgrass rhizosphere microbial communities from Kellogg Biological Station, Michigan, USA - S4-5 metaG | ecosystem: Host-associated > Plants > Roots > Rhizosphere > Soil | place: USA... | reverse complement strand
GGTCCACTTCGAACTCCCTCAGCTTCCGCAGCAGCGCTTGCATCTGCCGCGTCTCGACCATCCCCTTGTCGAAGTCCTCCCGACTGATCGCGCCCTCGCGCAGAAAGCTCTCGCCGTACTGGACATCCACCTTGATGAAGGCAGACATCGCGTCGATCAGGTTGATCAGGGCTTCATGCCACGGCGGCTCATCGAGGTATCGAGCGAGGCTCATCGCCGCATCCTTTCCTCGTATCGCCGCCCCGCCTCATCCTCAGCGAGCGCCAGCTTGGTATCGGCTTTCGCCGTCCCCTTCGCCCATGCGATGTTGCGGCTCTTGATGAAGCCCCGCGTGTACTCCGAGATGGTCCCGGCGGCTTGCAGGCTCTTGAACTGAGGGGGCGGCCAGTTGCCGTGCTTCTCGCGGTACTTGTGGCTGACCCATCCGCTGTTGAAGCCGCGCATGAGCGCGTGAGCCTTCAACTCCGCATAGAACACCGCGCGGTCCATTTCCTCGACCACCTTCGGCTTGCGCTTCAACTCGCGAAGCTCACCCTCATCCGCCTTGATGCTGCTGACCATCTCAGCCTTGAAGCCGCACTGAGGGCACGTCGAGATGCGCGGTGATCTGAGGTAGGCGCACTTCGGGCACTCCTTCGGCAGCCTGATGCTGTCGGTGCGGTCACCGCCCGCAGGCGTCTTGCCCTCCTTCAGCTTGATGTAGCTGGCGTCGATGTCGGTGACGAAGCCCAGCCGCTGATGGTTGTCGCTGTGATCGAGGATCAGGCAGTGATCCTTCCCCGGAGCCGTTCGAAGTCCACGCCCGATAATCTGCACGAACAACATATCGCTCTTGGTCGGTCGGCACATCGAGATGCACCGCACGTCCCAGTCGATGCCGGTCGTCAGCGTGCCGACATTGCACACCACCTTGATCGCGCCCGAATGGAAGTCGCGCCTGATCTGGTCTCGCTCCTGATCCTTGGTGAAGGCATCCTGATAGCCGCACTTCACGCCGACGCTCAGAAACTTCTGCTGCAACGTCTTGGCGTGAGCGCGATCAACCGCGAAGCAGAGCGTCTTATCCTTCCCCCATAGCCGCTTCCATGTATCGACCGCATCCGCGACCAGCGCGCCGTCCTGCATCTTCTTCGAGAGTTGGTCCTTCTGATAATCGCCCGCGACCGTTTTCACTTCGCTGAGGTCAGGATGCGTCGGGGCGTAGACCCTGAAGTCGCTGAGATGCCCAGCCTCGATCAGGTCGGCAATCGTTGACGCGATGATGTGGCATTGCTCGCGCTTCTCGCCTTCACCGACCGTCCAAGGTCCCTTGTAGACATCGCCCAGCCCCTTCGTCCAAGGCGTTGCGCTCAGCCCGATCACCGGACATTGGAAACCATCATGCGACAGCCAAGTCGCGTAGGCGGTGAACCAGCTATGCGTCTCGTCAATCATCACGATGTCAGCCTCAGGCAATCGGTCGCGCTTCATGAGCGTCTGCACTGAGGCAATCTGAACCGGCTTCGACCAGTCGGTCATGGCGTGGTAGGCTTGGATGACACCGACCTCGCTGATGCCCTGCGCGTAGAACATCCTGACGGTCTGATCGATCAGGCTGATCGCCGGGACCGTGAACAGCACCTTCTTGCCCTTGGCGCGTGCGTTGCGGGTGATCGCGCCTGCGAGAACCGTCTTGCCGAAGCCGGTCGGAGCCTGCATGCAGATGCGCTTGTGACCCTCTCCAATCTTCGCCCTCAGCCTTTCGAGCGCGTCGTTCTGATCCTCGCGAAGCTCATGCATCTTCCATCTCCTCCAACTCTCGAATGTCATTCGCCTCTTCGGTGAGGTCGTTCGCTTCGAGATGGTCGATTGCCTGATGCACCGCGCGGCGCAGCCGGGTCACATCCTTCTCCAGCTTCCGGCACCGCTGATGCCAGTACTCTGCGTCAGCAATCATCATTTATGCGCTCCCTTCCACCATCGTTGCAGCCTGAGCATCGCGAACGCCGTCGCCCGCATCGCTGCGACCGTCCAGATCAGGAGGATTGCGCTGAAGGCGAAGAAGATCAGCCCGATCATTTTTAGCGTGCTGAGCGGCGATGGAATTCTCACCGCACTGTCCCCGCCTTGAACCGCGCCTGCATCTGCTCGACCGTCCACGTCAGGATGTCCTCGCGCTTCGAGAAATACTTATTCCCGAAATGCTCATGCTCGATGAACCATCGCCTTTCGAGCGGCGCAGCCGGATTGAAGTAGATGACCCCGCCGCTGCTGGTGCGGCTGAACTCCTTGTAGCCGTGGTCGGGGCGGGTGACGTGAGCGCGATGCTCTCCGTCATGGATGGGTGAGGGCGTCATTCCAGTCTGTTCCTTTCCGGGGCGGGATATACACTTCGACTTCGCGCTCGACCTTGTTGCGCTGAGCCTCTTCGATCAGCCGTTGCGCCAGCGCATGAGCCGCTGCCTGCCCGACGAAGCTACCATCATTATCTCCGAAAACCAAGATCAGCTTGGCAACTTCGGGCGGCTGCCACTCGCGCATCAGCCCCTGCGTGGTCGTCGCCCAGACCGGGATATTGTGAAGCTGGCTCGCTGACAGCGCGGTCTCGATACCCTCAGCGATGCCCATGACCTCAGCCGCCGCGCCCAGCCTGATTGCCCCGCCCTTCGGCATCGGTCCCGGCATGAACATCCGGCACGGCTCGACCGGAGCCTTGCGCCCCTCGTCGGTCAGGTAGGTCCGGTGGATTTGCTTCGGCTTGCCGTCAGCGTCAGAGAACTGCGCGAGCAACGCTGGCATCATTGTTTTCGTCGGCGCGTGGTTCAGCGAAGCGACCCACTTCAGCGCCGCGTGACGAACCGGCTTGATCCCGCGCGAGGCGAGGTAGCGGTCAGCCACGGAATTGTCCCCAAGGAAAACTCCGCGCGCCCATAGACGCCTGAGGTCAGAGATGCTTGCCGGAACGGCACCCCCTGTTCGTGCTGGTTTTGTACTCGGTAGGTTGCCAACAACTCCGTCCACGGCGGTTGCGGCGCGCCTGAAGTCCCAGCCGGTCATGCCCATGAGCAGCAGCATCCCCTTCCCGGCTCCGCATCCTGAGCAGAAGTAGTCGCCCTCGCCGCTGCGGTCGGTGAACCGGAAGCGGTCCTTGCCGCCGCACATCGGGCAGGGGTGGTGTTTCCCGTCCAAGACTTTGGGCGGGACGCACAGCGTCTCCAGAATTTCTTTCCAGCGACCCTGAGCCGCCCGGTAGGTTCTGTCAGTCGCCTCGCTTGCCATCTCACCGCCTCACCCGTTCTGACTGCACGCCTCGCGCGCGCAACCACCAGTCTCTCAGTCTCTCAAGTGGTAGATCAGGAAAGGGAAGGTCTTAGAAAACAACCACTTACCTTTCCTGAACTACTACTTATTACGACGCTGTGACCCGATGGAATTTGGACATGGGTCCGCGTTCGCCCGCGAGGGCGTTGGTCGAGTTCAGGGGGTAGTCGGAGTGGACACGCCTGATCAGCGCGCGGACATCCCGTCGCTCAGGAACGCTTGACGAAGGTCGGGGATTGATGGAGGCTGCGGAACAGAGTAGTTTTCCGGCAGCGCATCAGCCCTTGTTGCATCAAGGCTCTGATTAGAAGGGGTGGGTCTTTCGCGGGACTCACCCCTTCGCACTTCGGTCAGCCTGATCCAACTCAGGGTGAGTTGGCAAGCCCACTCTCCACATTTCGCGATCAATTTTTTCCCGCTACTACATGTAGCGTGCGCTCAGCCCGCAAATCACAATGGGAGGGTCAAGCTGTCCTGAGGGACAAGTCCCCGCTATTCACCTGATCAGCGCCTTGGAGAATATCGGCGCGGTCTTGCTCGCGAGGTCAGGACGCAGGAAGCGGCACTGGTAGTCCCACAGCGCGCATGCGTCAGCCTCATCGGTGTTCGTCACCTTCCATCCCAGTTCAACGCAGCGCGCCATCGTCATCGGCTTGGCGATTGCTGATTTCATGTTGCGACCGAGAAAGTGCGCGCGCACTTGGCTCACCGTTGCCTCGCGCAGCTCGAAGTTCTCGTAGCACCAGCCTTCGAGATATTCGACCAGCCCGATCAGCAATCGGATGGTGTCGATGTTGGTCTTGCCGCTCATGATCGACGGCACCGCAGGGCTTTCGTAGACGATCAGGTCGGGCTGCGCGTCACGAACATTCCACTCCTTCTCCAGCCACTTGCTGAACGCGCGATAGGCAGCGGCGCGTGAGCCACCCGGCTTGCCGAAGCGGATGCTGCCGAAGGTCGGTACGGAGCCGGGTGAGCCATAAGCCCACCCCGTCACCGTTGCGACATCGAGTGCGAGGACGTTGCCGGTGAAGCTCACTTATTTTTCCATTCGTCATAGAGGTAGCCAGCAATCCATCCAACGATGAAGGCGGCGAGTGCCGCCGCCACCATTGTTGGGAGCCAATCAGGCAACGCGGAAAGCGTGACCCTCCTTGCGGCGCTTGCGATAGGCAATCGTGCCCACGCCAACGAAGCCCAGCAGCATCATCGCCCACGTCGATGCCTCAGGCACCGCAGCCAGCGGCACCACGCCAACGTCGAGCCGGTAATGCTCGAAGTTCGTGATCGTGCCGCCCTGATCCAGCAGGGTCAGGCGCGTCATGACCTCACCGTCGCTGGCTCTGAACGTGAAGCCGTTCTGCCCGTTCTTGAGCGCGCCAAGGTCGAAGCTGAAGAGAGGCTCCTCAACTCCGAACTTATCGACGGCACGCACGAACGCGAACAGGTTGCCATCGCCGGTCACGGAGAAAACCTGCGTGGTGGTGCCGATCAGAAACGAGTTGGTCTGATCGTGCGCCTCGATCTGAAGATTGTTCGTGCCGTTGATCTTGATGTCGTTGCCGTTCGATGCAGCTTGGAAGGTGTTCACATCGAGCGCCCTGAACTCGATGATGCCCTGATGCTGGCCGTTCAAACTACCCAGCGCGACATTGCCGCTCAGCGAGTTGAAAATGACGTTGTCGCCGGTGCCGCTCAGATTGCTCTCGAAAGTAATGGACGCGCTGGCAGGCATGGTCAGTGCGGCCAGTGCAACGCAGGAAAGTAGAAACTTCTTCATCGCGGTAGTCTCCTCAAGAGATGCGGGTGTCGCATCATGGAGCGCAGCGGAGTTCTGCGCTCAGAGTTGCGTCACGCCACCTTGTCTCGCTGAGCGTCTACGAGAGCCATCAACTCATCGAGCGGGCGATAGGGTGGCGGGTTGTACCAGCACCCAGACTTCGCATTCCAACGCTGCTTGTGAAGCTCGCTGCCATCTTCGTGCATGCACTCATGACCGTAGAGCCAGCCCTTCAACTCCATGCTGCTGTAGTCAGGCTTCATCCAGACCAAGACATACGGCAGCGCGCGCTTGGGATGGTCCTTGGGGCGAAAGGGGAGGTCATTGCCGATTGGCCGCGAGCGCACTTCAATCAGCCCGCCAACGTCGATGCCGCCAATCTTCGTGTAGTCCCACGGCAGCCGGAAGTGCTTCGCGACCCCAGCCTCTCCATTCGCTCCGCTGATGTGATAGCTCTCAAGGTTCTCACCGACGCCATAGCGAACGGCGTTGCGCGCAATCGCAGACGCCTGACGCTGCTTGCCGACCTCGATAGCCTTCTCACGCCAGTAGTCTGACAGCGTAATGATCATCCGCCTCTCCCCTTGCTACCCTTGAGGCTCAGGACCTTCTTGCCGATGCCCTTCGTCTTGAACTTCGTCGTCCGGTCAATCTTCGCCTTGTTATCCCTGACCCGCTCATCCTCGCGCTTCTCACGCATCGCCCGAAGCTCAGCCTCGCGCGGACCCATCTTTTTCTCAGCCATGTTAATTTCTCCCGGTTGAAAATGAGGGTGGCGACTGCCTCCTGAGACAGCCGCCGCTCCCAGCTACGCTGCACCCTCGGCTGCGAGTTCGTCTGACGCATGCTCACCGTTGCCGTTGGGCACGACCGATAGCTTCGTCACCTTCGCCTTCGGCTCCCGCTTCTTCTTCGGCAGCGCGTCGATGCCGAACAGGCTCATCTGCTCCGCGTCAGCCTGAGCGCGCGCCAGCTTGTCGAGCATCTTCTGGTCCTCGGCTTCGAGGTCGGAGTACAACCCCTTCAGCCGCTCGATGGTCCTGACAATCTGGATTTCCAGCTTGGCGACTTTCTGAGGAATGCCCTTCGCCGCCAGCCCCTCATAGATTGCCTGCATGCCCTCGCGCTCAGAGCGAGCCGCCTGCATGTAGGTGCCCTTCGCGCTCTCGATGTTTTCGAAGTGCGCGCGGATGCCGCCGACGAACGCCTCCGCATCCCGCTTGGTGATTTCGACCTCGACGGTTTTCGCTGATTTAGCCATGTGATTTCCTGACGCCCGGATTTTGATACGCGGTGAGATGCCCCGAGCAATACGGCGTCCCTGCCTCGCGGGTTTTCCCGCAGCACTTTCGAAGGTTATACCGCCCGCCCCGACTGTCGAGGACGGCTTTGCATCCGTCATGGTTGGCGAGGTAGTCGACCCCGTTGTCATGGGTGACGGTGCCCCTTGGCTGCTTCGGCTTCGGGGGCAGCCTGACCTTCGGCGGCTTCGGCTCCGCAGGCTTGGTGAAGCGGTGCGGCTCGCGCTCGCTGAACACCACGCCCTGTTTCCTGAGCCGACCCATCCGACCTGAGATGGCGCTTCGGGTATCGACTGGGTGACCGGCTGCCGTCATCGCCTCAGCCATCCTTTCCATCGTCAGCCCCCTCTCCCAGAGTTCGACCAGCAGCCGGTCAGCCGCGCCACTCCAATTCACGCAGGCACCCGGAAGATGTCGGGGCGGATTTCCTCCGGGGACATTTCCAGAATGGGCGCAACGGTATGCACGCGCTCGACCGGGACCTTCTCCCATTGGTAGACGGCGTTGCGGGCGATGCCGCACGCCTCAGCCACCCGCACGGCCAGCCCGCGCGTCTCCTTGATCTTCTTGATCGCCTGATCCGGCTTCTTCTTCGCCATCGTGGTCCCTTCTCGAATTCCGCTCCCTCTCCCCCTACACCGCTTCTGAAAATAAATCAAAGCAGGGCTTGGCAAATCAGCGGGGCGCGTGGTACAAGCTCTGACTGCGCCGACCCGGCGTTACAAGGAGCAGAAACCATGAAGACCGGACTTTCGCTAGAACAACTCGACGCCGAAATCACCCGCCGCGCTCAGTCGAAACGCGACGTTGTCATCTCGACCTCGAAGCTGGAAATGACTGAAGGCAATGAACTAATCCTCGCTGACCGGGAGAAGATGGGCATCAACAAGATTGCCCACGATCAGATTGCCACCCACTTCGACATCCCGAAAAAATACTACGACAAGATGAAGGCTGAGGACCCGCGCCTGCTGGCAAACAACGTCAACACTTGGTTTCGGAAATATCCGGCTGAGCGGATGGTTCGCGGCTTGGACGGCAACGCCCGCGCCTTCCTCTCGCCCGCCTACATGCCGATGGAGAACGAGGACTTCGCGGTCCCGGTCCTCACCGCCGCCCGCGAGATGGGGCTGGCGCTGATGTCGAGCCAACTGACCGAGAGCCGCATGTACCTCAAGCTGGTCGATCAGAACGTGGTTCGCGAACTGGAAGCCATCGGCGGAAAGTTTGGCGACGGTCAGCACAAAATCCTGCGGAAACTCGCGCCCGCCATCACCGCCTCCAACTCGGAAGTCGGGCATGGCGCGCTGAGCCTTCTCGGCGGGGTCTATGACGGCTTCTGCTCAAACCTCGCGACCTTCGGTGAGCGCAGCGTTCGCAAGTATCACGTTGGCAAGCGTCACGCGATTGCCGACGAGGATGTCTACGCCATTCTCTCTGACGAGACGCGGCGCAAGACCGACGCGGCAACATGGGCGCAAGTCGGGGACGTGGTGAGGGCGGCATTCGACCGCGCCAAGTTCGACGCGCTCTGCAACAAGATCAGCGAGACGCAGACTGACGTGATCGAGGGCGACCCGATCAAGGTCGTGAAGCTGACCACCTCGAAATTCGGGCTGAGCGACGGGACCGGCACTTCCATCCTGAAGCATCTGATCGAGGGCGGCAGCCTGACCCGCTTCGGATTGTACAACGCCGTCACCCGCGCCGCTCAGGACGTCGAGGACTACGACGACGCAACGGCGATGGAGCGCCACGGCGCGAAGATCATCGAACTGCCGAAAGCAGAGTGGCGAGAGTTGGCGGTCGCCGCCTGAGGCTCAGGGTCCGCTGCTGGTGCGTGCTAGTTGGCGGGAGCGGACCTTGCGGAGGCGTGGGGGGTTGACCTCACGCCTCCTGATTTCTTCGGCTGGGTACGGTCGTCATGGTCCTGCTCCCCAGCCGTGAGCGCGCGCAAGCGCGGGGGAGGGAGGCTGTCGGGCTTCTCTCCCCACCATTTCAACGGAGGCGGAATTGAAAATCACCAAGTGGAACGGCAAGCCTATCTCGAAGCCGGGTTGGTACTCAGGCATTCCCATCGAGCGATATCATTCGGCTGGCATGTGCGATGGACCCGCCGTGTCATCGACCGACCTCAGGACGTGCTGGTCGAAGTCGCGCGCGCATATGTTTGCCTTCTGGGCTGAGAACCCGAAGCGCATCGAGCGCCCGACCTCCCGCGCGATGATCCTCGGCTCAGCCGCGCATCACCTGTTCCTCGGTGAGGATGGCTTCAGCCGGAAATTCATCCAGCAGAAGCTGACCTACCGCGACAAGAAAACCGCTGAGGAAAAGCCGTGGAATAACAACGCGGAGGTCTGCAAGAAGTGGAATGCGGAGCAGGAGGCGAAGGGGCTGTCCATCGTCACCGCGAAAGAACTCGACGCGATCAAGATGATGGCGTGGTCGATGCAGGCTGACCCGTGGGTGCAGACCGGCATCTTGGAAGGCGAGGTCGAAGTCTCGGGCTTCGTCAAGGACGCGGAGACGGGGCTGTGGATCAAGGTTCGCCCTGACGTTATCCCAACCGCCTCAGGCGACTACGTTGACCTCAAGACCGCCGCTGAGGTCACGACGCCCGCGCTTCAGTATTCCATCCGCTCCTACGGCTACAATATGCAGGGCGCGCTGGTCGGTGAGGTCGCGCAGCAAATCCTGACCGAAATCCCGTTCGCGACGTTCTGGCTGATGTTCATCGAGACGGCTGCCCCGCATTGCGCTCGCGCGGTCAGGCTGACCGACGAGGACCTCACGACCGGCAACAAGCAGAACCGCTCATCGCTCCGCAAGATTGCGCTCTGCATCGAGGAAGGTCGCTGGCCGGGACCGGGAGCGGACGAGCCGGAAACCATCGGCATCTCGTTGGACGAGCGTGAGCGGGTCAAGGCGCGGCTTGAGCGAGAGGGGCTGTGGTCATGATGGAAGCCTATCTGGGCGACGGGCTGTACGCCGAATTCGATGGCTACCAGTTCAGGCTCTACACCGACCGGGGTCACATCAGGCACGAAGTCTTTCTTGAGGAGGCGGTCCTGCATGCCTTCTTCGAATTCGTCAAGAAGGTCAGGGACCGATGACCGTTCAAAACCCAATCCTGAAAGTGCCGGAAAAAATCCACAGCGCGGGGGCGCGAGGGGCATCAATTCCATTGGAGATGACGATGCCACTCCGCAGGCACCTCCCTGACGACGCGCGACAACTACTGGAGGAGAGCGGACTTGAGTGGGACGTTCGCTCAGGCACGCGGCACTTCAAGATCACCATCGAGGGGAGGTTCATCGCCATCTTCCCTCACGCCAAGCCAGCGAGCCGGGTCAAGAGCCGTGCCCATCAGAACATGCTCGCCAACATTCGCCGCGCGATCAGGAGCCACCAATGACCGACAAACTCCCCGCGCACTGGAAGCCACTGGTTCGACTGAAGCCGGGTGAAATGTTTCGCCGCCCTGAGGTCACGAAGGAGACGGCTGACTTTTACAAGATCAGTCTGGAAGAGGCTGGCGCGATGCTCGACCGCGAGGCAGCGAAGTGCGCCTACTTCGTCAACAACCTCTATCAGGTCGAGTTGAGCGGCATGATCGTGGACTGGTTTGGCGTCGAGAAGGAGATGTACCAACTCTGCATCCGCCGCCGCGATGGCGGAATGATCTGGGACTGGCGGCACTTCCAGCAGATCAAGAACGAGTTGATCGGACCCGAATGCGAGGGCGTGCAACTTTTCCCCGCTGAGGACCGCAAGGTCGATACGAGCAACAAGTGGCACGTCTGGGTTTTGGCTGACGGGACCAAGTTTCCCTTCGGCTGGACGCACCGCGACGTTCAGGATCAGCAATACAAGGGAGTGCCGGGACTTCGGCAGCGACCGCTATGAGCAAGAAGGCAGCCCCGACCCTCATCGACACTCTCTACCGCGCCTCGTTCAGCAACGAGCGCAATTCCGGCTGGACCGAGAATGCGAAGTGGCGTGACGCCCTGAGGCGCGCGAAGAAGTTCGTTCTCGATGACGAGATGTCCACCTTCCTCGGTGAGCTTGGCACGCAGGCGTTCGTCGGCACGCGCCCGCTGGGCGATGTCATCGCCAACGAAGCCGGGAAGCGCAACGTCGCCGTTCGCAATCGCATGATCGAGCATCTGCGGATGGGAGCGCGGCTGCCGGGTGAGGTCACATGGATAGAATACAATCTCCGCAACTGTCAGGCGCGCAGCAACGAGCTTCTCGGTCGCAAGGTTGACCTGAACGAGATGCCCGCGCGCGAGGGCTGGCTGCTGATGCGTCACCCGACGCTGCCGACCGCCTTCCGCGCTCACATCGTCTCGCATGACCCTGACATCGATCATGGTGACGGCTTCGATACTTGGACCTTCCCGGTCGCGCTGGCGTGGACCGCTGACATGGAAACCATCCTGCCGTGGCATCGCATCCCCTTCGGTGAGGACAGCAACCGCCCCAGCGAAATCTCCACCGGGCTGCTGGGCTACGTCAGCGACCGCTGCGGCTACGTCTTTTCGGATATGCTGGTGACGCCAAACCAGCCGAAGGCGATGTCTGATCTGCTGGGCGAGTGGTCAGGCGTGCAGCGGCGCATGTGGGCGTTGCTCGCGACCATCAACGACCTCCCGGTCGAGGTCACTGAGGTCCGCGCGTCGAAGGGTTTTCTCGGCAAGGGTCAGTACCGGAAATTCCTCGATCACAAGACGCTGACGCTGACGGTGCCGCAGAAACTCTATCGCAAGACCATCCGCGATGCGCTCTCGCTGGTTCATCGCCGGGGAGGTCCGGTGCGTGAGCATTGGCGCAAGGACTGGCGTCACCCGTTTTCGCCGCTCTGCGATCACGAACTGGATGCCGACGAGAAGCATCAGTTTTGCACCATCTGCAAGGGCAGGAAAATCTGGGTCAACGAACACGTCAGGGGCGATACCTCTCGCGGCTTCGTCACGCACGATTTTATCGTCACGCACGAAAAGGATGAAGCGAAATGAGCGACGAGGCGCGGCAGGACTACGTTGTTGGTCTGGTTCAGCAGATCAACGATGTGCTGAACGGAGAGGACGGTGCTGAGGCGGCAACCGCCCTGACGATAGCAGTCGCCTGTCACATCGTTTCGATATCGACCGGCAGCGAAGAGCGGCTGGCGAACGCTCACGGGTTCGCCAAGCATCTGCATGGCTTCGTGACCCGCGCGGATATTGTCGAGTGGATCAAGGCCCATACCCACTACACGCCGGGAGGACGGGCATGACGAAAAAGCGGAATGCCTCCAAGGCACCGACCAAGCAGGACGCCTATCTCGGTCAGCGCATCCGCGAGGCTCGCATCGCGACCGGCATGACGCAGACTGAACTCGGTGAGTTGATCGGCGTCTCGTATCAGCAAATCCAGAAGTACGAGGACGGTCACAACCGGGTCAACGGCGGTCGCATCGGCACGCTGGTGACAGCCTTGAACCGCCCGCTCAGCTACTTCTTTCCTGACGCGACGGACGTGCGCTCGATAGCGGACCCGATTGCCAGTGCGTTCATGGCGACGAAGGACGGTCAGAAAATCGCGACCAAGTTTCCGCGCATGCCCATGAGGGCGAAGCGCGCGGTGATGGACCTTATCGATGTACTTTCAACGGAGAACGTAAATGGTTGACGCAGCAGAAGTCGAGAAGCGCACTGAGTTGGTGAAGGCGCGCAGTATCGAGATTGGCACGACGCTTGGCGGCATCGTGATCCAGTCGGTGAATGACCTTGAGCAGATCAGCCTCAGGCTCGCGCGCGGCATGGTCGCGGTGCCAGTTCACTGCCGGGACAATCCCGGCGTGGTCTACGCGCTCTGCATGCAGGCGCTTGAGTGGGGCATGCCGATCATGTCGGTGATCAACAAGTCCTACGTCCCGCGAGGCGGTGACCGCATCGGCTTCGAGAGCCAACTGCTTCATGCGGTGATCGAGAAGAACGCGCCACTGAAGAACAGGCTGCGCTTCGAAATTCTCGGTGAGGGTCAGGACCGCCGCTGCAAGGTCTACGGCACCTTCAAGGGTGAGGAGAAGCCGCACGAATACGTCAGCGAGACGCTGGCGAAGATGCACCCCGGTCATGTCACCAAGGACAACGTGAAGTACGTCAAGGGGTCACCGCTCTGGGACAGCAATCCCGAAGTGCAGATGTTCTACTCGGCGTCACGGCAATGGGCGCGGCTGTTCGCGCCTGACGTTCTTCTCGGTGCCTACACGCCTGAGGAAATGGAAGCCGCCCAGCCGATGATGGATGTCACGCCGGTCGTGAAGTTCGCGGAGCGGCTTGCGGAAGCGAAACAGGCACGCGCGAGCGGCCAGAATTTCGACGCGACCAAGGTCAACTCGATAATCGAAGGCGAGGCCAATCCCGGCGTCGTCAATAAGGAGGCGGAAGATGACGGAAGCAAGCGTGAGCCTGACCTCGAAGGAGGGCAGGACCTCGGTGCTGATCGAAGCGACGACGATCAGCACGCGCGGGGAGTTGGAGAAGCTGGCGGCAACGCTGAAGGAGTGGTCGAGGCTGCTCCCGGAGAAGCTGCCGCGAGCGGCGCGGGTGAAGCTGAAGCCGGTGGCGAAGGCGAAGTCCACGGCGGTCAAGCGCGTGCTGCCAAGCCGAAAGGTCGCCGCAAGTAATGCCCCTGAGGCAACGCCGCCCACGGCAGCGTGACCCGAAGTACCTGAAGTGGCTGCGCGAACAGCGATGCGCGTGCGGCTGCTTCCGGGGTCCTCCATGTGACGCGGCGCATCTGCGCTCGCGCTCACTGGAGTACGACAAGGAGAGCGGCTCAGGGAAACCGGACGACCGCTGGGCAATGCCGCTGAACCATTGGTGCCACATGGATCAGCATCGCCACAATGAACTGCAATGGTGGGCTGACCGGGGCGTGAAAGACCCGTTCGCCCTCTGCATCACCCACTACCAACGCTACCTGAAGGAGCGAACATGACCGACCAGAACCGCGCCCGCGACCTCGACCTCGATGACCTGAAGAGCATCGTCGCCACCATCCCGACCAAGCCAGCCGCGCGCCGCCCCGTTGCGGTGCAACTCGATCACACGGGGGCTGACCCGCACACCGCTGAGAACCTCGACAACCTCGGCAAGATGTCAGCCGACGCCGTGCGCGCTCAGTACGAGGCAGCGGCGAAGTCGTTCGAAGTGATGGGTGAGGAGGTCAAGGACCGCATCAACAAGCTGGAGGCATCGCTCGCTGAGGGTCACGCCAGCATGAAGCTGCTGGAGGAAGCCGCCACCGCAATCCGCGAGCAGGGCAAGCTGGCCCACATGCAGATTGCAGAAATGTCCAATGTCACCAAGCACATCAACGGCATGTGCGCTGAGGTCATGAAAAAGGTAGGTGGGTGATGGTAGCCCGTTCATTCACCAACCCCGACTACGGTAACGAGGCGCGCGTCGAAGTCTGGGAGAACGAAGTCTCGCTTGTGTTCGTCGCCGCGACCACCGAGAAGGCTGACGCGCTCGCGGAAAACATCCTCGGGCAACTCAAGTC
>Ga0163161_10002234_pt1 | contig 13936 bp, 8 predicted proteins | sample S45metaG_FD_129847 | JGI IMG/M metagenome (GOLD analysis project Ga0163161, IMG submission 129847) | Switchgrass rhizosphere microbial communities from Kellogg Biological Station, Michigan, USA - S4-5 metaG | ecosystem: Host-associated > Plants > Roots > Rhizosphere > Soil | place: USA: Michigan... | reverse complement strand
TTGAAACCCTGGTTTTTGATCCAATCTTCGTTGATTTTCCCTCCATATTCCTCCCTGATTTCACCTCCAAAACTGAGGTATGCTTTTTTGTTTACCGAAAGCGGCAGGAACTTTAACGTATTGTAGAGGTTCCTGGCCGAATCTTTCAAATGGCTATAATCCTCATCGTAACGCATAAGCTTAATACTTTGGGCGAAAGCAACTGTTGTTGATAAGCAAAAACAGATAACAACAACGAATGCCAAATGGGGATAATCAGTTCTCATTTTATGTAAATGAGGATTAGTGTTTTACCATTTTGTGTGCATACTGGATACCAAGGCCATAACCTGCACCGTATTTTTTCATTAGTGTGGTTACAGGCTCATAGGTTCCGGTTCTGGCCCAATCTCTTTGCAATTCGAGGATGTACTGCACAGAAGTTACCGGTTTTACACCTGCGTGCACCATCCGTTGAATGGCCCGTTCGTGTGCCTCATTGCTTACATCACCACAGGCATCAGTGATCACGAAAACATCAAAACCTTCTGATAAGGCTGATAAAGCCGGACCAACGATACAAACACCTGTCCAAAGACCGGCTAAAACAAGTTTCTTTTTTCCGGTTGCAGTGATTGCCTTGTAAGCGGGTCCATCTTCCCAGGTATTCATCGAAGTTCTATCGATATAATTTGAAGTAGCCTGGGGATAAAATTCTTCAATTTCTGGAAAAACAGGACCTGCAAACGACTCTTCGGCAACTGTGGTTACAATAGTGGGTACGTTAAAGATTTTAGATGCGCCACAAACAATGGCCACATTTGTACGAAGTTCGGTAATAGAGATGCTTTTTGTTGCAAAAGCCATCTGTCCTTCGAAATCGATTAACACTAACGCATGATTTTCCGGAGATAATAAGTCTGGTGATGGTTTCATAATTAAATATTTTTGTTTCCACCACTGTTCCAAGAAACATACCATCAAACAAATAGCTATAAATCAAACCATTACACAAAAACATACGAAATATATTTAACTATATATCGTTGATTTACGAATTGTAAGTTTTGTTTACCGCAAAAGGGTGCTTAAATCAAAACCTGTTTCTTAACCACAGAGAAAATAAAGGAAATGCACCGAGCGCAAAAAGTTGGGTGCGTAATCAATTGGTTTAACCGCTGTTTGACTGGAAAGCGCCGTCCATAGTGCATTCATTCTCCAACGGATCGTCATCTTGTCTAGAAGATTCGCGATCACGATCTATTTAGCCATGACGATTTGATCGGAAAGATGCAGAAACAAGTTCAGCAGAATGATGCACGGGATTATTGCGCGGATATTAGATAAATTCTGCGGAAATCTCCTAAATCTGCGGGATAAATAAATTTAGCTCCTAAATATTGACGAAAATAAATTAAAAAATACCAAGATTCAAATACAACACAACTATCTAAAAATCAGCTAAAAATAAAAACAAATAACGAAATTTCGTTACTGATTTAACAACAAAAAAGTCATTAATTAAAATTATAAACCCTAATTTAGCGATATGGAAATCAAGGGCAATTTATCTGAAATTCAAAATCAAGAACGTGCCATCCAAAATACTGATGGAATGACTGCACTTGAAATTGAGAATGCACACTTATTTAAAAAACTCGAACAAAAAGAAAGAGAAAATGCAGTTTTGTTATCGTTAAGCAATTCCATTGCTTCCATCAGGAATAAACTTGATCTCTTCGATGTTATAGACCTGAAGCTTAAAAAATTATTTGATTTTGATGACTTCGTCATCTGTTTGATTAATGATGACCAGGAAACGCATAGTGCTTTTATTTACAACCAAAAAGAGGATTTTCTTAAAACAGCAGGTGTAGCGCCAGAATCATCGAAGAAATATACACTCGATGATGGTATGTGCAGGGCGATGATTTCTTCAGAAAAACCAATCGTTTTTAACGTAGAAGAAGTTTTAAAGTGGGATGATGCACCTGCCTGGTTACCATTTTGGCACAATAAAGGCATCAAAGAAATGATTGGCCTGAAAATGGTGGACCGATCAGCATGTATCGGTTTCTTTTACCTCTACACTAAGAACATGAATTCGTTATCGAATATTTATTTTGATCTGCTGCAGGGCATTTCGCTGCAAATCTCAATAGCGATATCGAACATCCTGGCCAATGAAAAAATTGAACTGCAGCTGGCAGAAATCAACCAATACAAACAAAAATTAGAAGATGAGAAAAGTTACCTAAAAGAAGAGATCCAACATAAATACAACCATACTGAGATCATCGGACAGAGCAAGTCATTAAAAGATATTTTCCATCTGGTTGAGGCTGTGGCTGCTACCGATAGTACTGTACTTATTACCGGGGAAACAGGAACTGGAAAAGAACTCATTGCACGGGCGTTACACAATTCCTCACTTCGCAGCAACGAATTGATGGTTAAAATCAATTGTGCCGCAATCCCTGCTAATCTGGCTGAAAGCGAACTTTTTGGACATGAAAAAGGCAGCTTTACAGGCGCAACAGAGCGGCGTATCGGCAAGTTTGAACTGGCACACAATGGGACGCTCTTTTTGGATGAGATTGGCGAACTTTCATTAGAACTTCAGGTAAAGCTGCTCCGTGCATTACAGGAAAAAGAAATTGAACGGATTGGCGGCAGGGATGTAATTAAAACAAATGTGAGAATTATCGCTGCCACGAACAGGAATCTGCTAAAAGAGGTAGAAAAAGGAAGTTTCAGGAGCGACCTATATTACAGATTAAATGTGTTCCCAATTCCAATCCCCCCGTTGAGGGATAGATTGGATGATATCCCCCATCTTACGGCATTCTTCATTGAACGCATTTCAAAAAAAACAGGAAGGCAGGTAAACGCCATTTCCAAAAGTGCGCTGAACAAACTCATGCTCTACCCCTGGCCGGGAAACGTGAGGGAGCTGGAGCATTTGATTGAACGGAGCATATTATTAACATCGGGCAACATATTAAAAGAAATTCACCTTCCTAAAACAGATAGAAATGAAGTAATTAACAATACAGATGAGCAAAAAATCAAAAGCATCCACGAAAACGAGCGCGACCATATTCTATCGGTTTTAAAACGTTGCAAGGGAAAAATATCCGGTATCGGTGGAGCTGCAGAAATATTAAATATTCCTGCTACTACCCTTAACTCAAAAATTAAAAAATTTAAGATTAAACGGGAGCACATCCTGAATAAGTAACATTTAATGATAGAATTAAATAAACTGTTTAAAAAAGTTGTGGCAGTAAAGCATGTCAATAAAATGATCGTGCTCATCATGTTATTTGCGATTTTCAGTTTATTGCTCATTAAGAGCAGTAATACTTCAGCCAGAAATCAGGTAGATAGTTTAAATCCCACAGATTCTCTTCAAAAGCTAAAGAGACTTCTGGCTGATTCAAAACCCGATACAAACCGCATACAATACCTGCTAAAGATTGCCGGTCATTTTATTAATCAACAAGAAAACCAAAGCATAAATTTAGCGAAGGCAATGCCTTATCTACAAAAAGCACGCATTTTAAATGATCAACTTAAATCCCCAAACTCAGAATTCCGTATCCTTATGGCTTACGCCCGCTTTTTAAACAAAAAACGTTTGCGGGTGCAGCAGGCACTTACCTATGAAAAGGCAATTGCTGTTGCAAAACGAATTGGCAATAAACATTTCGAAGCCAGCGCATGGTATGCTTATTATGTCAATGTTCCCGATACCGTTTCGGATTATAAAAACAGAACATTTTACACCCGGGCAGCTACCGCGCATGCCTTATATAAAGAAATAGGCACCTCTTTCCAGGAAAAGTATAGAGAGGCAACGCTCTTAAAAACAATGGCCGACTTCCATTTAGAGGAAGAAAAATTTGATTTGTCGATAAAAGAGCTTTTTGAGGTTATTGCCTTGGATAAAAAATTCAAACTTCCCGATCTGCCAATGGCCTATGATCTGCTTTCGGCAGTTTATGAAAGAAAAGGAGAACTCAGTAAGGCATTGAATTACGCATTACTGAGTGTAAAAACGGCACAAAACAATCACGAGGAAGTGCTCGGCACTTATTTAAACCGGGTAGGCTCTGCCTATGAGGCCATGGGTAAAGCTAAAGAAAGCATTGCCTGGTACCGTAAAACCCTTGATGTTAACGATAAAAAAGATCCTTTCCGCTTTGTTACGGCTTATTCCATTACGAGCCAAATGGTCAAACTGGGTGAAGCAAAAAAAGCATTGGCCATACTCGAAAAAACGTGGAGCGAGGTTAACAATCCATCAAGTGGACATGAATATTTTATGTTTTTGGCATTTGGCGAATGTTATGCAGCGTTAAAAAAGTACGATCTGGCTAAAAAGTATTTCAATAAACTACTGGAAGATAACACATTACAAACATATTCTAACCCTTTCCAAACTTCAGTTTTCTTCTCGGTAAGCGAATTTTACTTTGCCCAAAACAAATACGGACTGGCCTTACAGTTTGCAGAAAAAGCAAGGGAAAACCAGATCAGCATGACCTTGCCGAGGCAGATCCGGTTAAATGAAATTCTTTACAAAATAGATCTATCTACAGATCGTCCGGCCGAGGCCATTATTCACCTGCAAACCTTTCATAAGCTTAGAGATTCGATGCTTAGCCAGGAGAATTTAAATACCATTGAGCGTTTGAAGATCGAATTCCAGGCTTCGCAAAAGGAGAATGAAAATGAAATCCTCAGGAAGAAATCACAATTGCAAAGCCAGGAACTTAACCGCATTCAATGGATCAAAAATGCCACTATAGCCGGGCTGGCATTTTTAACTATCGTGCTCGTTTTAATCTATGGCAGGTTTCGGTTGAAAAAGAAACTTCATGATACTTTAATCAGGAAAAAAGCGGATATAGACCTTGCCTACGCTGAACTTGAAGTAAATATTCAACAAAAAAACAATTTAATTGAAGAGAAAGAAAGCTTAATTAAAGAAGTGCACCATCGGGTTAAAAACAACCTACAGTTAACAATGAGTTTACTGAACAGCCAAAGTTATTATCTGGAAGATTTATCGGCAATTGAGGCCATAAAAGAAAGTCAGCACCGTTTGAAAAGTATTGCATTGATTCACCAAAAGCTCTATCAAACAGAAAATTTGGCTACCATCAACATTCAGCCTTATATCGTAGAGTTGGTTGAATATTTAAAAGAAAGCCTTAACGGTGATAAAAAGATCAGCTTTGAATTGGATATTTTAAATCTCGAACTGGATATTTCGAAAGCTGTTCCGCTTGGCTTAATTATTAACGAGGCGATTACCAATATTTTCAAATATGCTTTTCCTGACAGGTATAGCGGAAAAGTGATCATTACCCTAAAAGAATCCCAGGCAGATCATTATCAACTGTTTATTAAGGATAATGGCATCGGATTACCCGCCGACTTTGATTATGAACAGTGCAACACCCTGGGCATTATTTTGATGAAGGGACTGAGTGCCCAAATTGATGGCATTTTCACAATGGAAAGCAAAGACGGTGTTTCCTTACGTCTGACTTTTATGAACAAAAATGGAGATTTATTGCTGTTGAAAGATTAATTAGAGATGAAGACTGAAAAAATTCTAATTGTTGAAGATGAGTTTATCGTTGCGCACGATCTACAGATGATTTTGCAGCGTGCCGGCTACCAGGTTGTTGGCATTGCTGATTCTGTAAAAAATGCACAGGCCTTATTGGAAAAACATCAGGTAGACCTGGTTCTTTTGGATATTTACCTAAAAGGCAGGTTAACCGGCATTGATCTGGCGCGTGACTTAATGAAAAGCCAAATCCCTTTTATTTATGTCTCTGCAAATTCGAATGAGAAAGTGCTGGAAGCTGCAAAGTCTACCTGCCCGTACGGATTTATTGTTAAACCTTACCGCGACCGGGATATTTTATTGAGCATTGATATTGCCAGGTACCGCAGGGAAAACAGCAATAACATGAAAATGAGCAGTGAGCGCTTTATGCAGGATTTTATTGTAGATATTTCAATGAAATCCTTAACCTGGCAAAAGAAAATATTAGCTATCGCAAATGCCTTTCAACCTTATATTCCTTTTGATTTCATTGCACTTTCTGGCATTGGGAAAGATGGAAAACGATATAGTGAAATTGGAATCACCAGAAAAAACTTTAATCAGTACGATTTATTTACAGCAAATGAATTTTTAAAATATGCAGGTTTAAGCAGGGCAGAATACGATATCATCAATCAACTGGTACCAGAAACCACCGCTGACGCCATTTACATAGGTGATGATTTTGAAGGGGTTAAAAGGGCCGCTCCAATGAAAAACTTAATTGCCACCACCTATCATCTTTATTCCAATCTGGTAAAAACCTTTTACCTGGAAAACGGCGATCAAATCAGCTTTTCATTTTACAGCAGAACTGAAAACATTTACCAACCCGCACACATGGAGCTGCTTAACTTTTTATCAGGTACCTTAGAGAAAAAATTAGTGCATATTATCGAACTTGAAAAAGCTGGAACGGAATCAGTTTTACATCAGGAAAGCGACTATCCTTTAGCTAAAAAAGATTTTGAAAATATTATCGGTAAAAGCACGGCTTTGCTGAGTGTTTTAGACAAGATAAAAATTGTTGCACCAACCGACACTTCGGTATTGATTACCGGGGATAGCGGAACAGGAAAAGAGGAAATAGCCAAAAGCATCCACCGCCTGTCCCATCGAAACACAAAACCAATGGTAGCTGTAAATTGCGCTGCCCTACCAGCCGATTTAATTGAATCTATTTTATTTGGTCATGAAAAAGGTTCATTTACAGGGGCTGTAAACACCAGGATCGGCAAATTTGAGGAGGCTAATGGAGGCACCATCTTTCTAGATGAAATCGGAGAAATGCCTTTCGACCTTCAGGCAAAGCTTCTCCGCGCGTTGCAGGAGAAAGAAATTGAGCGGATTGGTGGTAAACAACCTATTAAAGTCGATTTAAGAATAATTGCGGCAACAAACCTCAATCTGGAGAAAGAGATTGCAAAAGGCAGGTTCAGGCTGGATCTTTTCTATCGTCTTAACGTTTTTCCAATCCACGTTCCTCCGCTTTGTCGACGAAAGACCGACATCCCACTATTGGCAGAATATTTTGTTCAGAAACATGCAAAGGAAGTAGGTAAAATTATTACTGAAATTCCGACTGATTTTATGGATCAGCTAATGTTATATGATTGGCCAGGCAATATCAGAGAATTGGAACATGTGATGCTGCGGAGTGTACTGCTTTCATCGAATGGAAAACTTAGTCCCGATCATTTGGAACTTGGAATTAAAAATGAGGAACCGCTTTCGCAAAATGGAATTAAAACGATTATTGACAATGAAAGAGACCATATCATCAGGGTTTTGGAACTCTGCAAAGGCAAGGTTGCAGGCAGTGGTGGTGCGGCAGAATTATTAGGCATTCCGGCAACTACCTTAAGTTCTAAAATTAAAAAGCTGGATATAAAACGTTAGTGATATTTAGTAAATCGACGATATATCATGAATTACAAAAACAAACTAACACTATAAAACACTGATAAACAAAAACTTAAAGATTGGTATTTTTCTTGACTTAAATAGACTGTATTAATCAAAAAGAGACCTTTATTGGCCTTTGATTTATATCTAACGCTCGCCCGAAATAGAAAATGAAACAGAAAATCTTAATTGTAGAAGATGAATTTATTGTAGCCAACGATCTTAGGATCATGCTCGAAAAAGCTGGCTATAAAGTGTGTGGGATAGCACCATCGGTGGTAAAGGCGCTTGAGCTGATCGCAGCCAAAGAACCCGACTGGATACTGTTGGATATTTTTTTGCAGGGCGACAAAACTGGAATTGATCTGGCTGGCCAGCTTACCGAAATGGGAATTCCTTTTATCTATATTTCTGCAAACACCAATCAGGGGATTTTAGAAGCCGCAAAAGCAACCCTACCCTATGGCTTTTTAGTTAAACCTTTCCGCGAAAAAGATCTGATGGTAATGTTGGATATTGCCCGTTACAGACATGAACAAAACCTGAAATATAACCATCATAAAGAGCCACCGCTACATAAACAAATTGAACATATTGCGCAAAAGCAAGAACCGATTTCGGAACGGTTGAAACAAATCAGTACTGTTTTGCATCCGGTTGTACCTTTCGATTTTCTCTGGATCACCAAATCAAATCCCTGGACGACTACAAAAGACATTAATATCATGCGTTCGCCTGATGGTAAATTTGGTGCGTTCAATAATGAAACTTTATTGAAAGACATTAAAGTTTCTAATCGTGATTTTAAGATATGGAACAGCACTGCGCTTGTTCATCATGGAAAATTGATTTTTAACGGTTATGACTTTAGAAAACTGAGGATGGAAAACCCGTGGGTACAAACCCTTTCTGATCATTACCAGCTTGAATCGGCCCTGATTACCGAAATTGACAGGAATGGCGAGCTTTTTCAGTTCATTTTCTTCAATCACCTTTCCAACTTATATACAAAAGTGCATACCGGAATTATTAATCAGCTTAAGAAAAGCCTGGAGCTGGTTTTAGACCAGGTTATTTACGGAAAGGATATTGCCGTAGAAATCTCTGCACCAACCTTACCTGCAGTTGAAGAGCCGATTGTTAAAAAAGAAAACCCTGAAATTCCAAAAGATTTTCATGGCATTATTGGAAAAAGCACCTTGCTACGTGCGGCTTTCAAAAAATTAGAACTGGTGGCACCAGATGATACTTCGGTACTTATCCTGGGCGAAAGTGGTACCGGAAAAGAAAAAATTGCACAAACCATCCATAAATTATCTCCCCGTAAAAACAAACCCTTAATTACCGTAAACTGTGGAGCCTTACCTTTAACTTTGATAGAATCTGAACTTTTTGGGCATGAAAAAGGTTCTTTTACAGGCGCAAACGAAAAACGCATCGGCAAGTTTGAACAGGCCGACGGAGGTTCGATTTTTCTGGACGAGATAGGCGAATTACCATTAGAGGCACAGGTAAAATTGTTAAGGGTGTTACAAGAAAAAGAAATTGAACGTTTAGGCGGAAATCATACCAAAAAGATAAACGTTAGAATCATTACGGCCACCAACAGAAATCTGGAGAAAGAAGTTGCAGAAGGCCGTTTCCGCCTTGACTTATATTACCGCTTAAATGTTTTCCCGATAGAGTTACCTCCGCTGAGAGAGCGAAAAGAAGATATACCTGCTCTGGCTGCTTATTTTATCGACAAATATGGCAAAAAAGGATCGTCATCAGTTACCTCAATATCTATGGATGCCTTGCATGAAATGCAGGATTACAACTGGCCCGGAAATGTCAGGGAATTGGAGCACCTGATAGAAAGAAGTATGCTGTTAACTGAAGGGGTAATGATCACTAAAGTTGAACTTCCCAATTCGACATCCGTAACAGGTTTTTCTGGAGATGATCATTTCAAAATCAAAACCATGGAAGAAATGGAGCGGGAACATATTATGAGCATTTTGCAGATATGTAAAGGCAAAATATTTGGCCCGGGCGGCGCGGCGGAAATCCTTAATATCCCTTCTACGACATTAAACTCAAAAATTAAAAAACTAGGGATAAAATTTGAATTTGTTAAATAGGCTTTGGGTTTTAGTCCGGAGTTGGTAGTTCTGGGTCTGGAGTCCAGAGTCGATTAAGCGCTGTGATCCAGGTTAAGATAAATCGTCATCTCGACCGCAGTGTTCCATAGGAAGTCCTTTGGAGGAGAGATCTCTGAACCATGTTAAAAGATTTTGTTTCGCAGCGCCTCGCCACTGCTGACTGCTGTTTAAACCATTTAGCCATTATTTTATTGCTATTTTGCCATGTGGAATTTTAGTATCTGATAAATCGATCTGCATTTCCTGCTTCCTGATTATTTCATCACTAAATTGCCTTTCCTTGCGGATTTTATGAAGTTCTTGTCGCTGGATACGATAAATATCTTTTAATACATGGTTATAAACTTCCATCTCTGCATTTTCGATTGCTTCGCACTCCATCGATTCGAGTCTTCTGGAGGTATGGTTTAAGCTGTTCTCAAGTTCATTTTTCAAACCATTTACCAATCCGATTCCTTCAATTTCCTCTGCATAGTTTTCTCTTAAGCGGTTTAATGAAACATTTAACAGCCGCTGTTTAATACTGGCCTCTTGCTGCTCATCAGGTACCAGTGGATCAATTTCGTAAATGTTGATCGCCTTGATGATATAGGGCAAGGTAAGGCCCTGAAAAACCAGGGTAACCAAAATAACCACAAACGTGATAAAGATGATCAGGTTACGGTGTGGAAAATTAATGTGGGCAGCAGTAGTAATGGGCAATGAGAGTGCCGCGGCCAAAGAAACTACTCCTCTCATTCCAGCCCAGCCGATAATTAATGGGCCTTTCCAGCCTGGGTGGGCTTCATTTCTTCTTACCTTGGCAGATAGCCACCTTGGTATAAAAGCAACCGGATAAATCCAGGCAATGCGGAGTACAATTACAAGTGCACTAATAATCAGTCCATAACTAAAAGCTTCCCAAATTGAATAACCTTCTAAGCCGGCCATTATGATAGGCAATTCCAATCCGATCAAAATAAATACCAGGGCATTTAGGATCATGGTTAATGTTGCCCATACATTGATGGCCTGCAACCGGCTTTGCCCATCTACAAAAATTTCGTGCGACCGGTATGATAAAAACAAGCCTCCGCTTACCACAGCCATCACGCCCGAAAAATGGAACTGCTCAGCAGCCAGATACATAAAATAGGGCGAAATTAAAGTAATGGCAGCATCGATGCTGGGTGTAGTAGGTAAAAACCGGTGGATAAGATATAATACGTGAGCCACGGCCAATCCGATTACAATGCCCATAATAGTACTTAAGAAAAAATCGCCGGCTGCATTCGAAAGTGAAAACTGCCCGGTAATTACCGCAGCTAAGGCAAAACGGAGCACAATTAGACTTGAGGCGTCGTTAACCAAACTTTCGCCTTCTAAAATGGTGGTAATCCGTTTTGGTACTTTAATATTCTTCAATACCGATGTCGCCGCAATGGCATCGGGTGGCGAAACAATGCCCCCAAGCAAAAAGCCCATGGCAAGTGTAAAACCTGGAATCATGGAAGAGGTTAAAAATGCAACGGCTACCGATGTGATAATAACCAAGCCAAAAGCAAGCAAACTGATCGGCCTGCGCCAGCGCCAGAAATCATTCCATGAGGTATACCAGGCCGCCTCATAAAGCAGCGGAGGAAGAAAAATCAGAAATATAACTTCAGGATCTATAGACATTGGCGGGATACCCGGAATATAGCTGATACCTAGACCGGCAATTACTAAAAATATAGGATAGGAAATTTTTACCTTTTGTGCCAGCATAATCAACAGAAAAGCTGCCGAAAGTAAAATAATGAACTGAAGAAGGGTATAGTGCATAGCTTTTTCCAAACAAAAAATAAACCACAAATATAATCAACAAATAACCAGTTATTTGAGCATTAAAGGGTCGTTGTTTCAGCAGAGCAATTAACGATATTACGTGATTTTACCTGGAACAATTGCTAAAATCCACTAAACAAACCATAAATGGATAATACGATAAGGCCAGAAACTAATGCTCCCGGTTATTGGTTTAATCAATACGATTATCTTCGCTAAAGCATAATCAAAAATTATTCAGAAAAATCGATTCTACCAAACAACTAACGTAAATTAACGAAATAGCGCAAATTAAAAACCAATAAACAAACAACAAATAACTAAAAATCAAACACTTAACAAAATGGATCACAAATTGTAATAAGTGAGCACGAAACTTAATATACAGTTTAGTGGTTACCTCAACATCAATTATTAGTTTTGGATAATTCGCAAAAACTGCTTTAAACAATTAAAATTAATCTATAAAAAAGCTATGAGTACAATTAAAGTAAAAGACGGAACTGAAATTTATTACAAAGATTGGGGAACGGGACAACCGATCGTTTTTCATCATGGATGGCCATTATCTGGAGATGACTGGGATACACAAATGATGTTTTTCCTGAAACAGGGATATCGGGTGATTGCGCATGACCGCCGTGGGCACGGCCGCTCAGGTCAAAGCGCCAATGGTAATGATATGGACACCTATGTAGCCGACATTGCAGAACTTACAGCAGCACTCGACCTGAAAGATGCCATCCATATTGGCCACTCCACAGGTGGTGGTGAAGTAATCCGTTACGTGGCGAAACATGGAAAAGGCCGAGTTGCAAAAGCAGTTTTAATCAGTGCAGTAACGCCGATTATGATCCAAAATGAGAGCAATCCGGAAGGTGTGCCATTGGCGATATTTGATGAAATCCGTCAGGGTACAGGCTTTACCAGAGCCCAATATTTTTACGATTTCCCTGTAGCATTTTACGGCTGGAACCGGGATGGTAAAACCGTTCAGGAAGGAATAAAACACAACTGGTGGCGCCAGGGCATGATGGGGTCTGTATTGGCACATTATGAGGGGATCAAAGCATTTTCGGAATCAGATTTTACTGACGACTTAAAGAGTGTGGAAGTTCCGGTATTGGTGTTGCATGGAGAAGATGACCAGATCGTTCCTTTTAATCAGGCACCAAGAGCGGCAAAATTGTTGCCAAACGGTAAACTGATCTCTTACCCGGGTTTCCCTCATGGTATGCCTACAACAGAGGCAGAAACAATTAATAAGGATATTTTAGCTTTTATTAAATCGTAAAGTATTTATAAATCTGTCACATTGAGCTTGTCGAAATGCCTGTAATTTTATAAACAGGTTATTCGATAAGCTCAGGATGACAAATGACTAAAACGGGGCGTCGTTCGCGCGCAGGCGGGAACCATGCAGTGCTCAGCGAAGCTAATCTTAATGCAAGCTATTAACCCTATCAAGGCATTACGATTATTCATAAGCTTTATTCTCTTTAAATGTATTCATGAGCACTACGTCACTACCTGCTATCCGAACTGGATTGCTGTATAAATAAACATAGGCCTGGTATCCACCACAGCCTATGTTTTACTAAATTAATCAGCACATAACAAGAATCAGATCTCATTAAGACTGAATTTATGACCGGTCCTCACCGGATGCCTCATCCATTAATGTCTGCTCAGGCTCCTGATTTAACAAAACATCAAATGGAATATTTAAAATAATAACATGCACCTTATCTGCTGCTACCTTTAGTTTCATAGTTTAGTTTCGGGAAATCCTTTTGGGCCTGTTTAAACTGAAGATCATATTCGATCGGCCAACCAAAGGCTTTTTCTGCAACATCCTGTAGGTTTACTCCAGATGCGCCACTCCAGAAATGAATGAATTCTCCAAAATTCAGATCTCTTTTGTACCGCCCGCTTTTGTTTTTTGGAAAGTTTAATGCCAGGAGTTCAAAATATCTATTGAGTACTTTCCCTTCACCATACTTACTATAAATAGGGAAAAAGAAGTTTTTGAACCACTGTGTTCCCTGTCTCGGAAAGTCGTCGTATTGGGTCTGCATTTGTGTAAATACCTTTTGGGCCTCGTTGGCCATTCCTATGTTTTTGAGTACATCATAATTGAAAATCTCCATAAACTTACTATCTCCCCACAGTACATCAGCGGGCGAGCCTTTTGTACCATGACTGGCGCTGGTTACGATATGTCCCATCTCATGTATTGGCATGCCAATCTGTTCGCCGGTAGGATTACTCCATTGCGCTAAACCACAATCGATCACGTTCCGGTAATCATGGCTCGCGTCAAAAAAAGGTGATGGGTGCCCTCCTCCATAATCCTTACCCATTGCGCGGTGCAGGATCACGTACAGTTTTGGATCCGGTCCGAAATCGCCATAGTTGCGTTTAACATAGGCCCAGCAGTCTGCCATTACAGCAATAGGCCATTTAACATTGGGCG
>Ga0163161_10002229_pt1 | contig 13946 bp, 15 predicted proteins | sample S45metaG_FD_129847 | JGI IMG/M metagenome (GOLD analysis project Ga0163161, IMG submission 129847) | Switchgrass rhizosphere microbial communities from Kellogg Biological Station, Michigan, USA - S4-5 metaG | ecosystem: Host-associated > Plants > Roots > Rhizosphere > Soil | place: USA... | reverse complement strand
TCCCCTCGCCTTTATTCTTAAGTATTGCTCCCTCGAGATTTACGCCACTGAGCGTACTTCCGCGGGCCTTCGCGGTATCGGTTTGAGGGGCGCGGAGGTACCGATGTTCATCGAAATCCATAAGTTGGAACGCCAGCCCATCCTCTTTAAGGAAGAGTTTGAGCCCGGCGCCATTGACTTGGGCGAAGACGTCCACCAGCGTACCCCGCTGAAAAGCGAAGGGCGCGCCGATCTGGTCGAAGAGCATCACGGCAAACATAAGATTGTGCAGGACATACGCTTGCAGGGCGGATTGTCAACCTCCCTCGAGCTGCCCTGCGCGCGCTGTCTTGAACCGGTCGTCCAGGATGTCGAACGCAAGTTTGACCTGCTCTACCGACCCCTTGGCGTCGATGCGGGCGAGAAGGAAGTTGCAGTAACCGGGACCGAAGCCGAGATCAGCTACTATCAGGGCGAAGGTCTTCTGCTTGAAGACGCGTTGCGCGAGCAGGTTCTGCTCAGCGTTCCGTTGCGCGTGTTGTGCCGCGACGACTGCAAGGGCCTGTGCCCGGTGTGCGGCAAGAACTTGAACGTGGAACAATGCTCCTGCGCGACTGAGCAACCTGATCCGCGCTGGTCGGCGTTAAAAGAAATTCGTACCAAGCTGGACCAATAACCCAGCGCTTCGTACTAAACAACATTTTTCGCTGAGCGTCCTGGACGCTAAGCACACGAGGAATTTTCAATGCCTAATCCAAAACGGCGACACTCAAAACAGCGCACTTCGACACGCCGCGCGCACGACGGCCTCTCCAAGCACTCGCTCTCCGACTGCCCGAACTGTCACGAGAAGAAGATGCCGCACCGCGCATGCGCGAAGTGTGGATACTACAAGGGCCGCGAAGTCGTCTCAGTCGAAGAAAAAGCCTAACTTCTTTCCTTCATGCCCAGCACCATAGCCCTGGATGCGATGGGGTCTGACCGGTCGCCCAAGCCAGAACTGGAGGGCGCGTTGCAAGCCGCACGTCATTTTGGCGTGCGCGTCCTTCTGGTCGGTCCGCAGGAGCAAATCAAGGCCGACCTCAGCCGCTATCCAGGCGCAGCCCGCCTTCCCATCGAGATCGTTCACGCCAGTCAGATCATCACCATGGACGACAAGGCCGCGCAGGCCGTTCGCGCCAAGCGCGACTCGTCCATTCGCGTCGGATTGCGCCTCGTGCGCGATGGCCACGCCGCCGGATTCGTCACGGCCGGCAACACCGGCGCAGCCATGGCAACCGCGAAAATCATCCTCGGCATGCTGCCCGGCGTGAACCGCCCAGCTCTCGCTGCGGTCTTCCCAACCGTTCTCGGAACCGCAGCCGCTTTGTTGGATGTCGGCGCAAATGTCGATTGCGAGCCGCGCAATCTCGAACAGTTTGCCGTCATGGGCGAGACTTACTTTCGCAGCATGTTCGGCACAAAAAAACCGCGCGTCGGACTTCTCTCAATCGGCGAAGAAGAGTCCAAGGGCAACCAACTTACGCTCGCCTCGTTTCATTTGTTGAAACAGCTCCCCCTAAACTTTGTCGGCAACGTCGAAGGACGCGACCTATACAACGGCAAAGTCGACGTCATCGTAGCCGACGGATTTGCCGGGAACGTGGCTCTTAAGACGTCTGAGGGTGTAGCGAACCTGGTTCGTGCTGTGCTGCGAGAAACACTGAAAGCGACGATTACACGACAGGTCGGCGCGATGCTCTCGCGTAATGCATTCACCGATTTCAAGAAGCGCCTCGACCATACCGAATACGGCGGCGCTCCTCTCTTAGGAGTCAAAGGCGTCTGCTTCATCACGCACGGATCCTCGAACACCAATGCGATCAAGAACGCCATTCGCGTAGCAGCCGAGTTCGCCGACCGACGCATCAACCGGGAAATCGAAAAGGGTCTCGCTTCGATTCGCCCCGTCGGCACCGCGCAGCGGGTGTAGATTTTGTCGCTGTCGTTTCCCGGAACGGCCTGTTCCCAGTATTTAGTGAAATCGCCTTATTTCAACAGTTATGTTTCAATCAGTGACCTCTGGACCGCATGAAACGTATGCGAAGAGGCCAGTAACGGCGACTCCCAGCGTCGCAATGGAAAGTACAGGAGTCCAGAAAAGAAACAGCCTCAGGACCTTGTGCCCAATTTGGCCAGCCGCAAACAACAGCGCAAAAAACAAGACTGTGAAAACCCAAAACGCTGGCGAAGAGGCTCTCAACAAGCCCACCCAAATTCGCAGCAAAGCCTGATGCGTGCTCTTTGTTGACCTACCTGATGAGCATCGGAATAGCACGCAGAGTGGGAAGGAACAGCGAGAGCAGTATCGCTGCTAAAGTGCTCAGAAGAGCTTTGTCCAATCCATGAGTGCAGTCTGGGGAAGGGTTATACGCCTGAGTCTCTTGGTAGTTGGTGTAATATCGGCTCTCCGGTCTGCAGATGAAATCTCCTCTCAAGCAGAATCTGTCTGGTCTTTGACGTAATTTCACCATTTGCCCCGTCGTCCAATAGCCTTGCGAGTTGGCGTAATCGCCTGTCAATCAGGTGCCGCAAAGGCTGGCCTTCGTCCTCTCGGATTACCAACTTTTCAGGTTGCAGCAGGAGAGACAGATGATCCACGGTTCACTGCACTGGCGATTCGGACGCGCAACTCCTCCTCGCCTGGATACCTACACACCTCTGCTCCACGCGCCTTTGCCGGGATGGTTCGATATGTAGATCCGTCGGTTGTGCCTTCCTTCACGATTCGCGCAGGCACGCCGGCCGCTACTGCATGCGGTGGCACGTCATGCGTGACGACGCTGTGTGCTCCTACAATGGCTCCTTCACCAATCGTCACGCCTTTCATGATCAGCGATCCTTGCCCAATCCAGGCGCCTCGGCAAATCCGTACTGAGCGAATCTCGTCAGCTGCAGGGAGAGCATTTGCCATCCGCTGCTCCAACGATGCTGGATGTCCGTCATAGTCCGTTATCCTGCAGGCGCTGGCGATCAGCACATCCTCTTCGATCACAACTTGCCGGTTGCAGGTTATCGCCACCCGGTCCCCAATAAAGGCCCTATCACCGATCCGTAACGTTGGATGATCGCAAAATCGACCCGAGGTTACGACTAAAGCGCCGCTGAACCTTACATCGTCGCCAACGTACACCTGCGTATGGCCATTAATTCGCGGGAGCGCGCCGATTTGCACTCTTTTTCCCATCCACTCGCAGCGTCCAGCGAACAATGGATGTACATACAATAGAGATTTCAGGCGTCTCCATGGCACCGGAATGTAGAAGCGCACGTCGTAAGCAATACGCAAGAGCGGTTTGAATGTGCGAGGAACGGGAATGTTCGCCTTTAGAATCCATCGGGCTGTTGTTTTCACAGCTCGGCACGCCGGCGTATCGCCACGTTTTATACGAAGCACGGTTGACTCTAAACAGGATGCCATGGGCCTTCCTCCACTGAGGTCGAGTGCCCTTCAATACCTTGGCTTTTTTAAAGGGCTGTGGCTGTCCTGGCCAGATCGCCAGCGCAGTCGAAAGGCGCTGATCATGTTCCAGCGCACTCGGGATGTCAATCCCAAATCCTTCAGAGTTGAAAACGCTGAATAAGGCGTTCGATATTCACCACAGAACAACGCCCACTCACTGAACCGAGTGCTGTATCAGCGGGAAAGGCGCGAATCGTAATAGGCAACATCCCATTACACGAACAAGTTGGCCCCACACGCCAACTTGCTATGTAGTTTGGTGTTTGCTCCGTAGTGCCGACTCCCACTTACTTAATGGCTGCTGCCTTTGATTGGGCCAGTGCGGCTGTTTCGGTGGCAGGATTTTCCTTCTGAATCTGCTCGTAAATGCGTTTCGCTTCGAGAGGTTGTTGCTTGTCCAGGTAAAGGCCCGCGAGTTCGAACTGTACGCTCACCTTGCTAACGGCGTTGGTCGGCTTGTCCATCAGCTTCTTGTACAGATCGATCGCCTGTGTATCCTTTTTGTCTTTGCTGTACACAGATGCAAGCGCGAATTTAGCCAACGACGAAAGATCGCTGTTGTAAACCGATGCAACCTCATTCAAGTTTTTCTCAGCCGCGGCAAAATCGCCCAGATTGGCGGCAGAAACGCCGAGGAGGTAGCGAGCGACGTCTGCGCTCCGGGTATGGGAATACTTGTCAACGATGTCCTGATACTGTTTGCGGGCTGCGGTGTCGCGTTCGTTCGACGAAGCAAAACTCGGAAATCCTGGCTGGGGTGGCATGTTGGCGGGCCGAATCGGGGTCTCCGCTGTGCGCAACGCCTGGCTCAAAGCGAGGCTCGCCTTCTCATCTTGCAGGCCGATGTAGTACCAGGATCCGGCAACAATCGCCAGTATCACGGCCGCTGCGATGGCAATCCACACGATGGGCGAACGGTGCTGGACGGTCCAGTCGGCCGCACCCATCGTGGCCTGGCTGAACTTGTCTTGCTTCAAAGAATGTCGGGTTTCTGCGCGCACGGATTCCTTCTAGGTTCAACGGTAGATTGGCAATTTCTCAGTGTAGCAGGGCAAAAATGCGAGCGTCAAAGCGCCGACAATTCCGTTAACGCTAGTTTCGGCCAAAACAAAACCGCCATCTTGCGATGGCGGTTCGGAAGTTCGAATTGGGGCTCGCTAGTGGGTAGCCTGTTCCAGTTCTCCTTTTTCAAGCTTCTCCTGGCACTCGATGCAATGGCGAGTCCAAGGCACCGCTTCCAAGCGTTTGGCGTTGATTTCTTTTCCGCACGAGACGCATTCACCGAAGGTTCCTTCGCGGATCCGTCCCAATGCGCCATCCACCATTTGCAGCAGTTGCCGATCGTTGTTGCTTTGCGAGAACAGGAACTCCTTGGTATAGGAATTAGCGGCGCGGTCCGCAATATCCTGCGCCGAGTCCTCATCCGCTGTCCGACCATCCTGTTCATTTCGAACAACCGTTCGTCTCAGCTCTTGCTGTCGAGTTTCGAGTTTCTTCTTAAATGTTTCCAGTTTCTTTTTATCCATGAATGTCTGCTCCGGTATAAAGACACCTCCCAGAGCTTCTCCTGACGTTAGGGCAAACAAAAATCATATGCGCTCAATTTGAGACGCGTCAACTGCCCGGAAGGTTGCGTGAGGGGACTCGCTCTTACCGAGGTAACGATTCAGGCATGTTGGTGAGGGCGGAGGCGAGCACTGCCATGGCGGCGGCATTTTCTCGCAACTCGCGAGGATCGACCTTGTCCAGTGTGTCAGCCGCGGTGTGGTGATAATTGAAGTAGGTGAGGCCTTCCTGCATCACACCAAAGGTAGGTACGCCGGCTTTTGACATTTCGGTCACATCGGCGCCTGGACTGAAATTGGTGGGCTTCATCAGGTTCGCGCCAAACGTCCGCAAGACTTCCTGAACAGGTTCAAGCAATGGCAACGCCGCTGGGCTGACTTTTGCGTTGAATCCGAGCGGATGTTCTGCCCCTAGATCGCTTTCAATGGCGCCTACATAATTTTCAAAATCCGAGCCGTGTGCTTTTGCGTATGCTGAATGCCCTGCGCCACCATTTTCTTCATCCATCCAAGCAATGACACGTAGAGTGCGCTTCGGGACTAGATTCAGCTTCTTCATCAGGTGTGCAGTTTCCATTGCGATCGCAACGCCGGCGGCATCGTCGATCGCGCCGGTGGCGAGATCCCACGAATCCAGATGGCCAGAAACAACCACGACCTGTTCAGGGTGCTCGGAACCTTTCCACTCAGCGATTACGTTGTGACTGGTCACGTCCGGCAAACGTTGTGGCGTCAACGTCAGGTGCATGCGCACAGGACCTTCTTTCGCCAAGTGTGCGATGAGAGAGGCGTCCTCCGTCGTCACTGCGCCTGCGGGGATGCCGGCTTCGTCGCTCCAACCCGTGTGAGGCAATCGAAAATCCGCGCCACCAACCGAACGCACAAGTGACGCGACGGCACCCAGTTGCGCTGCGGCCTTCGCGCCGTCCCCACGATAGATGACGGCTTCGCCATAGGCTTCGAGCGAATTTCCTGCCGCCGCCTTGCGTTTGTCGAAGGGAACGTCAAACAGAACAATCTTGCCGGCGACTCGATCCCGGCCCAACTTCGTTAACGCATCAAAGCTGTTGACCACGACGAGGTCGGCGGTGATTCCGCTCGCCCCGGTGGAGGCGCTATTGCCGAGCGCTGTCAAAACGATCTTGTGAGTGATTCCGTCAGACTGGCCGGGAAAGGCCACCAGTTCTCCGGCCTCGATGCCGCGCACCCAATGCGGCACTTGGACCTCTTCGAGTTTGATGTCGAGTCCGAGCTTGCGTAGTTCTGCTGCGACGTAGTCCACAGCTTTTGCAGCCTGCGCAGAGCCGCTGGGGCGGGCGCCGATATTTTCAGTCAAATAGGTCACCCGGTCATATGCGTAGTTGTCTTCAAGTGCGGCGTCGCGCAGGGTGGTCAACTCTTGGATGAGTTGAGCGGGAAACGGATGGGCTGGAACGTGTTTCTTGGTTTCTTGAGCTTTTGCATTTAGGAGGACTGGAAAAACGGTAACAAGGAGAGCAAGCTCCCGGGACAGCATGTGTCGAGGGTATCGAAGTTTCATGGAGTGTCGTTCCAGTGTAGAGGATTCATCTTGTGTCGCAAGCAGCCGGCACAAAAAAAGTGGCCCCTTTTTGGGGCCACAGTTTTAAAGAGGCAAAGAAGGAAGGATGTCAGGGAAAGAGCAAGGCGGTGCCATTCCGGCAACCAGAACGGCGAGTCGAGAGATGTCGAGATTTTTGGAAGAGAGTGAAACTCATCACTGTGGCTGCGGCCTCTTTGGTGAATAGCGAAAGTGCACTTGCTGAGCCAAAACTCGTAGTCACAAGGCCATGTGACATGGCGGACTCTGAAGCCGTTGTATCTGATGCGGTTACCTCCACCAACTTGGGAAGAGGACCGGCGAATCACAGGCTGCTATGCGTAGGGGCAACTGCAGAATCCTGCACATTCGGTGCACGGCAATACTTTCCACGCCAAGAAAAAAGCCTCCGCGGAAACGGAGGCTGTTCAAAAAGTTACTTTAGAAACCTAACTGTGGCCGGCGACGGTTCGCAGCTTTCCGGGCATGAAATGATAAGGCGGCCACGGACCGCTAATGACCAACTCACAGTTCTTTAACTGCTTGGCCGCGGTCGTATAGCGGTTTTGATATTTCTCTATGGATTTGGAGTCAATCAGGTGGGCGATATCAAGCAGCATTCCGTCGGCATCCACCTTCTTGCAGCTTACTTCTTCTTCCAGTGGATTGAACAGTTTATGCACCTGTACGGACAACGCTCGCGCCTTCGTCTGACGCTCGCGCTCCCGCGATGCCTTGACTCTCAGTTTTGCCAGGTACTCACCGCCAACCGTATCCGGCAGCTCAACATCGGTCATGGCTTCACGCAGGGATCCATCCCGGACCACCAACTTCAGGCGCATTTCAGCTTTGCCCCTAAGCTTGGCCACGCTCACGCCGAACGTTCGGCGGTTCGCACGGACCGCTTGGCGAAGTGCTTCTTCAGTGTCAAATACGGTACCGAAACGGAAGGGAAGAACTGTCGACGTCCTGAAGCAGACGCTGACGACCCTTGCGTGCTCCAAAACAGTCTTTTCATCAAGCTTGTCTGCCGCCCGGTCATATTCGCTGACCACGACTGCAAATTCGCCGCTGGGATAGCTGAGGACTGGTGCTCCGTTCACGCCCTGAACGCCGTCAAGAACAAACGGCCTTCGAGTACGTGTTCCATTTGCTAGGGTCTGATGTTCCGTGAGGCAGTATGCGTACCACGCCATGCATTCTCTCCGAACCTTGGGTATGAGCCGGGCTCTTCCCCGTTGTATTCGCAAAAGTTGCGATCTCTATCGAATCTGGAAGAAAGGGCGGTACAAGCGACGAGATGAACGTTAACTGCAACGTTCATTGCACATCTTACTTCGGTAACAATGAATTTTGCAACCTTTTCGTGAGAGGTCGCATCGCGGATTCGCCTGATGTTCGCTCTTGAAACGGTTTAATAAACAATCTGTGACTTTTGGTCAAATGTGGGATGGGTCGCCTCACGAGGGAAACAAGGTAGGCGGGCACGAAGGAGGGGAAGCCTCAATCAACTACTTGTGTTTCAATGCGTTCTTCGCCGCGCGCTCCTGCAGAGCGATTGTCACGACTCGCAACATTTCATCCCAAGGAGCGGGCTTTCCTGTCCAGATTTCGAACTGCCGTGCGGCTTGGTGAACGAACATCTCAATTCCCGGAATTATTTGTGCGCCACGCGCTTTTGCAAACTTGGTCAGCTTGGTTTCGACGGGGTCATACACCATGTCGAAGACGTAATGGGCGCGAATCTCGTCTTCCTTTAACGGACTGTCTTTTGAGTTACCCATGCCAACCGGTGTGGCATTGATAATCACATCAAACGCGAGTTTCTTGAGATCGGCACGTTTCACGGTCCGCGCTTTGGCTTGTCGGGCAAGCTTTTGGCCGGTGACAGCGGTCCGATTCAAGATCCATACCTCGGAGCCGCGTTCCTTGAGTCCAAAAACAGCGGCGCGTGCGGCTCCTCCTGCTCCTAACACCAGGACTTTGAGATTTTCGAGGGAGACTCGCTGCTCAAGCGGGCGGACGACGCCTGCAGTGTCAGTGTTGAACCCGTATAACTTGCCATCTTGTCCACGGACCACTGTGTTGCAAGCGCCGATCTTCGTGGTGTGCGTGTCGCTGTTATCCAAGTGTTCAAGGATGGCTTGCTTGTACGGCATCGTGATGCTGAGGCCATTTAACGGGATCTCGCGAACGCAATGGAGCAGATCCTTGAGGGTCTTCGCATGAAGCGCCAGATAGACGCCGTTCACGTTCTCGCGGCGCAAGGCGGTGTTCATGATCAGCGGAGACAATGAATGGGCAATTGGATCGCCCGCGACACCATATACGCGCGTGGCTGCGTCGACCTGATCGATGCGATACACGCTGCGAAGGTCTTGCGCCGAGATTTGTCCCGGAGCTGTTTCTTCTCCTGGACTGACTGACGCGAAGGTGAACACACTGCTGGCGCGAACGCTGAGGACGCGACTTATTAGGCCTTGTTCGCCCATGCAAAGTCCAACCAGCGAATGTCGATCGCCATGCGTCTCCAAGAACTTCATCATCACCACGTTGTCCGAGAGCGTGGTGGCGGTGGTGACGATCTTGTAAAAATCAGCGGGAATCGCCCTCATCTTTTCGAGGGTATCTTCGAGCTTCTTGGTGGCTCGAAAGTCATGAAATGACAACAGCAACGCCGCGCGAGTCCGCAACTTCTGCAAGGCGTCGGCCTTGCATTTCAACGCGCTCTGCAATTCGAGATCAATGATCTGGCAGCCTGCCGCGGCAGCTTTTCCGAGGATATCGAGTTGCGCCGCCAGCGAGCCTTTGAACTTGCCTCCGTTTTCAGCACGGCGACACGTCGCGATCGCCACCACATGCTGGTGCATCTCGAAGAATTTCTTGACTTTTGGGATCGCTGCAACCGGCTGGGATACATAGTCCAAGCGAAACTCAATAAAGGAGTTATCTCGCGCCAACGATTCAGCCTTCTCGATCATGTCGTTGGCGTCGGTGCCAGTAATGGCGACACAAACGCGGGGCATGCGTAAGGGCAGAAATCGCGGTGCGTAGCTGGCGGGGGCGGAAATCATCGAACCGAGTAAGTCGGCGCGATATTACAGGCGCCTAATTCCAGATGCAACAACGGATTATCTTGGGAAGGCTGAAAAACTTTTGGCGAACGTCGAGATACACCCTCGTAACCTTGACCCACCCTTACCCGCTTGTTACTTTCCGGTCTGAACCCCCAGTTGTAGAAGCAGTTAGCCAGGCTGCGGCCCGCTGTGGTCGTAGTCGGAGGTAACATGAAGAAAACAGGACTTTTGTTGCTGTTGTGCGCGGTTTCCGCTTTAGCTCAGATGCCAGAATCCGCCGCCACAGTGCCCATGGAAGCGCCGCAGAACACCCTTGTCACCAACGCGAGCTTCCCGTTTGAACGCGTCCAGACGCCCACCGCCGCCGACTTGTATTGTGCTGGTTTCATCACGAAAGAGTCGATGCCGGATGCCAACTTTGTGGCGGGCGGCCTTAATTCGCCCAGCACCACGAAATTTGCCAATGGCGATCTCGTCTATTTGCAGGGTTCTGGCTATCAAACCGGCCAGCAGTACACCATCATTCGCGAGTTGCGCGATCCAAACCAGTACGAAGTTTATCCGGGACAACGCAAACTCGTAGCCGCTACCGGTCAGCCTTACGCGGAGGTGGGTCGGGTTCGCGTGATCGACACTCGTAGCCGTACCGCAGTCGCGCAGGTCGAGTTTAGTTGCGATCCAATCAACCCTGGCGATGTTGCGGTTCCGTTCACAGAAAAACAAGCCATCACCTTTCATGCTCCAGTGCGGTTCGATCGGTTTCTGCCCGCTTCGAGCAAGACTTCAGGCCGCATCGTTCTCGGCAAGGACTTCGACACAGTTCTCGGAACCGGCATGAAGCTCTATTTGAATGTGGGTTCCAACCAGGGTGTGAAGGTGGGCGACTACTTCCGCGCAACGCGGACGTATACCGCAGACCTGCATGATCCGGTTGACTCACTCTCGTTCAAGGCATCAACGGCTGAAGACACTCAGAAGCGTCCACCAGCCATCGAGCCGAACATGCTCACTCGCACCAAGGGCCCTGCAATCCATGTAGGAGACCTGCCGCGTCGCGCTGTCGGCGAAATTGTCGTACTGACCGTGACACCGACAACTGCGACTGGCATGGTTGTCTACGCACCTGAAGACATCCACGCGGGCGATGGCGTCGAAATCGACGAACAGTAACTTTCTTAGCAGCGCTTGTTTCCAAGCGGGAAGGGAGCAATCCTTTCCCGCTTTGCTTTTGACACGACGGCCTCCGTTAGAAACAGCTACCGCTGCTCCGTTCCGGCTTCTCCGAAAACTTCAGCAGTAAACCCCTCGAGCTGCGCACCCGTCTTCCACGCGTCTCCCGGAAGACCGGCTTTGTAGCAGGTTTGCTCCAAGAAGGTTCGCAAGTCCCAGTGATGTTCGATGGGTACCTGCGGTAAGAGCAGCCCGCGGTGTGCCCCTAGTGTCACCAGCAGCCCGTGGCGGCCCACGACGACATCCTCGGCCCGAATGGGAAGCAACGGCGACAGGATGCTCAATGAAATGCGCAGATGCGGAGCCTCTGTAGCTTGCAGGGGAGAGAATCGACGGTCGTCAAACGCGGCGGCTCTCGCGGTTTCCATTACGGTTCGATATACCGAAGCGATTGGAAACACATACCCGACACATCCGCGCAGCTGGCCTTGCAAATATAGAGAGCTAAATGCCCCGTGATGTTCTGCGAGGTGGGGCGTAGGAGCATCGACCGATATTTGCCTTCTCTCAAGAGAAGCTTCGATCGATTCATGCGCAACGCGCAGCAGTAAATGACGCTCCTCCGCGCTGTACGCAGGATGTTCTTCTGGGGCCGTCAAGGAAGAGGTTGTGTCGATCGACTTGTCAGGTGACTGGGACATCGCGTTTCCTCCGTCGGGTAAGGACGAAGGCACGACGGCGGCGCTTCACGACTTGCCGGTCGATCTTTGACCAGAAAGCCGCAAAATAGTCGCCCGCCGAAACCAATGACAAAACCACCATGAACCAGATCGCGACGTTCGCGATGGTGTGAACCGGAAAGAAATATCCGTTATAGATTGGCCATTCCTTCCATCGATGATCAAGGATGACCGCCACCACCGACACGATTTGCACGACCATCTTGAACTTACCAAGGTCGCTCGCCTCAATCGTGAAACCTTCCGATGCCGCGATCGACCGCAGGCCGCTCACCAGGAACTCGCGTCCAATGATAACTACTGCAATCCATGCTGGAACCAAGCTGGGGTTGAATTGCACGAGCGTGACGAACGCGGCAGCAATCAGCAGTTTGTCCGCCAGCGGATCGAGCAGCATGCCCATGGTCGTGATCTGACCGCGCTTGCGCGCAAGATATCCATCGATCCCGTCTGTAATTGACGCCGCGATGAAGAGTGCGGACGCGAGGATTTCCTGCTCGCCGTCCGTGCCATTGAAGCGGGTCGTGCACAAGAGCCAGATCAGCAGTGGAACGCTGGCGATCCGGCTCAGCGTGATGTAGTTGGGCAGATTCACTACGATCCGGACAGGCTTTTCCCATCCTTGAAAAAAGCCCGGGCGCAGCCCTGATTATCCCCCACGTGCTAGGCGAAAGCAATGGAGGATCGCCACTCCGCTGATCGCTGAACTGAAGGCCACGCTACTTCGCTGCGGGATGGTGATCGTAGCTAACTACACGCGTGATCTTCCATGCTCCATCCTTGTACTGCCAGAGGTGGATAAACCTTCCCTCACCCACTCCAATTTCCTCGTGGCCGGGATGATGAAAGCGATGGGTGCCGGTCTCGAGCGCGCCGTAACCTTTCATATGGAAAGCCTGCAAGGTACCCGGAACGAGTTCGCGAGTGGTCTGGCCGCAGATGTTTTTCTTAATACTTTCGGTGAGGGCATCCCTGCCCAAGGTGACACCGCCCTGATCGTGGTAGAACTCCACGTCATCCACGAAGAACGAAGCAAACTTCTTCAGGTCACATCGATTGTAGGAATCGAACAAGGCCGTATCGAGCGCCGTAATGGTTCGGTCGAGGTCAGCCTGCGACTGGATCTGTTCGAGGGGCAATATTTCTTGGGCTTGGACGGCTGATATGAACATTGCGGAGCAAAGGGTCGCCAACAGAACTAACGCTCGTTTCATGAAAGCTCGCTTTCGTGGGGCGTGAACAACGTCTCTGGATACGAACGCATGGGAGTGAATGTTCCGCCCCACAGGGAACGTTGCGCAAAGACGGCGCGAAGGCCAGTGAGCAGGAAACGAAAAGCCCCGGATTTCGCCGGGGCCTTGTCTCGAAGATTTGGAAGAAACCTATCCTTCCGTTCCCGTTTTGCCAAGCGAGTTCAGCATGCTCATGCCTTGTTCGAGCAGGCTGCTCTGGTGGGGAACCTGTCCGTTCGGAGTGAGCTTGTCGATCAGCATCGGCAGGAGCGCTGCTAGTGACCCGCCCGCCGCAGCCGGAGTGACACCCGCCTGTGCCGCCATGCTGTTTACCTTGTCCGTGCCCAGAACGTTCGTGATTTGCTCAGACGAGATCGGCATGTTCTGTCCGGTCCCGATCCATGAACTCATCACGTCGCCCAGTCCCTTGCTCTGAAATCCTTGCACCAGTGCGGCTAGCCCGCCCGGATGGCTCTGTAGCATTTGCAGTACTGCGGCCAACATCGGGTTCGAATTCGCCGCTCCAGCTGCATTCGGCGTATTCGAATTGCCGCCCAACAAACTGCCGAGTCCTGAGTTCTGAAGATCGTCCATTAAGCCCATAGGTACTCTCCTTCGATGTGAGTGCGAGGCTCCGGTTCCGGAAAATGCCGGCGCGTCTCCAACTGGGCCGCGCCGGACGTTTCTATTTCTGTTTAGCGATGATCTGGTCCTTGATTTTTTTATACGTTGCAGAAGGAATGACTTTCTTCCGTACCAAGTCTGTCTTCTTGGCATACGGACGTCCGTCGATGATCTTTTGGGAGTAGGCCTCGCCGATACCCGGCAGGGCATCGAGCTGTTCCTTGGTAGCCGAGTTGATATCGAGCAAATCTGCAGCTGGTGCGGCTGAGGGCTTCTCAGTCTTTGCCGCCGGCTTCGCAGCGGCGTCCTGTGCATAGACGACGCCGCTTATCAGCGTTAAGGCAAACAGTACGACAACCAGACGTGTGATCAAGCTTCTGCGATTCATCATTTCTCCTTAGTCTTTTTCTGATGCTTTGTAACCGGCCGCCTTGGCCTCAGCTTCTGTCATGAACTTGCCCTGCTTGGTCTTTCCGTACCAGCGCCCACCTTTGTGGTA
>Ga0163161_10002227_pt1 | contig 13952 bp, 10 predicted proteins | sample S45metaG_FD_129847 | JGI IMG/M metagenome (GOLD analysis project Ga0163161, IMG submission 129847) | Switchgrass rhizosphere microbial communities from Kellogg Biological Station, Michigan, USA - S4-5 metaG | ecosystem: Host-associated > Plants > Roots > Rhizosphere > Soil | place: USA... | reverse complement strand
TTCATGGGAAGAGATCAATGAGATTAGCAACCCTGCAATCCGTAATTATGCCTGGGGACACCCGCAGGGTGGTGACGGAGTTCAGACGGAAACCAATATGTTTACTAATCCAATTTTTACCTACGCAACAGGAAGTATTGGAAATGCCATTACGAATGGTTTGCTTTACAACCCCTTGACCCCGCAATATCCCAATCTTCAGGGTCTTTTCATATTTAAAGATTATGTAAATATCGAAATACGTTCATTTGATCCAAATGTTGCTAATCCGGTCTCAACAATTATTTTTGACTCCCCGCAGCAATATGCGTTGGGAATGATGCTGGGTAATGACGGGTATATCTATTATTGCAGCTATGGCAATAACGGCGCTTTAATAAAGCTGAATTATATTGCGACAGCAGCGCCAACAATAGTTAACCAGCCATTATCGCAAACAATAATGGAGACTTATCCGGCAACATTTACCGTTAGTGCAAGTGGGGTGGGTTTAACGTATCAATGGCAGTTTAACAATGTGAATATTAATGGGGCAACTTCGGCAAGTTATACCATTCCATCAGTAACAATGGCTAATGCAGGAAACTACAGGGTTATTGTTACCAATACTGCTGGGACGGTAACAAGTAATCAGGCAGTGCTTACGGTGGTGCCATTTACCAATTCGCCCGAAGTTGAAATTCTTTTGCCATTAACTTCACTGACATGGAATGCCGATGATTCAATTTATTTTGAAGCGGCCGCAACTGATGTTGAAGATGGTGTATTGCCTGCAAGCGCTTTTTCATGGAGTATAGATCTTTTTCATGAAGATGTACCGGGAGCGGGGCACTCGCATCCGGGCGCTAGTCCTCAGGGTGTAAAATCAGGAAATTTTATTGCATCTAACCAGGGTGAAAAAACACCAAACGTGTGGTACAGGTTCACGGTAACAGTAACAGATAGTGACGGGCTTACAAGCAGCACTTTTGTAGATGTTCACCCTAACCTCTTGGATGTTACGGTAACGAGCTCTCCGGTTCTGCTAAATTTAGAATTAAACCAAAAACCGGTGACAGCACCTGCAACACGAAAAGTTGTTGCAAATGCAGCATTACAGACGCTTAATGCGCCTACGCCTCAATATATAGGAAACGTAAGATATGACTTTGACAACTGGAGTCAGGGAGGAACTGCGAACCAAAACTTTCAGGCGCCGGTTGCCGGCACTGCGACTTATACTGCATTTTATACTCAAACTACATTGGATAATGCGCCCTACCTTGGCATAATAGCGCAGATTCCCGGAATTGTTGAAGCTGAGAATTATGACATTGGACCTGCTGCCTATTTTGACAGCAATGGGGGAGGTGACAACCAATACCGGGCCGGTGACGGAGTAGGTACCGAAGTTTGTAATGAGGGTGGATATAACATAGCTTATGTGGCATCAAATGAATGGCTTAAGTATACGACACAAGTTAATACTACAGGCGATTATGATATTAAATTCAGGATTTCTACGCCGTACAATAATAAAACGCTTCACCTTGAAGTAGACGGTATAGATATTACAGGGCCTGTTGCTGTTCAAAATACCGGAGGTTTCCAGGCGTGGCAGAACGCAACGGTTGCCGATGTTTTATTGACCGAAGGTGTTCATGTGCTTAGGCTGTATTTTGATCAGGCCGACGTAAATATCAATAAAATGGAATTTACGCTGGTTAGCGCTGCACCGCCAATTGCCGATTTTGAATTTAGCCCCCAAATGGGATGTGTTAATTCACCTGTAAATTTTGAATCGGTTTCATTGGGAACTATAGATACCTACACATGGAGTTTTGGCGAGGGTGCCCAGCCGGAAACTGCTGCAGGAAAAGGCCCTCATACAGTAATTTACACCACAGAAGGTGAGAAACAAATGTCGCTAACGGTAAGCAATACAAGTGGGAGCGATACAAAATCCATTGCCTATATGGTACACAACTGTACTGCGGGAATCGAACTTCCCGGCGAAGTTTCAAAAAGAATTACTGTATACCCAAATCCTTCAACAGGAGTGTTTCATCTGTCTAAAGAATTAGACTGGAGCATATTCTCTATACTAGGGGTTAATATAAAATCAGGATCAGGAAATTTAATTGATATAACTGATTATGCAGCAGGTGTATATTTTGTAAAAACTAATGAGAATACTAAGTCTGTACACATAATAAAGCAGTAATAATCTACATAATTTGTGCTTAAATGAAAATCCACTTCGAAAGAAGTGGATTTTTATTTATAAATACGTGAGTTTTTTCTTTAATATTCCTACACTAATTAAATTTTGTGTAAATTAAAATTGAAATTTTGTATACTCCTGATTGTTATACCAATAGCTTGTACAAAGTCGGAGTTTAAATATGCTGATCTTATTCTTAGTGCTCAACTGTTGTATTACTTAATTAACAGGGCACATCCGAATCTGTTACACAAGTGTTATTGATTGAATTAATGCATATTGTCACATTTTAAAATGCTATCTGATAGGATTTGAACTTCTGAGTTAAAATAATCAGGATGATACCTGTAATTTTAATACCGCAAGACACAATAGTAGACTCTCGAAATCTCATGAAAATTACTATGTCCGGAAATTAACTTGAGATTAACTACATCACAAATTCTGTTCTGGAGTTTAACGTCGTCTTACAACTTATTAACGTTACGATGTAAAATGCTTAAGTACAGAGTGTTTAAATTTACAATACTTCAAACGTAAAATTTAATCTAAAAATCAAAACTATGTCAATCATTCAAAATGACCATTCAGAGGGGCCAGTTGCAAAGGCCATCGAAAAACAAACTTCAAAACTTCCGTCAGACCTTTTTTTATGGGCTGCATTAGGAAGCATGGCCGCATCTGCCACTCTTAAAGTTCTTCAAAAAGACAAGACCGCATTATTTGTGGGGCAGTGGGCTGCTCCATTTTTGTTACTGGGTTTATACAATAAACTTGTTAAAGTGGAAGGAAGTGACAAAAAAGATAAGCCGGGCTCGCAATCGTCTTCAGCCCCTGTAGAACAACACCCGATAAGTGATTTTGCGGAGCCTGAAAATGTGTAATCACATAAACTAATATCTGTATTATGAAAAAGTTTAAAACAATTGGACTGGTTGCTATTGTGACAATTAGTGCATGCATGTATTCATGCAAAGAAAAATCGTCTAACAATGACGAATCGTATGGCCCAACAGAGACTTCAAGAAGCGAAACGCCCACTGAAAATGACGAAGCTACAAATGATACTTCTGGTCACGAAACAGGGCCGGGATCTGCAACCATTGGAGATACGCTTAACAAGACTTCAAATTAAGATCATTTTATAAACTATTAGCAAACCGACGACGTATGAAAGCAGCAGTTATTCACGGTCCGGGAAAGATTTCCTGTGATACCATCGATGATCCTTCGATATTAAATCCGGATGATATTATTTTAAAGGTAACTTCAACGGCTATTTGCGGATCTGACCTGCATATTTTCTCAGGCGGAATACCTCAGCCAAGGCCTATGGTATTAGGACATGAGTTTATGGGGATTATTGAAGATGTAGGTAAAGGAGTTACGCATTTAAAACGTGGCGACAGGGTAGTAGTGCCTTTTCCTATTGCCTGTGGCAGCTGTTTCTTTTGTAACCATGAGCTGCCGGGGCATTGCGAAAATAGCAACCCAGAGCATTATGGGCCTGAAGGTGGGATAATGACCGAAAAAGGCGGTGCACTCTTCGGATACACCGATCTTTATGGCGGTTATGATGGTGGCCAGTCGCAGTATGTGCGTGTGCCCTATGCCAACTTCGGTCCACGAGTAGTACCGGATAATCTTACTGATGAACAGGTATTATTTCTTACTGATATCTTTCCTACAGGCTATACCGGTATAGATTGGGGAGAAGTAAAAGGGGGTGAGACTGTGGCTATTTTCGGTTCAGGGCCTGTTGGTATCATGGCTGCGAAAAGCGCATGGCTAAGGGGTGCTGCCAGAGTCGTAATTGTTGATACGCTTCAATACCGTCTCGATAAGGCAAAAGCTACCGCCCATTGTGAAACTATATTGTGGGAAGATGGACCTAAAGGTGTCGTGGAACAGATACGCGCTATTACACAGGGTCGCGGTGCCGATGTATGTGTGGATGCCGTAGGCTTTGAGCCCGAAAGAAGTTTTCTTGATAAGGCTAAAGCAGTAGTAAACTTTGAAAAAGGATCCGTAAAAGTACTTGAGGCTTGTATGAGCGCGGTAAGGCGTGGCGGAATTGTTTCGGTTTTAGGGGTTTATCCTGTAAATTATGACAATTTTCCGATAGGGCAGTTTTTCGATAAGGGTATTATCATGAGAGGAGGGCAGGCTCCTGCCCATAAACACATTGACAAACTGCTTGGATATGTTACAGAGGGTAAAGTAAAGCTTGATGATATCATTACCCATAGATTACCGCTTACTGAAATTGCGCACGGCTATGACATCTTTAATAAAAAAGAAGATGGCTGTGTCAAGGTGGTTTTAGATCCTTGGGCATAGATTTATAAATTTATATAAAACATGAAAAGCAGGGCTATAGCAGCCCTGCTTTTTTATACTTCTTATTTGTTATATATCGTGTGTAAATAATACTATCTGGTAGTTTTTTGATGCCCTGTATAATGTGATAGAAGATAAGGTCTTAAGATCGTTTGACAGGTTATTCCATAGCTGTTCTTTGTTTTCATAATTATAATCACGCCTTGTACGGAACAGCACATAGATTGAAAAATCATCGGGATTAATAAACAAGTCCCTGTTTTCATCAAATACCAGCCTCGGTCCTTTGTACATTACTTCGGCTTCTTTGTTATATATAAGTTTAGCCAGCCTGTCGTATAATATTTTGTTTGCTTCGGCGCCTGACGGATCAAATTCCAGTTCTTCGCGGGTTCCCGCTATCCTTACAAGTATATCCTCATAATCTGCTATTGTATTTTCTGTGTCAATTACTATGTCTTCTTCAAGAGAAGATAATTCTATCAGCTGATGATGTTCATTTTTTTCTCTTACTTCAGGAAAACGCTGGTTTTGTAATTGCTGTCCTAATGCGTTCCATATAACATTATCATCCTCTAAATCATTAAGAGCAATATTTCTAAACAGGACATAGGTGTTAAATGCATCATTATCTTTTGGAAGCAAATGGTGATCATATCTAAAGTAATCGCCTTTATGAATTATGTCCGCTGACCTATCCGCAATTGCTTTTTGTACAAAGTTGTAAAAGTTGCTATAATTAGCATTACTTCCTATTTCAAGTTCTGATTCCTGCTGGCGTCCGTTTAAACGAATTACTATGTCTACTGTTCTCATAATTATATATAATACTGTTTTTTGATTATCTTACTTTTGTCCAGCAGGTCTTTTAGGGATTCTGTATCTGTCATACGGATTTCTTCAAGAGCAGCCTCATCAGCTTCAAATTCAATTATCATACTATAATTAAAATCCGGTTTTTCTGCCGGCTCACTAAAATCGGCTTCAGACAGCGCATCATCCCATTCGGTGTAAAACAGGATTTCCTTTTGCCTGCTGAATTCAAAATTCATCAGGGCAAAAAGTGTTACTTGCTTTTCCATAACTGCTTTTTACTAAAGTTACTTCAATTATGGTGGGCATACCACGCCATTACCATATAATTAACGTAAGGTAAATCGCAGGCTCAAAATGTTATAAATGAGATACTAAATAAGGAGCAGTACGGCTGTACTTGCTTTTTGCTACATCAGCAGGCGTTCCCTGAGTTACGATTGTGCCTCCTTTGCTTCCCGCTCCCGGGCCAATGTCAATTACCCAGTCACTGGCAGCGATAACATCCATATCATGTTCCACAACGATAACGGTGTTACCGGATGCCACAAGCCCTTTAAGCTGTACCATAAGTTTCTCAACATCTGATGGATGCAGGCCTGTTGTAGGCTCATCTAAAACATATAGTGTATTACCGTGCTGCTGTCTCTGGAGTTCTGTTGCAAGTTTAATACGCTGCGCTTCACCACCAGAAAGTTCTGTGGCAGGCTGGCCTAATCTAAGATAGCCTAATCCAACCTGCCGTATCACGTCGAGTGCATGCGCAGAAGATTTATCATCGTTAAAAAATTCGTAGGCCTGGTCTACAGTCATGCCCAGTACTTCTGCAATATTTTTATCGTTGTACCTTACTTCTAGTGTTTGTGGATTGTAACGTGTACCATGGCAGGTAGGGCATGGAGAATATACACTTGGCAGAAACAACAGTTCTACCATCACAAAACCTTCTCCCTGGCAATGTGGGCAACGGCCTTTTGCAACATTAAATGAAAATCTCCCGGCATCATATTTACGGGATTTAGCAAGTTTAGTTGAAGCAAATAATTTACGTATGTTATCAAATAAGCCGGTGTAGGTGGCAAGGTTAGAGCGGGGCGTCCTGCCTATAGGCTTTTGATCTACAACCACAAGTCGTTTAATTGATTCCATTCCTGCTGTAATACTGCCGCCCAGAGTTTCCACAGTATTTTGTTCTAACGGATTTTCTTCTTCCTCAGTCGCAGCTGTACTTATGGAAGTTCCCAAATATTCTGCAACTAATTCTACAAGAACCTGGCTAACCAGACTACTTTTACCTGAACCTGATACACCTGTAATGCTGGTAAAAACACCCAATGGGAATTCGGCAGAGAGATTATTCAGGTTGTTTCGTGTTACATCAGCCAGTTTTAACCAGCCTTTAGGTTGGCGAATATCTTCTTGTACAGTTTTTTTATCTGCAAATATGTACTGTCGCGTTACCGATGCTTCGATATTTCTTAGTCCGTCAGGAGGGCCGCTGTATAATACCCGGCCTCCCAATTCTCCCGCTGCAGGGCCAACATCTACTATCCAGTCGGCGTGGTTAATAACATCTATTTCATGCTCTACAACAAACAGTGAGTTACCGGACGCTTTCAGCCTGTCCAAAGACCTGAGTAATGCTTCTGTATCGGCAGGGTGCAAACCAGCCGACGGCTCGTCTAAAACATAAACTACTCCAAAAAGATTAGAGCGAACCTGTGTAGCCAGGCGCAATCTTTGGAGCTCACCAGGTGAGAGTGTAGGTGTGCTTCTTTCTAAAGTCAGGTAACCCAATCCCAAATCTAAAATAACATTAAGCCTGGCTAAAAGATCTTCGGCTATGCGGTAGGCAACAATTGTTTTTTCAGGGTGCTCCTTGTCAGATTTGGAAAGCTGATCTGCCAGAGGCGTAGCAAATGCCTCAAATAGTGGCACCATTTCTTCAAGAGGTAGCCTGTTCATCTCTGCAATGTCAAACCCCGCAAATTTGATGGATAGCGATTCTTTTCGTAAACGTTTACCATGGCAGGAAGGACATTCGGTGCTAAGCATATATTGGGCTACCCTTTTTTTCATTAAAGGGCTTTGCGTGTTAGCAAAGGTGTGCATTACATAGCGCTTTACGCCTGTAAACGTTCCCATGTAATCGGGTTGAAGTTTCTTTTTAAGCGCCTCTTTAACTTTTTCGGGACTGTAGTTAGCATATACGGGTACAAAAGGCTGTTCGTCTGTAAAGAGTATCCAGTCTCGGGTTTCCTTTGGGAGGTCTCTCCAAGGAATATCTACGTCATGCCCTAAAGTTGTCAATATATCGCGTTGGTTTTGTCCCTGCCACGCTAAAGGCCATGCAGCGACAGCACGCTCACGGATGGTTAGCGAGGCATCAGGCACCATCGATTTCTCGGTAACTTCGTATACCTTTCCAAGTCCATGGCATTCGGGGCAGGCGCCTTCCGGTGTATTGGGCGAAAATGCCTCTGCATATATAATGGATTGTCCTTTGGGATAATCGCCTGAACGCGAATAAAGCATTCGCAGCAAGTTTGAAATTGTAGTGACACTGCCTACCGAAGACCGTGTGCTGACAGATCCGCGTTGCTGCTGCAAAGCTACAGCAGGAGGAAGGCCTACAATTTCATCTACTTCAGGGATAGCCATCTGGTTAAAGAGCCTTCTTGCATAAGGTGAAACGGAATCAAGGTACCTGCGCTGTGCCTCTGCATATAGCGTACCAAATGCTAACGATGATTTACCCGAACCTGAGATACCTGTAAATACAACTAACGCATCCCTGGGGATGCTTACATCGACATTTTTAAGATTGTGCTCACGTGCACCTTTTACATTTATAAATCCAGTAAATTGTTTATTGCTATCCTTAGGATCTTTCGCCATTATGTTATGATTTTCTGCTTTGCAAACGTAGCAAAAGTCTATGATACACCCTATTTTTGATAAGTCTGCAGCTTGGATACTGCATCGGTATTTCCCTGCTGTGCAGCAAGGTCTATAGCCGATAGTCCGCGCATATCTTTTACACTGATGTCGGCTCCCTTTTCAAGTAAAAAGTTCACAATTTCGTTGCGCCCAAACATAGCTGCAAACATTAGTGCAGTGCCACCATTGCCGTGTTGCGCATCTATGGCTGCGCCGCGCTCAATTAGTAATTTGGCAACGTCCAGATAGCCTTTAAAACAGGCACCCATTAAAGCAGTATTACCGCTATTGTCGGGTGTATTTATGTTGGCACCCGCATCTAAAAGTGCTCCTGCCGCTTCGGGTTGATTGTTATATGCTGCGATAATAAGCGGCGTAAATCCTTTCTCATCAAAAACGTCAACATTATCTTTGAGGGCAAATATTTCTTTGAGCACAGGAACATTTCCCCGGCGTGAAGCTGCAAATAGCGCTTGTGTAATTTCGTCCATTTTTTATAGCTGGGTGTTTATGGTTTTTGATTTTTGAGGTCGTGTAATGATGAAGTGCCTCCTACGACCGAAGATTTTTTAATAACAGATATTTCGCCGTTAAGTTCTAAAACAACCGCTCTTACCTCATCCAGTCGTTCAAGCCTGAAATTCCTGATCTCTGCATAAATTTCTTCTTCTGTAATGCCCTCTCTCTTCATGGCATCATTCATGAATGCACCATTATAATATAATAACGTTGGGTTGCAATTGATTATCTTTTCCATAGTAGGAGAAGCTCTGGATAACCATGCTAATGTGTATTGAAGGATTATGATAATAGTGAGAGCAACAGTGCCTTCTGTCAGGGTCACCTTATTAAGTATCATCGAGGACAATGTTGAGCCCAATGTAACGGTCACTATAAAATCGAAGGCATTAAGTTTAGCCAATGTCCGCTTACCCGATATTCTAACGAGTATAAATAACGTAAAAAAAGCGCATAGGGTGCATAATGCAATATCTGCAAGGCTGTCCCAGTTTTTAAAAAACAGGTCTTTCATACTTAAATTTAACCTTCTTTAAAATAACATGATACTAATAAATGGTTAATATTGAATTAGGTGGTCAAATTCCCTTTTCAATTTCGTTTTTCATCCTGAGATAATCAATGTTATTCTGGTTCATGTAGAGCATAGAAAATTGGGAGATAGCGTCTTCAAAGACATTATTGTCGCCTACGTAACCACTTATAATTGCAGGATCTCCGGTTCTTGCATGCGCACGTGCCAGTGCCCATCCGCAGGAGTGCGCATATGTTAGTAAAGTACTGTATTCCATATTTTCCAGCAGGGGCTTTACTTTAGCATCCCTTAGCTGGCGTATGTAAAATTGCTTACCTGTGTCATCGTGTGTCCAGCCTAAAAAAATATCTGATGCAGACTGCATTAATTTCTGCCCTTCTACCACACGCTGGCCGTGATTACTAAACATGCTTTTGCCTATAAATGGCTCAAGTACACTTTGTTTAGCCTCTTTAAACTGAAGAAATAAAGGGTCTCCTGTAGCCGAAAGCAATAACATAATACCACATTGCGTACCCACGCTGCCCACGCCAACGACTTTTATGGCAGTGTCATAGATACTGTAGCGTTGCAATAATGTTCTGCGGTCATTAGGGAGTGTCTTTAAATATCGGTAATATGCACTTTCTGCCTGCTTTGAAAATTCCTCCTGTCTCGCATCCTTAAAATGGTAGATAAGGGGAGGGAAGTCTTTTATTGCTGGTTTTCCGTTTTTAGTATAGACTAGTTTTGTAAAATCTTTTACGTGTGGCTGCCTTTTAATGGCCTTTTTTATCTGAGAAGGGTCAAACTGTTTTGCATTCCTGATCTTTCCTGATTGAATAAGGTCCTTTAGGTTTATCTGCGAATACCATATCTGTAATGCCGACATCTCTGCGTATTCGCTCATATGGATACGGTAACTGTTTGCTACTGCAAAGGCAGCGGCCTGGCTTTCGGCAGTTGTAAATCCTTTATTGATGCCCGCTATGGCAAAGCTGGAGGCGAGACGTTTTATATCCCATTCCCACGGCGCTACAGAAGTTTCGTCAAAATCATTAATATCAAAAACTAACTTGCGTTCCGGCGTTGCAAAACCTCCAAAATTAAGCAGATGGCAGTCGCCGCACGCCTGAAGGTACATTTTAGTAGACGGTAATTGAGACAGATCTGCAGCCATAAGTCCTGCGCTTCCCCTGAAAAATGTAAAAGGCGATTCCATCATTCGCTCATAGCGTATTGGCAGTAACGAAGACATCCTCCCTTTATCGCTTTCACGATGCAGGTCAATAGGATTAATCCTGTCAATAATATCAAGTGAGGCATGGCTTTCAACAGGGCATTGTTCACGCAGCGACCTGCCATAATTATAGCGGTCGTCTTTAGAAACATTGCCTTTAAAATGTTTAATTATACCTGATGCCTTTTTTGATTTCATCTGTTTTTTTATTGTAAAGCAATGCGATGCATCAGCTTTTGTATCATTGTTCTTAGTTTAGCCTTATAATCCTCCTGCAGCCAATCGGTATAATTTTTAGTTGTGTTTTCAAGACATTTGCAGTATTGCTTTACCCTCCAGGCAATCTCTGTTTCTAATTCTTCGGAAAGATGCAGTGCTTCTGTAATGCTTTCAGCATTTTCGATGCACATTAATGTATGCTGGCGAATGGCATCACGAATTACCGTTTTTGGTTTTTCGTTATTTTTTAGCGCTTCCAGATATGCTGTTTCAATATCAAAAGACAGCTCAAGTGTTTTAGGAAATTTTGAGCGCAGTTCTCCACTAATGGTATGCGCTTCGTAATCTGACCCTTTGCTTTCTTTAGTGAGGTAGCTTTCAGGATTTTCAAATACATATTTCCAGTCCATCGGCGCGTCCCACTCGCCAAAGCGATCTATGTTGTTGCCAAGGTCTACAATCGTAAATGTTTTTTTGTTGCTCATTCTGCGTGACCCCCTTCCTATCATCTGGTGGTAAAGTGTGAGGGAATTGGTTGCTCTGTATAATATTACTGATTGTACAGATGGTTCATCGAAGCCTGTTGTCAACAGTGAAACTGAAGTCAATATGGCTCCTTTGGTTTCTTTATACCATTTTAAAATTGCCACTCTTTCTTCTTTAGGTGTTTTGTTATCAAGATGTTTTACAGGAAGACCTGCTTCAGAAAACATTTGGAAAACCCTTTTAGAGGTAAAAATACCATTATTGAAAATAAGTGTTTTCTTGCCTTTGCAGTTGTTGTTATAAGCTTCTTTAAGCAATTCGAGCATTGAATCGGATGCATACAATAAATCTGAACTTGCTACAGTATAGTCACCGTGACCTGCCGCTACAAGCGAGTTAAGTTCAACGGTATATTTATGTGTTTTTGGTTTTGCAAGAAATCCCTGCGCAATCAACGACTGAATATTTTCGCCAACTATAAGTTCGCTGTAGTTTTTATGCAGCGGCATTGTAACGTCTGAACTCAAAGGGGTAGCCGTTACACCAATTATAATAGCATTCTTAAATTTATCCAACAGTTTTTGAAAGGAGTTGTGATGCGCTTCATCTATTATTACCAACCCAACACCATCAGGGTTAAACTGCTTGTCCCTTATCCTGTTTTTTAGCGTCTCTATCATGGCAACATAGCAGTCTGGCTGTACTCTTGGCTTTTTCTTTACTTCACTGGTATAGGCCTGGTTGTTAATCCCCATCTTTTTGAGTACGAGAGAAGTCTGCCTGCATAGTTCGATACGATGCGTTAGCACAACTACCTGTTTTGAATATTTCTGGATATAATCTTTAGCGATCTCAGAAAATATTACAGTTTTTCCGCCTCCTGTTGGAAGCTGATATAATAATCGGCTTCCGGCCGGGGCCAAATCTATTTTAGATAAAAGTGTTTGAATGTCAGTTTGCTGATAACTGTATATTTTTCTCTTTTCTGTAATTGCGGTAGTGGTTGTTGCTTCCATTATAAGGTAAATTATGGTATCTAAATTAATCAGCCTAAAATGGAATTGTTATAAATATATGGTAAATAATCACTGCTGAACATATATAATTTTATTGGCAATATATTCACTTTCATTTGTGATTTATTGGGGAATTAAGTCGCTTTACATCGAGTATATTTATAGCGATAACCGACATCCAGTTTCGGTGCTATACTATATGGAGAATAAAACTACCCGAATTGCTATAATTGGCGGAGGCCCCGCCGCCCTGTTCATGTTTAAAAGACTGATTGAACTAGGGAACAAAAACATCCGGATAACCATTTTTGAAAAAAAGCAGCAGTTAGGTTCTGGCATGCCCTACAGTAACGAAGGAGCAAATAAGGAGCACATAACTAATGTATCTGCCAATGAGATTCCGCATATTGTTACTTCGATTAAAGAATGGACACAGACAGTGTCAAAAGATATCCTTGATTTTTTTTCTATAGAAGCCGAACGTTTCAATGAATATAAGGTTTTACCCAGATTGTTCTTTGGGCAATATCTCTCAGGTCAGTTTGATTTGCTTATTGCTAAAGCAAAGGAGAATGGTTTAGATACACGGCTGCAATTAGGTAAAGAAGTCACCGATATTAAAGACATGCCACAAACATCTGAGGTGCGGGTTGATGTGAACGGTGAACGACATTTCATTTTTGATAGTGTTATCATTTGTACCGGGCACAATTGGCCTAAACGATATGAGGGTAAAATTCCGGGATATTATGACAGCCCATATCCGCCGTCTAAACTGCGACAGCATTTTAACCACCCTGTTGCTATTAAAGGTGCATCCCTTACTGCTATTGACGCTATACGTACCATCGCAAGACATAATGGTGAATTTATAGAAAATGGGAACGGAGAACTTACATTTACTGTTTCTGATGAAAATCCCGATTTTAAAATAGTAATGCACACACGTAACGGTTTTCTACCGGCGGTGAGGTTCCATCTTGATGATTCACAATTAAAAAGTGATTCGCTTCTTACTGAAGAACAACTTGCCTCCCATAGAGAACAAAACGGTGGTTTTCTTTCTTTAGATTATATTTTTGAAAAAGATTTTAAAGAACAATTTATACATAAAGACCCCGAGTTTTATGCCACTATAAAAGATATGACAATGGAGGAGTTTGTAGCTTCTATGATGGAGTTACGCGAAGAACTTGATCCTTTTGTGCTTTTAAGGGCAGAATATATCCAGGCAGAAAAATCTATAAAGAGGCATGAGTCGGTATATTGGAAGGAAATGCTGGCAATATTAAGTTTTGCTATGAACTATCCGGCAAAATACCTGTCGGCGGAAGACATGATGAGAATGCAAAAAACATTACTGCCGTTGATTTCCCTGGTAATAGCCTTCATACCGCAAACCTCTTGCAGGGAACTATTAGCATTGCACGCAGCAGGTAAGCTTGAGCTCGAGGCAGTGGGTAACGATAGTGAGGAAAAAGTACATGAAACCGGCGGCATTACACTTAAATATAATACTGAAGATCATCTGAAATCGTCCTACTTTAAAACTTACATAGACTGCGTAGGGCAGCCACATTTAAATTATAATGACTTTCCATTTAAAAGTATGCTGGCTGATAATACTATAAGTCCTGCTACAATACGTTTTAAAGATAAAGA
>Ga0163161_10002221_pt1 | contig 13978 bp, 7 predicted proteins | sample S45metaG_FD_129847 | JGI IMG/M metagenome (GOLD analysis project Ga0163161, IMG submission 129847) | Switchgrass rhizosphere microbial communities from Kellogg Biological Station, Michigan, USA - S4-5 metaG | ecosystem: Host-associated > Plants > Roots > Rhizosphere > Soil | place: USA: Michigan... | reverse complement strand
GATTCCACCAACTGGTACTCGGCCACGCCGATAGGGCGGGCGTTATCTCGTAGCGCATATTCGGCTACCACCTTGTTCTTGCTCTTGCATAGTAGAAGGCCGATGGTCGGGCCGTCCTGCGGATGTTTGAGTTGCGCATCCACTGCAGTGAGGTAAAAACTCAGTTGCCCCAAATGCTCAGGTTTGAACTTGCCAGCCTTGAGTTCGATCACCACGTAGCAACGTAGCTTGAGGTGATAAAACAGTAGATCGATGAAGAACTCGTCACCGCCTACATCCAACAGTACTTGCTGGCCGACGAAAGCAAAGCCTGCGCCCAGTTCCAGTAAGAAGTCGGTGACATGCTTAACCAGAGCGTTCTCGATCTCGCGCTCCTGAGCATCAAGGGTCAAGCCGAGGAAGTCGAAACGGTAGGGATCTTTCAGTGATTCGCGGGCAAGGTCGGATTGCGGTTTGGGCAACTGGCTATCGAAGTTGCTGACGGCCTTACCGCTGCGCTCCAGCAGACGGGCCTCGATCTGCATTACCAAGATGTTGCGCGACCAGTTGTGCTTGATGGCCTGGGCGGCATACCAGCGGCGGGTTTCAGGACTGGACAATTTGTCCAGAAGCGCTATCTGGTGATACCACGGCAATTGTGCAAGCACCTCTTGCACAAATTCCGCGTCCGGCCACGCGCCAGCAAAAGCGCGCATGTATTTGAGGTTGCGTGGGGAAAACCCTTTCATATCCGGAAAAGCCGCGCGTAAATCCTGAGCCAAGCGGTCGATGACCTTAGTCCCCCAACCCTGCTGTGTTTGGCGGGTCAAAATATCCTGACCTATCTGCCAGTTCAGCAGCACCAGCTCGCTGTTCACCGCCAGAGTGGCACGCTGCTGGGCATTATGGATGCGGCTTTTAAGATCGATCAGCCAATCGCCGTAGCCGTCGGGGGGCATGCTCAGACTAGCGGGGGTGTCGCTCATGCTTTTATCCCTTATGGCTTTTTCGGCGGAGCGCGAAGATTAGTCAGCGCATTTATCGTGCGCAAGCAGGTTGGGCTTTCAAGGATATTTCCTTCAGAAGAAAGGGACATTGCTTACTTTTAGGCTTCTGTTGCCGAATGTAAGAATAGGTCAGCATTGATGATTGATTCGATCCTGCGCATCTTTCGCTTGGCTTGTTTCACTCTTTCAAAGGGGGACGATCAAATTCGAGGCTATAGGTCATCCAGACTTACCTTGACTCGCTGAGGGGCGGCAAGACGTTCGGTGACCACGGCGATAAGGGCTTCATCCTCTTCGCTGAGTAATGCTGCTTTGAAAGGCAGTTTTCCGCGTTCGGCGACGTATTGAAGAGTTTGACGCAGGAGTTCGGAAGGCGTTACCCCGAGCTTTTCCAGCTCAGCAAATGAACGCTGCTTCAGATCATCGTCGATGCGGATGTTGATGGAAGCCATGGTGAAATACCTGTAATGACGTTTGTCGTTACGGTTGCGGCGCTGGCCCGACTACCCCTCGTTCAGAGTTTCAGATGACAGGCATGCTTTCTTCCAGACATTAAAAAGCCGGCTTGTGGTTAGCTTTTTATTGATCTATATTTTTGAAAAACAAAAAGTTAGGTGTTTTGGAAAGTGCTCAGATCCCCCATTTGTTCCCCCACTTTTTTATGATTTTTGCACGGTATTTGACCGGCTTTTTCTAGGGTAATGAGGCACGGTTTATATCCTCAGGGTATTTGCTTAGGGCAGAGACACACCATTTACAACCCCATCGACTGAATCATCTCAACTTCACCCACTATCTCTGGTGTGACTACCGCATCCTTAAGCATCAGTTTTCCGCGCAGCAAACGATCAAGATGGACATCGAATGAGTCATGCCTTGGGTGAAGTGCAATGGGCAGATGGATGTGGACTTCCTTTTTCTGACCTATTCGATAAACCCGATCTGAAGCCTGAGCCTCCTTGGCAGGGTTCCAGTGGCGCTCCACGTGCACAACGTGGTTGGCTCCGACTACGGTAAGGCCGACACCCGCGGCAACCGGCGACATGATCAGCACGTTAAAGCCAGCCTGCGCCTCAAACTTTGCAATTAGTTGCTTACGAGTCAGCACATCAGATTTTTTGGGTACCGCTGCAGTGTCACCGTTGATGATCGAAATATTCAAATCAAAAATCTGGTCTAGCCAAAGCTTCACCACGCGCTGTAAGCGTTTGGTCACCATGAAGAGGATCACCTTCTCTTCCCGCTTACTGATTCGATCTAACACGTTTAACAGAACTACCAACTTCCCGGATTCCGACATTCGCGTACGCGCTTCTTTGGCATTTCCTGCCAACAAGTGGCTCTCCTGCCGCAACCATGGATGCAGGGAAATCTCTCGAAGGCTCTGCAGCACGCCCAGTGCGCGCCCACGCATATCTTCCGTGGCCCGCTGGCTGCGATAGTTGTCGAGTACGGCGTCGTATGCCCTCAATTGCGCTCCGCTCATGCACTGCGCGAGTTGGGTATCATGACTAAGCTGGCTACCTTCAGGTTGGGGCACGCCGCTGTGAATCGTTTTACTTGGAAGCCCTCTTAATTGGTCCTCCTTGACCCGACGCAACATGAACGCGCCGACGGCATCGCGCAGCTTGCCGCCGAGATCACGTCTGACCTCATCTCGGTCATCATCGGCTGCATTCAATATTGGCTTGATCCAGGTGTCACGAAACTCTCTCCAGCCACCCAATAAGCCAGGTTGGGCTGTATCCATCAAGCACCAAAAATCCCCAAGGCTGTTCTCCACGGGCGTGCCAGTAGCAAGCAATTTGAAGTCAGCCTTCAGGCCCTTGGCTGCGCGGGTCTGCGCGGCATTGGGATTTTTAATGTTCTGGGCCTCATCAAAGATAACGAGGCCCCAATCAATTCGGCACAATGAGAACTGGTAATCACGCAGAGACTGATAGGTTGTCAGCACCAGTCGACGATCCATGTCCAGGCGATGAGCGCCGCATTCGGGACCAATGGCCAATGCATACCGAAGAGCGTCATCAGCCATTTGTCCCTCATCATCCATCAATGAGGCCAACTGGCTGGATTCCCGCTCTGCACCTTTGATTCGGAAACGACTCAGATCCCTCCCCGATTGCAACACGACAATGTCGCGGAACGGAATGCCGTTGAAGGTATGACTGACCTCATCCTCCCAATTTTCCAAGAGGCTTAGCGGGGCCACGACCAAGACTGGCTTCTGCGGCCGACCCGCAGCCTTTTGTTCAGACAAGTACTCACCTACCGTAACCAAGGACATATAGGTCTTGCCGAGCCCCATATCGTCTGCCAGCAGGCTGCCCTGTAGTCGATAAAGGTCGTCATGGTCGGCCTGCAACGCAGATGCCAACAACCCGAGCATCCAATCAATACCCTCGCGCTGGTGTGGAAACGGCTGGCGTGCATAGGCTTCCCAGTTTGGTTCGCGAACTGCCTTGGCCTGGCTAGCCATACGCAAAAGCTCGTTATTTATTTTATTAGCATCGTGCAACAAGACGCTGACTCGTTCTTTTATGTCGTCTCCCGCGTCAGAACCGTCCGGTGTCTCGGTCTTCGATATGCTGAAAGCCGTCTTGGCTTTTGCTAATTGTTCCTCCACCCGCTCCGAGTTGGAGATATCCACCGACTCCCCATCGAAGATCAGGCTCTCCGCACCTTGCTGTTTTGCTGCTGCGTAGGCATCCGAGAATCGCACCAAATCCTCCTCGGACTGCACCAACTTGGAAATGATCTCGACAGGAGCCGCACGAGTATCAAGACTAAACCAGTCTTGCTTTTTGGTATCAAGCTCGCCGAACTCCATATGCTGGAGCTTGCCGATGCCGGCCACACGAATGGAAAAGCCTAGGTCCAGATTGACCAATGCGGCATCCAGAAAAGCACTCGGCGTCGCGATGAATTCGGCAACCCTGTCGGCAGGAATACGCTTGTTACCCAGTACCTCCTTGATTGCCTGCATTTTCTGCGGGTCTAGGAGCACCACGCGATTATCGATACGCAGCACGCCCCCATCAGCGCCCATGTCGAGCTGTGACCAACGCTTCTCTAATTGATCTGGCGTTGAGCCATCACCTAGACTGGGGCAGAGAATCAAGCTGCCATCAGGCAAGCGGGTAGCGACGACGCCAATATTTTCGGGCACCACCACCTCCAATCGCTCGAAGTGGCTGAGGTCGATGCGCATGCCGCTGCGTGCTGCAGTCTGGAGTTCGGCCATTAGCCGCAGATTGGCCGACTCCCCACGTTGCTCGGGCTGCAGTTTCTGGTGATGCTCCCAAGCCATCAATCCCATTAGCTCCGCAGGCGTAAGACGGTAGGCCTCGCTCAAGGTCAAATAGAGCAACGGCCCCTTGCGGGTAAATGGCACCTCGCCTGAGTCGGACGATACCAGCAGCTGTGTCTTGAAACTGCTATTCCCGGTTCGACCGCTGAGCTGACTGACAAAACCCATATTGAAGCGACGCGGCAGACGCAGAATTTCTGCCTGTTCATCGTCTAGGCCCGCCGCGTCTTCCGCGGAAAGATGAAAGCCATTGGCAAGAGGCAAGGCAATGCCCTGCTCTTCGAGCATATGCAGGACTACCAGTTGAATCTTCTGCAACGCGTTGCCCTGACCCTCGACAAGATCTGCATAAACCTTTCGATCTAGGTAGAGATTTAGACCTTCCGAGTCTGCATGGTAGATAAAACCCTGCTGTGTACTCAGCTTGGCACTGCCTTCTCCCAGCAGGCTTTTGAAGATTTCGACTAGTCCCATGTTGCTCAATCCCCTGCGGGCAGATGGTCTAGGGCGGCAGCGATATCTGCACGAACCGACCAACCAAAACTATCAGTTTGTTGGCACAAAGCATTTAGTCGGCCGTATAGAACCTGATTGATTTCGCGTGCTTCGACCGTCAGCACATTGGCTGCGTAACGCACCTTGTCGCCGGGGTTGGTGGCGAAGTAGCGCAGCACGTTTAGCTCAAACGTACCGAGATGGCTCAGAAGATCCTTCAGCGGATCATTCCCGCTCTCAGGCAAAGGCTTGATAGATTTTGAAATGGTACTTGAGTGCAGCTCCTCCGGCTGTGGGGGAGGTCTCGGTGCCGAATTCAAACTCGTTTGCTGAGGTCGCGTTGGCGCAACGGCACCTCTTTCGGCCTGCACAAAAGTAGGGGCTGCTGCCCAGGTAGATCGCTCTGTAGATTCCAGAACCTGTGCATTTTTGCGTCTAACAACGGGTATGCCGTATCTGCTCAAATATGACCTGTACTCCTGCCTGCTTAGTAACTGCTCCAGATCCAGCCCGATACCATTATTCGCGAGGAATTCGAATACCTTGCGTTGCCAAGTACCATTGTGAACAATCGCTTCGTATGGAAGGGAGGGGTACATTTCCCGATACTTATGAGGCAATCCAGAGATTAGGTCTGAATGCGTGAAATGATTGCGTTCGTAAGATTGCAATGAGGTTCCCGGCTGAGCAAGGTATACCCAAACCTTAAAGCTATGCGAACCTTCGATCAGGTGAAAATCGCCACAATCTAAATAGATTACGGCTTTGTCATTCATTATGCCGTCCATACGAGCAAACTCGGTTTTCATTTCTTCGCCGAGGATGCGATGCACCGACTCCTTGGCAAGGCGACCTAGCATCAATCGCGTATGGCGAATCAACCCCAGCCGATACAGGCCTTCGAGAAAGAGTTTGCGGGCTGGAAACATGCGTTGCAGATCTTGCTTCCCCGACTCCACACCGTACTGCTGGACCGCCTGAAGGAATAGACGCAGATCCTCTTTGGATAACCAACCACGGACCTTCCCAATGCGCTCCTCGCCCAGCGGTTGCCACCATTCACGGAAATTTTTGGAAGAGCTGGCAATACGTGGGTCGCCAGCCAGGCTCAGGATGAAGTTTTGCCAAGCATCTCCAGGCTCACTGCCTGCGCGGTCGATCATAATCTCTAGTGCAGCATGACCAATGCGCCGACCATCCTCGTACGGTGCGTTGTTCACCTCAGGCTTAAGCAATTCGTCGAGCACATCGCTCCACTCCCCCGGCGACAGTTCTCGCAGCACTGCCAGGTAGTAATGCGCCCGACAAACATCGCCGTAGCGCCCGACATCGAAGCCATTCAAGCCCATCTTCTCGAAGGCCTCAGTTAGCTCTCCACCCTCGTCGCGTACCCTATTGATCAGTTGCACTGGACCGTCGAGTGTTAATAGCCATTCACCCTCCCGGTACAAGGTCATCAAGGGATCCGCTCCGAAGGTCGTTGGCCGACTCGGAATACGGCTTATCTGCACGAGCAAATGCAATTCAAGCCGCTTACGCAAGCTATCTTCACCGTGTTTGTTGTACGCATCCAGACCGTCAAAATAACGAAAATATAACTGGATCAGCTGAATCAGAGTTAAGCGACTCAACCGTGGTTGCTGATATTCGACCAGCACGTCGAGTATCCTGGCATTAAACAATCGCTTACCCACTACCTCGTCGTGCAACCATAGCCAAGTCAGTGCTCGGGCTCCTAGCCGACGTCCGAGCAGTTCTCGTAAGTCATCGAAGCGCCCGGTGCTAGCCATGTCTCGAAGCGCGGCAAGTGTGCGCTCAAATGCATCGCTGCTGCCTACTTGGGTCTTCATCCGTTTGGTTTTTTCCACCAACTGCCCCCAGCCCTCAATAACCGTTGGCAACCACTCACCAGAATGGTTTTCGATGGGGGGTAACTTCATCATTGGGAGTTCTCAAGAAGTGTCTTGAGTGCCTCATATTCTGTGCTCTGTGGGCGGCGGATGGTAAAGCGGATGTCGATGCGACGGTTTAAGCGATAGCTATCTTCGCTTCCCTGATCCTTGCTCACCGGTCGGGTCTCGGCATAGCCGCTGACCGAGAACAACGGTTCACCGTCTTGATTGTTCAGCCGGTCCAAGCGTTGCGCCTGGGGTAGTTCAGAGCTCCAGAATTGCCACAATGAAATGGCACGGAACGTCGAAAGTCCCCAGTTGCCTTTGCCCATGAACCCGGGGAATGGCCGATTGTCGGTATGTCCCTCGATGAAAATGGTGTCCAGATAATTGATCCGATCATCCCGTTTGATAACTTGGGCAATCACCTCGCCAATCTCAAGTGCTGTCGGTTGATAACGCGGTTGAATCTCGAAAGCGCCCGTATCGAAGCCAAGCAACTCGTTGGGGATTCGTAACACGGTATGATTCTCGGTAACCTGGACCTTGACTCCACGCTTGCGCAGTTCCTCTACGGCTTCGTCTAGAATAGTGCGGCGAACTTTTTCCGCCTGCTCCAGCTGGGAAACCTGTTTATCGAACTGCGCGCCTTTCTCCATCAACTGAAGAATCAGCACCACCGAGGCGAGGATGAATAGCACCAGAAGCGCCGACATGATGTCGACGAAGGACCTCCAGTAAGGATCTTCATCCTCCATCGGGGCTTCATTGGACTTGCGCCAGCGCTTCAATGGGCCTCCAGTTCATCGACCACGTTACTGATTGCTTGCACGGCTGCGTGCATCGTGTTCGCAAAGCTAAGGGTTTCCTTGTTCCACTGGTCCATTCGCTCATGCACCTGCTGGCGTACCTCACCAGCGTAGGCACGCAGCCACTGCTCTGCCTGTTGCTCGACGCCTTCCACCTGTTTGCGTAAAGCCTCGCCCAATGCGGTGAATTCGCCACGAACACCGATAAGAAACTCTTGCTGATGGCTCCTCATCTCGCCAAAGCCATTGCGTGCCTCGCCCGCTGCCTGTTCGAAACGCTGCGCACCGTCGAGCAATGCCTGCTGCAGCTTTGCGAGAACCTCTGCCTGGCTGATCAGCTGGGTGGCCAGTTGGGCATTTTGGGTGCCCGCGGATTCGATTCGTTGTGTCACGCTTTCTAAGCGCTGACCAAGCAACTCGGCAGCTTGGCGAACATTGGTGGAAAGCAGGCCAAGTTGATTGGCACTGTTGTCCATGTGCCGACTACTGGCGAAAGCGGCGTCGCTCGCTTGTTGTAGCCCACCCATGAGTTGCTGGTGTTGCTCGGCCATCTGCCGGCTCTGCTGCTGGGTAACCTGCACTGCGCTGGCGATCCCTTTAAGCAGCTCCTGCTGCTGCATCGTGATGCTTTCCAACTGCTCGTTGAAGCGTTGCTGACGCGACTGTTCACGCTGTTCGGACTGCTGACCCTGGCCGGCCATTTGTTCACCAAAATTGTTCAGCAACTTACCAACCGTCTCTTCCAGTGCATGTTGCTGCGCGGCTGAGGCTTCGGCGAGAGCACTCACTTGCTGTTGGTGCTGAGCAAAGCTAGAAGCCTGCTGATGCTCGTGGCGCAAGGAGCGCTCCTGTTCCCGCTGCTCCGCTGCGCCCATTTGCGAATCTAGTTGAGTATTGAGGTTTGTCATCAAGCGAGAGAACATTTTCTCCAGGTTGTCATGCCGCTGGTTACCGGCCTCGGACAGCGCCTGCAGTTGTTCACGGCTGGAATTGGTGACTCTGTCCAGCAACGCTGATTGACTGGCGCTCGCCTCGGCCAGCAGACGCTCAACCATCGTCTGGCGCTCTTCATCGCGGCGTTGCGCTGAACCGAGCTGGCTATTCAGCTGACTGGTCAGGTCGGTCATCAGCTCGTTAAAGCGACTTTCCGTTTGTTGCTGACTTTGCTCCGCGGCGGAGGCAATGCGCCCCAGTTGCTCTTCGAACTGCCGGTTTTGCTGCTGGCTGCCCTCCAATTGCCGAGTTTGTTGGTCGCTCAGTGTATGGGACAACTGATTGAGCCGCGCGGTCATGCCCCCCACCGCTGCGTTCACATCGGCAGCAGCCTGCTGCATCAAATTACCTTGCTCGCGGCCGGCCGAAGTGATGCCAGACATGAAGTTGCCGACCAGCTTCTCCAGCATTTGTGTGGACTGCTGGCTGCTGGTACTGATCAGGGTTTGGATGGCTGGCGCCATGATGTTGTTCAACGCATCCGTCATCGCTTGTTGCATCGCATCGCCCATGCCTGCAAGGTTTTCCTGCAAGCGGTCACCGATGCGTTCGTGCAGTTCTTGGAGGGCTTCCTTGCTCTCACGGCTGTAGTCGGCAATATGCACCAGCGATTGTTCGGCGGGGATAAGCTGGTAGAGAGAGTCAATCCGATGCTGCAAAGCATGAATTTGGCTCAATGCGAAGCGCTCGACCAACTTTTCGATAAAGTTGAGCAGCAGGCTGAAGAATACGCCCCACACAGAGGTCATAAAGGCGACTGCCGCGCCTTGGATCATGACGTCAATGCCAGAACGCAGTTGTTCCACTCCGGCATGACTGTCGAGTTTCAGTTTCGAGAGACCAATTGTCAGCCCTACGAAGGTGGCCAAAACACCCAGTCCTACCAGGAAACCAGGTAGGGAGGCCAGCAAACGGCTGGAGGTTAGCCCTGAAGCGAGTGTGCGGGGGTTAAAAAACTGTTCGGCGTCCAGCGTGTTAAACAACTGTTTGTGATCGCTGGAACTGACCAGGCTGTCGTCGAATTCGCGCCAGAGCGCCCCAATGCCCGTTGACTTTAATGTCAGGGCTTTTTGCAGTGTTTCCCTACGGTTGAGCGCCAGATTTTCGCGGTTTTGCCCTTCCAGCAGGCTACCCAAAGCACGCATACGCACTTTGAATCTAAACCAGTCAAGCAGCAGGAAGACAATACAACCTGCAGCGATGGTGGCCATGACAATCCAAAACCAGGCGCTCAAGGCTTCGGTAGTACCGAGCGTGAGTGATGTGAAGTTGGGCCAAAGGTGTTTAAGCAGTTCCATCATGGCAGTGCGTCCGTGAGGTCCAGCATAAAGGGAAAGAAATCAGGGGAATCGCTTGCTCGCTTATGGACTTCACCCATTGCCCATTGAGTCCCTTAGCGCCGACTTGCTCGGGGGAGGGAGGAGGTCTTTGTATACGGAGTTTCAGCCTTCAAAAAAGGTTTAGCACGGTTTCTTCATTCGATCGCTGCATTCCGTGGAGTGAAGGTGAATTCCCTATACCGATCATCCGAGAGAATCAGTGGGCTTGATTTAGAAATAGATATTTTTTAGTGCCCGCCCTGAGCATTTCTTGGATGCATGTCTTTTCGCAATCACATTAGCCTTCTGATTATCTCGATAAAGGATTAAGTGGTCGAAGGTGCGCCCTCTGAAAAACGCGGCGTCCAAAAAACGCTCTCTAACCAGCAAATGGGTGCTACTGGACTGCACCGTCCGACGATATGTTGCTTATCAACACGTGCGAATGCTGGTTACTTGCACAGTGAAAGCATTTACGCGCCTCCCAAGCTTTCCTAGTCGTCTAACGCTTCGAGCTGGCTAAAACAGGTAAAGACAGGTGCTTTTTATTGACAGTTCATAGCTAGACATTGCGGTGCCATCATCTAGCCTTCAATGAGTTGTCCCTCCTCCGAAAGGATTTCGCAATGCCCCAGGACACCATTACGCTTGCAAGTCTCGTCGCTGCCAGCCTTGCTTTCCTGCTGATAGGGTATTGGGTCGGCAGTCGACTGTCGGCCGCCAAGGCCGCTCAGCACAACGCCGAACTGCAAGCGAAGGCCTTGGCTGATCATCAACAGCTTCAAGGTGATCTTGCACTCGCCCAGCAGCGCGAACAGCAACTGAACCAAGATATCAGCACGCATCAGCTCAAAAGCCAGCAACTGGAAAGCGGTATTGCGGCGTTAACTGACTTAGAGAAGGCCTTGACTGCACAGGTGAGTGGCCTCCAAGAAAAATTGCTGGCTGAACAAACTCGAACCGTAGAAAAGGCAATAGAGCTGTCCGTCCAGACTCAGAAAATAGAGCAGGGGACGGCTCAGCTTGGCGATCAGCAGAATCAAAATGCGACCTTGCGTGAACAGCTGAGTCAGGCCTTGGAGCAGGTTAAGCATTTGACAGAACTCAAAGTCGCCTACGACGCGCTGGACAATCGGTTCGTCAAAGCCCAAGAAGTGCTGACCACTCAGAGCGAACTGCTTGGCCAAGCCGCCGAGCAGAAACAGAACCTCGAGGATGCCAGAACCAAGATCGAAAAACAGGATAGCGAACTGCGGAGTCTGCAGGCCCAACGCAACGACTTGCAAACGACACTGGCTCATCTCGATACAGGTAGAGCCAAGGACCAGGAGGCCGCAGAAGCCAAGCTACGGCTGCTCCAGGAGAACAAAGAGCAGCTCAAGCAAGAGTTTCAGAACCTGGCGACACAGATTTTCGACACTAAACAGCAAACCTTCTCCGAACAGAGCCGACAGGGGCTGGACGCACTTCTCAAACCTTTTAAAGATCAGCTTGAGTCATTCCGTCAGCGCGTCGATCAGGTACACACTGATACCGTCCAAGGGCAAAGCTCAATGAAGACTGAGCTAGGAAAGTTGATGGAGCTCAACGCACAAATCACCACCGAAGCTTCAAATCTGACCAAAGCATTGAAGGGAGACAAGAAACTGCAGGGTACGTGGGGTGAACAAAAGGTTGAACTGCTGCTGGAGCAGGCCGGGTTGCGCAAGGGCATTGAATACCAGCGTGAGGCTAATTTTAAAAACGACGATGCTGAAAATAATCGTCCGGATTTTGTGATTCAGCTCCCGGAAGGTAAGCACATCATCATTGACAGTAAGATGTCATTGGTTGCCTACACCGAATACGTTTCATCAGAAACGGATGAGGCTTGTGCGAAGGCGCTTGCGGCGCATGTGCAGGCATTGAAAGTACACATCACCAGCCTCTCCGGCAAAAAGTATCCGGAGTTGAAGGACATGGACTCTCCCGACTTTGTGTTCCTGTTCATACCCGTTGAACCCGCGTACTTAGTCGCGGCGGAACATAGCCCAGGTGTATTCCAGGACGCCTATGAAAAGCGGATCGCGATCGTGACAGCTACAACTCTGTTGCCTGTTCTGCGCGTGATCTCAAACCTGTGGACCATCCAGCGCCAAAACCGGAGCACACTTCTGCTGGCGCAGCAGGCGACCCGTGTTTACGACAAGTTACGGGTGTTCGTAGAGAAGATGGACAAGTTGGGAAATCAACTCTCTACGGTTCAAAAAACCTATGCCGATGGGATGAATACCTTAAGTGGCTCGCATGGCAGCCTGACCAAAACCGTCGACAAGTTTGTGGACTTGGGTGTGAAGGTGGTTAAGCGTCTACCCGCGTCAGCGACCGTGGCTGACGATGACCTCGACGCTGATATTGAGATGGTTACTCTCGAAGAAGCGGCGAACGAATGAACAGTCAGCCACCGAGGATGACATCGCTACTCGCTCTTCCGATATCCGCTTTATATCCCTTCCACTTCAATTCGCTGTGCGCCTTGACCGTGCCGTAATGCCCACTGCTAAATAGATTTTTCAGCGCTTGCGGCCCGGCATTAGCTCAATTGCCGCCCATCCCGTCTACCGACCAATGCCATGATGAAACTCCTCTCGAAGCCAAAAGTTTGAAGCTTTTCCCCACGTCATCCCGCCAAGAATGTTGAGTGTTATCAGGGATCAAGGCCCCTGCGACCTGTGAGGGTTATCCACTAACGCGGGACTGGCGGCTCCTTACGACCGGGAGCTTGGGCATCTCATGATCTGGCCCTCTGAACACCGTTACCGGCGGGCGGGTGGAGGCTGCACTGGCTGACGAGACCGGTACCGCGAGATCTTGAGTCGGGTGAGGGCAGTGAGGCGATGATCGGGGCATGCCTGACTGTCAGTCAGGTGCAGTCCATTCCTTGGGCTGCGGCACCATCATCTGCATCGCTGTTGCTGGTGACGCTGTGTTTGTCACGCCGATTGTCACGAGGGGGAATGCCGCAAAGCCTTGTACGAGTTGGGCTGCAGCAGCGGTAGGAGCGCCCGTCTCTTTCCGGGAGAAAGAGACGGGCGCAGGTTGGCGCATTGAAATGGCTAAGCGGATAGGTTGCTGCAGGGCAGTTAGGAAGGGGTATGAGTTGCCGCAGTGGGCACTCTGGAAGAAGTAGGCATCCATCACATCGCTGTGACTGGGGTCCTTGAGTAAGGCTTCCATGAGCTTCGGCAGGTCCTGCCATTTCAGCGCAGGATGATGCTGGCGTTTGCGAGCTTTCTTCTTCTCATGCCGGCTGAGCAGGTTTTCCAGATGGCCGCGCCAGCGTGCCGGATTCTCTCCAGTCCTGAGACCTCGAGCTCTGGCGGCATCCAGGATCTGTTCGATTTGCCCACGTATTTCGTCAGCCGTCCGAGTTTTGGTTGACCAGAGTGGCTGCAGGGCCTTGATCAGATGTTTGGTATCGATTTGGTCAGCTGACAGCTTCCCTATTGTAGGGAAAGCATCGAGCTCGAGTTTTCTCAACCAGCCCTTGCGCCATTTCTCCGACCAGCTCGATCCATGGGCATCTCGGTAGTCGGTTGCCAATTTCTCGAAGGTAATCAGCTGCGCCAGTTCCCGGCGTGTGGCTTCCCGCTGAGCGGCTTGTTCAGCCTGTCGCTTCGCGAGTGGATCAGTGCCGTTGAGGATATGGACTTTATTTTCATAGGCGGCTGCGCGGGCTTTTTTCAGGTCGAGTTGAGGGTAGCTCCCCAGACCCATCTCCCTACGTTTGCCATTCAATTGAAAACGGAGTACCCAGTTTTTTCGTCCTGAAGGTTTCACCAAAAGACGAAGCCCATCACCGTCTTCGTACGTCCCAGCCTCAACCAAATTTTTGACTTGATTGGCGGTCAGTTTGCCCATTTTTTCGCCCTCTGTTCCCCCACTTGTTCCCCCACTTATGGGTGGAACGCCTCGGATCAAAACGGAAGTCACAGGACCGAAAATAGGCTGAAACCATTGATCTATCAAGGCTCTCGCGGTTTTTAATAGATGAGAGTGGTTTTCAAAAAGACATTAAAAAGCCGGCTTGTGGCCGGCTTCTCGGGGACTGGCTTGGATCATTTTTGGTAAACCGCGCCAGCCTTCAAAACGTACACCCGGATCTTGCGTCCGGCTGTGGGACTTGGCGAGAAAG
>Ga0163161_10002220_pt1 | contig 13979 bp, 13 predicted proteins | sample S45metaG_FD_129847 | JGI IMG/M metagenome (GOLD analysis project Ga0163161, IMG submission 129847) | Switchgrass rhizosphere microbial communities from Kellogg Biological Station, Michigan, USA - S4-5 metaG | ecosystem: Host-associated > Plants > Roots > Rhizosphere > Soil | place: USA... | reverse complement strand
GCTCTTTCCTGATCTCCTTTAAATCTTACCAAAGAAAAATCTGTTTCTACAGCTCCGGGCTGAATATTTGTCACTCTGATTCCAAATTCGGTAAGCTCAATTCGCATTCCTTCCGAAATCACATCAACAGCTTTTTTTGTTGCGCAATACACAACACCGTTTGCATACGTTTGTCTTGCGGCAACCGAACTGATATTGATAATGTGACCAGAGTTTCTTTCTTTCATCATCGGAATAAGCGTTTTAGACACATATAAAAGTCCTTTCACATTTCCATCGATCATAGAATCCCAATCATTGGTATTTCCGGCTGAAAGAGGCTCTAAACCATGCGCATTTCCAGCATTGTTAATGAGAACATCAATCTTTTTCCATTCTTCGGGTAAGGAGTTAATAGCATTTTCAACTTCTTCTAAATTTCTCACATCAAATTGTAAACTAAAAACCTCAGTTAAAGCTGATAATTCGTTTTTTACTGATTCTAAAACTTCAATTCTTCTTCCACAGATGATGATTCTGTTTCTCTGTCTTGCAAAAAGTTCTGCGGTAGATTTTCCGATTCCGGAAGTGGCTCCGGTGATTAATATTGTTTTCATATTTTTTTAGCGTTTGGCTGATGGAAATTGGCAATTAGCTAAAAGCCACCAGCAAAATTAATTGGCATCGAAAGCTTCGAATGCGTCTATGATATGTTCGATAACTAATTTTCCTTTTTCGTCGGGAAGCACTGAAATAATATCAAATCTTACTTCCTGATTTTTATTAAATTCTTCCAAATAGTGATTGGCTGCAGAAACAATCAACGATATTTTTCTTTTATTCACAGCTTCCTGCGGCAGCATAAAAGCATCTGTAGAACGCGCTTTTACTTCTGTGATAATAATTAAATTATCTTTTTCGGCAATGATATCAATCTCAGCTTTCTGAAAACGAAAGTTTCTGATCAGAATTTTGTAGCCGTTTTTTATTAAAAATTCGGCTGCTAAATCTTCTGCTTTTTTTCCTAAGTCGTTGTGATCTGCCATAATTGGGTGGGAGCGTTGGAGGATTGGAGTGTATGAGAATTCTACTTCTTTATTTTCTAAATTGATAAGCCCACCAAATCAAAACAATCTGCAGAGGAAGTCTCAAAACAGTGAGCCAAAAATATTGATGGTGAATCAGATAAAACTTTCTTGCCATCTCAATATTCGCCGGAAAAACTGTGATGAATAAAGCAATGCAAAGATAAGCTCCCAGCTTTTGAGTTTGTGGAAAGAAAAGAAGAATTCCACACAAAATTTCTACCAGTCCGCTCACATAGACCATTTTCAAATGAAAAGGAATATAATCTGGCATGATTTTCATGAAAAAATAAGGTTTCACAAAATGAAAAATCCCTGCTAAAATCAGAAACGATGCGAGTATAAATTTTGAGTAAAACATCATTCTATTTAAAAGTTAACGATACATTTTTTCCTGATTTTAAAGAAACTTCTGCCCCTAAAATCAAGGGAATATTGTTATGGATATGTCCATTTGGAAAACCAAAAACGGCAGGAAATTGATATTTTAAGATTCTTTCTGAGATCAGTTTATACGAAAATTCATCAAAGCTTTCTTCGTATTGTTTATTCACTTTTTCCTCACCCATATTGGTCATTCCGCCGATAATTAAGCCTTTTATTTTTGTAAAAACACCTGCCAATTCTAAACTCATCATCATTCTGTCGAGTGCATAAAAGTTCTCACCAATATCTTCGATGAATAAAATTTTATCTTTAAAATCAAAAGAATATTTGGTTCCTAAAAGCGCATAAATCAAAGCTAAATTTCCTCCAATCAATTCACCTTCCACATTACCTTCTCTGTTAAACTGATTCGATTTTAAAGTGTATTTTAAAGGTTTTCCTTTTAGAATATTAAAAATCAGGTCATAGCTTTCATCTGTTACCCCAAAGTTTGATGTTTTAATAGTTTGCCCGTGAATCGAAGCAAAACCTTTTTTCAACAAATAACTTTGTATCACTGTATTGTCACTATATCCGATGTACCATTTAGGATTTTTTGTAAATTCCTTTAATTTTAAATTTTCAACTAAATGCTGACAACCGTAACCACCCCTAGAAGCCCAGATTGCTGAAATTTGAGGATCATTGAATGCCCAATTGATGTCATTTGTTCTTTGCTCTTCAGTTCCGGCATAGTTGTATCCATTTGAAAATTTAGTATACAGATTTTCACCTAAAACAGGTACAAAACCTTTGCTCTTAATTAATTGTAATCGTTTTTCAAGTTGAGCAGGTTCTACAGCTCCTGCAGGAGAAATAATGGCAATTTTATCACCTTTTTTGAGGGATTTCGGGAATATTTTTTTCATTTTTCAATTGATGTTTTATTTAAATCAAACCTGACTTACAGGTTATTTTTTATAGATAATCTCTTTCTTTTCTGCCTCTTCCAGTTTTTTATCAAACTGATTAAACTTTTTGAAGCTCTGAAGGAAAATAAAAAAGCTGAACAGGATCAAAACACAACCCACCCCACGTCTAATGTTGTTGGCAAGTTTTTGGGTAAGTCTGTCGTGAAACTGTTTTGCAAGGAAAATCTTAAGAAAATCAATCATTAAATAGGTAGAAATGACCAAACCTAAGTAAAGAACCATATTTCCTGTATCGGGATACTGGTTTCTGACACCTATTACCGTGACGAGCCAAAAAAGGACAACTCCTACATTCAAAAGATTTAAAAGAAAACCGTTAAGAAATGTTTTTATGTAATTCTGGCTGATGATTTTTTCTTCTCCCGGCAAGTGCATTTTGGTTTTGGTAACCAACATAATAATACCGTATGAAAGAATCAGAATAGACGTAATTCTGTAAAAACCAGGATGTTTATCAATAAGACTCACAATATCTGCACTTGCATAATAAGCTGCTATAATACATAATAAATCTGCAGTGATCACTCCAAAATCCAATGCTAAAGCATGTCTTGGACCTCTTGTAAAACTGGTTTCTATCAAGAGAAAAAAAATGGGACCAATGAAAACCAGGCTCAACATAAAACCCAGACCAACGGCCGACAATACGAGTTCAAACATTTATAATTTGTTTCAAATTCAAATTTAAAGATTATATTTTTATTTGAGTTTAAAAATGATTTTTTTAAGCAGAAATTAAGTTTTTAAAAAACTTTTTAAACAAAAAAAAGACTGCCACATTCGGACAGTCTTCATTATTTAAAAATGAAATAGCATCTTTAATTTAGTAGTTATCTGGACAAGATTCACTGTAGACAAATTTGTAATCTTTTCTGACTTTTAAACCAAATATACCTCTTTCAAAAGTATAAATGATTTGATTATTGCCCCACATTTTTTTATAATCTATAAAAAAACTTCTTGTCATGTAAGAATATTCGTAAGCATTCCCACTCAAATAAATATAGGTAGTTTTTCCTTTTTGGTGACTATTCCTTCCTCCAACTTCAGCAATCTTACTTTTAAAGCAATATGTTTCTTTTCTTGGATTCATCCCTGTAAAATAATTTATCAGAAAAAAACAATTGACTATCAAGGGAAAAACGACTCCAAAAAAGTATTTTTTATTTCCTTCTTTAATCTTAATAATGTTTTTGTTGATTAATCTATTAGTAATGATGCAAATTAAACTGATAATTACAACAAAACCATAAAAATTTATAACCGTTTTAAACATTAAAGTTGTTAGTAAAACAACATTTAAAATACTAAAAACAATAGATTTATCAACCTTGGTCATCAATCAACAATCTTAAAGTCCAATTGTTTTTGAATTAAATTAGCTTTTACCACTTTAATCTGAACTTCTTCACCCAACTGAAACCTTCTGCCGGTTCTTGAACCGTAAACAGCGTGTGTAGACTTATCATACGTATAAGAATCATCCATCAAATCACGTAATTTGATCAGACCTTCTGCGCCGTTTTCAGGAATCTGTACCCAGAAACCAAACTCGGCAACACCGGAAATCACACCTGTGAAAGTTTCTCCCAAATGTTTTTCCATAAATTTTACCTGCATAAATTTGATAGAATCTCTTTCTGCATCGGCAGCAAGTCTTTCTCTTGCGCTGCAATGTTTAGATTTTTCTTCCAGTTCATTCCTGTCAGGAGATTTTCCGCCATCCAGATAATGCTGAAGTAATCTGTGAGCCAACAAATCGGGATAACGACGGATAGGAGAGGTGAAGTGCGAATAATAATCGAACCCAAGTCCGTAATGACCGATTGGTTCGGTAGAATAGACCGCTTTGCTCATGCTTCGCATTGCCAAAGTTTCGATCATATTTTCTTCGCCTTTTCCTTTTACATTTTGAAGTAAATTATTTAGAGATTCGGCAACTTTTTTGGTGTTTGCCAGATCCATTTTATATCCGAATGTTGACACGAAATCTCTCAAAGCTTCTAATTTTGCAGGATCCGGATCGTCGTGAACTCTGTAAATGAATGTATTTCCGTTGGGTCTTCCTTTTTTAAGTGAAACAAATTCCGAAACCTTTCTATTGGCCAAAAGCATGAATTCTTCAATCAAATGGTTTGAATCTTTGCTGACTTTAAAGTAAACACCAATCGGTTCGCTTTTTTCATTTAAATTAAATCGAACTTCGCTTCTGTCAAAGGTAATCGCGCCGTTTTTAATTCTCTGGTCACGCATGATTTTTGCGAGTCTGTCGAGCGTCAAAATTTCTTCAGTTAAATCGCCTTCCTGAGTTTCAATTCTTTCCTGAGCTTCTTCATAGGTAAATCTTCTGTCTGAGTGAATTGCGGTTCTTCCAAACCATTCATTCACCACTTCAGCTTTATCATTCATCTCAAAAACCGCTGAGAACGTGAATTTATCTTCATTCGGACGAAGCGAACAAACATCATTACTTAAAACTTCAGGCAACATCGGTACAACCCGGTCAACCAAATATACTGAAGTCGCTCTTTCATAAGCTTCATCGTCCAACATTGTTCCCGGAACAACGTAATGCGAAACATCAGCAATATGAACTCCGATTTCCCAGTTTCCGTTGTCTAATTTTTGGATGGATAATGCATCATCAAAGTCTTTTGCATCTTTCGGATCGATCGTGAAAGTGCAAATTTTACGCATATCTCTACGTTTTGCAACTTCTTCATCGGTCACTCTTCTGTCGATTTTATCGGCATCTTGTTCTACTTCTTCAGGGAAACTGTAAGGTAAACCGTACTCAGCTAAAATAGAGTGAATCTCAGTTTCGTGCTCTCCCGGAGCTCCAAGAACTTTTATAATTTCCCCGTCAGGATTTTTGTCACCTGCTCTCCATTCCAGCATTTTTACAACGACTTTATCGCCGTTTTCTGCACCGTTTATTTTTCCTTTTGATATAAAAATATCTGTGTTAATGGTCTTTTTATCACAAACAACAAACCCAAATTCTTTATGCTGAACAAGCTGGAAAGTTCCTACAAACTCTGTACGACTTCTTTCTAAAACTTCAAGCACAGAGCCTTCCATTTTTTTTCCTTTAAAATTGTAGGTTACAATGAGAACTTTATCGCCTTGTAAGGCATCTTTCACATTTTTTGCGTGGACAAAAACATCATCTTTAAGATTTTCAACAGCTACATAAGCATTTCCGCTTTGGTTGAAATCGATAATCCCGGTTAATGTACCTTCAATATTTAGATTAATGCTATATTTTCCCTTTTCATTCTCTTTGATTCTTTGGTTTGACAAAAGTTTGTGCAAAGCCTGAATCACCAACTCACGTTGTCTGGGATTTTTATAATCGATTCCGTCTGAGATCTGTTTGTAATTGTATATTTTGGTTTGGTTCTGATTCATGAAACGGAGAATCAGTCTTCCAATTTCCAAAAGTTTTGAGTCATTTTTCTGACTTATATATTTATTTTTTTTTGGCATTTTATTTTTTTAAATTTTTAATATAATTATCAAATTTTTCTGATAATTCTTTATTATTTGGTAATAGTTTTTGATAGTCTTTTGGTAATGTCTGTGAAGTTGAGTAGGTTGATACTCCTATTGGCAAATTACTAGATTTCAGCGAATATTCTACAATTGTTCGGTCTTTACTTTTACAGATAATAATTCCGATAGCTTCGTTTTCGTGAGGTAGTTTAATTTTATCGTTGAGAAGATTTAAATAAAATTCCATTTTACCTTTATACTCTGGTAAAAATTCTCCTATTTTCAACTCTACCGCTACAAGACTTTGTAATCGTCGATGAAACAGCAATAAATCAATAAAATATTCTTTCTCAGAAATGGTAACTTTATACTGGTTTCCTATGAAGGAAAAATCACTACCTAATTCCAACAGAAAGCCTCTAATATTTTGAATTAATTTTAATTCTAATTCTCTTTCAGAATGCTCTTCTTCTATTCCGAGAAAATCAAAAATGTATTCATCCTTTACTGCTAAAATAGCGTCGTTTTTTATCTTCTCAGGTAAAGTTTCATCAAAATTAGTTTGATTTAACAGATACTTTTCAAATGTTTTATTTTCAATCTGATGAATGAGAACATTCTTTGTCCATCCAAATTTCTTGGTTGAAAGTATGTAGAATTCTCTTTCTTTTGGTTCTTTGCACTTTTTGAGAATACTAATATGTTTACTCCAACTAATTTCTCGTACCAATGGTACGAGATTTATATTTGATTGATATTCAGAATAAAATTGTGACATCAGCCAAAGATTACTTACCGAAAATCCCCCGACTCCGGGAAATTCTTTCTGAAGCTCCTTTGAAAGCGTTAGAACTATCGATTTTCCCCAATTTTCTGATTGTTTTTCTGAGATAGATCTTCCAATATCCCAATAAAGATTAATCAAGGCAACATTTACTGCCTTCATCGCCTCATATTGAGCACTTCTGACTTTATTTTTTATTTCAGAAATGAATGTTATTTCAGAATTTTCTAACATTGATATTGATACACTTTATTTTTTTAATTAATAATTGAATTATTATAATTTATTAAGTTTTTTATAATTGAAATTTTAATCTGTATAAATTTAGTACAAAAAAGGAGAAGAGGAGAGAAAAACCTGTTAATAATATCTTTCGAACTTTATCGGTTTAAACGGAAATAAACAGATTGGTAACTTCTGTTGATGCTGCAAATATAAGAAATTAAAAATAAATAAGGCTTGTAAATTGAATTACAAGCCTTTATGTTTTAGCAGAACGCTATTTTATCAACTCTAGTTTGATGTCTTCCGCCTTCAAAATCTGTAGACAAAAATTTGTTGGCAATTTCGATGGCTACTTCTTTAGAAATAAATCTTGCCGGAATCGAAATCATATTTGCATCATTGTGCTGTCTCGCCAATACTGCAATTTCCGGCATCCAACATAATGCACAACGGATTTTCTGGTGTTTGTTTGCTGTAATCTGCACTCCGTTTCCGCTTCCGCAGATGAGAATTCCCAATTCGTTTTCTCCATTTTCAACAGAGGTTGCTGCAGGATGCACAAAATCCGGGTAATCTACACTATCTGTAGAAAAAGTTCCGAAATCCTGTACTTCAAAGTTCTCTTCAAGATGTTTTTTCAGGATTTCTTTGTATTCAAAACCTGCATGATCTCCGGCAATAGCAATTTTTCTTTTCATTTTTACTTTATATCTATTGTTATTAAATCTTCCGGCAAAGTTACGTTAAATCCGAATTTAATTGTTCGTGTTTCATTAGCTTTTATATCAATATTCCAGACCAAAAATCCTGTAGAAGCTTCATATTTTGCCTGATTGGAATTTACAAGTTCGATTTTTACTTTATTATCGGATGCAAGAGGAATTTGATCCTTTAATTCGAGGTTGATCGCAGTATCTTTATTATTTTTGATGGTAATTTCGTAAAAATAACTTTCCAGCTTTTGTTTGTTACCGAGGTTTTTAGTTTCTTTTTTTACCAATTCTCTTTTGGTAAGAACATTCGGATCACTTCCGAGACTGATCAACATTTCTGATGTCAACTGATTGGGATCGATGGTTACAGTTCCCACCTGGATATCTTCGATAACAATATCTGCATTTCCCGGCAGCAGATTGTATTTTGAATAATCCTTAATGTAGGCTAGAAGATAGGTTTTGTTTTCCAGTTTAGGCGTCGAAAAATATTTGTAATGGGTTGAAACTTCAAACTGATCTATATCTTCCGTAATTTCAACATTTGAAGGAATTATTGTACTTTTATCCAAAGAAATCTCCGTTTTTATCGCTTTTTGAGAGACTTTTGGTGATTCCATCAATGCATATTCTGCAACATTGCTATTGCTTGTTTCGTAAGGACTTCTGAAAGCCTGATTGGATACATTCCCATCCTTATCTGTTCTCAAAAACCAACGGTCAAGATCATAAGGCTTATCTTCCGAACTAAAACTTCCGTTGATTAATTTTATCGGAATATTTTTTAATTCATTACCCGAATTTTGCTGAATTTTAGCTTTATATGAAATTTTAAGAGGCGATTTTATTCCATTTGACTGAATAATATAATGCGGTCTCCAGTTTGCTTCCTGCAAATATTGATTTAGTACAAAATTTACCCTTTGCTTTTTATCGCTTCTGACCTGAAGAATGATAATTTTTGAAGTTTCTTCCGTTCCCGATGTTCTGCTTTTCTTGTTTTCCCATACAGAAACTTTATTGTAATTGGCTGAAATTTTATTAGTTATGATACTTTCTTCGTTATAAAGATTCTTCAGGGTTGTCTCATTAAATTCTATCATCTTCAGAATTTCCGCAGAAGAAGGATTTCCCAAAGTCTGATTTTTCTGAATAATTCCAATAGAATTTTTGACTAATGCTAAATCCTGATCTAACTTTTTACCAACTTTCCGATAATACTCTATACTGTCTGAAATCACATTTCTATCGAGATCTTTTTCAATTTTGTCAGCATACAGATATGAGTTATCAGAATAAGATTCGACGCGCAGAACATTGACTTTTTTATCTGTTTTAAAGGCCGAAATATCAATTCCCGAATTCCTGCCAAATTCTTTGATGATGATGTAATTTTTACCGGGCAAAACGTCCGCAGAAAACGACTTTTTAAGAATTCCTCCACTAAAATAGATTTTTGCTTCATTTATTTTTGATGTTGTAACAGTATAGTTATCCTGCCCAAAACAATTGATAACAATCAATAAAAAACACAAGATGTTGATTTTCATCATACTTTTAATATTTAAAAACAAAAATAAACTTTTATTCACAAAATGTGATTTACTAGCTCATAAAATGTGAAAAGCATTGTGAATAACTGTGGAAAACTTTTTTGAACTTAATCTTTTATAATTCAATAAATGCATTACCAGAAGTTGCCTCCAAAAATTAGCACCAAAACTTTCAAAATCTTTCCCGTGAGAAATCTGAACTTTCTCCATAATTAAGAAACTAATAATTGCCAATGTTTAAAAGTTATCCATATTTGTTAATAAGTCTTAAATTATTCACGTCTTCAACAATTTACATTGTGAATTAAATATGAATTGAATTCAAACTGTATGTTATAAAGTTTTATCAGAAAAGTTATCCCCGAAACTCACAACACTCAACAACAGCTATCATTCTTTTTTTATATATAATAGAAATTAATGTTGATTGGTTAATGATTGGTTGTGGGAAGTTTTTTGAAAACTTTTGTCTTTTTGAATCTTTTGCAAAAGTTTAAAATCTTACATTTGTGAAACAAAAAATCAAACTAAATTGATGAAATAAGAAAAGTTGAAGAAAGTTAATTCTTTAAACAATCTTATTTCATCGGATCAAAAAAATATAAATCTGCATATGAAAACAATCAACGATTTCAATTTTAAAGATAAAAAAGCTTTGGTAAGAGTAGACTTCAACGTTCCTCAGGATGACCAACTGAAAATTACTGATAACACTAGAATCTCTGCCGTAAAACCTACAGTAGAAAAAATTCTTAAAGACGGAGGATCTGTAATTTTGATGACGCATCTTGGAAGACCAAAAGGTGAAGCTAAAGATGAATTTTCTTTAAAACATATCGTCAGCGAAGTTTCTGAAGTTCTTGGACATGAAGTGAAGTTTGTAGAGGAATCAATAGGAGAGAAGGCTGAAAAAGCTGCTTCTGATCTGCAACCGGGTGAAATTTTATTGTTGGAAAACCTACGTTTTCATAGTGAAGAAGAAAAAGGTGATGAAGCATTTGCAGAAAAGCTTTCAAAATTAGGTGATGCGTATGTGAATGACGCTTTCGGAACTGCACACAGAGCACATGCTTCTACAGCTGTGATTGCTAATTATTTTGAATCAACTAAATTTTTCGGTTTATTGATGGCAAACGAATTAAAAGCAATTGATAAAGTTCTTAAAAGTGGTGAAAAGCCTGTTACAGCTATTTTAGGAGGTTCTAAGGTTTCAACTAAAATTACCATTATAGAAAATATTTTGCCTGCCGTAGACAATTTAATTATCGGTGGAGGTATGGCTTTTACATTCATCAAAGCTCTTGGAGGTAAGATAGGAAACTCACTGTTGGAAGAAGATAAAATGTCTTTAGCTCTTGAAATTTTAGGTAAAGCAAAAGAACACAATGTGAAAGTTTATCTTCCTTCTGATACCATTATAGCAGAAAGTTTCAGCAATGATGCAGAAAGAAAAGAATGTGATATCTATGAGATTCCAGAAGGATGGATGGGAATGGATGCAGGACCGAAATCTCGTGAACAGTTCAACGATGTATTATTAAATTCAAGAACAATTCTTTGGAACGGTCCGATCGGAGTTTTTGAAATGTCAAATTTCTCTGCAGGAACTGAAGCTTTGGGAGAAAGTATTGGTGAAGCAACAAAAATGGGAACATTCTCTTTAGTTGGAGGAGGAGACAGTGTAGCTTTCGTAAAACAATTTGGTTATGCTGATAAAGTAAGTTACGTTTCCACAGGAGGAGGAGCAATGTTAGAAAGTTTGGAAGGATTAGAACTTCCGGGAATTGCTGCAATCAATAAATAATTTTTTTAAAATATCAATTTTAAGTCTGCTGATTTTTTCGGCAGACTTTTTTATTTCTTTATTTTAATCTTTAAATTTCTTTTTTCGAGAAAACTACTAAAAATTTGCTTTCAGAAATGCAGCAAAAATTTGAAAACAGAAATTTTCTGAGTACTGATATATAAATTTAAAAATGTTGCAGAAAAAGAGTGTTTTTGTGGGAATTTGATTTTTGAAATGTCTAATTTCTGAATTTTATTAGTATTCTTCCAATTTAATTTCTAATTAATCTCCATAAATAAAAAAAATAATAAAAGTCGAGATTTTTGCGAATGACAAATCGAATACAATTGATTGCTGAAATAATTAGAAATATTTTTTCTGAATAAGATTGGAAAGTAGTCTAATCAATCAATTAAACTTACTTAATAAAATGAGATTTTTAAATGAATTTGAATTCGCTAAAATCTACATTTATTTTATCAAGATTTTACAGTTTGAAAATTTAGGAAAAAAAACTCAGGAAAGAAATCCTGAGTTTTTGTTATTTTCTGCGAATATAGGTGAAAATTGGCTTCCAGAAATGGCTTAAAAATCGATTTTCTACTTTTTTTCGATAATGTATATCAAACTTGAAAATTCGTTAGAAAATAATGCTTTTGCGTTAGAAATCGTTCCGTGAATGACTGCTTTTAGCCAAAATAAGGGCGATTTTTTATATTTTTCGCTCAACATTGAGATGTAGTACGAATCTAAAACCAAAGGTTTGATTTTTCTCATTTTCCAATTTGGCTTTTTAGAAATCAAATTTTCCATACCATTTTTAGAGAAATGATAGATGTGTCTTGGTACATCATAAGCAGCCCAAAATTCTTTATAATGTTTAGCATCGTAAGAAGTAGGGTTGGGAACAGCAATTATTAATAGACCTTTTTCTTTTAATTTTGAACTGAAAATTTCTAACATTTCATCTTGATTTTCGATATGCTCGAAGACATGCCATAAAGTAATTGCATCAAGAGATCCGTTTTCGATTATACCTAAATTATCAATTATTTTTGCTTTATTTATTTTATCTTGAGCAGCTTTTCGCGCATCAGAATCTGGTTCAAAACCAAAAGTTTCAAAGTCATTTTCAATAAATTTTACAAATTCTCCGGCTCCGCATCCGTAATCCAATACTTTCGAATTCTTTTTTATTCTGTCAATAAGAATGGTTTTCTTGTATTGTAAATTGAATGACTGCAGAAATTTATATAGCTTTTCCTTCAAGCTTCCTGAATCCTGATGATGCGAAATGTAGTCTTCACTTTCATAATATTTAGAAATATTTGATGGGATAGGGGAGGTTTTAAAAACTCCTTTTGTATCGGTTTCTTTTATTTCAAATATTTCCTGTGTGAGAAAATGATCTTTAATTTTCATGAGTTGTCTTATATTTAAAAAATGAAATTTGAAACCATTACAGCTTCAAATTTCATGTATTTTAATTTAAAATTGATAAATGTTTCACGTGAAACATCGTTGCTTTATCGCCCTAAATACACCATTAAAACGTTGATGTCGGCAGGTGAAACACCGCTTATTCTTCCTGCTTGAGCTAAAGTTTTTGGTCTAACTTTGTTCATTTTCTGCTTTGCTTCGGAAGAAAGACTTGATATTTTAATATAGTCAAAATCAACAGGAATTTTTACATTTTCCAATCTGTTTAGCTTTGCAACGTTTTCTTTTTCCTTTTCAATGTAACCTTTATATTTGATATTTACTTCAGCCTGTTCTCTTACTTCATCATCATATTGTGATGCTTTTTCCTTTATAACATCAATTTCCTCTAATTTTTCCAATGTAATATTGGGTCTTGTAAGAAATTGAGAAGCTCTGTAAGCCTGATCTACAGGGTTACTTTCAATACCTTCTAAAATAGGATTAATTAAACCTGGCTTTAAAGAAGTTTCTCGAAGAAAAGACTCAAGTTCCTGACTTTTAGTTATTTTCTCTTCAACTCTTTTTAAGCGATCATCATTTGCCAAACCTAATTTATGAGCCTTTTCAGTTAATCTGATATCTGCATTATCCTGTCTTAGAAGAAGTCTGTATTCAGCTCTCGAAGTAAACATTCTATATGGTTCTTCGGTTCCTTTTGTGATTAAATCATCGATTAAAACACCAATATAAGCTTCATCTCTGTTGAGAATGAATTCATCTTTTTCATGCACTTTATTGTGAGCGTTTATTCCTGCCATTAAGCCTTGTCCAGCTGCTTCTTCATATCCTGTAGTCCCATTAATCTGACCTGCGAAATATAAATTATCAACCAATTTTGTTTCCAAAGTATGCTTTAACTGAGTAGGAGGGAAGTAATCATATTCAATCGCGTAGCCTGGACGGAAAACTTTCACGTTTTCAAATCCTGGAATATGTTTCATTGCTTTGATCTGAACATCTTCAGGTAGAGAAGAACTGAATCCGTTGACATAGATTTCTACAGTTTTCCAACCTTCAGGTTCTACGAAAAGCTGATGTCTCGTACGCTCTGCAAAACGGTTGATTTTATCTTCTATACTCGGACAATATCTGGGTCCTAAACTTTGAATAGTTCCATTAAACATTGGACTTCTGTCGAAACCTTCACGTAAAATATCATGTACAGTTTCATTCGTATAGACAATATGACAGCTCAGTTGTTTTGTCAATTTTGGAGTATCTGAATAGCTGAATTTCTGTGGATTTTCGTCTCCTTTTTGTTCATCCATTTTTGAGTAATCCAGACTTCTTCCATCTACTCTTGGTGGAGTACCGGTCTTCATTCTTCCTGCTTCAAAACCTAATGAAACCAATTGCTCGGTAATTCCGAAAGCTCGTGGTTCACCCATTCTTCCGCCTCCTAATTGTTTATCTCCAACATGAATTAAACCATTAAGAAAAGTTCCGTTTGTAAGAACTACGGATTTTGCTTTGATCTCAATTCCTAAAGAAGTAACTACTCCGGTTACTTTATTATTTT
>Ga0163161_10002215_pt1 | contig 14000 bp, 12 predicted proteins | sample S45metaG_FD_129847 | JGI IMG/M metagenome (GOLD analysis project Ga0163161, IMG submission 129847) | Switchgrass rhizosphere microbial communities from Kellogg Biological Station, Michigan, USA - S4-5 metaG | ecosystem: Host-associated > Plants > Roots > Rhizosphere > Soil | place: USA... | reverse complement strand
GACGATGACGTGCGCAATATTTTTGCCCTGACCAGCGTGCTTGAGTGCAACAAAATGCTGGTGGCCACGGCCGAAAACGGCCGGACCGCCATAGAACTGCTGCAGCAGCAGCCCGATACCGACATCATCCTGATGGACATCATGATGCCCGGGATGGATGGCTTTGAAACCATGCGCCAGATCCGTACATTCAAAAGATTTGAGACCCTGCCCATGATTGCGCTGACGGCCAAGGCGATGATGGGTGATCGTGAAAAGTGCCTCGAGGCAGGAGCATCGGACTATGTCAGCAAGCCGGTGGATACCGACCAGCTGCTGTCACTGATGCGCAAATGGCTCTATCGATGACGCTGGACCACGCCCATTGCGCGACAGCAAAAGTGGCATTGTGCACAAGTTTACCGGTGCTGCCGTCAAGGCTGGAGACGCTGGCGCAAACTGAAGTGGCATAAATATGCAGCAGGAACCCCCGGTACTCAAAGAGATAACCCAGGTGCGGCAACCGCTCCCGCCTGATGGCGTGCCAGCATCGGTGTTGCTGGTGGATGACAACCCCGCCAAGCTTACGGCGCTGGCCGCGGTGATTGCCGACATGGGCCTGGATATTGCCACGGCGACTTCCGGGCGCGAGGCACTGCGCCTGCTATTGCAGCGCGACTTCGCAGTCATCCTGCTCGACGTGAAAATGCCCGTGATGGACGGTTTTGAAACCGCGGCACTGATTCACGGCCGCCCGAAGTCGGCCCACACGCCCATCATCTTCGTCACAGCCGAGGCCGATACGGATACCGAGCGTTTCCGCGGTTATACGTCCGGCGCAGTGGATTACATCTTCTCGCCGATTGTGGCCGAAGTTCTTCGCGCCAAGATCCGGGTGTTTGTCGACCTGTTCTACCTGCAGCGCAAACTGACGATGCAGGCCGAAGAATTGCTGCAATCGAAGCTGCAACTGCGTGAGCTGGCCTCCTATCAGGAGCACATCAAGGAAGAAGAGCGAAAGCGCATCGCACGCGACATCCATGACGAGCTGGGACAGAGTCTGCTGGCGTTGCGAATCGATGTCTCCATGTTGCAGGCGCGCACCAGTACCATGCACCCCAAGCTCAACGAAAAGGCCAGCGATGCGCTGAATCACCTCGATACAGCCATCCGCAGTGTCCGCAGTATCATCAATGAACTTCGGCCGCCCGTACTCGATCTGGGATTGCAGGCAGCGATCGAGTGGCAACTTGAAGAGTTCCGCCAGCGCAGCGCGGTCGATTGCACGATGTCGGTGAAAGACCAGGATTTGCGTTGCGAGCTGAATGAAAAATCCGCCACGACACTGTTTCGCATCGTCCAGGAGTCGCTGTCGAACATTGCCCGGCACGCGCAAGCGACACAGGTGCATATCGAACTCTACAGGGACGGTCGCCGACTCTACCTACAGATCAAAGACAATGGCGTAGGCATGACCGATCGCAAAAAATTGAACTCGTTCGGACTGGTGGGGATGAAGGAACGCATCAGCATGCTGGGCGGGGAATTCACCATCGACAGCGCACCGCACAAAGGAACGAGACTGACGATATCGCTGCCACTCGACTGACCCGGATGGCATTGAAACACTATGGCCCGGGCCTTTCAGACCGGCCAACCAGGGGCGGTGTATTTTAATCGTCGCTCCCCAAGAGACCGGACGATCAATCGCACAGATGGCATAATCGCAAACTGTTTATAACAGGGGCGCATGAATGACCGTCGAAAGCTATGACCAACTCGCGATCTTCTCGGCCGTGGCCCAGGAGCGCAGTTTCACCCGCGCCGCCGCCAGGCTCGGCATGTCTCAACCGGCCTTGAGCCGGGCGATGCGTCAGCTGGAGGAGCGACTGGGGGTCAGGTTGCTTGCTCGCACCACGCGAAGCGTCTCCCCCACCGAAGCCGGCGAGCATTTGCTGCGGGTGATCGCCCCCCGGTTCGAAGAAATCGACAGTGAGCTGGCATTGCTCAGCGAGTTCCGCGACAAGCCGGCCGGCAAATTGCGCATCACGGCGGGTGAGCACTCGGCGATTACGCTGTTGCATCCTGTGCTGGCGAAGCTGCTGCCCGATAATCCCGATCTCAATATCGAAATCATCGTCGACTACGGCTTGACCGACATCGTCGCGGAAGGCTTCGATGCCGGTGTGCGCCTGGGCGAGCAAGTCGCCAAGGACATGATCGCGATGCGCATCGGCCCTGACATGCGCATGGCGGTGGTGGGCTCTCCGGCGTATTTCACCCGTTATCCCAAACCAGTCATCCCCAGTGACCTCATGATGCACAACTGCATCACCCTGCGCATGCCGACTTACGGCGGCCTGTTCCTCTGGGAGTTCGAAAAAGACGGACAAGAACTGAAGGTACGGGTCGAAGGCCAACTGGTGTTCAACAACATCGCCATGCGCCTGGAGGCGGCCCTCCAGGGACTGGGACTGGCCTATATGCCGGAGGACCTGGTGCTGGAGCATGTAGCGCAAGGTCGGTTGGTTCACGTGCTCCAGGACTGGTGCGAACCCTTTGCTGGCTACCACCTCTATTATCCGAGCCGGCGCCAGAGTTCACCGGCCTTCACCTTGCTGCGCGAAGCCCTGCGCTATCTGGGTTGATTAGGCTGGACGCTATCCAGCGCTTCACCGGCGCGCTTGGCCGCGGCGGCATCACCCTGGTCAGCCAGCAGTTGAACCAGCTGACGTAACTGCGCAGCCGTCAGGCCGACCCGCAGGCTGGCAGCCATGTGCGAGCGCAGTTGCGGCTCGACACCGGGAGTGACGGCTAAAGCCGCGACGGTGGCCAGTTCACGACTTTGCCAGTCCAGGTTGTCGCGCTCGAAGATGTCGCCAAACAGATGCGCCTGCAAATACTGGTTGATGACGGGAACGAAGTCGAACAACGGGCCCTGTACCGGCGCACCGGCGATTCGCGTCTGATTGGCTTTGCCCGCCGCGAGCAGTTCATCGCCTACGGGAATGACCCGGCCGGGCTCGCGCCCCGGATCGTCCTGAACCCCGCGTTGCTTGCGTGCCTCGACCACCTTCATCAACTCGCCGAGTGCATTGAGGCTGCGTGGAAAGCCGCTGTAGGCGTAGAGCTGCACCAGAGTTTCCTTCGCCTCGCTGACCGTGAGGCCGGCATCCAGCCCTTGATTCAATGCGGTATTGAGCGCGGACATGTTGCTCGTGGCCATGGCGGCGGCCATCAACGGGATGGCCTGTTGCCTGGCGGACAGCGTCCCGGATACCGGTTGGGTCGCAGTCTGGGCTTGCGGTGCCTGCGAACCTTGGGCGTTGTATTGCTCGTCGGTCACTTTCTCCAGCCATTGCACACTCTTGCCATCCACCGAGCCCGTCACGGCCAGGTGCGTCATGGCGCTCGTCGCAGCGGCGCCATGCCAGTGCTTGACGCCCGGCGGGCAGACGATCACGTCGCCCGGGCGGATTTCCTGCACCGGCTTGCCCCATTCCTGGACCCGCCCCACGCCGGAAGTCACCACCAATCGCTGTCCTGCGGGATGGGTATGCCAGGCCGAGCGCGCGCCCGCTTCGAAGCTGACATAAGCACCGGAAGCATTGATCTCGTCCGTGGCGGGAAACAAGGGATCGACGCGTACCCGCCCGGTGAAATAGTCCGCGGGGCCCGCAACCGAAGCCTGACTGCCCGCCCGGCTAATCTGCTGCACAGTCCGGGACTCACTGGCATTGTCTGCACCGACGGCGTCGGCAAAAGGCGCCGCGGCGCACACCGCGATGCCTATCAAGGTGTTCTTCATGAGGACGTATCCCTTCAAGTCAGAGCGTTCTGGCGTAAAACGCGGTCAACTGGCCCATTGCGACGTCCACATACGCAGGCACCCAGTAGGTGTCGATATGGGTCGCGCCATCGATGGTGAACAGTTTTTTGTCCTGGGTACCGGTAGCCTTGGCAAAGGCTTGTTGCGACATGTACAGGCTGTCGGCCTTGCTGCCTGCAATCATCAGCAACGGCTTGTCGATCAGCTCGATCTGATCCGTGGCATCGAAGCTCATCAGGTCCATCAGGCTGCTCTGGGTGTAACGGAAGGTCGAGTTGGGGTGAGCGTGGGTCTTGCCGTAGTACTCGAAGCCCTGTCTGTACAGATCGAACGGCAGCCTGGCAATCTGCTCATCAGTCAGCCTGGCATCACCGACGTAGAGCACCTCCCCACCCGCCGCTTCCTGGGCGCGGGCCGCCGACGCCTGCTGCAAGCGATCCTGGATCGTCGACAGCTGCGAATCCTGGTAGCCATTTCGGCGAACCAGCCCGGAGTTGAACATGCTCAAGGTCGCAATCGCCTGGAAGCGCTTGTCGGTCCGCGCCGCCGCCAATGAATAACCGCCACCGCCGCAGATACCCAGCAAGCCCAGACGCTTGCTGTCGACGCCGGGATAGCCGGCAATGAAGTCCGCCATGCCATGGATGTCATCGATGCGATGCGCCGGTTTGTCGACATTGCGCGGCTCACCACCACTGGCCCCCTGATACGCCGCATCCGCCGTGATCGTGATGTAACCCTGATCCGCCAGACGCTGGGCATACAGGCCCGCAACCTGCTCCTTCACCCCACCATTGGGGTGCGCCACGACGACGACCGGGTATTTTCTCGCCGCATCATAGTTCGCCGGGGTGTAAACGTTGGCGGCAATGTCCAGGCCATCGAGCTTGTAGGTGACCGGATGGATGTTGACCTTGCCCGGTTCGTTCTTCGTCAGCGCGCCACCGTAGGTCAACGTGAATGGATTCTTCCTGTAGTCGCCGGCTTCGGCTTCGGCACCGGACATCCCGATCATGGCGGCCATCAACGTGGCCTTGAGCGTGGTTCGCATCATGGGAATACTCCTGATATTTCAAATGTGTGTGAGGGGCGGCCGATATCGCCGCGCTCCTGGTCAATCCAGATGTTTTTCAGCGAGAAACCGCGAAACCAGATCCGCGATCTCGACGTTGTTAATGTCCGAAAAAGGAAAGTGGCTATTGCCCTTGATACCGATCTCCGGCAGGTGAACGAGCCTGACGTCACCGCCATGGCGATTCACCGTATCGCGCCACAGGCGCGCCATCTCGAGCCGTGCGCGCCAACTGTCCTGGGCCGGTAGCCGAACGGGTTGGTCGGGGATGTTGTCGCCGTAGAAGATAACGATGGGGATTCGGGTCAGTGCTTTGAACTGATCCGCCGATACGGCCAGGCCAGAGAGCGTGTCGAACGCGCTGGCAATCGGTGCGGGCACCTCCCCCTCTGGAAACACGAAACCGCTGCCCGGTTCGAACGCCACGATGGCCCGCACGTTCGAGCTTTTGATCGCCGCCAGCCAACCGGGGCCGCCACCCTGGGAATGCGTAAACAAGATGGCCGGACCGGTCTTTTCCAACAGAGCGCACACGCCATTGGATACGACGTCAATGTCGTAGGGTCCGGTATTGGGCGTCATCGCCCGAAAGAACTGCTCCAGCGCCGTCTGCCCACGTGGAAACTGGCTGCCTTCGAAAATCTCGGGCCACAGGCCGATGCGAAACTGGTTGAACCACAGTTGCTCGTCCGGCACCGGTTTGATCGTCGTTTCAACCAGGCTGCGTCCCGCATCGCCACGGCGCGGCTGGTCGATCAGGTACGTGGAGAATCCCCGCCGCAGGAAAATGTTCTGGAACCCTTCACGGCCGTCGGCCGTTGTCTCCCAGGACTTCGCGGACTGCCCCGCGCCATGCAGCATGAGAATCGGCAGCGGACGAGCGCCGACGGGAACCTGATAGAACGCATACACATGATCGCCGTGATAGGTCTGGCCATCGGGCATCAACGGTTTGTAGGGGTCGAAGGTTCCCGGCTGAGTGATCGATCCACCGCCGGCAGTGAGGCTGCCCTGATCCTTGATGATCAGCGGGGCGTGATCGTCAGCGCCGACACACGCCCCGGCGCCCAGTGCGAAACAAAGACTGCCGGCCTTTGCCGCGGCGGGCACGCATTGACGGATGAAGCTCTGGATCATGACTTGCTCTCGGTCTGATATCGCCGGGAAGCAAATTACCTGTCATCGATTAATCGATAAAGCGCGCCAATCACATAGCACTGATACCAGATTCACATAAGTCTGATTGGCAGTACGAAAAGTTCACCACTTGCGCAAGTGGTGAACCTGGGCCGGAAGCAGCCCTTCGTGACAACCAATAGCGGCCATTCATCAACACTCATGGCTTAGGCCGTCTGCCTACGTATAGCGAGAATCGCAGCCCCAAACCCGATGAACGTTACCCCCACCACCCGGCTAACCCAGCGGGACAACTCGGGTCGTACCAGCACGCCCTTGGCACGCGAGGCCAGCGCGGCATACAAGCTCAACGACGACACCGAGAGCGCCATGAAAATCGCGGTCAGGATCAGAAATTGTGGGAACAGGGCTGCGCCTTGGTCGATGAACTGCGGGAACAACGCCGTAAAAAACAGAGTCGCCTTGGGGTTGGAGAGCGCGGTAAAAAACGCCGACCTGTACAGTTTTAGTCGTGTGGGCCGCAGGCGCTGCTCCTCCTGAACGCCATCAGCCAGCAGCGGCGTCTTGTTGAGCAACTGCCTCACCCCAAGGTAGAACAGATACCCGGCGCCGACGATCTTTACCATGTTGAACAACCCTTCGGAGCTGGCAAGCAGTGCCCCCAACCCCAGCATCGCAGCCGCCGACAGGCAGAACAGGCCACTGGCATTGCCCAGCGAGGACCACATTGCGCTGCGTTGGCCATGGGCGAGGCTGTTGTTGATCGCCATCAATGTCGCAGGCCCCGGGCTGGCGATGGCAATCGCGGCGACCAGGGTAAATGCCAGCATAGTGTTCGGGTCCATGGTTCCAGTCTCGTAGAAAATTGAGGGCATACTACCGAAGGCTTCGTTGCCTGATGATGCAAATTACTCATCACCTACAGGAGCAACCGGAGCACCGCCAGCGACGCCACAGCAATAGCGACTGTGAACAGCATCGGTAACCGCCACGCGGCAACCAGTGTGATGCCCAATGCAATCAACTCTTCAGGATGAGGCGAGACGAAGTGTGGAGCGATCACCGAGATCAGCACGCACCCCGGTGCGGCCTCCATGACCGCGTGGGCACGTGGCCCGAGCTTGCGTTTGCGCAGCAGCAGATATCCCGCCAGGCGTGTTGCATAGGTGGCTGACGCCATGCCCACGATCGTCAGCAAAGCCGCCATGCTGATCATGGCTCTATCGCCCGCAGGCAAGTGAATAGCATCCTGGCGATGACGCCAGCAAACACGAACCAGGCGCCGGGTACCGTAAGGTAGACCAGGATCGCAACGAGCAGACTGATCAACCAGGAAAAGGCCAACCGCGGGCCTTTCCACATCCCCCTGAGCGGCACGATGAAGACCGCCGGGATTCCATTGGAGCAGCCTGAAAAGCTCGCTCTGTTGATGTCGCAATGGTTGGATAAGATGGGTTGAAGGCGTGCGAAGCCTGCACACGATTAACCGCCGCTGATTGGCACCTGTGACCGCTCGCTTTGGCTAGTCAGTCGCCCATTGATCCCAGGAGCCACTGCCGAAATATCTCCGCAGAGGCAGAACGCTTGCGATGTTTCAGCGATACAAGGAATTCGCCATTGCCAGTCACGCATTCGAAAGACGTAACCCGCTGCAATTCCCCCTTGGCCAGCGCTTCATCAGCCATGAACGTCCACGCCAGGCCGATGCCCATGCCTTGCTGAACGGCCCGATACGCCAACGTCAGCTGGTTGAAGACCGGGGCTTTGTCCCGCGGTATGTAGTCGATGCCAAAGTGGCCGAACCATTGATGCCAGTCCAGACACTGCCAGGCGCAAGTGTCGATTTGCACCAGGTTGGCCTGCGCCAATTGTTCCAGCGTCTTTATCCCCGAGACTTCCAGTGAAGGATGAGCCACCGCATAGACAATTTCCGGCAGCAGGAAATCACTGTCCAGCGAGGGCCATTCGCCAGAACCATAGAGAATGCCCACGTCGAAATCATTGAGGCTGGCCTCATCGAACTCGTTGATCGCGTGGACATGCACGGCGATGTCGGGGTACGCCTTGTTGAATTCGATCAGCTTCGGGAACAGCCAGAACTGGGCCAGGGCGTGGGTCGCCAGCACCGAGACGGCGTTGGACTGATGGACATTGCGAATTCGCGTGACGCTTTGGTACATCGTGGCGAGGAGCACATTGACTGTCATCAGCAACTCATCTCCTGCGCTGGTCAGCCTGACACCCCGTGGTTTGCGCTCGAAAAGCGGAACGCCCATACAATCTTCAAGCTGGCGCATCTGTTTGCTCACGGCACTCTGGGTAAGAAATAGCTCGCCAGCCGCACCCGTGAAGCTGGCATGTCGCCCCACCGCCTCAAACGTGATCAGGGTCTCCAATGGGGGCAAGGTGCGCAGGTAACGGTTGATCAGGATTCTCCTCGGCGGGTGACCATGGCACGACATTCCGCACAGGAATGGGTGGCCAACTTTTTATCGCAGGTTGCGCTTATATACCATGGCTAGAATGCCGCTAAACAGCCTGCCAGAGCAGAGATGATGAATAGCGGGATTTTATTTGCGATATTGGCGGGTGCCATCTGGGGTGGGGTGATTATCGCCCCTTCGTTGCTGCCGGAATTCAATACCGTGCTGATCAGCAGTGTGCGGTTTGCGATGTACGGGCTGATCTCGCTCCTCGTGGCTTTACCGATTGTATCCCGCCTGCTCTCACAGTTGACGCGCCGCGATGCCTTGATGCTGCTTCGTCTTTCATTAACCGGAAACATCCTGAACTACGCGCTGCTGGGCGCTTCCGTACAACTGAGCGGGGTGACTGCGGCCGCCCTCATCAACGGCATGATGCCGGTTGCCATTACCTTTCTGGGGCGTGGCGATACAGGGTCCCTGCCCCTGACAAAGCTCAAGCTGCCCTTGTTGCTGGTATTCCTGGGCATCGTATCGGTCAGTCTGGAACATTCAGGCGCGCGGGCGGTGAGTACCTCGCTGTCTTCCCAGTTGCTGGGCCTTGCCTGCGGATTCAGCGGTGTTGTCTGCTGGTCGTGGTACGCCACCCACAATGCCCGTTATCTCAAACAAAGCCATTTCAACAGCAGCGAATGGTCGACGCTGTTGGGCATCGTGACGGGCGTCGTGGCGGTCGTGTTCGGCATCGCTGCCTTGATGCTTTTCCCGAACCTGGTACCCGCTCAGGTTGAAAGCAGCCGCTGGATGACTTTGCTGTGGGTCTGCCTGTTCCTGGCACTCTGTGGTTCGTGGGTTGCCAATGGGTTGTGGAATGCCTGCTCGCGTCGAATGGCCACGTCGTTGAGTGGCCAGATGATCGTGTTCGAAACGCTGTTTGCCTGTGTATACGGTTTTCTGTTCAGCCAGCGGGTGCCTGGCTTGATGGAGGTGACGTCAATCGTGTTGTTGGTGGGTGGGGTTATCTGGGCGGCGAAGCGTCACCGAATGGTGCCGGTGACACATGCTGAACCGTAGCCGCTGCTGGCCGTTTTCTTCCGGTGCTGATCGGCAATGGGTCGTTTTCTGCCTGTCGCGACGGGCAGCAAACGGCTGTGGATTCAACCGGTCATCCAACAATGTACAAACCTATCAGGGGGATTTCCTGCATCACGGATTAGACCCGCTTCGCGATACCACGAAACTGTGTCATGTTGATTTCACAATCGGTGATGGGTCTGCTCTATGACGCTGCAACAACTCCACTACTTTCTTGCCGCCATCGAGCACGGTACGTTTTCCAAGGCCGCAGAGAGTTTGCATATTTCACAACCCTCGCTTTCCGAGCAGATTCTGCGACTGGAAGAACACCTCGGCACGCATGTTTTTATCCGCACTAACCGCCGGTTGATGTTGACCGAGGCGGGACGGCGCTTGCAGCCTTTTGCCCAAGGAATGGTGACGGCGGCTCGACAGGGTTATGAAGCGGTGCAAGCCGTGCGGGAGTTATCCGGAGGCGTGGCGAGTTTTGGCACCTTCGGTACGGCGCACCATTACTTTCTGACGGACCTGATCGAGCAATTCCGCATGCAGCACCCGGACATGCGCATCAAAATCGTGGGCTACAACTCTTCGGAGATCGCCGAACTGGTCAGCCAGGGCGAGCTTGAAGCGGGTCTGGTCATGCTGCCCATCAAGCAGCAGAACCTCGCGGTGAGCGAGCCGGTGTGGTCGGCCCAGGTAGGCTACATCAGCGCAGACCCTGAGCGGCTGAAAGGTCCTAAAACCATCAGCGACCTGGCCGTGGCGCCCCTGATCCTGACCGAGGCGCGCTGGAGCACTGGCGATCCGATTCGCCGGTTATTGGCGCAACTGGCGGCCAAAGGCGGTGAAGTACTGGACCCGATTATCGAGGTGGAGCATCAGATCACCGGGTTCGAACTCGCGGCACGCGGGCTGGGCGATGTCATTGCGACCCGTCCCATTTTGCACCAGTTGGGCTTCAACGACCGCCTTGGCTGGGTGCCCATTACCCCGCCCATCTTCGAAGTATTCGGTTTCATCCATCGACACGACACCCCCATCTCACCACCCACTCGGGTGCTGATCAACTTGATGCGCAGCCACTTGAGCCGCATCCAGAATCTCTACGCCCATCTGGAATCCATCTAGCCATAGGCGATACCTATAGGACACACATGGCTTAGCCCATTCATCCGTCCATTGCGTGGACGGATACTCAAACCACGGACGCCAACAACAGGCGCTTCCAACGTTCGAGGAATGGGGAGTCATAATGTCCAATCACTATTGCATCATTGGCGCCGGGGCCGCTGGTCTCGCCGCACTGAAGACCATGACCGACGCTGGTTTCCAGGTGGACTGTTTTGAAAAGTCCGGGAACATCGGCGGTCACTGGAACACCGACTACGACGCCCTGCACCTGATCACCCCGAAAAGCAGTTCCTGCTTCGACGGCTTCCCCATGCCGGCGGACTACCCGGTTTATCCGAGCCGCGACCAGGTCAAGGCGTACATGAACGCCTACACCGACACCTTCGGCCTGCGCGAGAAAATCTCTTTCAATACCGAAGTTCGCAGCCTTGTCCCGCTGGGCGAGAACGGCGAAGCCGGTTGGCAAGTGACCCTCGCCGACGGCACCAGCAAGCACTACGCCGGTGTACTGGTTGCCAACGGTCACCTGTGGGATTGCAAGGTCCCGGAGGTCGGCCAGCGCTTTACCGGTGTGTCGATCCATTCCGGTGAGTACCGCAACGTCGAACAGGTGAAAGGCAAAGTATTGGTCGTTGGCTTCGGTAACTCCGGCTGCGACCTGGCTGTGGATGCCGCCCAGGCGCGCCTGGATACCACCATCGTTATCCGTCGCGGCCAGTTGTTCCAACCCAAGACTATTTTCGGCGTGCCGCGTGGCGAGTTGCCTTTCCTCGGGCAATTGCCGCCCGAGCAGCAGAACATGGTCATGAACATGCTGATCATGGCCAGCGTCGGCACACACAAAAATTACCCCGGCATGCCGGCCCCGGAAACTTACGACCTGGATGCGCAGCCGCCTGTGGTCAACACCCTGCTGTTGTACTGGATCCAGCATGGTCGTATCAAAGTCGCTCCGGGGATCGAAAACATCGAAGGCAAAACCGTCACCTTCACCGATGGCAGTCAGGGCGACTACGACACCATCGTCTGGGCTACAGGGTTCAACACTCGCCTGCCGTTCCTCGATGAAAGCTTACTGCACTGGCGTAACGGCGCCCCGCTACGCACCGCGGCGATGACCTTGCCGACCAACCTTGAAGGCCTGTTCTACATTGGCCTGGGCGCGCCGCGTGGTCCGCAATGGCCGGTGTATTGCGACCAGACCAAACTGGTCATGCGTTTCCTCAAGCTGCGCGCCGCCGGCATGAAAGGCCTGGCCGGCAAGTTCGCCAAGCTGCAAGCGGCCGAATCGCGCATCGATATCGTCAAACGCGAATGGCTGAGCAACTACCAGGACACCCAGAGCCAACTGGACGTCATGGAACTGGCCCTGCTGCCCCACTCCCTCCCTGAAATCGCCTGATCGGACGACTACTATGAACAATGCACCTCACTCCAGCGTCATCGTGACCGGCACTTCTTCGGGCATGGGCCAGGCCGTCGCGCAACGCTTTCAAGATGAAGGCTGGCACGTTGTCGCCGTCGATGTAACGCCGAGCCAGCAAGCCCCGAGCGCCCTTTTCTCGCCGGTCGTCGGCGACATTACCCGCGAAGAAGCGCTGACCGGCGCCATCGACGCGGCCCTCGACGGCAAGGCGCCGCTGCGGGCGGTCGTCAACGCGGCGGGGATCTTCCCCACCTCGTGCCTGGAAAGTTACAGCGAGTCGTTGTACCGGAAAATTTTCGACATCAACGTACTAGGCTCATTAAATATCGCCCGCATCGGCACGCGTCACCTGAAAGCGGCCGGCGGTGGTGCCATCGTGTTTTTCGCCTCGGTCGATGCGTTCACCGTCTCCAAAAACCAGCTGCTGTACAGCGCCTCAAAAGCAGCGGTGGTGGCAATGACACGCTCCCTGGCCATCGAACTCGCCGACCACAACATTGTGGTGAACGCTCTCGCACCTGGCTGGGTCGACACTGAAGGGACCCGAGCCGGCGGGCGCATCGAAGACGCCATCGAGTCCATCCCTTTGAAACGCGCGGCGCGCGTTGAAGAAATCGCAGATTGGGTCTGGCAACTGAGTGCCAAACCTTCCTACTTCACTGGCGAATCGCTGTGCATCGCCGGCGGTGTGTTCATGCGCTGACCTGAGCGCAGGCCCCACGCGCCAGACGTGGGCCTGCTCCTCCTATTGACTGCTGCCTCACTAACAAATACTACAGAGGGCAATATCATGGGCGAATTACACGCTACCGCGATTCCTGAGTTTTCCAGCAATGATGCGCCAGTCGAGCAATCGCGCAAACGTCTGTCAAAAGCCGTCATCGGCGTGACACTTGGCAACATGGTCGAATGGTTCGACTTTGCGCTGTACTCCTCGTTGGCAGGCATCATCGGCAAAACGTTTTTCCACTCTGAAAATCACGCCACTCAACTGATGGCGATCTACGCGACTTTCGCCGCCGGCTTTCTGATCCGTCCGCTGGGTAGCGTGATCTTTGGCCCAATCGGCGACAAATACGGGCGTCGTACCGCGTTGTCCCTCAGTATTTCGCTGATGGCCATCGCGACCTTCACCATCGCCTTGATTCCCGGCTATACCAGCATCGGGATATTCGCGCCCATTCTCCTGGTACTGATGAGACTGCTACAGGGTCTTTCTACCGGCGGCGAATACGGCGGTTCCTGCACCTTCATCGCTGAGCACAGTCCGGACAAGCGCCGCGGCTATTTCACCAGCTGGCTGGAGTTCGGCAACATCTCAGGTTTCCTGATCGGCGGTGCCGTGGTCAGCCTGTTTACCCTCGCGCTGGGTGAACAAGCCATGAGCGAATGGGGCTGGCGTGTACCTTTCGCCATCGGTGGTGTGCTCGGCCTGATTGCGCTGTACCTGCGACTGGGCCTGGAAGAAACCCCGGTGTTCAAGGAAATCCAGAAGAACGAAGCGCTGCAAAAGTCGACCTCAGGCGAGAAAACCAGTCTCTTCAGCCTGATGGTCAGCGAGTGGCCACAGATGCTCAAGTGCATGGGGCTGGTGACCGTGTTCAACGTCACCTACTACATCGTGCTTGGCTACATCCCCGGCTACCTGGAAAACGTGCTCGGCTACAGCAACAGCTTCAGCCTGTCCCTGGGGCTGGCGGCCACCCTGTTCATGCTCGTACTGATCCCCGTTTCCGGCCATATGGCTGATCGTTTCGGCCGTAACCGCATGATCATCTGTGGCTGCGTGCTGTTGATCGTGATGGCGTTCCCCTGCTTCATGCTGCTGCATACCGGACAGGTCGGTTTCCTGTTCGCAGCCTTGCTGACGCTAACCCTGTCGCAACTGTTTTTTGAAGGTGCGATGCCCGCGACCCTGACTTC